>Ga0098047_10000724_pt1 | contig 13278 bp, 9 predicted proteins | sample 12_taG_FD_92585 | JGI IMG/M metagenome (GOLD analysis project Ga0098047, IMG submission 92585) | Marine viral communities from the Subarctic Pacific Ocean - 12_ETSP_OMZ_AT15267 metaG | ecosystem: Environmental > Aquatic > Marine > Oceanic | place: Subarctic Pacific Ocean | collected 2015-01-16 | reverse complement strand
GTATTGTTGTACTACGTTAGTAAGGGCAACGCAGAACCCAAAATCTTCATATTCAGTCTCGTAAATTGCATACGAGATCTTACGGAAAGCATTCCTTGGTTTTTGTTTAAGCAAATCGACCAACTTTTTGTGAAGTGTTCCATCGTTCTCCAACTTTTCCTTATTTATACACATATAATAACATATATCCCGATCCATGTCAAGCTCAAATAACCATTTTTCTTTTAAATTCTTCATATTGAGCAAACCGATGGTTCTAATACGACAAACGTCGAGTGGTTTTGATACCATTCCGATTTCTGGCTCGTTATGTTCAAAGAAGTTTAAATAGTGAATTGTAGAAAAAACAGAATCATTAAGAGTATCATAATATTTTTTGATTGGGACGCTTCCAAGGTGATTTTCGAGCATTTCGTTACTGATAACAGTAAGGGACTTCAACAATCCAGATCTCGCATATTGTTGAAGCACGCTAAAAACCACTTTATCTACTAATTTTGGGATCCCAGTCAAAAGCTCCGAATCGGGCTTAATATAAATGACCTCTACTTGCTTATCTTTGAGTTGCTCTAAAACTCCGAGGGAATAGTTGGAACTCATAGAGGACCCAACCACAAAAACCTGAACTCTGTCAGTAATCTCTGAAAAGAACTTTTTTAAATCAGGAATATTGTTTTCGTACTCCTCGGGATTCTCGAATGATTTGAGCTTGTGTTTATATTTGGAGTTGCGCTCAACTTTGTCATTAAGTTGATACACTTTGTAGTTTTTAACAGAAACGAACTTTTCCGCGATTCGCGAGGCAGCGAACCCTATTCCCACAACAGAAATCATAAGCTCAGCTCAGATAGCTCAAAATAGTTTCTACCAGCTTTCATAGTGGCAACATACCCGTCTTCAAAAACAGCCTTAACATCCATTATAATGTCCCTGTCCTTATTATCAAAGTCTATCACAATTTCATCATGAAGTATATGCGAAATATAAGATTTTCTATCTTCCAGCATCTTGTCTATGATGACAGCCTTCGATAGAACCCTATCTGCTGTTGTACTCTGAATCAAGTAGTTGAGTGCCCTAAAATCATCCACCGCAATCTTACGCTGGTATGGTGTTATAATGTATTCACCATCGTACCATTCGTCAAGTACCTTAGCTTTATTATAAGCTTTCCCAAGGTCCGGGTGTTCTATCGAGTTATACAGCCATCCGAAAAACTCAATCTTGGCCTCATCGCGAGTGAGCGCATTCGCAAACACATTCCTGACATTCCAATCGTGAATGTCGTGATCTGGCTGTTCTTCTCCGGCAAGCTCCAAGAACGTTCTCACTTCGGCGCCATTATAGTCTAATGCCACAAAAAGGTCGTTATTCGGCTTCAGAAGCTTTCTAAATTCTTTTTTAAGTGTAAGTATGGGGAAAGAGCCAGGACGCGTTGTGAGGCGCCCTGTGACCGTACCAAACAGGTTATAGTCAATATACTGATAGTTCTTCGCCAGATCTTGCGCTTTATTACGCTCAAGAGTGGAAAGCATCAAATGTCGGCAATCTGCGGCGTTCAGGTTCAGCTTATTATACCGCATCTTATATAGTAGTTTCTCTACATCACATAAATGCTGATAGTTTTCGGGTTTATCGCGGGTATCAAAAACGTGCTCTGTAATGCGGTTTTTAACCTCGCAGAAGCGCTTTAAGAAGTCGTGAGGAACGAGGTCAAAGATACAGTGGTCGTTTAGATTGATCTTTGCGATCTTGAACGTCTTTACATATGCGCGGAGTTTGCGTTCGGTTTGTGCCAGTTCCTCGGCGTATTCATTGGGGCAGACCGTTTTCAGGTCACCACCGCCGGCATAAATCCACGCATATTCCACAGTGTCATCAGGGCGCGCGCCAGTATAGCGCCACGTTTTAGTGAGTTCGTCAGGGAAGTTCTCGAAATGTAATTTACCGTCTGCATAAATCCCAATACATTCGGATTTATCATCAATAGCTTGAAAAAGCATTGCCCTCTCTTTTATATACCTTCTGTTTATTCTGATTCTTCCGCAAGAAGAGCGCGGAAACTCTTATTAATATAACTCAGGGATCCAACATAGTCAAGTGTTTTATTCAAAATAGTTTCAAATACACGGATCGCTTCGAATTCTCCACTCACTTTAAACAATTCGATACTATCATCTATAATCATCAATTTCTGCTGATCAGTAAACTGTGATTCCTCTTCCATGAAACGCATATCAAAATACCATCTCATGAAATGTTCTGGCGTATATTGCTCTCTAAGAGTTTGAAGAGTATATTTCGCAGGAACTACTTTTTTAGAACAAGTCATTCCATCTTCATATACCTGTTCTAAAAAGCTTTTTTTCTTCAAAGAATTATAAAGAGTAAGAAGCCGTCCCGGAAAAGAGATGAAATACCCCGCATAAGCATTCATATAAGAGGATACCATAATATCTGTCGTTTCGTCAAGACCATAATTCGTTGCAAAATCAAATATAGCCGATTTAATTGGGTAAGAGCCAATATCTGCCACCATTCTCCATGGAACGTTAGCATCTACCATAAATCCATAAGATGAGCATGTTTGTAAATAGAAATCCCAATTCCGACTATTAACAAATTGTTTCATCTTCTCTTCATCATTGGAAGCATCAAGGTCTGCAATTTCGACCGCCAGTCCCGAACAATTAATTGGACATCTTTTACTTTTTAGATATCCGGGGCGCGTGAATGCGTTTCTGGATGCTGTTGAAGATAAAATTACCATCAACTCTTTCATGAACTCATCAAAATTCCTAATCTTTATACCATTTCTCTTAAAAATAACATTTAGGGACCTTGAATAAGTGATCAAATGATTCCTATAAAGGACATTTTGATCTTGATAACCCTTATAAACTTTGAGGTTAGTTAAAAAACGATCACTGTTGTCGATTTTTCCTAACATCGCACATTTCTCAAATTGGCGCGCCATTTGCTCGAAAGCATCTACAACAAAGTTTAAAGCCTGGGGAGCTTCCGCTGGCTTGGCGGTGCGCTTAAAGTTTTTAAGATTCCCCTTTACTGGCTTGACGATCATGGGGACAAAATCCCGATCCACTCGGCCATATAATAGTTTTTCACCAAAATTAAAATCTATTAAATTTGTATAGTCGGATTCCAATATCCGATTTATATAAATGGTTCTTTTTTCAAAGAGATCGCGGGATCCTTCTTTATTACTTGATGCATATAAAATTGACATTACTTATTCCCTTTTATTGAGTTATTTTGCACTTACCCTTGGATATTGTTGACGATTCTGCAGCAGTAGTACTTACTGCATTCTTTGTTAAGCTCGTTCTGTCGTATTTGCCATGAACCCATTTTGCCGTAATCGTAGATTCCGCGGTACCGGGACCGAAATCATGTTCTGATTTTATAATCATAAAATAGCCTCCGACTCCTAATTGAGTGAGATCGTCTACGGTGCCTGGCGAAAACGTTTGTGGCTCTATGTATAAATAGGTTCCTGGCTGAGCTTGTATGTTTGCAAATGTTTTAATATTGGCGTCATATTGCTCCCGTAATTGACTAAGCCCGTGATAACCTTCTTGTTCAAAACGAACCATTTGTAAGCTCGGCACAGATTGACGGTTAAAATTAATAGTTTTAACAATTCCTTTATCTTGGGCTATACCGTAATGAAAAACGCCGACTTTTTCGTCCTCAGCCTTTTGTTTGGTCGAGTCTTTGTCGGCAAGCGCGTCTGGTTGTGTGCGGCCGGCATAAAACATCAAATAATGCACTTCGCGGGCCACGGGATCTGTGGATGGGCGCCCTCCTGGAAAATATTTATCGCCGGCGACTTGGATTAGTGGTTGATCTTTCACCTTAGACATATCAAGCCTTCTATCGATTGAGGTGTTTATTTTTTCAGATACAGAATCGCGGTCAGTACTTTTGGTTTTATAGGCGGTGATCGCTGATTTGAATATGTGTGTTTTTTGCACAAGCTGTCCATTAAAACACGCATCAGTGTTAAGCGCTTCGTTTATAAAATCATTAAAAAAACTATCCAAAAAAGCGGTAAGTGTAAAAACGGCCGATTTACGTTCATCCATTTGTTCTGATATCCATTCTCGAAAATAAGTCGTAGAAATGGGTAAATCACCCAAACTTATTGTTTTAGTTTCGGATGGCTTCTTTGGATTAACAATTTCAAGGGGCCCGAGGATCAATCTAAATTTGCGATATTGTTCCTGGAAACGATTCAATTCCAGTTTTTTATTATTTTCAATCTCTTTTCTATTTGCCACCTCTATTACACCTCGATTTTCGGTGTCGTGGTGCTTCACTTTATAGCCGTCGGCTCCGGCCAAGTCTTCGAGTTTTTTAATCTTGACTTGGTGTGCTTCTTCAATACCTTTCATGATAAGATCAACTATATCACTAACATAAAAGAAAGTAACATTATGTTGACCGGGACCGCCGAGGGTCAGATATTTTGAGTCCATTTCTGCCATTGTTTAATTTGTCCTGTTGTGTTTCTTTATTTTACGGCATATCTACATCTGAGCCGGCGATACCGGCAGGGTGGTCCTCCGCTCCCATTTCTTGGAGTCGCAACATAATCTCAGTTGGTCCCACTTCGTTTTCCGCATCCCCAATTATCTCACTCGCCATAGTCTCCGTGGCGACGGCGATCTCAGTATTATACTCATAGTCAAAATATGGGCCTTTGTCATTAAACTCTTTAACTTGTTTATACGTAAGTGGGGCATAAAAAACAATATTATCATCAATCGCTCTTGTCATTAAATTAGAGAAAAACCTCTCTACGTCATCTGTGATTTCTTCATTTTGGTGCTCTCTTAATTTCTCATTAGATTTTTCATCGCAATATTTGTTGTAGACCTCTGTCTCATATTGTCGCATGACCGAATTCTGAACTGCTTTTTCTTCTGTGAAGATGTTGAAGTTAGCATCATCGTAGAAATCTTCTGAATAAGCCAAATAATTCAATGTAAAAGTAACTCGACCTAAATCATCAAAATCAAAAGAATGCATCGTAGGTTGAAGTTGAAGTGTGATATATGAGTTTTTAATTGCATCGCGCGCCGCGGTACTCAATGTTGAAGTAGATGTGGGGAGGGCCCATCCGACAACCGCTTTAAGGCGAAAATTCAACTTATCCAGATTATTGAAGACTTCTTCGCTCTGTATATTAAGATTATTAGAAATCTCGGCAGAATAAGCCTTACCCGTCTTCAGGGCCAAATCTACATATTTATATTTCACAGATTTGGATTCGAGGGAAGGTGTTCTACCTATTGGACCTCTACCACTGAAATTTAATACTTGAATAGTAGCGCTTCTTTCTTTCGTAAGCTCCTTGAAATCATTTGCAAAAATCACTAATTTTGCGCTAATAGACTTTTTGAGAGCATAAAAATCTTGCCCCTCAAATGCAAAATTAAATTTTTGGATACCCGCACCATAACCACGTTGTTTGCTATTTTTAAGCAACGATGTGGCACCTCCTTCGAGGGCTCCCAAATATGATGCGAACTTAATTTCATGTTCATATTCTTTCCCATCTTCTTCTATAATTTTATAAAGACGGATACTGGGCTGTAAATTTGAAAGATCACCCACACTCATTTCGAAAAATTGCTTATAACCGCTATATTGGGTCATCTTGTTCATAAAATTATAAGGGGAGCCGTCCACAATTAGGGACGCGTTGTTGGTACCATTTGCTTCTGGGATCCTTTTAGGATCTTTAATGACAGGGCCGACTCGGCGGGGCGCGGGGGATTTGCCGCGTAGGCCGGCTTTATCTAATTCCCTTTTGTGGTCCACAAATTCAAAGAGATTAGCCATAAGAAAACACTGTTCAGAAAATGCGGTGGTTGTGGTGTCGCCAAAAGCCGCCTCTACCTTTTCGTCGCGGGCTTTGTTGGCCGCTTCTAATTGTTCAATGCGATCTTGGAGGTTCTTAACCCTCTGGAGGCATTCTTTGGCCCCTCGCGCGCGGGGGGATTTCGGGCAGGACGCGTTCAGGATATCCAATTGTTGTTTAAGACTGTCAAGATTATCCGTGTCGCGGCGATCTCGGGCGCCCATATCTTTCCGCTTGACCGCTTCTATGAAATTATTTTTGGCGGCCTCACCGATCGCGTCGTTCAGCGCTTTTTGATCCTCGAAGCCATCGAAATCGCTCAGGTCTGTTTTATCGGGGGCGACGAGATCATATTTAAATTTTTCGCGGATATCGTCATCGTCCCAAAACGCGTCAAAATTATCCCACTTTTCAACCAAAAATTGTTGGTCACGGTCGTCCGACTTCTTCGCGGCGTCGAAATTTGATTTAACGCCGGTGGCGTAGGTCTTGCGGAGTCCCTCAGGATCTGCGCGTTGAGCTTGCCAAGCGACGAGCTGGGCTTGACGTTCTTCGCTGACTTCTTCTGCCATCTTATGCTCCCAATACCGCAAGCACTTCTTCGATATTTAGCGGAATTCTGATTGCTGTGCCGGTAGAAATGTTAGCCTCGGTGGGAGTAGAGTTATACCATGCAATTATCCACCAATATTGAGGGTCTCCATAATATTGATTAGATAATTTATAAAAACGATCCCCATACTTCCATATATGTGTGGTTTTGGCAAGCTGGCTTCTTTCCTCAATTGTCGGATTTTTTAATACAGGAGTAGCGTATTGTTTGATGGCGTTTACGCCTCTTTTTCTAACCAAAGAGCGATAGTATTCGTTATCATTAATGAGTATTTGTGTTTTACCGTATCTTGACATTTGTTATTGTTTTCCTATGGTTTCCTAGTTAGGCCCCAGGCTTGGCCCATGCGCTGCAAAAATGAATTTTTGTCTGCGATGCTTTCCTCGGTGAACGCGGGGACGCCGGTCATGGACGCGGCCTTTGCGGGGGAGAGTCCGGCCTTGAAGTCATTGAAGGAGAGTTCGGATTCTGCAAGAGTCTCCGCATTGATCGCCGCGATCTCTGCTGCTTCGTCGAAGGTGAGTCGTGGCACGTCGGTAGCTGTCGCTCCATACGGGAAAAGTGGGGATAGGGACTCTTTGTTTTCATTCCAGCCAATTTTATGTTCGTGGATAACTGTAAATGATAGACTAACATCAATCAATTTGGGGAGTATTGTATTTGTACCCGCCTCTATCACACCATCGATGCTCTCTAAGTTGTGATTAACAGTCAAATTGCTTATAACACCTAAAATACCCGCATTCGCATCGGCTGTGCCGTTTGCGTAGCTATCGTATAAGACTTTCTGGGTTCTCGTTGGATCATCATTACTAAAATTTGCTCCATTTTGCAGGAGATTCATTACCTTCAACCTAATCAAAGGTGATTGAGTGAGTGTGTTGGCTTGGCTCCCATTTTCATAAGTTGGATACAAGAATTGGATCAACTTCTGAATCTTAGTGAGATTTTCATAAGCTTGGCCCGCATACGATGATGGGATCTTAAAATTTAAACTGATGACTCTTGTGTTTTGACGGAATGTCTGGATCGGGTCGAGGCGGCCAAAAACACTCTCGGGAGTCCAATCAGATGTGTAAGTCTCGTTGAATGCAGAAATGAAAGCTTGAAAATATACCGATTCTTCGGACGGTACATGCTGAAAAGACAAAACCATCTGGTGGTGATTAGCATATGCTTCGTCACTGGAATAATATGTGCCCTCATAAGGACTATAATCCTTGCTATTGAAATTTGCTTTTACGTCGTTGTTGTCATCAGTTGCCATTTAAAATCTTCTCCTTTATATCACCCGGTCACCCGAGTATATGCGCTGTTTCGTGCGCTAGCGTCTTGTTCGTCGCCGCGTTTATTGAGCAGGCTCCCCACCTTATCTCCATCCATATAGATAGCCATCTCCCCGTTGCTGCCGGCGGTGCTATGGTAATTATTCGTCACGTTGGAAGTACTGGGTGTGCTGCGTAAATATGCTTTATTATCGTTAACAACTGGGGCAGCCGATTTTACTGATGTCTTAAGTCTCGATGTTTCTTTGGAAGCAGATTGAGCCTGAACAGAGATATTCTGGATATTATTTCCTAACATTGTAGTTGATTCGAGAAAAGTGGGGGAGTTTCTATCGACAGCGATGGCCTTGTTGGCTGATTTAGTTGATGAGCTAAAATAACTCATCGCCAAAGTGAGCAGCTCAAAGGCGCCGATCAGCCAGCCAATCGGCCCTATCGCGGTGCGCCAGAGGAGTTTGAAGGCCAGTCTTAAACCTTTTACTCCCAAAGATAATAGCACCAAGCCGGCGAGCCCTTGTTGGGCCCACTCGGCGTCTGACCATATCTCGGCAATCCATGTAAGGTGGTTGGCGAATTCTGTTAGTATACCTATTAGTGGTGTGATAATAGGTGTGAGACTAACTATAAAAGTCCTCCAGGCTTCGCCCATTGATTGAGTTGCTGCTGCCTCCTCCCGTAACTTAGCATATTCCTCAGATGTTCTTTTAGTCGCCCCTTCTAACTGTGACATATCGCCGGACATAAGGGCGGCGAGGTCGCCAACGTCGCCTAATCCAAGTGATTCTGTATAGAACTTCCTTTGATAATAACTCATATCATTAAAGCTTTGGCCGGTCTGGGCGATAGCATCGCGAATCATCATAAATCGTTTACTAGGATCAGTTTCCATCATTAAGCTCATCGCATTCACAAAGTTTCCACCTAATGCGGCGTTTAACTTACCTGCTTGTTCAGCCGCTCCTTCAAAAGTATCAAATTTATCAGTGATAGCTAGCATTTTGGACATCTCTAAACCTGTGATTTTGGATATTCTCGCGAGATCTCCAAAAGCTTTATAACCTGCTGCGCCGAGTTTTGCTAGCTTTGGGATCATTTCACTGTATTGCGATGTAAGTTGCGAAACGGGAACCCCAAGGCGCTGGGCCATGGCAGCTACGCCGACCATTGAGTCTGCGGCTTCCTCATGAGATTGTCCGAGGATTTTTGTTGATGCCTGCATACTCTTGGCATATACATCTGCCGACACTCCGAGACGAGATAAAACAGAAGACTGTTCTACTAATGATTGACGAGTTTCGTCGGTGGCCATTGAAAAATCGGTATAGTTGCTGTATAGTGCAGCCATCGATGCCGAGGCCATTTCTATACTAACACCGAACTGACGAACGTGTTTATAAGACTCTGTTAAATCTTTGGAGAACTCTCTCGTTGCGCCTGTTGTTTTTCTGAATGCGGCTTCGGCGTTATAGAGGTCGATAGCCATCTTCGTGATGGTGCTGGCGGCGAGCACCGCGGTTTTGGACACTGAATCTAAAGACATCATCCACTGTAGGGTGACAGATTTAACAGCGGACATTATATTACCTGTACGAGAATATGCCTCCTTGAGTTCTTCCGTCGCCGCCGCTACATCAAATATTTTTTTATCTAATTCTTCGTGGACTTTTGTTAATTCTTTTAGTCCTTCAATCTCATCTTCTATCTGGTCTAATTTCTCTTCGGCTTGGGCTTTTGTCAGTTGGCCTAGTTTTAGCAATTGCTCGGTCTGGCGCGCGGTAATTTTTAACTCTTTTGTTCTATCGTGCGCTGCCCGAGCTGCTTCGACAGTATTTTTAGTTAATTCTTTAATGTTTTTAATAGCTTCTTGTGTCACGCGATTATGTTCGGTTGCGGAGTTAACTGCCTCGTTTTGGACGGCTATAAGTTTTTTTAGATCGTTGATTTCCTCGTCGCGGCCTGGGTAAATGAGCGTCGACGACTCGCGTTCTTTGAGTTTGTCTTCAAGCTCAAGAAGTTCCTTTTTAAGATTGATTAGTTCTTGTGTTTCTTCTATTTCTTCGGAGTTATCGGCCACTACATCTTCCCTCACTTATGATTAAATAGTCTAAACAAAAAAAGACAGAGTTATGAAACTCTGTCTCTAAAGTACTTTTGGTCTAGATGGTTGGTTGTGTGGTGTTAGTACCTGCGAACCGGCGCCGCCGCCGCTTTGAGCCTGATCAAACGCCTGTTTCTCTTCTTCCAATTGCCGTGACAATCTTTCGACAAACCAGTTTCTCAACCCAACAGGAAGACTGTATGCTTCCGAAAACGACCAACTACCAGCATATTTTAAGAAGAAGAACTGCTCGTAGATCTGTTCCATATATTCATCACTCAGGCCAAAAAAACTCCGTCGTAAACGGAACCTCCATTTTTTGTTCAAAATCACACTCTAAACATTCAAAATGCTGTGCAAGATCGATATTTGGGGTAACTATTTTGAGTACCATTCGAAGATGGCGAGAATCAAACGATGGCATATTATCAACAAAGTATTCGATTGTTGCCGGAGAAGTATCTCCTTCAACGGCCGTCAACAGACTCTTAAGTTGATCTGTAACTGTATTATTTTGCGACTTTTTCTTATTTGTAGTAAGAGTCTCTATTACTCTCTTCTCATCATGGCCATTAAACAGCCTGAATGTCACCGTCACTCTTGATTTGGGGAGTTTAACGTCAAAAGTGTGGTCACCATTAGAAACTGTTTTGAGGTTTTTTGCGGATTCTATGTCGCCAAATGTCACTTCTGCTTCATTTAGATCAAATACATACTTCTGTTCTTTTTCACAAGATGGACAAGAAACTTTAAGTGTATAATCGTTGCCATAGCCAGTTACTCTAGCGGCGATTACAATAGCATTTCGATCACCGATCAACAATGTATCAGTATTAATACTTTTATCAACAACTAGATTCTGGATAAACCTATCTAATGCTATTCCTTTCTTAATAAGGGTCTTTGACGTTAATAAATCTTCGTCCTTCGCCGTCATTTGACGAATTTCTATACTTGTTTCACCACAAAGAGGGTGATCATCAGGGTAATATTTCCCTTCCGATGGAAGTTCTACAAACTCTGTGGGAGTGACAAATGAAAAGCCTCCCATATTTGTGTCCTGCATGACAGCAGGTGCAGGAGCGTCTGCTGTTGAAGCAGGACCTCCTAATCTATCTCTATTTCTCGACATTTACACCTCTATAAAATTAGTTGTCGGATTATTAAACTTTGAAGAACTCGCTTCCCTGGTTAGTACCTTCGCCGGCTGCGGAAGATGGTGTGCTAGTATCACATGTAGCCCAATCATATTTAAGGGTGAGTGAAAGCTCGACAAGCTCGTTATCAGAATATGACAAACCATCTCCAAACTTAACATCGGTAACGAAAGCATTGATAAGAGTCCATTTATCCATTTCGTTACCATCTGAATCAATTTGAGTAATAATAACAGAACCCAGGGCGCTAGCGGCCTTGGCTTTGGAAATAGTTGTACGTGAATTGGTATCACTTGGAGTAACATACCCAGAAGCTTGGAGAATATCAGCAAAAGTGGCCGTCATGTCGGGCTCACCTGGATCAACAAGGGTGATACTCACGTCTTGCCACACAACTGACCCTGGATAGTGAAAGGTGTGGTTTAAGTACTTGTGTTCTGCTGATTGGATTTGAAAAGATGGCTTATTAACTGTCTTTGCGTACCACAGAAAGGAGCCCCCTTGTGATGCGTTGATACCGGTGAATGTTACGGTAAATCTAAACTTTCTTTTTGGATCTTTTAATTCAGCACTTTCTCCGAAATTTGTTGACCAGAATGGCATTGTTGAATAACTCCTTAATCTATTTTAATTAGTGTGCGAGAAGAAAAACCCCCCGCACTTTTATTTAGTCGTCAAATGACGCGCCGGTTGACATAATCACGAAGTCAATCGCGATGTACTCGATTGCCCGAGCGGGTTTGATCATGATCTTGGCATATAGAATGTTTTGATCAATGAGATCAGGTGTGGTGGTTGAGCCATCAAGGATCAACTTATAATCACTAATACCGAATTGTGTTTTAGTGTTTGCAAGGAGAGGATCAATAAGAGCTATAAATCTATTCCAAGTATCTTGAACATTTTGTTCAAATAGAATCTGTGTCGAAAGGACTGAAATCTGCTTTTTAAGATAGATGACAAGACGACGGACGTTGATTCTATCGAGGGCCGAACGGCGCTCTTGAAGAGTTTTCTGCCCAAAGACCACGATACCAGAGGATGGGAACGAAGCAATTGGGTTAATGCTGGCTTCATAGAGAGTGTCGCGATCCTTTGAAATAAGGCGCTCTGTGACATTTGTTACAGGGATACCTGCGGCGCCTTCACTTAGGCCGCCGCGGTTAAATCCTGCTGGCGCGAACCATACATCAGATTTTGCTTGGGAGCTTGCGAGAACACCCAACATGGCCACAGAGGGTGGGATCCATAGCAACTGGCCACTATTCTCATCTCGGGTTTGGACCCAAGGATAGAATGTACAGCCGTAGCTGGAATCAATTCTTCTATCGCGCAGGGCATTCGCTGCAGTTGTTGGGGTTGTGCCAATTCTGTCTGCTTTACTTGAATTATATTGCTCATGCGCTGGAATGTAGACACTAGCTAAGTCAATAATTGAGAGGGCATCTCCACGCTCCTCACAAACATTAATCATGTGAGTGGTAAGCGAGTCATTGGTCAAGCCGGGTGTTGTCAACAGGTTCATGTTAATGAACTCGGGATCAGCTACCGTATCTATTGCTCTACGATATGTGTTGTATATGTAAGAGTTATCTTCGGTAGAAGATGCTGCCATACCATTGTTATAGAAAGGATCTGGCTTAACAATATCGACACCATCAGCACCACCCCAGAATGGAGCGGTGAAGCGGTCGTATCCAGCGTTCAAGAGGTCGGTATAAGAGGCACTAGAGACAGATGTGCCGGCTGTTCTAGAACCTGACGAGTAGAAGTATGCGGCAGGACTTGCTGTTGTCGCCACTACATTGTCAAGCGAGAATACATAAGCCGAACCCTTAAAACCGGTTGTAAATGTGGCTGTTGTAGGATCATCTGGGAAACTAGAGTACCATAGACGATGACCATCAGCCACACTTGCATCTGGGCGTGTAGAGCTAGAAAGTCTTGTGATATCAAAGCCGAAGTAGGCGTTTGTGGGATCACTGAGGCCGCCGGCAGAAGCACTGTTGCGTAGTCGGACTGATGGCCAAGTGAAGGATGCGGTGGCGACAGAAGAGGCGCCTAGATATTGGGCATTACCATTGTAGACGTTTGCTCCACCAACCATAAAGCTGGCTGCGGTGGTGGTGCCTTCATCAGTGACATCAGCAACATTGGTCATTGTTGGAGGACCAAAGTAGCCAAAGGGCAAATATGTTGCATCGGTGGCGCCGGCGTCTACGTCAGCGTTCATCTCG
>Ga0098047_10000721_pt1 | contig 13292 bp, 18 predicted proteins | sample 12_taG_FD_92585 | JGI IMG/M metagenome (GOLD analysis project Ga0098047, IMG submission 92585) | Marine viral communities from the Subarctic Pacific Ocean - 12_ETSP_OMZ_AT15267 metaG | ecosystem: Environmental > Aquatic > Marine > Oceanic | place: Subarctic Pacific Ocean | collected 2015-01-16 | reverse complement strand
TCTGTAATAGCGCCAATAGTCTTAGCGTTATCAGTAAAAGTCTGACCTGAAACATTAGTATTTCCTTTTAGGTTCTCTACAGCGCCTACGCCTGCGCCTTCAGATGCGCTCACCTCAACATTCAAAGCATCCCGATATTGACCATCTGGTATCAGACGCTCATCCAGGTCTTTGTTCATAATCCCTGCTATGAAACTCTTAATTAACTTCATTTAATCCAATTATCTCTTCCTCTTAGTGTCATTAATAATCTACCTGGGTGAATGTTGCTTAGGCGTATCTTAGCATTTCTTAACTTAGACATCTTTTCCTTTTTAGCCCTACGTACCACATACTCCTGTGCGTCTATTCTATTATCTAAAATAGCCCACCTAATGTAGCTATACAAATAATCTTCCGCTAGTTTGTTGATAGACACTGAATCATCAGTTCCGTTTTCCATACCATCAGATATATATTCCAATACAATAGATTGTGCCTTTACGCCTGAACTAAAGTTAATAACACCTGCAGACTTATTTATCCTAAAGCTGTCATTGATATTTGCATTTTCCGTCTGTAGTCCGTAATATCCTCCTACACCATAACTAAAATACCAAGAGCCATCTAGGTTCCAGCCCCACTGCCCATAGCGCACTCCTGAATCTAAGAACTGCTGTTTAGGTAATCCCGCTAATCGGGCTCTATCCAGCTGTGAGTTTCCTGCCTCCAGCACTTCTCCATCCTGGTCAAATAATAAGTCTCCGCTATTGTCTTTTAAGTATTCAGCCGAATAGTTGATCTTGCTATTTTCATGCAGTGGATATAAAACGCCGTCTTTTTCTACCGATATTCTTACATAGTTAACATAGTCAGCAGGTAAAACAAACTTAAGGTTCTCATCCATAGACCTTTGAAGTACCTTTATGTTCCTTAATGCATCATAATTTATTTCTTGAATACCTCTTTTTGCATGAAACAAAACCGTGTACCTATTGACGTTATTAACAAGATTGGTATCTCCAACAAACATCAACATGAAGTTATTAACAATATCTTTTAAGGTAACGAACTGATACTCACCCCAGTTAGCATTCTCTGGAACAACACCTTCGTTAGTATAGTATTTATAATTTGTTATATATGCCATTATGTTTCTTGTTGATTATTAATAGCTTCTTCTTGTGCAGCTGCCTGAACTACTGCCATCTCTCGTATGTTAATACCTGCGTATTGTAATATCTTTAAAGTAAGCTCCACATGGTCTGACTCAGGAAGCTCAAAGTCTTGATAGTCGGTTGCCGACTGATTAAATACTGGTGATCCGCCTACTGTATTGTAAGTCCACTTAGGAGCTAAGGGATATCTCACGTACTGAACAACAATTTCACCTGCTCCTATAGTGTCTGGATAGACAGTAATAGAATTTCCTGGAGCCGACACTGTGGCCCCATTCATATAATAAGCAGGATAAGTGGTAGTAGGTGCGGTAAGATGTGAGGCTGTTAATAGTTTTATTTTGTTTTGCTCTACCCTCTCTACTTCGGTGTTGCTATTATATAGAACAGTATTCAAAGTATACCAGTTGGTAGGTAAAGTAAAGACGTTTGCTGCATTTGCTAAGGCTGTCGATTCATAAGTAAAGAGATCTATTACTTCTGCTAATTGCTTAGGAATATTAGCATATCCACTATTGGAAAGTCTTTTATTTTGAAGGTTAAGTGCGTTCTTATAGTTATAAAAATACTCTTCAAATACCTCTAGCTGTGCTTGCTTTGCAAATAGATTAAATTCTTCAGGTGTGACGTAGCCATTATTGTCCTTGTTAAGAACTGCCATGACAGTATTTCTTACTGTATTGATCATCTAAAAATTCTTTAATACAAAGATAGCAAAAAAAAAGAGCACTCTTAAAAAGTGCCCCTTTGGTTGGTTTAAAGCTAATCCGCTTTTTGTTCGTTTTCTTGATCCGCCTCTAAATAATATTGTTGGCTACAAAAATACTCATAATCAAAAGAAGAGGGATTTAGTGGTTTATAAACTAAATTTTTATGAACATCAATAGAGCATATACTACATGTAAACCAGCCCATCTTTGCAAAGGGTTGAAATCTATCTTCACTCATAATAATGTATTTTACTATAATAAAGATAATAAAAAAAGAGCACTCTTAAAAAGTGCCCTTCTTTATTAAATGAGAGTAAATCTCTTAAGCGTTAACAATAGAAACCATTACATACGTTGACATGTCGTGATCATAAAAAGGATTAGTCCATGAAGTTTGTAAAGCTGCTTTTACTGCATTTTGCAATCCCAACATAACTTCCATACCGTCTGTTGCCTCGGTGGTAATAGTAGTAAGAGTGCCATCAGTATAATAGATGCCATTTGTACTTCCGTCCCCCGCAATACGAGCGATGGTCTTGATGCCTTCAATAGCAACTATTTGTTCGCCTGAAAAAGCGGCTGCTGTGTTTCCTGTAATGTTTAAAAACTTTTGCATAATAAAAAAAATTTAAGTTGTTAATAAAAATAAAAGACAAAGGTACATAAAAAAAGGGAAGCCTTAACTTCCCTTTAACCAATAAATAGTTTCCATTACGAAAACAAACACTTACTATTACGTAAGTTTCTTAAAAAAGTTTCTATTTACTTTAGTTTTTTATCTAGCATTTCCATTACTTCTATACCTTCATCGGTCTGAAAATAAGCCGCTAATGCTGAGACGGGTTTTTCATTAAAAGGAATGGTTAATAGTTTTTTCTTATTATCCTTTAAAGCAAAATAGATATCTCGTTTTTTATTTCTTAATGATAGAAGACCACCCTCAAAAGACTTAGATGCTAAATCCTGTAATTTCAACATTGGATCATCAAGCATTTCTAAAAACTCTACAGGGTTGTGTCGAGCATACATACGCACATCTCTTCTAATCTCTGCGCTGCTTCTCTGGTCTACTCTAGCCCCCATTAATACTCTAGCTATAGATTCAGACATGCTTATGTCCATCTCTTTAGCAGCTATCTCTGCATCCAGCTCTACATCCATATTAAATACATCTTGAGACGCATCCTTTTCGGTGTTAACTTCTTCAAAGACTGTTCCCATTCCTGGGTGGTAGTTTAAAAATCTTTGTAATACTATGTTGTTTTTAGGAACTCTTAAAAATCCATCTTCAAATACCACAGGTTCTAATATAGCATTATCATCCTGCTCATCTTCAAATGGGCTCTTTTGGTTTCTAGCATAACGAAGGGTTCTATTTACTCCTTTATCTTCGTCAAAATACATAAGTGGTGAACGTCTTGTGTTGCGAGATGCTAACATAAAACTCAAGGGAGTGGCTTTGGATTTAAGCACATAAATCCTGTCTTTTCTTTCTAATTTCATTTGATTTAATTTAAGTTTTAAAAAAGGGGGAGGGGTTAACCTCCCCACAGTAATTATAATTTACTTCTTAAGCTTTAAAGATAAAGAAGTTATTTGCACCCATTGTACAAAGCGCTCTTTCTGATAGGAAGTTAACCTCCATAGCATCAAGATCACTTGTAGCGGCACCGCCAGCAGAACCAGTTATCCATGTTTTGTAACGTCTGTCTTCAGTTTCTGAAGCTCTGTAACGAACATGTAAGAATGGTCTACGAGCATTTTTCCCCATCACCTGATCATAAACGTTAGTAGATCCCGCAGGAACTAATACTCCGTTTACTGCACCACCAACAAGACCACCTCTTAAGGTAGCATCGTTAAGGTACTTCCAGTCAGACTTGTAAAAGTCATAACCTCTTCTAAAACCAGTGAATCCTAAGTTAAGGGCCATCTCTTCGTCATTATCAAAGAGTCCATAAGATGTACCACCCGCTCCATAAGAGTTTTGAGCAGCCAACATGTCATCAATATCAAATCCCATTTGTCTGTTAACAAATAGAACATTTTCTTGAATAGAACCTTGCTTATCTAATCTTTGGATAATAGCATCAAAATCAGCCAATGAATTTGGATTACCACCAGAATATACATTCCCATTATTTTCAATAGTGTAGAACATACCGTCTGTACCTTGGTTTCCTAGTTGACCTGTAGCTGAAAGAGCCTCTACACCTGAACCTACTCCTGCTGGAACACCTTCAATCATCGCCATCTCAAGATAATCGTCAAATCTTAAACGAGTCTCATGCTCTGACTTAATATACCATAGGTATCCTGAAGCTCCATTTTCAGAAGTTACTTCTACCCATCCAATTTGAGCCATATCAGAACCAGCGACAACATATTTGTCTTTGATAATAATCGGCTTGTTAGAAAAGATATTAGGATCAGCTTCTAATGAACCGTCCATTCCGTCTGCTCCTTTGTTAAATTCAGAACCATAAACGAAAACTATGATGTTAGTAGATGCTTGCATCCCTGCTGCTTGTCCACCAGCTTCATAATAAGCTACCGTCACGTCATTTGCGTTAGACGCAATAGTAATAATTGCTTTATTACTAGCTGAAGATCCTGCCGTACCATCAGATACTAAGATAGTTTGACCTACTCTTAAGTTGTGAGCCGTAATAGCTAATACCGCAGTATCTGAAGCATCAGCAGTAACTGTAGTCACTCCTTCGTATTTTGTATGTAATCTTCCTTGCTCTTCCCATTTAATAAGGTCAGAGTTTGTTGGAAGTTCAGCACCTACCATCCTTAAAAAAGCTGAGATTGATCTATTTCCATATCTCTCAAATTCTTTTTCATAGGTATCAGGTAAGTACTGTTGTAACCAAGTAAATTCTGCACTTGTCAGATAATTATTTGGTAGTGTTGATTTGCTAGCGGACGGAGTTAAACTATACGTCGGACTAGCTGCGACTGAACCTGCCATTTTTTTAAATTTTTAGTTAATTAATTATTTTCTACTTTTTATTCGTAGCCCAGATCCATGAGTGGTCTCTATAGCTCTTACAGTGAGTCCTCCTTTAGATGCGCTTTGTGGCGACTTTCTCACAGGCATGTCTACATTTTTAGACTCCCGTGTTACATCGCCTATTGCATCTGACATACCTTGTTCATAAAAGAACTTAGCAAATGCCTCTGGATTCATAGCAACAGCTAAAGACTTGTGATATGCATTAGCATCCTTAACATAGCCATCCTCATTAACATGTGTGTTGATGAAGTTAGTTACATCAGACTGAGATTTTTTTAGTTGCTCTGGCGTACCAGGCTTGAAAACCATTTGCTTTTCTCCTACGGTGAAATCAAAACCTTTGAAATCATCAGAGAACAGCTCATTTGTTTTCTCTAAAAAGAACTCCTGTCTTTTCTTGTTGTGCTCTTGTATATCACCCTCTTTCTGAGCGTGTTCCTTGTAAGCTTCAAAGTTTTTTCTTTCTTCTTCCGTAGCTTGGGATCCACTTGACTCAAGCGGCGCACCATACTGCTCCTTCTGTTTATTAAAATACTCTTTAGCTTTTACAAGCTCCTCTTTCTTGGCAATCTTGATCTTTCTTACATCCGCCTCTTCATCTAAATCTTCATCATACCCAAACCTGTTATTTAACTCAAACTTTACGTCATCATTATCTAAGTGAGTCTTGGTTTCAGACCAGTAGTCTGCCAATAACTTATCTGGCTCTAATTCGTCAAGATCTTGATTCATTCTCATAAAATCCGTAAGACCTCTGCCAGTATCTTGCTTATACTTAAGGAAAGCTGATACATCTTCTGGAAGATCTTCATTATTTTCCCTTTGCGTAAGCAAATCATCAATAGAATTAATATCCTTATTATATCTATCTTTAATATATGAAAGAACATCGCTGTCCCCTAATTCGTTTTTTGTTTCAACCCCTACCTCTGTAATGGGTTGATCATTTGTGGCACCTTCTATTACCACTTCCACATTTTCATCGTGAGGTTTCTCAGTACCCTCAGTTTGCTGTTCGTGTTTTGCGAGAAGCTCTTGTTCGATTTGCTGTGAAGACTTTTCTTGGTCTCCGCTAACTTCTCTTACTTTAATACCATCCATTATATTTGATTTGATTTTAGTTAGTTACAAAGTTAAGAAACTTTTTCCATATTTTTACCTAGGTTCAAATTCTGCTAAATCAAAGCCATCTAAGCTGTCTTCATTGGATTCAAAATTTATAGGCGGAAGATCTTGTTTCCTCTGTTGGATCAGCTTAGATTGCTGAGTATTTTGTTGTGATATCCTACTGTCTTTAGCTACCTCCCTTTCGTTCTCCCTGGTTTTTAAGGCGTCTGCCTCAATCCCTTTTAGCTGCATATTCATCTGAAATTCCTCAGCCATCAGCTCTTTTTTAAGGTCAGCCTCTGCATTCATTTTCTCTATTTCAAAGGCTATCTCGGCCTGCTTGACTTGGATTTTAGCCTGCATTTCTGCCTGTGACTTTTGCATCGCCGCCTGTGCTGCTGCCTGCTGGGATTGCATGTTTATGTCGCCCTGCATCTTCATCTTTTGGTTTTCCCTATCGACATCCTGCTTTTCTTTGTTTTTCCTTTTTACCTTCAATAGCTCATTAGCCATCTTGATGTTTTTAAGCTGACGGATATCTATAGCATCTTCTAAAGTTATCTGGTCTCTACTTAGCGCCATCTGAATATTTGCTTCCAGCTGTGCCTTTTGTTCTTCATCGGGAGAGACTTCTATAAAAATACCAAAGTCATGTAGGTATAGATTAGAAATGTCTTCTAAAATATTAACATTGTATTTACCTATTTGATTAGCAAATTCTTCTCGGAATCCTGAATACTCCAGCACATCTGCTATTCTGCAGGATAATGCTTCCGATAATTTCTTAGTTATAAATAAGCTGCTATCAAGAATATGTCGTGTAGCAGTATTTGAATTTAATGCCGCTAGCTTTTGTACTCCCACTAAAGCATTAGGATCTGGAGTAGAGCCATCCCTAGCTTCATTGAGTCCCGTTACATCCCTTATCATATTAAGGTAATGATTGTAGGTGCTTATAAGACTAGCCATCTTTGCTTGTCCGCTATTGGAGTTAAGCTCCTGAATAGGTATACGTGCGTGATTAAACTCTCCGTCTTGGGTAAAGCTTCTTCCGATCACACTACCTGTTTGAAAATACATCTTAAGAGCGTCCTCTGGATTATAAGCGGCCCCTGTACCTAAGTCTACTTCATTTAGTCCGTCTGCGTCTATGTATACGCCATCTGGGACTACTTTAGCTATTACCTGCTGAAGCTTAAGGTGTGTCATCTGTATAAGGTCAGCGAAAGTTATCATCCTTCTTACTAGCGACTCCACTACGCCTTTATACATTCGTGGCGCAACGCCAATGTAATTAGGAAGTGCATACTGAGAGGCAGACTTAGGCCTGACCATGTTTTTAGCTAATTGCCATTTTAATAAATAGTCACTCCCTAACACCAATATACCTTCATACCATACATCTATTCTTTTTTCTATGCGCTCAAATCTTTCTTCTGTTCCTTGGGGTGGATTAAAACCTTCGTCTTTACGGATCACTCTATCTCCGCCATTTTCTAAATACTTCTTTTTATAAACAAACTTTTTATCTGTCTTATAATTAAAGTAAAGAAGCGTTACTATATCTTTTTGGAAAATATCATTTTGATACTGCTTAGTAATACCATAGTAATTATACCACCCTGAGCTGGTTTCAGCAATATTTTGTAATTCTTTTTTAGTAATATCTGGCTTTATCTTTATCAACTCAGTAATAGCTACCTGCTTGACTTCTCCAAAGTAAAAGCAATCCTCAAAATAAGGAGACTCTGTATAGCTATATATTAAGGTTGATGGATCTACGTAGTCTACTTTTATTCCAGAATTAGGCAAAAACTCATGCTTAACCCATCCCACACCTACAGTAGTAATGTCATAATTACACCTTTTCTGTATGTCTGAATAATGATTTTGTTCTAGTATGGTATTAATAGCTTCCTCTTCAGCTATCTCAATGCCAGGTTTGTAGTTAAGCTGCATGTGTAGCTGTAGCTCCTGGTCGTCAGCGGGAAGATCTTCAGCTTTAGTATTAAAAGCATTTATCCCAAACTGCTCTTGCGTCTGAAGAAGAAAGTCTTTAGCTACCATATCCTCTTCTATCATGTCTTGATATCCCTTTCGCTGTTCGGCACTCATGGCGTCCTGAGCGAAAGCTTGTACTGTAAACAGCCTATCCGACATGCCGTTAACAACGATATCCACAAACTTAGGGATGATAGGCACTGGCGTCCAGTCTAGGTTTAAATATGATAAATCTCCGTCTACTGCTAATTCTGATTTATATTTAGATACGGACTGCTCTCCTCTAGCGTAGAGTCGTAGTTTATGAAAGTCTGCCCACTGGTTGTAATACCTGCAGCTATTTCCAGACCTCTTAAACCACTCATACTGTATGGCTTTTCCTACTTGTAATCCATAGTCGTTAGATGCTTTTTGTGCATCTGTAGTGAGTTGATTAGGGAAAGTTATAGGATTTACCGATATGATAGGTTGCTTCATTTATTTAATGATTTGGCTAATGTTTCCTTTATTACTATACCTTGCAAAGGTAACAGATATTTTTGACTCTTCTTTAGTAGGTGTATAAATATGCTTTTGGTTAGCCATGATCGCAAGTCCTGAGCTTATAGACGCATCGTGTCGTGTCCTGTTATTAATGTCAAATTTCGCCCAATCCATCAAAGTTCGGGTAAAGAACATGCTTCCCATTTCTGTAGAATCTCTATAGGTCCCCTCTAAGTCCATACCTACTTGCTTTTCAATGTAAGACTCAATAGCTGAAGCATGAGCTTGCTTAATATCTTCAGAAGTGTTAGGGATCCCCCCTAATTCTTTTTCACTTTTTGAAAGCTTAACATAAGAGCGATCAGGCCTATTCATACAGAACTTCCTATATCCTCGGTTTTTGAAATGGTAAAGTATTCTAGCTTTATTGTTTTCAATAAGGGCAGGCATTCCATAAAAAACACACGCCATAAGTACTTCTTCAAAAAATATCTCTGCTGTCTGTGGTCGGGCGATGTATTCTAAAAAGAACTCATTAGAGGGAGCGTTATCCATGTTAAATTTAGTCATGCCATGTAAAGAGCCATTAGACGCCCTGTTATATACCGTTCCTGAAATATCATAAGGATCACACCCAAAGGTGCCAAGGTGCTCATTTCCAGGGAGATACTTTCCGTTTCTCTTTAATACATTGTTTCTTAATGCAGGTTCAGGTATCCAAGATATTAAAAACCGTCCATTTTTATCTGGCGTCCATATCACCTCGCTGTCTTTTACGCCGTCTCTCCAGTGAAATTTTCCTTTAGTTAGATACCTGTCTTTTATCAATGAATCGTTGTAGTCTATCTGTTGATATATCTTTGTTAGGTTGAAGATCGAAGACTTACTTTCATCTCTGAATGCATGAGATTCACTTCTAGGAAATTGCCTGTAAAATTCATTAAGCGCATCAGCGTCTGACTTTAAGGAGGCTACTTCATTTTTCCAGTAATTAATAACCCCTGTAGTGATGCTCTCTCCATCCATTCCGTCTATTGGCTCTTCAGGAGAATTAAATACAGGCATACCATAAGTGTCTATGTATCCTTCAAAATTCCATTCCATAGGAATAAATAAAGAATAAAGTCCGCTTTTAGTCTGACCATTAGCGTTTCTTTTAAGAGGATCAGAGTCTTCATAGAGTTTTTTAAAGTTATCCCCTCCCTTATCTAAAGCATTAGATGTTGATCCCATCATACATTTACCCACAATTTTACTCCCTAGCCTTAAACATGTTTTAGTTACACCCCAGTTATTGAGTATGTTATTGGGCCTGAGCCACTTACCAGACTCATCGTGAACTAGCAGCAGTAGCTTCTCTCCGTCATAGGAGTTGTCATCAGTGTTTTTCCAGTCGATAGTGGTGTCTAAGCCTTCTATAGTGTCTATCTCACTATTATACATATTCTTTTTAGTGATCTTAGATGCAGGAACTCTATATGCCAGCTCTGTCTTGGGTTTGTCCATCCCGTCTTGAATAGGCTTAAAAAAGAATGGGTAATAATTAGAGATAGGAACCACTTTATCGGTGAACATTTTTTTAGCATCAGATCCAGTCTTGGAGAGTATCCCTGTCCTGGCATCTCTTTTTATGGTGGCAGTGTTAACAATTTCCGCAGAGCTCATAAAAGAAAATCCAGAACGTCTGTTTTTTAAATAGCACATTCCAAAACATCTGTTGTCAGCCTTACACGCCTCCCAGAAAATATAAAATATTCTATTAGCTTCCCTGAAGTCTGGTTTGCCTACATCTATCTTAGTCCACTGCAGATACATGTAATGAGTGCCTGTAATATAAGTAGGGATTCCATTGTTTTTAAACCAATAACCCTCTTCTCTTTTATCAAACTCTCCTCCTATGTAGTCTACCCATGTGTTTTTAAAAGCGTTATCCCTCTTGTTCCAGTCAAAAATTGTCCGTATATTAGAGAGTTCTCTTGGGCACTCATGGGAAACCCACCTATTAGCTTCTTTATTTAGACGCTCAGGCTCTTTAGGAAGGGCGATTTTAAGATTATTTATTTCATATATCTTCCCTATGGTTCCATCTTTGGAGATAATAACAATGTCATACTTCTCATTATACCCATACTCCCACTTCTTTTTTTTATTATTAGCTTTTATAATCCACGGCTGTATATTGGATTTAACAACACTATAGAGCTCTGTTTTATTTAGATCGTCGTTCTGCAAATCCACCTTGTATTTGAGGTTGAGGTCCCTGGCTACCTTCAAGCAGAGCCCTTTCATTTTCTATTCTTGTTAATATTTCAAAAGCATCAAAGATAGCCAACTTCTTTGTGGCAGCTGCATTTTTAAGTCTATCTGCCGCCAGCTCATCATCAGGATCAGGTTTTATAATTTCCTCTTTCGCTACTTTTATAAGCTGCTTAACAGCCATCTCCCCAGCCTTTATGATATCTTCTTTAATCTTTCGTATTTCCATTTTCTAATAATATACAAATATTTTTCGTAAACATCCTGTAGATCTTTTCTCCATCCACAATAAACTCATACTCGCTCTCTGGCTGAAATGAAACCACGTCACCTTGAGATAGCCCCATGTCTTCCATTACACTATTGGTATAGCGAATGGTTCCAAGAAGTTCTTTTTCAAGCTGCCGAATGTTAATATCTTGCTCCATCTTTTTAATAGGACTTATAAAACAGTAGGGATTAGGAGCCTTCCAACCGTCTTTGGTCTTATAAAGAAAAAACTGATCATTGTCTATTAAAAATAGATCGTCCATGAAAAAAGAGGGGCCGCTGGTCTCTCTTCCTTTCATGTCATAATATTTTCTAAATACATTGTGGTGAACAAGCAGTGTATCTCCCTTTTGTATCTCTCCACTATAATTTAAAGGCACTTCAACAACACTTCCAAACCTATTAGTAGTAGTATGATCTTCTTGTGAAGAGCTCATTATAAACTCTTTACCTGCAATAGTTTTGGTATTATCATATCTTTTCCCCCCTAAAGGAGTTACCAGAAAGTGAAATGGAGACCTCACGATCCGCAGCCTATGCAGTCAAAATGAGAATCTTTTACTGGAGTAACTTTGTTTAATTTCATTTTTAACTGATGAATTTCTTCTCTTATTTGCATGTCCTTATACATCTCTGAGGTCAGCGTCTTTTCTAGCGCTTTTATTTTCTTTACAATCTGTCTGTTTGTCATCTTAAAAGTTTATATTGTATTCAATAGATACTGGCATATTGGGATTAAACTCTTTCCAAAGCACCACTTCCCCCTCTTTCTCTATCCATATTTTTATACTATTATCTTTTTCCATGCGAATGTGATGGATGGTATAGGATCCTCCCAGTATGGTCTGTCCTATCAGATAGTGCATAGCGCTGGACTTATAGTCTGAGCCTATAGATATTTTACGGATTATCATGTCAATTCACCCGTAGTCAAATCAACTTTCTTGTTTCCGTATTTTTCATCTAATCCAGACTGGTACTGAGTAAGGGATGTAGCGATGTTTTCTACCTCAAAAAGAGTAGATTTTTTTTGTGTTTGCAGGCGAGACATCCTTACTTCAATATCCCCTAAAGTTATCCTTGAGTCAAATAATTTTTTCTGAAGTTCGCGTAATTCATCCTGCTCCTGTTGAGTCATTTTATTTTCCATTATATTTGATTTAATTTACTTGCTCTGACTTAAAAGCTAGTAAAAACTCACGTATACCTATTCCGAATGCTATTCCCGCATAGAGAATGTTAGCTGTTAAAAGCAGCGCCAAGCCAGCTCCACCACATAAGGTAGATATAAACAGAGGCGATTTAACGATTGTAATTAATTTTTCCATTGTATTAGATTTTATTTTATTGTTTTACCATTACAATTCCAGCTACACCTAAGCTGTGTCCTGCTGTAGTTTGCCATAATTGACCTGTAGCTAATCCACCTACTCCCGCAGCTGCATCGCTCACATAGGCAGGTAAAGTAATTACCGCTGATGAAGCTAGTGCTAAAATGGTTTGCACTGTAAAATTCTTAGTAGCATCTGCTGAACCGACATCTGTTCCTAAAAGTAAATCCGTTAATGTTGGTGTTGCCGCTGCGTATGTGCCTATTTTTGCCATTGTAATTAGTTTGTTACAAAGATAATAAATTAAAGTAATAGTTTTCCAAACCGCTTTACTAGAATTAAGAACAGTAGTAAGAAGCTGAGTATCAGCACTATACTCCCATATTTCTGCCACCAGGAAAGCTCCTGTATAACGATTTTGTCATACGGTACAAGCGTCTCCGTAATAATCTCTTTCCCAAGGCATTCAACTTCATGGTGGATCTCTCTTGTAATGGTGTCATAAAAATACTTTAATATAACCTTAGAATTATCAATAACAGTAACGCTGTCATGAAACTCAAGGCTGGTTATGGTGTCTACGGTATAGTCATGTATTACAATAGTATCTCTCACCACTAAGGTGTCCCCTTGTAGTAATTCAGGATGTTTGCTAATTAATCTATTGAGTTTTTTCTGTGGAGAACATCCAATGAAAAATAAAACCACCGATATAAAAACAATAGATCGCATTTATCATGTCTTTTTAGCTAATCCTTTACCAACATGCTCTACGCCATTTCCTATCATATATGAGCCAAATACCCATATTACAAAATTACTGAATTGGTTAAAGTCGCATTTATCTAAAAATAATATTGCTGTTACTGCTATAAATAATAATAATGCAAAAGTCGTCTTACGACCTCCACAAAAATCAAATAATTTTCCCATTATAGTAAATCTTTTTCATTTA
>Ga0098047_10000719_pt1 | contig 13334 bp, 19 predicted proteins | sample 12_taG_FD_92585 | JGI IMG/M metagenome (GOLD analysis project Ga0098047, IMG submission 92585) | Marine viral communities from the Subarctic Pacific Ocean - 12_ETSP_OMZ_AT15267 metaG | ecosystem: Environmental > Aquatic > Marine > Oceanic | place: Subarctic Pacific Ocean | collected 2015-01-16 | reverse complement strand
CTCTGTAGATTTAAATGGAACTGCTTATACTAAATCATCTTTTACTCAATTTGCACATATAAATTTAGGATACACTAGCGCAGGAAGAGGCGATATGATTGCAACAATTTATGATCCTCAGAATATAAGAAGTGATGTATTTGATTACGGTAATTTTTTAGGTACTTTTCAAATAAACGGAGGTACAACCACTTTAAATATGTCGTCTGATTTTGATAACCTTAATTTAGATGGATATAACATTGTTTATTTAACGTCTGGCTCTCAAGATAGAAGAATAACAGGTATAGTTGCCCCACCCGCGGGAGTAAATAGGGTTATCTGTTTTATAAATACAAGTAGTCAATTTAGAATTAAATTAGTACACCAAAGCGGTAGTAGTTTGGTTAATAACAGAATAGTAACTAGAAGTAGTTCAGGAACAAGGAATTTACTGCAAAATCAAGCAGTATTCGTCATTTACGATCACAATTTAAATAAATGGCATCACACAAGAATGGCATAGCATGAGACAATTTTACACATCCCCAGACGGTGCAATAGCATTTGAAGAAACAGCCCCAGTAGGATATACTTTAGTTACAGGAGTTGAAAAAGAATTACTTTGGTTTGCCAAATATGAAGAAAGAAGAGAGGATGGTCAAATATACTACACGGAAACACAGGCTAACTTATATTTATCAATTTTAGACGGTACTTACACAAGTACTGAGGTTTTTAATTTTGAAGAATACACATCACAACTAGCAGACCAAATATTTAAGGGTGATTGGTTTACATCTCAATCAACTTGCACAAATCTATCAACTTCAGGAATATTTGACACGGCAAAAAAGGCAGAAATACAAGGTATTATTGATGATTACGTAACCAATAACTATTAAAAAAATTATGAAAAAACTAATACCACTAATACTTTTAGCAAGTTGTTCAAAAACATACAACTGCAAAATAACAACTACTACAGATACCCCATACTATTACAATGAGCATGTTTATGAAATTGAAGTTAATTCTTCAAGAAAAGACATTAAACAATACGAGGCAGATAATACATCTATAACAGACGTATTCCCTGAAGGAAGTATAACTCAAGTAACTGTATGTAAATAAATAATACGTATATTAGTAATAAACGTTAAACATCATGGCAGGAAATCAATATAGTGAAGATTGGACACTAGATAAGTGTAAAGAGTTTATGGATGAAGCTGTTGCAATATCCCTAACAGACGATATGGATTTTATAGGGGAGGTGGCTAAAAAGCACGGAACTTACAGAGATGTGTACGATTACATTACGTCTAAATTTCCAGAATTAAAGAAGCTTAAATCACAAATAAAAAACAACTGTGAGACCAATTGCTTTTCGAACGGTAAAAATGGTGACATAGTCCCATCCCTTGCTATCATGAACTTAAAGAGCAATCATGGTTGGACAGATCGCGTAGACAATACATCAAAAGGGAATGAATTAGGTTCTGAAAAAGTTACCATTAATTTCAAAAAGAAAAAGTAGTCTCCACCGCGTGTAGAAAGTAGACTAATATATTGTAAATCAAATGAATGGAAATAACATTTTCCGATACATATCAACCACTATTCGACATACTAGAAGCGTGGAACGTGGTTAATGATCCTGATTTTAAAAAGGATTACAATAAAGACGAACAAAAATACTGGTTTGATCTATCAACAGTAGACACTATATTAATGTCAGGCGGTCGAGATTCAGGAAAAAGTTTTGCCCTTAGTTGTTGGAATCCATTAGCAGCTAAAGACTACAATCATAGAGTGCTGTACACTAGGCAAACAATGTCAAGCACTGATAACTCAATTACAGAGGCTTTAGAAAATAGAATGGAAATGCTAGGAGTTGCACCTCATTTCTCAGTGGCTAGTAAAATATACTCAGTTAATAATGGTGTTGGTAAGATCAGCATTACAGGACAAAAAACTAGTGTAGGAACTCAAACAGCAAAACTTAAATCATTAGAGGATTTTAGCGTATTTGAAACAGACGAAGGGGAAGAGTTGGAAAGTTTTGAATCATGGAATAAGGTTAAACGCTCCATGAGAGCTAAAGATGTTCAATGCTTATCTATAATTGTATTTAACCCACCAACAAAAGAGCATTGGTTATATGAGGAGTTTTACGAGGATAAAGTAAGTGAAGGATTCAACGGTGTAAAAGACGGTATTTTATATATTCACTCTACATATAAGGATAACATTGATAACATGGCTGCGCATAATATAGCGGAGTTTGAAATGTTGGAGAAGGCTTACAACGAATATGAATTACTAAACAGTGAGCAACGGGAAAGCGCACCACAAAAGCTTAAAAAGAAGTGGCGACAATATAAATTCGAAATACTAGGAGGGTTTAAAGATGCTGCAGAAGGGGTTATTTATGAAGATTGGGAAGAGGGAGAATTTAACGAAAGTATACCAAATGTAGACGGTTTAGATTTTGGTTTTGATGATCCTGATGCATTAATTGAAGTGGCTGTAGACCATAATGAAAAGAAAATATATTTAAGGGAAAAACTTTATAAGAATGGTTTAGGAACTCCAGAACTTGGAAGCGCACTATTAACTATGTGCGGACATGGTAAATTAATTATAGCAGATGCAGCGCACAAACGATTGATTAATGACCTTTATCATATGGGTTTAAATATTCGTAGATGTAAGAAGGGGGCAGGATCGGTATTAAGAAGAATCAAGACAATACAGGGTTATACATTAGTAGTCGATCCTAAATCGTATAATATTAAAAAGTCACTTAATAACTATGTTTGGCATGATAAAAGGTCAGGAGTACCAAGGCATGAATGGTCTCATATTCCTGATGCATTTGGATATGCTGCAATGGAGTTAATAGAATATCACTAAATATTTGTATATTTGTTTTTATTTACGTATGGAATTAACCGAAGATCAAGCAATTCAATTTATAAAGGACAATTTAAAAGTCCCTGTATGGGTGTCTAAAGCCCGTGAACAACACAAAATATTAAAAGCACTTGTATTAGGTGAAGAATTTCACGAAGTTCTAATTACTAGGATTGAAAAAATAGAGTCAGAAGCTAGGGCTGTAGCGCGTAAAAAGTACTCGAAGGATATACGAGATATGTTCGATAGAGTTATGCAGCCACGTAGCACTATATTTAACGCTAGTGGGGGTTCAGTTCATATTGATATAGCTTCTGAAGTATTAAAAGATAAACTTATTGAGGCATTAAATCAATTTAAAGGTCAGAAATCTATACGTAAATATTTATCTGAAAATTTTTTCCGATTAGTAGATACAGACCCGAACGGACTACTTTTTTTAGAGTATAAAGAGGATGTTGACATATACCCAACTTACAAATCTATTAACGACATACGTACATACGAATCCAATGGTCAACTTTGCAAAGTATTATTGTTTGAGCCTAAAGATAAAAAGTTAGAGGGTGGTGTGACATTTAAAGAGTGGCGTTTAGTTGATTCAAAAACGGATTGGCGCGTAATGCAGTTAGGGCAAAAATTTACTATCATAGAGGATAAAACATTTGGACACCCATTTGGCAAAGTTCCAGCAACTATATTAAGTGACATTCAAGAAATGGGTAGTGAAACACGCATTAGCCCGTTATTCCCTATTGAAGAGTTGTCAAAAGATTACGCTAGAGATAAATCAATCAGAACCATTTATAAGTTCCAACATGGTTTTCCTAGGCATTGGCGATACATAAAAGAGTGTAGATCATGCCAAGGAACAGGCAAAACAGGGGAGGATATTTGTAAGGCTTGTAACGGAACAGGAGAGGTTAGAACTAATGATATTACAGATATTCAAACTATCGCTTTACCTAGAGAAGATGATCAAATTGTAACACCTAACATTGAGGGTTTTGTTAGTCCTGACTTAGAAACTTGGGCGCGTTACAATGAGGATATAAAAGATATGGAGGATTTAATCGAATCTACTATGTGGGGGACTAAACGCCAAACAGAAGGAGAGGCAGAAACTGCAACAGGTAGGTTTATAGATGTGCAGCCCGTTATGAATAAGCTAGGCGTATTCACTGACAATGTTCAATGGGTGCATAATCAGTTAGCTAATTGGGTTGAAAATTGGGTGTTTGGAATGCCTAAAGAGTCAGAATACCATGTAAGTTATGGACGTAGGTTTATAATAGAATCGCCTGACGTAATACTAGATAAGTACACCGAGGCAAGAACTAAGGGAGATAATAATACAATCTTAGATAAATTACTAGATGAGTATATTTTAAGTAAATACCAGTCTGATCCTGTAATGCTTGATAAGATGCAGAAAAAGAGATTTATTGAACCTTATGTGCATAATTCAACTCAAGAGGTCAACAATTTATTTGGGCGTGATGAAGCGTATAAGAAGGTTTTATTTGTAGAGTTTTGGGAAGAAGCGGATAAAAATAAGGATGCGGACGCATTAATAAGTGAATTTAAAACGTTTGTAGATCAAAATAAATTACCCACTATAGAAGTGGTTCAACCAGTAAATTAATAAATCAAATATATGAGTAACATGGTAGTGGCGACTAAGTATCGCCTTGAAACTCCAAAATCCATCAACAAGGGTACTTGGGATGAGAAAGGAGCAAAAACAAAATTAACAACAAAGTTAGTTCCTAGAGCGTATGTAGAAGAGCGAAATTCAACTAATAATCGCGAGCTTTACATTATTGATGAAGAAGCTACGAAAGAGTTTTTAGCACAAAGAGAGGCTAACATTAAATCAAAAGCTAATAAAAAGGTATCCAGTAATGAAACCGCAGACGCTATTAAGGATTTAGCAGAAGCATTAAAAGGTGATTCTGAGGACAAACCAAAACGTAAACGTAGAACTAAAGCGGAAATAGAAGCAGATAAAGAACAATAAAAAACAAATAAAATGCAGTTAAACATCAATGGAACAATAATCGAAGTATCTAACGACGATTTAAAAAAAGCGTTAGAAGAAAACAAAGAAACGTTTGAACTAAAGCCAGAAGGAATAGTATTAAGAACTAACGAAGCTGACACTACACTAATAGAAAACTTGCGTAAAGAAGGTATTGCTACAGGTGCAGAGATTGGACGTAAGGAAGTTTTAAAAGGCTTAGGAATCGAAGGTGAAGGGCATCATAAAACAGACGTTAAATCAATTGAATCAATAAACACGCTTATCAGTAATAAAGTTGCGGATGGGTTAAAGGATGCTAATATTGAACCTAATAAAAAAGTAGAATCTTTAACTAAGGATTTAGAAACTTTGAAAGGAACTATATCTACATTAACAAACGAGAGAGATAATGCTTTGAGTACTCACGAATCATTTAAGACAAACTTAATAATGGAGAAAGATGTTTTAAAAGCTATTCCAGATAATACAGTGATACCAAAGGACGCAATGCTTAAATTGATTATGAGTGATGTTTCTTTCGGTGTTGATAACGGTATTACTTTTGGCAAAGGAGCGGACGGTCAACCATTAAAAGACGAAACCCTTTCTTTATTACCAGTTGATAAGGTTGTGTTAGGATACTTAGATAATAACCCGCACTACTTAAAAACAGCATCTGGAGGAGGTGGTGGTGATGATTCTAATGGCTCAGGAGGTAAGCAATCAATTGAAGCTTTTATCAAAGAAATGGAAGACGCAGGACACAGCCAGAACAGTGAAGCCTTTAACAATGTATTAATGGGAAGAGTTGCGGATGGTCATATTAATTTAGATTAATTTATTATCTTTTAAGCATGGATAAAAGAATATTTGAAATACACGCCTCAGACGCTGTATGGAATGATACGGTATTTTGTGGCAACTTTGAACACAAGAGGCTGAAGATTACAGTTGAAGGGGTTGGTTTAAATGCGGAAGATCAACATTGGCGTTTTTTAGAAGCTGAAAACGGCAGGAGTTGGTATCCAATTGATCCTGTTTCATTTCCTATTACTAACGGTATTTCAACATTTATTATAAACAACCCCCGCAAAGATTTAATGTTGTACAGAAATCCTATAGGAGGATTAACAGAGGGTAGTTTTACCATAATTATAGAAACAGATTTTTAGCAACCAATTTACCTAGAAAGCAGCCCGTTATAATTAATTTTATAGCGGGTTTTTTGTTTAAAATGATTATGCATAATAATAAAGTTTGTATTTAATTTGGTTTAACGAATAATACTGTTTATATTTGAAGAAAAAATAAAATTATGAAATTTAAAGGAACAAAAGGAGAATTAACGCAAAGGTTATAGAAACGGAACGAGAACGAGTATTAAATTTAAACGCAGAATTTTAACAAATCCACTAACGGGCGCGTCTTTTTGGGTTGGCGTTGCCCTTGGTGGTATTAAATATTATGACAACAGCACTATTATACGTAGAGATAAGTTTGATTCAAATTGAAATAGCACAACTTAATAATAGGTTGAATAGAATTAATAAAATAGCTTTAGATCAATTTGGATATATAAATCCAGTAATCGTAGGTGACATGGTTAAGGATTTACTATTATTGATAGATAAGGTTATTTATTTAAAGAATTTATTTTTACCAAAAACAGTTAAGCATTTATTAAATTAAAAGATTATGAATAACGAAGAACTATTAGAGCTTATAGAGCAACGTTTAAATATGAATAAGGATTTTATACATTCTAGTATGCATAATCTAGAAAATAGATTATTAACTATTGAGAGAACGCAAAACCGATTATTAAAAACAATTTGCGACATAGATAAACACATTCTTGAAATAGATACAGGTTTGTATAAATGGAAATTGTACCGTGATAAATATAGGATGGAAAAGGCTATTAAGCACGAACAAATATTAGAAGTAGCAAGATTACAATCTATTATTGATAACAAATAAATATTATGAAACTAACAGAAAAAGACAAGAATTTATTAAACGAATTAGATCATAAAATGATTTTCGAAGTTTACACTGAGTATCAATTTGTTTTCGGGGCTTATTTAGATGGGCAAAGAGTTGCGGAAATATCATTTATACCAACAGACAAATTGATAGATATATTTAGCGATCACATTGTATCTGATTTATTTGATATAGATTTCGCTTATTTTGGTCTAAGAAAAGGAAAGGAATCATTAATATCATTAAGGTTGGGTAATTTAAATTAATAAATTATGAGTGGATTAACAATAGCTTTTGTAGTAATAGCAGTAATAAATTTATTAATAAACCTATATTTACTAATAGTTGAACCTGAAAACAAACCAGTTGCATTCAGTGCGGTGGTGGGATGGTCTTCTACAATTATGCATGCAATTTTTTAAAGATATGAACCCCCAACAAGAAATACAAAAATTATGAAATTATTAAACACTCATCATTAATTTGGTGGGTGTTTTTTTTTGTTTTAATAAAATCCTATTTAACATAATATTTGATTATGTTAAATAGAAATGAATATTTTTACTATATTTGTATAGAATAGTTGTACTATTCAGTCTTAGGAGGCGGTGCCTCACAATCATTTTTACATTTAAAACAATAAGTAATGGCAAATTTCGCTAATGCTGAGTTAGTAAAAGCACAAGCTAAACTAATAGGCAAATTCCAAGCGGGAGAATTGAGATTCCGTGATCCCGCTGTACACAAATTATTTTTAAGAAACACATCTATCATGCTGCCTGATTACACAGGTTTAAGAACGCGTGAGGATAGAGTTGTTGAAACTAACTACTTCACCCGCACTTCGAGAGCTTTAGGTAGCGCAAGATCACACAATCATACAGGTGCGCAAGGTGATTCAGCTACTTTGACACCAAGTTGGACAACTTACACAGATAAGTTTGTTTCTACCCTAAAAGAGGCTGATAACAAGTTATACTCTATGGAAGAGTTACACATGAGTAAGATGGAGAATGTAATTGCAAACTTTGCAGAAGGTTTAGAATCTGCTGCTGCTGCATTTTTGTTCGCTAATAGATCAGGTGTAAACGTTTCAACAGCAGAAGGTACTTTTGACGCTACAGATGATACATTTGAAATTACAAAATCTACTAACATTGATAGAGCTATTCAGATTACACGCATGAATATGGATATTAATGGATACCAAGGTGTAGGATTCACTATGGTATGTGATTCTATTTCATTCGCGTTATTCCAATTCCAAGCTGCGCAAGGTGCGCAAAACAGCACAAACACAAGTTTCCAATTTCAAGGAATTGAATTCTTACATGACGCAAGCTTAACCGCTTCTGCTGCAGGTTTAGCTTCTGCTTATGCTGATGGTTACTGGATTGCTGTACCAGAAGGTTCAGTTGCCGCTTTACCTTGGATTCCAATTCAAAACAGACAAGGTGTTGACTATGGCAATATTGCAAAATATGGTCAAATAATTAACCCTGTTGATTCAGTTGCATACGCTTTACATACATATAATGAAGGTTCTGATGGAACAGGTGACGGGGGGTATTTGCAAGACGTAACTATTGAAACTGAAATTTCGGTTGATATTGCTTACGAAACTGTACCTCTTACAACCGCTACAGAATCGAGTTTAATGGCTTTTGCCTTAGTATAATTTTGATTTGTTAATTGATGTTTAACGCAGATAAAATACAAACAAATCTCTATGGGGTTGTCGGGTTTCGGCAACCCTATAACCCTGACTACGCCATTTTAGATGCTGATAACATATCGTCTACTAGTGGCGAATGGGTTACTAATAACCCTTATTGCAAGATAGAACACTTATACGATAACCAAGACTACAATAGTTTAAGTGATTTAGAGTTTAACGAGCAGTTAAAGAGAATGCAAGAGGATAGCATTATTAATATTTGTCACAGGATTTTCAATAAACCTGACTACATAGATAGACAAGTATTATATAAGAATGCACAAAACAGAGTTGAAACAGAAATTTTGCAAAGCGGATTAGTTTGTTTTAAGATACAAGTTTCAGCTAAAAAGAATGTAGCATTTAAGATTAAAAGAATTTTACTAGACTTTGAAGGATCGGGGGATATTAACTTAATGTTGTTTAATACTTCTCAGGATGCCCCTTTAATGTCAAAAGTAATAACAATCACAAGTACTCATCAAGTAGAGGTTTTAGACTGGGTTATAGATAACTCAGGGGACACTTATAAAGGTGATTATTATTTAGGATATTTAACTAACTATGTTGACATAGGTACGTTAAAACCTTTTAAAAGAGACTACGAACAGAGTAATATTATGTCGATAGTTTCAGAAATGAGTATTCAAAAGTTTCAATTTGTAGGACATACAACAAATACTTTACCAAATTTAGATAATGAAGATAGTATAGATGAATGTTTAGGTTTAAATCCTGATATAACAGTTTATAAGGATTATACAGATTTAATTACTCAAAACAAGTTCTTACTAGCTAGGGCGATTAATTTAGACCTACAGATCAAGTGTATTGAAATGTACATGGCTACATTAAGATCAAATATAAATGAAAGAGAATCACAGCTACAAATAACTAGATTAACACAAGTTGTTGAAGGGGTTAATAGTAGTGAATCAACTTTTAAAGTTACAGGATTGCGCCCTGAGTTGTCTAGAGCAATAAACAGCATTCAAAAAGAGGTAGAGAGATTGCAGCACGGTTATTTTGGTGAACGCGGAATGATAGATACTTTAATGTAATGGCAATAGTTAGCAAGGTAAATAGAGACGGTATTGATATAGCGATTGAATCTATACAGCAAAAAATGTACCCTAATTTATTAGGTGCTTGGGATGCTTCAACTGTCTATACTATGTATCCAAGGGCTAACAAAAATTACAAACAAGACAATATACTACCAGAAATAAGCTTAGATAAAAAGGATTATAAAGATACTTTATATGACGACAAAGTATTTGTAAATTCATTCTTTTTAGTTAATGATGATAGTGTTTACGACCCAAAAGAAAAAACAGCAACGCAAAACATTAGTTTAATATTTCAAGCTGATTTAGTTAAGTTGTATGGAGACAGTGAGCGCGTAGATGAAGTATTTAATGCAGACGTTTTAAGAGTACTTGATTTGCTCAAAAGACGTACCAGTTATTTAGTAGGTGATATTACGGTTACGCGTGGATTTGATAAAGTTTATTCTGATTTATCATTTACCTCTGATTTTAAGGAAAAGATAAAATACTCAGATATTAGCCATAGGCACATAGTAAAATTCACTTTTGATATTATTTATGCGTTAAGTTGCGCTAAAACCGTAACACCTGTATGTTCGCCAGTGTCTATTTATGAAAATGACATCCTAGTAGAAAATGTTCCAAGTGGTGGCGAATATAGATATAGTTCAGCATGTTTAAATGCTAATGTAACGGTTAATAGTTCTGCATTTAATACAGTTGCAAGTGGTGGCACGCTAGACGTTCCAGTAGAGTATGAAAACGGAACACTAATAGGTACTATTACAGGGGGTATTGTCAAAATTCCAAACCCTGTTGAATTGGATAGAGTATATATTCGCCCCGCTCCTACAGGGCAAACAGCAATATATGAAGATTATGATGACGGGTGGAAAGTAGCCAACAGTTCAGATACTTATATCCCACCAAGCGAAGGTTATTTAATGAGAGTAGACCCTTCTAACATGTGGAAAGTAACGTATAACAACATTTTCGGGCATTTATGGCGCGTTACAGGTGCAACTGGGGGGTATTGGGATAATGTATTATTAGATTGGTTTGATGTAGACGGAAATTCAACTACATACGCTTTAGCGTTTCCCAATGATTATATGATTGACCACCATACAGGGCTAGGATGGGTAAACACTAGCTTAACATCAAAACGATTTTCAACAATAGGAGATAATATATTTACACAAATGAACACATATTCAAATGCAGGATTTAGTGATTATTTTGTTGGAAATAAAAATGAAAACGACTCTATTACAGATATAGGTAGACAATGGGCTTTTTACAATCAGCCGCCTTTTGATAATATAGGGAGTACTAACAAATGGAGTTCAACTTCAGTAGCTTATAGTGCTACAACGGCTTACTCAAATAGAATAACAGGAGAAACAACGGGAACATCAAAAGGTAGTTTACAGATAACAGTACCAATGAGATACCATTTTACATAAAAATATGGCAACATACAGATTTGAGCAATTTAACGTAGATATTATAGACCCAACTATTGAAAAGCATGGAGTTTTTGGATTTCGATTTACAAATAATTCAAGCGGTAATTTTGAAGGAACAGTAAATCTACATAATTCAGGGGGTAAAATATACAATATACCTTTATCATCTCCTAGGGAAGAAGCTCCTAATGTTTTAGATGACTCTTTATCAGATGAAGATAGAGCCACTTTGATTGATGGATGGGTTTTAACAAAATTATCTGAAAACATTATAGATTAATAAATACATAAAAAAGTAAATTTTAAAACAAAAAATATGAGTACCTACTTAATAAAAAAAAGCGAATTACAAAATAATCAAGGATTGCATCAAATAATTACTAATACCGAAGAATGGGTAAAGTTTGAAGCAAATGATTCACAATTCGATCAACTAAATCCAATGCCTGCATTCAATAGTTTTGAAAAATGTGATTCAGACGGTAATATTATAATTCCAAAAGAAAAACTATGATAAAGAAAATCCTTAAATATATAGAAATGCCATTTGTAAAAAAGTCAATTCAAGACTTCATAATTAAATATACCCCCATAGCACTATATTTTGTGATGGTTGGTGCGGTTGTTTGTGCCCTATGTTTTAAGGATTATCTTTTTATTTATGAGCATATTGTTGAATTTGGTAATGTATCTTTATTGGTTAGTATTTATATACTATCAGTAACTTACCGATCTAAACTTTGCACTTACAATAAAATATCTTCATGGTCTTTTTTAGGATTTAATATTTTAAACAAGATTTGTGAAATATCGTTAACAACTAGTGATTTTAATTTATACGTAACCATATATGTTCCCGTCTTGATGATCCCTACCACTTTGGCGGTAATGTATTATTTAAATAGAAACTATGACTCCCAATAGCATAGGAATAGAATTTGTTTGGCTAATAATAACTGCGGTAGCCTCATCAACTTTCACAGCAGCAGGATTTATTTACAGACTTAAAGGTAGGATTGCAATAACCGAGAATTGTATGAAAACACTTGAGAAAAAACACCACGAAGATCATAAGATAGTTTTGACCAAATTTGATGACTTAGAAAAAGATTATAAAGACCTTAAAACGGATGTTGATAATAAAATTGAAAAGGTTGATGATAAAATTGAAAAGATATTTGGCAAAATTGACGGACTTAAAGACCATATAAATAATAGTCATTTAAAATTATTGGAGGCAATTAATTCTAATAGATAAAAGATATATTAATACTATAAAAATAACACCTAATCGTTCGGGGTGGAATGCGAACACGAAATAAATTAAATTTATAATTATGGCAGTAGAATGCTTATGCGACGGTTCAGCTCTAAACCTCGGGAAGACAAATTGTGTAGAGAATTTAACTCTACCAGTAAAATTAGGGCTAGAGTACAGAAATGCTAATGACGGAACGTTAAACGGTATTGATTTAACTACAGATACTGTTGATGATGCGTTCATGACTGCTTGGATAAATCAATCAGACGAAAGTAAGCGTTTATTTATGACACCTGAAATTATCCTAGAATCGGATGAGCGAGGTGATCCAGTTACAGAAACATTAGGTCGTATTGACACTATTGTAGCGGATGGTTTGAGGGATGTTTCATTTTTTATTGTAGACGGTGCTAGCCCTTCAATGGTTAAAGCTTTAAATGGCTTTTCATGTAAGGATATGACTGTTTATACTTTTACTGAGACTTCACAAATTGGAGGTAATGGAAAAAACGCAAACAAATTATCAGGTAGACGAATAGCAGCTAAAACGCTTCACGCTAAATGGATGCCAAAAACTGAAACTACAGTAGCTAAGATTATGGTTACTTTCACATTGGCGGTTTCTGAGTCTGACGGTGATATTGCTTTTATTCCTTATACTCCAAGTGAAACGGGTGTTGGACGTATGACGGTTGATCCATTAGACTACAACGGATTAATTGATACAAATATTGGTGATGCTAGTTCTATTTCTACTACTGGGTTTGTTACTAAAATAACTTTTAATACAGGTGCGCAAGGAAATAAACAACCATTTCAAGGCGGTGTTGTTGGAGATTTTACACTAGAAGAAATTTCACCAAGTCCAGGGGCTATTGTAATCACATCGGTAACTGAAAATCCTGACGGTACTTATACTTTTGTTATGCCT
>Ga0098047_10000712_pt1 | contig 13382 bp, 12 predicted proteins | sample 12_taG_FD_92585 | JGI IMG/M metagenome (GOLD analysis project Ga0098047, IMG submission 92585) | Marine viral communities from the Subarctic Pacific Ocean - 12_ETSP_OMZ_AT15267 metaG | ecosystem: Environmental > Aquatic > Marine > Oceanic | place: Subarctic Pacific Ocean | collected 2015-01-16 | reverse complement strand
TAAGTTGACGTCTTCTACGTTTTCTATCTTTTGCTTTTGTGTTTGGCATTAATAATTCCTCTGACTATTAAAAGTATCTTGTTGTGGTGTATCTTGTATTGGATATGGATTATGTATTTGAAAATCCGTTTGTGATCCACCTTCACGATGACGTCTTACTTTTTTAAGAGTTTCCACTTTGGAATGTCTAATACACTTTTTAGAAATAGATTTTTTATTCTTTAAATAAAAAATTTCTTTATAATCATCATCACTATAATGATGTAAACCAAATTTAGTATCTATCAAATGTCCACCTGTAATAAAAAGTGTCATACTAAATAATAATTCTAATATCATATTAACTCCAATACTGTACCCACCACATCAAAAAATCTGCCAAAAAATATGCCGCTAAAAAATAGAATATCACTTTACAATATCTATCTTTCATTATTTTTTAGATGTAAGTGTACCTGGTTTAAAATATTCAATTGCTACTAATGCAGCAAATAAACTTAACGAAATTATCTGATTCCATTCCATTATTTTCTATCTCCCATAAAAGGTTTACGTTTCATTGCATGTTTGTTATGTTGCCCTTTATGATATCCAATGTAATAAGCTACTCCACCAACTACAAGTATACGAATTGCTGAACGAATTGCCCGTTTCTTCTGCATCTTTTTCCGATTAGCCATAGCCATTCGTTTATCACGCTTATCCATACCGCGATACCTATCACCACGTTGTTTCCATGCTCTCATATCACTCTTGTCGTGTTGTCTAACGACCTTTTCATCCTTAGCTTCATCTTTAGATTCAGCTTCTTGTGCCACTAATGGTAACGCAAAAGCTAAAACTAAAATATATGAAAGTAATTTTCTCATATCCATTCTCCTGTATCTAACATAAAATCAAAGATAAATACTCCTACTAAATAAATAGTATTAAAGATACGATTTTTACGCACATCTCTACGATTTATTTCTTTATGTAGGTTTTCTATGAATTTTTCTGTATTTATCATCTCTATTATATTAGACTCTTCTAATTGAAAAAAGTTAAATTATACTTCTAATGCTCTCTTAAACCAACCAAAATAAAACCTCTCTAAGTCTGGTTTTCTTGTTACTAAATCAGCATAATACTTAACGCGATATGCCCTAACTCTATCTAACTCTACATTAGACTTTCCTATAGCAGCTATTGTCATTGGTCCCAATCCACCATCTACATCTAAACTACCACCTTTACCATTGACTGCTCTCTGTATAATTTTAACTGCTCTACTTTTGCCTTGATTCACACACATATCGAAATAAATATGATGTAATTCATCTGGCAATACATCTACCTTATTTTTATCCCAATAGTGTTCTTTATATATTTCCTTTGCACCTTCTTTGGTAAGGTTCTTGATATCCACATCAGGATGTGAACGTTTAGCTACGCCAAAATTTGTCTCACCACCTGGATCCTTAGGATCATTTACATAACCACCTTCGTGTTCTAATACTATTTCTATAATATCATCAAATTCGGTTAAATTTTCTTTACTTGCCATTTCTTTTTTTTCTCCAGATTTGGTTAACAACTCAATAATAAATTTAAATATCTCTTTGAGAGTCATACTTACTTCTATCCCAAGTCTTAACATCTATAATTGTATAAATTCTCGTTGGTATTTTATTAAGACCAGTTTCATTTGTTAACAACAAAGTATTCCTATAATGTTCCCAAGGAACTGGAAATGATTTATCCAATACACCATTATTCAAAGACCTAATTATTTCATTAAGTGCATTAATTGTATACAATGAATTTGATTGTTTCTTTCTATGCAACGAAATTGTATCTTGCACATTCTCTACAAAGTCTTCTTCAAATTCTACATTATAAGTACACATTAATTGATGAAAATCATTTTCATTCTGAAATACATAAACTTTATTGAATACAATTTCATTACAAGCAATAATTAAATCAACCGTATCATACAGTCTATTGCGTTTTGTGAATGTGCATAATAGTTGTGTTTTCATATTAAAGTCCTACATTAAAAGTAGCTGAACCACTTATATCAATACCCAATGCATCATAAAAATATGTTAATCCATTCTTAGCATATTCCTTTAGTTTTTTAATAACCTTATTAAAAATCTCAGAAAAAAACTTTTTAATAGAATCTAATATTTTTTTAGCTAATTTTTTAACTATGGATTTAAATTTATTAAAATACTGTTTACCTTTTTTTAATATTCCTTCTGTTAATAATTCTTTATTAGTTTCCTCACATAACTTATCAATTTCTTCATGTAATAACTTAGTTTGAATATTTAACATTTCATTAAAATCTTTTTGAAATACAGATACTTCTTTTTCATTTTCCTTACCAGAAACAACTAATCTTGCCGCTGTTGATTTACTTCTGCCAGTTGTTTTATATGATACATTCATCTTTACCTTAGAAGCATATTTAGAAGCCCAATCAGGTGTTATTTCTTGCCCTTCTTTTTGATTTACATTACCATCTAAACCAAATACCAATAATCTATTAGCAATTTCATCTTCAACACTTTCCAGTTTTGGAGTTCCAGAAAATTTATAATTTCCAGAAGCGGATTCATATATACACCACTTTTTAAATTCTTTATCTTTCCAAGCATTATCAAAAATTTTCTGTAAATTTTCATGTGTAATAGCTTGCTTAATTATTTGTTCTGCTTCATCTTTCAATTCTTTAGTTCCCATACTTTTAAGATATTCTGGAAAATATTTTGTCATTATTTCTTTAGATTTATCCTTTAACCCAGAAATAAACCAATTCTTAAATGTCTTTACTTTTCCTCTATGCCAAACACCAGCAGCCATAGCTTCTGCTTTAGCATGCTTTACTATATCTCCATCACTATGTTCAGTTTTTAATTCTGATTTAATTTCAGGAACTCTTTTTTGTACATACCAATCAGAAAATCCTCTTCGTACATCTCCTGCAGTATTATCCGTATTTATTTTTTTAAAATCTGATTCTACTTTATCAATACAATCATCTATTACTGCACCAGCTTCTTTATTATTATGTTCTTCATAAAAAGCTTTTCCTGCTACAAACATACCTTTTGCCTCTGGACCAGTTCCACTTCCTAACTGTGATCCACCCTTTTTCTTTAAAGATATCCTATGTTTTTTATCACCCAATATATCTGTTTTGGGTGTATTATCGGCAAATGGATTTGTTGGACTTTTCCCTTTTAAAGCTCCTGTATAAACTAACATTGGTCCGACATTACCTAATTTTTTTACTATTTTTTCTCCAATCTCTCCAACATGCTCTTCATATGTTTCATATTTAGATATGTCAACCCCAGCTGCATTTATTGCCTTATCTCTATCCATCCCCTTTGATTTATTATATTCAACACATATTCCCATTTCATAATATGCAGCATCTCCAGGAACACCAGCTTTACCACCACTTCCTTTAGATAGTTTTAACGATCTAATAACACCATCATACTCAAAAGATAATCCATGTAAAGAATTACTAATTTTCTTACCATTCAAATCTTTATCCCCAGGAGGAACAACCATAACTTTTGTTGATAATGCCTTACCAACTTCCTTAGCAATAATATCTGGATTTGTATTTTTTATATTAGCTAAATTTTTAGCAGTCCCCATAACACCCAATCCTAATTTACTTCCTAATTTTTTAACAATCAAATCTCTAACATCTTTAATATTAACTTCATGTAAAGTCTGTTTAGGTTGTTTTATATTATGTAAAAATTCAGACCGTTCTTCCCAAGGCCAATTATAATCTATTAAAACCGATTCTAATAAATCTAAATCGTTATAACTTTTCAAGTTCGGGTATCCTTCATGGTCCTCAATCAATGACAGTCTATAAGACCATTCATTAATGATATCAGTTATATTTGTATTCATACTAATTTCTCTGTAATATCTATCATTTGATGATAATTAGTTCCTTTACTTACTTTTGTAGGATATTTACCAAATTGCTCAATGATATTTTTAATTACACCCAAAAACCCAGTTCCGTCTTTCATGTTGAAATCAAATAAAAAACTATCGTAACTATATAATACCAACTTGCTCTCATAATCAAAATCCTTTAGATGAGAAATTAAATCGGTTAACATCCTCATATTATTTTCCGTTTCTGTCAATTGAATAAGATAGTTAAATAACTTATTCTTATTCATATTTGATAAATTTCGCTTATATATTCTTCTATTATAAATATCAGATTCAATAAAATCTTCTTTTTTATATACATCCCAATTTAAATTAATAAATTGTTGTACTTTCTTAAAAAATGGATTTGTTTTCGTAACTTTACCAGGAATTCTACCATACAAATATTTAAATGATAATGCTTTACTACCATCATAATCAGTACCATAATATCTAGCCATATGACTATGAGCAGAACCTTCTGGAAATTCATAACCAATTAAATCTCCAATCAATCTTAAATGATATGCATCATAATCAAATTCAACCAACATACCTTCTGCACCAAATCTACTTACATATGGTTTTCTACTACCATCTGTTTTATTTAGTGCTGCAAAGTTAGTACCACCAAATCTATTAGATGGTCTACCTGTAGAAGTATAAGGATTATATTCACTATAAACAATACCATCTAAAGTTTGTAATCCGTTGGATTCAATATATTGTAAATTTTCTAACACATCATTATTATATAAAAAATTAAGATGTTGTTTATATTTTTTAATTGTATCTTGAAGAACATTTGATATTTTACGACAATATTCTAATTGTTTTAAAATAGGAATAATAGTATTAATTTCATTTTTATTATAATATCTTAAATTAAAAAACCTGTGAGCATTGGTATCTATTTCAAAAATATCTAAAGGTTCATTTACTGCCATATAATGTAAAAAGTTAACATCACATACATTTTTAAATTTACCCAAATGTAATAATAACTTTTTATCATAAGTAAATTTTCGATTATTACAATCACTCAAATTCCAATAAAATTCAATTGGTAAGTTTGCCGATTCACTATGATTAAAAGGTAGAATATATTCATCGCTATCTTTAAGAAAAGAAACATAAATAAGTGAAATGGAATTTTCCTGGGGATGTGCTTTAGTATCAGATAAAATTGGAAGAAATATACAATCTTCATTTCTGAACTTTTTATGAAATTGTCTATACTGATTTTCAGTATCTATGATCGACATATAAACTATAACCTTTATTATTAATATATATCAAACTAAATTACATTATTCAATAAATTTTCGAACCTCTCTTTGAAGATGTTCTTCTTTCTCCTGAACCTCTTTTTGAAACTGTTTTTCTTGCTCTCGAACTTCTTTGTTCTTTAACTCTCAACACTTCTCTACTAATTGTTTTCTTTCTACCTTTAGTCTTTTTCTTACCAATAGATGCCCTCTTAGTTGATTTCTTAGGTCTTGATTTTGTAACTAATGGCATTGGACTTGGCCTTTGTATTGGAACAATAGATGGTATTTGTGGCATCTCAACTTCCATTGGCATTGGTGTTGGTTTTTTCTTTTTCACTACAACAGGTTTATCTCTTTTCTTTAATCTCTCTAACTTTTCTTTTACACTCTCTGATTGAATTGGTTCATCACCTTCCCATAGTTCTAACACATTTAAATTTCCACCTAAATTTGGAATTTCTTTTGAAGATAATTCTATTGCTGCTTTATTACTTTTTTCTATATCTTCTTTACTCCCACCCAATCTCCATTTAACAGAAGTTTTAAAATAATTTTTATGACTTACATTATAATCATCCTCACTTATTTCTACGGGAGCATCTTTAATATTACTTCTTAATTTAGCATAATACCTTCTAACAAAACCATTATCATAATCTTCATCAGATACCTCAAATTTATAAGGTTTTAAATATATATCACTACTTTTAATATTCAAGTTTGTATAAGTAAAATAATCACTCTGTTTACCATTTCTTTTAAACATTAATTTAGATTGTAAACCATGCATACCCTTTGTCATAAAATGTTCTTTCTTATCTACAGTATAATGAATATGATATGGCATATTTTACTTAACTAAAGTTCCGTCTGAAAATTCAAATTCACCATCTCTTAAAGTAGTTTGATTACCAACTACTCTTTCTGTTATTTCAATTATTTTACTTATTGCTGACATTTTTATTGTTTAGCCTCTTTTTCTTGTTTAGATACTACTTCTTTTAAAACTCTCTGAGATGTTCTAATCTGTCCTGTTATTTCAACATCCCACCCTTCTGCTTTAACTGAATGTTTTATATCCTTCACTTGAAATACTACTGTTTTTTTATATCTTACTGGAATAAAAGCAGTAGTAAATGCATTACCAGGTAATATTCCACCAATACCATCCATTGATAATGATAAATCTATAGGTAATAATGCATCTTGAAAAGGTTTAGTTTGAGTTTTATCATTTTCATCGGATTTGAGAGTGGGAGCACCAGTTATCATAGCTATCATAGATTGTTTATGGTGTTTTTTCATAATACCATCTTCATCATATAAGTGTGCTGAAACTGTCATTGTTTTATTAGTATTCTCAATAACACTTAACGATTGAATAACTGCACCAAATCCCTCAGGATCTGCTTTATCTTTAGCTGCTAATTTATCTGTATCAGATGTAGCAGTTGATGAATCAACCCTTCTTTTTAATTCTTCCTCTGATACTTCAAATTCTATGTTTCCCAATGTTGGTCCTTTATCCAATGTTAAATTATCATTAGGATCATCATATGGATTTCCAAAATTAGGGAACTTCCAAGCAGGAGCTACTGGATATAAAGTAGCATCTTTCTTATCACTACTCATAGTTCCTATTGCATTTCCAGTAACATTATCTTGTTCACCACCTTCTTCAGGTGTTTCTTTATTTGAACCATACATAGCACTAACTGCCATTGCACTTGGAACTCTACTTGTCATATTTTGAGAACTAACAAGACTACCTTCATTCCAAACTTTAAATTCAAATAAACTACCTACTGCTTTACCACTATTAAAATCCAACTTACTTTTTTCGTTTAATAATGTTTTTACAGGCTTAGCAACAAGATTCATATCTACAATTTGTATAATACGTTCATCTTCTGGAGAATTTACCATTTGAAAATCCCAAAAGTTGCCAACTTCTTCATTCATTTTTGAAAACATAGTTTTCAAACCAGCTTCTATAGTATCAGCATTTTGAAAACAATCTCTTATAAATTCCCAATGTAATAAAATATTCCTCAAGTAACCACCATCTGAAAGTTTATCACTTACTGCAAAATTAGAAAAGTTCTTAGCTTTTATTGCTAATTCACGAGTTAACTTTTCATCAAAACTATCCCCTGTTGCTTCCCAAAGTTTCTTCATAGTAAATTCTTCTATAAAATTAGATACATCTTTCATTGTTTCTGTTATAGCTTCACCAGTCTTTTTATACAATACTTCACCTGCAGCTTTAGCTGAATCTATAGGACTCATTATTCCACCTGCTTCTGATGCAGCTTCTTTCATATCAGCACCAATATCATCATATGCTTTTATTTCAAAAACCTTATCTATTCCTTCAAATGCATCAGACAACGAAGTTTTAACAAGATTTTCTGCTGGCCACTGCCCTGGTAAAATAAACTTTTTTCTATTTGGAGTATATAACCACTTATGATTTCCAATAATTATACTTTCTTTTATGAAAACGCCATCAACACTTTTATGAGGCCTTGTAGATATACTTCTTATTTGAGCAAGAATATCATTTGGATTTCCACTATAAATACCTTTAATATCTTTATTTGCCTTTCCAACCTTACCCAAAAATTTACTTAAAATATTATCTTCCATCCAACCCCAAGTTACATATGGGCCAGCATCAGCATCACTTCTAAATCCAGAACCTTCTTTTTTAAAATAAAGTATTCCTTTATCAGAAAATTCTTTATTATTAACTAATTTTCTTAATTGATCATTTAAAGTCTTAATATAAGTACCTAAATTTACTTTTGGTTTTAATACTACTTCTTTTCCATTTTTAACTACTGTTTCATAATCACATTCTACTTCACTTTTAGAACTTGCACCTGTAATATTAACGCCCAAAGATACAATATTTGTAGTACAATCAAAACCACCATCATCTCTTAATTGCCAATCAAAATTCTTTATTATTCCCCTCATTACATCCATATTACCCTTTGAAGCTAAAACTCTTTTTCTCATTTCTGCATATAAAGTTGCAGAATCTGACTCTATAAGAGTTTTCTGATCAAAAGAATTTTCTGAAACAGATGTATCTACCCATCCCCATTCTACCAATACAGATTTTCCAATAGATAAAAAGTGGGGAGTTAACCTATCTAAATCCTCTAAACTAAAACAACTCCATTTTATAGTGCCTTCTCTAATAGCTCTCATTCCACCTTTATAAGAAACATCAAGACTTTCTACTCCAGGCATAGGTCTAAAAGGATTATTTTGTACTTTAGCATTTTTTCCAGTTGAATCAAATTGGGGGGATGTATACATTTCACTAAAACCATGTTTCATTTTCCATACATTATCTTCCTTCGCCATTTCACCACCCATAAGCATTGCACCATCGGGCATAGAATCTGTTTTAACTGGGGAAAATAATTTTATATATACAGTTCCAAGAGGATAAAATGTATATGAAGGATCAGAACCATCTCTTGTTACCGTATTGGAAGCACTTTTATTAACAGAACTTTTCTTTAATGATTCTTCTCTCTCATGTAACGATCGTCGAATCTCTTCAGGAATTGGAGTTAAATAAATACTCATATTCTATTCTTATGTTTTTCATAACCCAGCAGATTCGGGCGAATTTAATTTTTCAAATTTTAATAAAATTTCATCAGTATCCATAGGTATCCGTAAATTTATTCCAGGCTCTAAACCAATATTACCACTTTCAATATGTTCATTAGCTCTTGATATAATCCACCATAATGTATTATCACCATAATACTTATGTGCAAGATTATCAAGTCTATCTTTTTCTCTAGTCCAAATAAATATATCTTCATCACCAATTGGTATAATGGGATAAATAGTAGGTATATAAACCCTATTATCTAATTTATTTCTCTTTGTTTCTGTAGATTTATATCTATATGGCATTTACTACTCTCCTATCCAAATCCCGCAAGTCTTGATGCTTGCTCAGCAAATATATTCTGGGGTTTTGTGGTCTCTATATTTTTAGCAAAACTTTCATCTGAAATTTCACTATATAAAGTTTCATGAACAGCATTTCTATTAGGATATGTTGCTTCAGCATCTTCCATTGGATTCTTATCAAATAATTCACCAGTAGTAGCATTTAATTGTAACCAAGGTAATTCAAAATGTTTACCTATAGTAGATTGTTTATATTTACCAATATATCTAAAAGTACAAGTAGCTTTAATATGTTTTGGTAATTGCATTCCAGATTCTATTTCCCAAGTACTATTATCTTGACTTGCTATAGATAAACTAGCTAAAAATCCTGGAGTCTTTTGATATAAATTCCCAATTGTAAGTTCAATAAACGGAGCTACAATTCTATCATTAGTCCAAGATGGATAACAAAGTCCCATTAAGTAATTTATTTTTTCCCAAAGAACTGGCAATTCCTGTTTTGTTTTAGGATAAATGTCAAAGTCAAAACTTATAGTTCTATCTACTCCTTTGTATACAAATACCTTATCTGGCCTTCCAACAAATCTTGTATCACCCCAATCTGGAGAAACACTATCGTTTATTCCACTTAATATTGCTCTAAATATAATCCATTTACCATTTACTATATCTCTAAATTTAAATGGAATAAAATCTGCATCTGTATCATTAAATGAATCATCATCTTTACTTCCACCATAAGGAACTAAATTAATTTTATCAGCCAAATCATTTGCAAGTTTACCACTACTATCTATTTTCACTAATCCTAAAGTTTCATCTTTGGATTCCATTAACCCTAACTCATGTCTATTTGTAACTCCACCAATACCTTTACTCTTTCCTAATGCACTAAGTTGTTTCTTCTGTCTTTCCTTAAATGCACCAACTTCATCCCGTGCAACAGTTTTTATGGCTGAAAAACCCTTACCTATTTTATCTACAACTGCCTGTCCAGATGCAACTAATGATTCTTTAGAAATTTTTGATAAATCTGGTTTTTGAATTTTACCATCCTTATAATATTGATATCCCTTTTGAAGTTGTCCATATGCTAAAGAAGTATATCTATCTATTAATGCTTCTTTTAAACCACCTAAACTAATACCTTTATTTCTACCAAATGTAATACTATCTCTTTCTAGTCTATCTGCATCTTTAGCTGCTAAATCTAAACCACCACTAAATGATGGAATACCTCTACTAATACTTACAGGTGCTGAAGAAAATGGAAATAAATATTTATTTGGATTACCTAATAATAATCTTGTTTCTAATGCCATAGGAATTTTCGGTGGAGTAGCTTTAATTCCAAATGCTTCTATTTCATTTCCACCAATAGCATCTAATGCTTGAAATTTTATTCTTCCTGGAAAATTTAATCCACCAAACTTTAACAATGAAGTACTATCTTTAAATCTACCACCAAATACTGGTTCTTTTCCTTCTAACAAACTAACAACAAATTTAGGAAGTTTATCTTTAACTGCAGATACAAAATTTTCACCACTTATAACATCTTCATATTTAAAACCACCTAAGTGCCTAGTCAAATGAACTGTTGGAACTATAGATGCTAATGAAAAGGGATTATAAATTTTTGTTTCTAATGTAGGACTGAGAGATTGAAGAATTCCCTGCTTCATTAAAAAGAACATACCTCTTTGTGAAAGTAAAAATCTAGAAGTTCTTGTTGCATCTGCAAAACTCCTATCTATCTGAGATGAAATACCATCTCTAAAAAACTCACTAGAAAGACCATCTACAAACCCAGCAACCTTACCTAAATACTTTCCAAAAACTTTTTCTGGATCATCCAATCCCCACCTATCACCAATTTTTCTAACAATAAATGGTTCTGCAGAATTAGCTCGAGGATCTAAAGTTTGCCCTATAGTTAATCCCTTTACTTGTCCTCTATAAAATTCTTCAAGTTCAGACGTTCTATGTTCTAAAGTAGCAACATTTCCATTTGCATCTATTGTAGTTGTACCTGTTGCAAAATATGGTGAACCAGTTCCTATTGTAGTTGTTGTTACTTCCGTTGTTGGTAGAAAATCATTAAAAAACTGAGTTCTTCCGATGAACTCAAAAGGTGCTTCAGTTAAATTTCTATCAAATGGTCTTGCAACTGAAATAGGTGGGTTTCCATATCTATGAATATAACCCACTTGTTGTTTTATTGATGAATATGTTTTCGGTAAATATCTTTGAACAGACCCTTGATTTTCTATAGGAATACCAGGTACTACCAATGGTGTTGGTTTTCTTTCAATAATATGAGATGAATCAACTAATGTAGAAAAAGTATCTTCTTCTCTTGGATAATAACTTACATATGTACTAATAGGTAATTCTGAATTGCCCCATGCACCTTCTGCTCTTGGTTCTATATTTAAAGATTTTTCAGTAACTATACCATAAATTAATGCTGAATTCATTCCTGCTATTGTATAAGAAATGGGTGTTTTTGCCAGTTGATTTTCAGGAGCAATAAACGAAGTTTCCATATTTGTCTTAAATCCTTCAGGTGGATCACCTGGGGGTATAAATCCTCTACCTCTCTTTTCTGCATCCATATAATCAACTTCACTACTACGAGGCCCAAATTTAGATTCCATCTTTTCTAAAGCAATTGGATCTGGTCTTACAAATTCTTTCTTACCACTTATTACTGTTGCAGAATGTCCATCACCAAAGGATTGTGGTGATTGACTATCACCTATACCACTATAATTAGTCCATTTGAAGTTCTCTAAGTTTTGTGTTAAGTCAACTAAACTCATTATTTAACTCCCATTTCTCTAACCTCAGTCTTCACTCCACCCATTGTCGCAATCAATTGATCCATTTTTTCAAGCAAATCTTCATTATTAACTTTTATTCCTGCAGGATCTAATGGAATAGCTGCTTCAGGTACTCCACCATCTGCTAAATTTACATTAGTTGGTTTAGTAAATACTCCACCTTCAGCCGCTGATGTAGTTCCTGTAGTATTAACTGTTGTTCCACCACCACCAAAAAGACCAGAAACCCATCCACCAATCGCATCCATCTTATTACTAATCCACTCAATATAAGACATTAACATTTCGAATGGCATCAATACATAATCCAAAAGAAATGCACCTATAGCTATTATGGGTGTAAGTATAAATCCTAAAAGTTTAATAAAAGGTTTTAAAAGCGCAAAAGCTAATCTTATTGGAAGAAATGCTATTCTCATAGTCATTCCTATATATTTAAATAAAGGACCTATTAACGGCATCAAAGAAACAAACATTTCTTGTAAAGATGTTATCATAGGTTGTAAAGCTTCTTTTACTGATTTCCATGCTTCTTCTAATCCCTTTGTTGTCTTTGCCGATAAGGCTGCTTGTGCTTTTCTTTTTGCCAGTTCTTCATCTGATAAATTATTTAATTCTTCTTGATCTCTAACCATTTTGGATAATTCTCCAGTACTCAATCCAAATGCTTTAGCTAATGCTTGTCTTTGAAGTACATTCATTTGATTAAATTCTGCTTCTGTACCAAGTTGTTTCATAACTTCTTCCTGCATTCCTGCCATATCACCTGCCATTAATAACTGTCTAGCTTTATCAGTATTAATTTGTCTACCTATCATCATTGAAGCTTCCATCTGAGATTCAATAGAACTTTCAAAATCTAATAAACTTTCCGCCATTTTTGATACCACACCCATATTAATACCAAGTTTATTTGCTTGTATTGCTGCTTTAGCTAAATTCTCTCCACCATCTTGTGCAAAATCTGCAAACATATCAGTATTATCTGCTAAATCTTTCATAACTGCTGCTGGAGCAACTTTAGCAGTTTTAGCCATTGCACCAAAAGATTCTATTTGACTAATTACAGCTTCCCTACTTGATCCAGAAACACCTTCCATAGCACCTAATAATTGTACTGCTTCTTTACCAGCAAGACCAATAGTTGTTTCCATACCACCTAAAGAAACTAAAGTTTCACGTGTAACATTACTAAGTTCACCAAACTCTTCTATTAAAGCTGATGCTGTTTCTTTAACTGACTCTGCACTAACCCCCATCATTTTTAACTCTATGGATGCAGTTGCTAATGTATTTTGTAACTGTAAAGCTTCAGTAAATCCCAAACCAAATTCTTTTTTAAGTTCAAATGCAG
>Ga0098047_10000711_pt1 | contig 13405 bp, 7 predicted proteins | sample 12_taG_FD_92585 | JGI IMG/M metagenome (GOLD analysis project Ga0098047, IMG submission 92585) | Marine viral communities from the Subarctic Pacific Ocean - 12_ETSP_OMZ_AT15267 metaG | ecosystem: Environmental > Aquatic > Marine > Oceanic | place: Subarctic Pacific Ocean | collected 2015-01-16 | reverse complement strand
CTTGAGTACCTTGAGAACCAGTAGTGCCCGTAATACCTTGAGTACCTTGAGAGCCCGTAATACCTTGAATACCTTGAGTCCCTTGAGATCCTTGGGTGCCTTGTGCCCCCGCACTCCCTACTTGAGTAAAAACTTTATTACTACTATCTATTACCAAATAACCTGTTTCAGCAGTCTTAGCAGCAACAGTTTCAACAGTTAAACTTCCAGAAACCAAAGCATCACCCGCAAAATACGCATCCCCTCCGTCAGAAAATTTAGCCGCTGGAGGATTAGAGTCTGATTGGGGGTTGAACTGCAGGGCATTATTGCTACCAACACCATAATACTCAATAGACATCCCTCCGTCACCAACAGTAGTTTCTGAAAACTGAATGGCGGGACGGTTACTTACCTTTGATTCCAATAAGAGTAAAGTTTCTTTTACGCCAACTGAGCCATCTTTTTTGATTTGTACAGGAACACCGGCATCATCAAGAGTAACTTTTTGACTAATAGCTAAATTATCATAAGCAGGATTATAAACTGCAACTCCGCTTTCAGTGTCACCATCAAACAATCCTGTAGGAAAACCACCTCCCGTAATACCCCCAATAATATCCCCCGATGAAAACTTTAAGACATCCGAAAAAGGTGACGCTTGATTACCCGCAAGCGTTCTGACTGAAAACTCATAATCAGCAAAATCATGAACAGGATAAACAAAATGAGGCTCGTATTCAGGCACAACAAGCCCCGAATAATTAGTAGCAACTAAAGCTCCAGTTAAACCTCCTAAAATCCCCCCGGTGCCGGCAGCGGGACCATCAACCCCTTGAGTAGTCTCAGTAAGGGCTCCTGTACGTCCTGACAAATAAGTTGCTTGGTAAATATTCTCAGCAAGTAGCGTCCCGGCAGGATTGAACTGGTATTCTAAAGAGCCAGTATTAAATTCCCCTCCCCAAAAAACTCTCGCAGACTCGGTATTTCCGGCTGCAATCGCAACCTCCATCACTTCAGTTTGACCCGTGAGAAATCCCGGGGCTACATTATCTGTGGCATTTAAAATAAGAGAGTGCTCTAGCCATTGTAACCCTGTGGTTTGATAAGCTGAGAAAATAGGAGTGGCGGCCGCCCCACTATACGCATAATCTTGCAAAGTGGTATTAATATCAAAAAATCTTTTATCTAATCTCCCTGTGCCCGTACCGTGAACAATTGCCTCTATGCCTTTGATTTGGGGCGGCTCCAGTGTAAAATAATCACTTTTATTAAAAAAGTTTCCGCTTTCAATGACTTTTATTTCATAAGTTAATTGGGACGGAGATAAATCTTTTGAAAACTTGCCGACAACTTGGGGGACAATATTTTTATTCAGAGTGTCCCGCGCCACAAGAACTCGACCCTCAAGCCCGCTGGTTTTCACATTGAAAAGTAACGGATCAATTGTATAAGGCTTAATGGAAGACGGGTAATAATATGCCTCTCCAGAACCAAAGGAGTCGCTTAAAACAGTCGCATAAAAATAACCAGAATCATTAGGAGGAGTAATAGTAACGTTATTTATATAATCATTTCCTAGGTCTTGTAAATCAAAACTATACGCATAAGAAGGCGTACTCGCTCCAGATTGAGGTATAACACTAAAATCAGAAACCGGAGAAGAATAAACATCAAGCCTCTGTAATCCGGAATTTTTTGTGGATTGCAGCCTTAAGGAAATCGCTTCCCCTAAACCAACAGTACAACCTGTGACATCAGGTTTCTTATTATTTAAAAAATAAATTCCAGTATTTGTTCTGCCGTAATAATCTGTAGCGACAACCTCTAACTGAAAACGCCTATAATCAAAATATACATTTGGGTTTGCCAATCCAGATGTGCCCATACTGACGAAAGAGTTTTTTAATTCGTCAACTTTTAATTGGATTTCGTTCTTTTTGTAGCCCCCTGTATGTAAGGCCTGTATCAACTGCCCAGTCTCACTCCTTAAATTGACCTCAAAACCACCAAAAGCAGTTAAACTATATAATTCCTCTTTTGAGAAAATCGCATCGTCGGTAGGGTTAATTAAATTCCATCTAATCAACGGGTCTTCGGCAAAAAATTCACCGCTAGCTACCCTAATAGCTATATTAATTCCAGAACCACCCGAAAACAAAGGCAACGCCGAATTATGAGGAAATGGCTCTTTGTTAGGCGTTACTGGCGGCTCGTTAGCCACATAGAACCCCGAAACCCTTAAAGCCTCACCATAATCGGCAGGGGATTGCTGAATAAATTTTTTAAATTTTGGCATATTAGAGACCTACATTAACCTTAAAAGAGGTATCGTAACGATAAATTTCAACAGAGATGTTATCCCTTTCGTAATCTGGACCTATGAGAATATTAGCACGGGTATTATCATGACCCGCTAACGAAAATCTTATTTTTTCTCCAGAAGCCTTAAAGATTTCTAAAATATAACCACCTGTATTTTGAAAGTTTACAGCGTTATAGGTGGCTAATTGGGAAAAATCAACAGTCATATAATAATTAGTTGCATATGAGGAAATATTCGGAAACTTGCCGTCAAAATAAGGCAAGATCGTATCGTTTTGTATGTTCGTAAAAGTAATAATAGGATCGGTGGCCCCCGAAGAATCTCCAGTCAAGGCGGGAGGAAGGGAGCCTATACTTACTACTGTTGATTTTGATTGTTGAGTGTTTTCCACGCTTCGGGACTCATCGATAGCCGCAAACTTACTCCTATTATACATCATGCCAGTAACTTGATACTGATTGAAATTTTGCTCCGTAACCCCTATAATTCTATACTCCACTTCTTCAATCTCATAATCAGAATTTGTATTTTGGACCGACCAAATATAACCCTTTAAAACCATATTAAAATCCTCTTCTGAAGCAGTGGTAACTGTTACCACATTAGTTTCACTAACAGAATCTATAGTAAATTCTTTAATCTGCGGCTCCCGCGACGCGTTAATGTCTGAAACTGGCACCCCCAAACTAGGACTCTGCTCTTCTACAGCGATCTTTAGTTTCGATTCTGCGCTCTTATCTAATTCTCTAACGGTCTTGTTGGGTTTAGGAACGATCAAGGTAATTGTCTGGCCGCTAATATCTTCCTCAATCCCATGGTCCAAAGTTAAAGTTTTAGCTCCATAATCAATATCCACAATCCTTCCCCCGTATCTTTTAGATGTTTTAAGTTTGTCTTGTACTTTAACAACATCCCCCGGCTTTAAGTAACTTGCCTCTTGACCACTCGTAAACTGAATGGTATCTGTTTCAGTTTGAACAGTATATAACATCCACTTGGCCAATCTATGAGCTTGTCCTCGCGATGTAACCCCCAATGCCACAATTTCCTTTTCATTGTAGCCGTACTCCCTCATGCCAGCCGAATCTTCCAAATATTCAACTTTCGGCTTGTAGCTGTCGTATTCGTCACTAAAACGTACGGTAACAGCAGTGGTCCTCGAAATTAAAGAACTGCCACTATAAGCAAAATCACCATTCTGAACATTTGCGTTAGTGAACAACATAACGGCTTCTCGAGACTGATCGTTTGACGCTGTAATATAACCCGAAGACCAATAAATCATTCCCCGAAACAAGGCCGCGATATCATTCAAAGCATTAAAGGCGTTTTGTTTTTTGTCTAAATATAAATTGCACCTAAAACGAGACTCTAAAAGGGGCCTATATTGCTCAAACTGGGTCGTAGCTTTCCCACTTACGGTTGTTAAATCCAAAGGGTCTCCTCCTAAATAGGTAGATACAAACGCTGAAGAACTATCCTGATTTTTTATTAAATATTCTTTAACAAAAGCATCCCCTATCAACGTGCCAGCCTGATTTAAAAAAGCCACCTTTACAGCGGGATAATTTTGAAATACCTCCTGTGCGTCTGGTATTTGAACAATTGTAAAAGTGAACTTTTGTGTAGAATTATCATAAGAAGGGTTAAAAATAAGCCTCTTATAAGCCTTATCTAAATCTTCAGAGTCTGAATTTTTGGTGCTAAATAAGCATACAGTTCCCCCTTCAGGATACCTCTCCAGCAACGCGTTCCCTCCTAGAGTATCAGAGGAATCGTCAATAGTAATGGTTATTGAGCCCGTAGTACAAGTAAAATCCATATCTGCATATTTGCCCGTATGACCAGTTGGCACAAATTCATCACAATATTTACCTATACTATATAAATTCCATTTATCAACGAACTGCTCTTTAAAACCAAATTTCCCTACGCCATAGCGCTCGTTTACTGCTAAATCATAAAATATCCACGCAGGGTTATCTGTCCACTCTTTCTTTAGTTTAAATTGCCCATCCCAATTTCCCCTGTAATGTTTAATTTCAGGGTTATAATTGCTGGGTATAGAAACTTTCGTTAGTTTGCAATCAAACCGACGCGTAGGAGGGCTAGAAAATCCCCTCGCATCAAAAATCATCCCCATTAAAGCACTATGAGGATAGTTAAAGTTCTCTTCAACAATTTCACTAATAGTTCCTACTGATAAACTTTTTTGAAATTTTACATTGTTGGGGCCAAGTTCATTATCAGTTCGAAACACCTTTATAAACCTATCTTTCTTCTGGGGTCCGCCTGCAGGCAACGGCACATTGTGACTTCGAGTGTACTGTGAACTACACCTTCCATAAATTCCACATATTAAATAAATAACACTACCTCCTTCCGCCAGAGTTAGTTCATCATCTACGTAACCCGTCTTAATAATAAAATTTACAGCCGCTGCACTTTGATCTCCATCACTATGGTTATATAATAACGCCCCCACAGTCATATCTACCTGTGCCCAATTAGCATTATCATTTGTAATAACATGAGAAACAGCAACAGCGTTACTCCTTTCGGCTGCTCTTACAAAAGTTAGAGCTGAAAGGTCTACTACTTGATTGCAAAAATTGCCACTAATAGCACCCATACTGAACGAATCTCCTCCTAGTTTTGTGTTCCACCGTAACGCTAAATTTTCACGTTCCCCATTGTTTCCCACCACATAAAACTTAGACCCACGATGAAGCATTTGTTGTAGTCCAGCCAGTCCGGGCAGCGAAGCGTTAATGTTGAGAGTTTGAACTGCATTGCTAAATGATAATGCTGGGTTTGTGAATTTAGCTAAAGGTGTTTGACGTTCTGTGCCAACTTTGAAATCGGCAAAAACTCGATTGTAATTCAAAGTAGAAGCGTCCGTGTTCTTGATAGGAACATCATTTAAATAAATACCTTTAAAGCCGTTTGTATTTTTACGGGAATCCTTGTGTAAATATACTAAACTTCCATGTCTATCACAAAGACCCGCAATTTCTCCTTCACATAAAAGATCGATGGTTTGATAAACAGAGACAGATTCTAACTTACCTCCCTTCGCAGAATTATTTAAAGTTCCCATCGAAGTGGAACACACGTTTATATAGCGCAAAGCATTTTGCAAATCATCAACCATATAAATATCTTCCGGAATAGCGCCCATTACATTATTCTCCTCCTCCCCCGCCAGTAGTATCTACCTCTAGAAAACCTCCCTGCCCCTCTTGAATAGCGTCGGTTGCACCATAACCATCATCCACTGAAGCAAAATATTGGGGATTAAAATAGTAACCTCCACCCACACCCAGTTGTAATTGAGCTCCTTGGTTCTCGAATTTACTTCGATCTACATTAAACATATTGACCGAAACAACCCGACTACCCACCTGCAAACGACCGTATCCCACGGGGACCACCACCCCTTGCCTTGTGACATTTTCAGCCTGACCAAAAGCAAAAGACGTTGTATTGGCCAAATCCGGATCATCCGGTTTCATTAATTTAGCAATTAGCAGGCTTATGCCAAAAGACAGTGCAGCGCTCAAAACAGTACCCACAACAAAAGTGGCTATCTTTCCAGCCATAGTCGCCACGCTAAGTTTTAAAATTTTGGTGACTATAAATTTAGTGAAAATAGCCACAAAAGCCCCCATTAACAAAGGAATAATAACTATTTTTTTGTTTTCTACCTTGATATTTAAAGAAACGTCACCTTCAAGCTCCTTCCCATTAACAAAAACAGCAAAAGCCCGTTTTCCATTTTGGTGCAAATAACTCCTCAATTTTCCCGTATTTGCTTCGATGGCATTTAAAACCTCTCTTAACGTCCTAGCCTTAAAAGAAAAATCTCGGCCCACTATTTGCCCTAATCTGCCTTCAAGTAAAACTGTAGTCATTACCCTCTATTATACACATTTAAAGCGAAAAATAAATCAACTTCTGGGCATCCGGGCAATAAAAAGAAAAATTCTTTTGTATATTAGAATATATTAAGAATGGCCTCGCCAATTCCTGTGAAAGCAGGATGTCAAAACCACTTGGCGTTGCCCCTCCTAAACAATGAGAATGAAAAAAAACTTTTATTTGAGGGTAGATATTTACATAATCTCTAGGGGTTACTATGAAAGTTTGCTGTGGAGTTGGGGATATATTCTTAAAAAAATGCAGTTTCTTATCCGTGATAGCCCCGCAAACCTCAAATTTACAACGATCCGCTAAAGAAACTATACTTCTTAAAAAAAACTTATTAAAATCTGTATTTTTCAATGGAAGGGAATCCCCCAAAAGGCAATCCTTTGGCATATACTCCGTTATCAACATATCGGCATTTGCAAGCCGCTAGGTTTTTGCCGCATTGGTCTCCCCTCCAGTAAGTTTGCTCGTAACGTGGATCTTTTGAGGTAAGTGCCGTAGATACGCATACAAAGAAAAGATCAGGACGCGTCGCTGTGTTCTCCTGAGTATTACTCAGGTCTTTCTTCGCTAAATTTTCAATTTTTGCTGGCATTTTTACGGTATCACCCGCTACATACTTTACTTCACCTGCTTCATCGTTACTTAATGCCGCACTCAAAAGCCCAGAAAGCGAAGTAGCAGCAGCACTAGCATCCGTATCTAATTTTAATGTCGCCCCTGTACTAAAAACAATAGTTCTGTCTTTTGAAATGGCTGCGCTTAAAGCGTCTACCGCAACACTTTGCACCACAGTTCCGGTTTCATTATCTGCAACTGAATTCGGCGACTTAAATGCCCCCGATAAAGCTGTGGCAGTAGCGGAAGCCCCAGCACTTAAAGTAAACTGAGCTCCGCCACTAAAAGTAATTACCTTTCCGTTTGCAATAGCCACAGGTAAAGAGTCAACCGTAATTGAAGTATCTGCGTCCGTGTAGCCTGCCGCGTTGTTAATTGTCACCACAGACAGCGTGGCTGCACCATCAGCCGTCACACTTACGGTATTTTTATCATATTCTCCTTGCCACACTAATGTTAGATTGTAGCCGTTTTCGTCGTTGAATTTCTTGTTATTTTCGTCGGCAATAGGCATTCCTAGGTTCATGCCATTATCTTTTTCGAAAAATACAGAGGGGGTCACATTGGTTCCGTCAGCCATAAACATAAACTGATTATTAAAATCCGGACGCCTACCATATAAACAACCACCCCCTCGGTATTTCCAAGTACAATAATCAGCTATCATTGTCCGCGCGGGCACCTGAACATCTTCTAATTCCAACGGTGAAATTAGCTCAAATTCCACATAATATTTATTTTCATTTGTTTTCCTATTGATTACAAAAAGATCATCATCAAATCTGGATTCTGGGTCAGGAATCGCAAAAGGATTCAAATTATTTGGAAAATTTTCGTTATCTAAAAATTTTAAAAATATACGCTTCCTTACAAAGCCATTACCTATTAAATCTCCTCTTCTTTTGATGGCATCCGTTATAACCCCTTGCGGATTGGCTATTAAAAGTTTCGGGCGCGCAAGCTGGCCATCTCCTCTTATTTCCCAACCACTAGTTTCAATAGGCATGGCATAATATGTTTGCAATTCCCCGGTAGAGTCGCGCAACATTATATCTGTTAAATTGTTTTTACCGGGGTGAAAGCGATATAAACCATCCTGTTCACCCAAGTCAAGCTCATAGAGCTCTATCAAAGTATCTGGCTCCAGATCTAATAACGAAGAGTTGTGTGTTTGTGTAGACATATTACCAGCTTGGACCTATGTTAAAACCGGCATATCCGGTATTATCTGCAAGGACATTCTGATTGTTTGCGTTATCTCTATTGGCTGACGATTTGATTTTAAGTTTCTTTTGGGCCAAAGAAGCAAACAGGGCTTCCCTTTGAATGTTATCTAAAGCCGACTTAAAAACAACGATATCGCTAATACAACCATAAAAATATCCATTATAAGATTGGTCCGTTCCATCAAAAGCAGTATTAGAGTAACCAACTTTAGGTTCTAAAGGAAAAGCATAATCCGAAAAATTTTCAAAAACGCGAGTTTTTCTCTTGTTTAAGTTGTTATAAACAGCGTAATACATAGAACCGCCCTTTTTAAATGAGGAAATACTATACATCCATGCTGAAGTAGGATACATTGTTTCGCCATAAACCATTTCTTGTTGATTAAATGGCACAGATTGATTATTTAAACCTGCGCGCTCATCGCTCATCCTAAACGCCGATATTGCCGTGGAGGGCTTGTAAAAATTCGTTGGGTTCCCTACATAATTAGTACCTATTTCAGCCTTTATAAAAGAATTTGTCCATTGGTGCATTGTGAAACCAATAGGCCCATTTGCTCCTCTTCGCGGATTTTCAGCTCTCATGTCTCCAATTTCATATCCAGTGCCAGCATTAAGGTAAAACCAATTATATGAGTCCGCTTTCAAGGCTTTTCCTCCAGAAGAATCTATAACGGTTCCGGGGTATAGAAAATATACAATCTCAAACCCACTCATAGAGTTTTCGATTTTGCCGCTTGTTACTATATTTTTGATCACACCCCCGCCGGGCTGATTGTTATTATTGTTTCCAAAAAACACAACATCTTGATTGTTAAATGGATCAGTATAAGCCCCATAGTTAGTCGTGGTGCCGTTTTCTATAAGCATGGGCCGATAATTACCATTCGTACCATTATAAAATTGTATATAAATGTCAGTATCATTTTTGGCTTTCCATTTGTTGATTTGCTTGTAAGAAGTAACCGTTGTTGTGTCAAAATAAGTTGCACTTGTGTCATCTGTTGTAAACCATGCAACCAAATTGGGAAACTCAGTAGAGCTGATGGAACTAGCGCCCTCTGGTTGCACCAAACTGTCGAAAGTAGAATAATTACTGTTGGTATCAATTATTTTTATAGCTTCTCCTCCGGTACCCCCGCTTGCCGGCAACGGTTGACCGTCCGCAGCCGTCAAGTTGTAAAGTAACGCTGCATTAACATCTTTCGGGGTTTCTCCGTCTGCACCGTACGCCCCTCCCGTTCCTCCTGCAGATGTATTTGTAGTAGGATTAGAAACTTGACCTATACCTGCATACTTTCGACCTCCCCCAAGCGCAATGCCTAAATAATTGGTTTGGTTATTATCCTCGAATATCTTACTGTACCCTCCTAAAGATTTAGCGAAACCTTGACCTCCTCCTCCTGATCCCCCATGTTGGGTTCCCACTATATCACTTAATTTATAGTTAACCTTGTCAATAGAGATAATGCCGGGCTCTTTGGGGTCCAGCTGTATATTTAATTTTGTTGCTTTTTCTGTGTTTGCCGCTTCGTTGTAAGGAACTCCACTCAAAAATGCATCTATCCTCGCTATTAATTTATCCAAATTCTCGAAGAATCTTGTATTTAGCGTGAAAGCTTTTGGATAAAAAAACGGATCCCCCCCTCCACCGCCTCCGCCTCCTCCATAAATTTTGGCAAGCGGATTCTTTTTTATTCGAAGCTCGCTTATATTAGCATCACTTATGTAAATGGCTGGTGACCCGGCTCCTCCGTCGCCTGAGTCTACAGTAGTGCGACCTTTGATCGCCAGTTTACCAGCACTAATTTCTGCTGCCCCTTTTTCGTCCATTTCAATTGTAGTGTACCCTCCGTTACCACCGAGACCCCCCATACCTAACACAGAAGAGTTTCGACGAAAGATTAAATTAGATTTTATTTCGGTAGAGCCATAAACTAAACGCGCACCAGTATCAATTCCAGCATTACTTGCGCTGGTTGACCCCACTGTATTATGTTGATCCACTATAAAATGAACTCCTGAAAAACCGTAATCTGCATGAGAGGGATCGAAAAAATTGACTGATCCTGTTATATTTGTTAACTTATCATCAAAACTAGTTTTTAGGTTTACATTTTTTTGCTCATCCTCAAAATATACCTTTAGAGCGTTCGGAGGAGGAGTAGTATTTGCGATAACCGTACTAGGATCAGTTAACGCGCCCAAGGTAGTACTGCCACTTAACAGCCCTCCGTTGATATCGTTATTAGTAATTTCAACGTTGAAATTATCCACAGGGTAACCATAAATGTAAGGGCTCTCTACGGTAGATCCACCTGCCACACCCAATGTAAACCTACTTTTAATTCTAAAATAATAATCAGCACCAAAACCTAAACCATTAACAGTGTACTCCCCGCAAGGAGAAGCAGGATTCTGAGGGGTACCTCGCGTATGTAATTGCGAGATACCACTGTTGGTGGCATATTTATAATAGTCAAAATCACTTGTAACGGCATAGGTCTTTGGAAAAGTGTGATAAGATCTGTTTATATCAAAGTCTGCTAATCCAGTCCAACTTCCAGTAGCAGTGGCACTATCAGTAATATTGCCCGCATATTCAATTTTATATTGTGTGAGATAATAGCCTGTTGAAGGGTGCTCCCATCTTAATACACATTTAGGTCTACCTTGAATAGCCAAATCAGTTCTAACTAAAAACCCAGAAGGATACGCGGGAGTTGAAGATGTATATGGCCCACTACTGCTAGCGTCAGCCCCAAAACCCGTAACTTGCCCCGTTATCGACAGCGCGATAGCCCCACTAGCGTCGCTTTCTAATGTCTCTAATGACCTGCTGTTAAGTTGAAAATCTGTTACCCAGCGTCCATGTCCTTCAGGGCCAGTCGAGGTGGTATCAGGACCTGCACCGTAATTGTCATTAAGGAACGCAAATTCAAACGGAATAAACCTACTTTGACCAGCTAAAACATCAAACCTCTTTCCTGACGGAAACCCTAAAACTCCCGGAAGCTGAGTTTCGTCCACCGAAATTTCTGTTGAAATATTACGGCTACCACTATTGGTGATATAAAATCCAGTGCTTAACCCGAACCCAGTCACCCCTGTAATCATCATTCCTGTGGTACCAACGAAATCGTTGCCTTGCGCTCTTCGGGTAACTGTACTTGGGGTAGCCATTTTATCTTTTGTACGGATCGATAGTAATCAAAGTCCTAAAGTTCACTTCATCATCTACTAAATTTATGGGAAATTCAATAAAATTAACACTCACAGAATTATTATCGTAATAATTCAACGTGTGCTCCCACTTAGGGCAAATAAAAACAACGTCAGATTTATCATAAGGAGCGGGAGGTTTAAATTTAAATTGGTTCTTGCCTTGGTGTGTTTCCAGAAAGTGAACAATTGCTTTTGCTTCCTTGGTTGTTCTCCCTTCTAAAGAGAATTGTAAATTCAAAAGACTTTTATTAATTCCATCTTGAGTCCTTACATAATACTCACTTTGCACAGGCTGCTTTAAAAACCTTGGAGCTTGAGTTATAGACAGACCTGCGTTTATATCAAAATAAAATTCCTTTTTAGTCCACAAGGAATCATCTCCTATTGGACCATTGTCCGCAGTAGATGTAGTCTCATTATCTCCTGTATAATAATACCACCCAGAAGCTGCCGGCACATAATCACCACTTAAATAAGCAATATCATGCTTACTGTAAGCGGTTCCTATCGCCCAAAACTTTTTAGTCTGATCAAAGGGTATATAATACTCTTGCCAGTTTAAAGTCGACTGATCTTCACGTAACAAAACCGTCGAGGTGGAATTTACATTAGGATAATCAAATCCTCGCGTAGTGTCCTCGATATAAAATTCATGTTCTGCGTTGTAAGGCTCAAAAGGAGTAAAATAAATACCAGTATAAGCTCCGCTAGGCTTCTCACCTTTGTTGAATGAATCTTCAAATAAATGATTAAGCGCTCTGGTTTCCTTGTCGCTTCTTTTATTGAAAGCAAGTTTAAATTTAACTTTTAAAGAGTTTTCGCTTTTATTCGCAACGTTATAGTAGCCGTCCCCATAAGAGGAGTCATAAGTTTGATTAAAGTAATCTACTGAAGCGGGATAAGACGGTTCAAAAAATAATTTTTGAGTCCACTCGCTAGAGGCTCCCGCTGGAGAATTCGCAGCAGTAGAAGTGGCGGCTGTAACGCCACTGTAGTAGTAGTGCCCTGAAGCGGTGCCCAAGCTTTCTGCTGTGGTAGGAACCGGTGGGGTTCCTGCAACTGTATACCCACTAAAAAAAACAATATCATATTGAGAATACGTGTTTCCAATCTCAAAAGAATTTACCCCTTTAATATTAGTGACGCCTGATCCAAAAACATATGATTGAGTAGCCATTAATAAAAAACCCTCCCTGTCATATATTCTTGCGAAACGCCAATTGTTCCATCAATATAACCCCCTTCTGTCACACTTAGATCTTGGTTAAAAATTTGCCCCGAGCAGCCAAAGGTAGCTAACGGAGAGGTTCCATATGTATCTAACACTTTAACGTTTAGTTCGGCATAGTTTCCCGTGGACTTAATCGCATCTCCCACGTCTTCTCCAGCAATTGATAAATTGATTCGTACGTTTTCTTTTGTTACCCTCGATGGCAGTTCATTGCCAACTGTAACAACCGGGTTGCGCTCAGTTGAAACAGAATAATCAAAACTCACTTTTTTGTTAATCTTAACGTCTGTCCCTACAATATAAGACCGAAGGCTATGAGAAAAATTGGTTTCATTCCTCAAGTCGTTGTCGCTGTCCCCAGCGTCATCCAATGCATTTAATTCTCCGTAGATATCAAGCTCCGAACGAAACAATATAGGAGAATATGGAGCCATAGAAAAACTTAAACTTTTGATGTAGCCGCTAGAAAAAGTCATCCCCGCGAAGCTCCCGTCTAATGGCTCACCTGTATGCTCAATAGCAGTTAAAGGGTTTAAAAAATCATGAAAAACCCCGGTACAGTAATGAGAAAAAGACAATGTGCCTTTGACTGGTGATGTTGGTGCATACCTTATAACAGAACCAGTAATATTAGTAACCGGCTGCAATGAAGCTGAGACCCCAAGTTTCGCAGACTCCGCCATAATGCTTGTATCCGCGATTTTGAGTAAGGCTTTTTCGTATTTTATAAACTTTGTTGCCATTATAGGGTATCGTCTACATAAAACTCACATGTAAAGTCTACATTTAGATTTGCATTTCCACTATCGCAATCAAAAGAAAACATCAAATAATCTCCTTGAGAAAAGTCTAAATTAGACTGTCCTCCAG
>Ga0098047_10000706_pt1 | contig 13437 bp, 3 predicted proteins | sample 12_taG_FD_92585 | JGI IMG/M metagenome (GOLD analysis project Ga0098047, IMG submission 92585) | Marine viral communities from the Subarctic Pacific Ocean - 12_ETSP_OMZ_AT15267 metaG | ecosystem: Environmental > Aquatic > Marine > Oceanic | place: Subarctic Pacific Ocean | collected 2015-01-16 | reverse complement strand
AGATGCACCAGCAGGAGGTATGACAAGAAAAGAGATTACTGTTCTTGGAGGAAGACCTGGTCATGGTAAAACTACATTAATGATAAATATTATTAGAAGCTTGCTTAAGAATGATAATAGAGTAATGTTATTTAATAGAGAAATGAGTAATACAGAAATGATGAAGAAGATGGTTGTTATGGAAAGTGAAAACTTATCATATCAGGATGTTAGAAGAGGAAACTTAAAGAAAGATTCAAAACAACAATTTGATGATACATCAGATAGAATTAAAGAAGACTATAAGAACCTAACAATGTATGATGACGTTAGAACATTAGATGAAGCCCTAGTAGAAATATCAAGATACAAGCCAGATGTGATTATAGATGACTATATACAGTTAATATCTATGCCAGAAAAACTAGAAAGAAGATTTCAATTAGAACAAATTATGTATGAATATAAGTGGATTTGTAAGAAGGAAAACTGTTCAGCATTATTACTAAGTCAATTAAATAGAGCCGTAGAAACAAGACAAGACCCTAGACCTAGAATGAGTGACTTCTCAGAGAGTGGTGTTATAGAGCAAACAGCGGAATCAGCTATGTTCGTATGGTACCCATATAACTTTGATGATAGTCAGAACAGTCCTTATGAATCAAATCTCATATCAGCTAAAACTAGGTATGGTAAAATTGGTGAATATGTATTAGGTTTTAATGGGAATAGATGTAAATATTATGATACTGTAGACGAAGCGGTTAGTGACTCAGCAAAGGAAAATACAACAAGAAAAACATGGATACACGAAGGATAATAACTGTTGGACCTGTGCATACAAAATAAATAAACAACTATCATTGCTCGGTGTTTGCTCTTATTTCACCATCCTTAAACAACCCCAAAAGGATATTCCTCCACATATAGCTGATATAGGATGTAAACACTGGGCTGATAGTAATGATTTATCAGGACACATAATAAAAGTGTTCCAAGGAGAGATATTAAAAGATGATAATAGGAATAGACCCAGGCAAGAAAGGTGGAGTAGCAGTTTTAAGCGAAAAAAAGGTAGAACTAATAAATACGCCAGAAGAGCCGATTGGGATGGCTAATATAATAAGCAGCGCTCTTAATAGTGCATATATTGATAATGAAAGATTAACAACATACATAGAGAACGTACATGCATTCCCTACAGATGCTAGGTCAAGTGCATTTAAGTTTGGAATGAACTATGGTATGTGGTTGGGAATATTAGGAGCGTACAAGATTGAAGTAAAGAAGGTATCCCCATTCAAATGGATGGAACCTTACAAACCACTACCCAAAATAAAACAAGAAAGGAAGGCTAAATTGAAAGAGATTGCACAAGGGTTTTGCCCAGACATAAGAGTGACTTTGAGAACATCAGATGCATTTTTAATAGCTTTGTATGGTAAAAATAATGAAGATTACAGGTAATAGTTTTTTGAGCGTTGTGCATGGATATGATGAACAATTTGATGTGAATGTATTATATATGCGTTTGAGACCAATAACAATAACTTTTAGAAGATTTATGATGGACAACCAATACTCGATAGAACTTGGTTTATTTAAATATAGGATGAATATAAGCTTTTATAGACAGCATTAGTTATATAAGAGCGGTGGCTTAAACACCCATCGCTCTATATAATTTAAGAAGCTCTTCTGACTGCTTATCCTTCTTCAATTGCTTAGCTTTCTTTCTTTTCTGTTTAGGGAATAGTCTCTTTAAAGGTTCTTTCTTCCTTAAATCTTTTGTCCATGCTCTTGGATAAAGACCAAATTCGTTCATCATTACATTCCATATATTCCCATTCTGAAGAGCCTTAGGCTGCTTGGTCGTCCACTTGGATAACTCAACATTAACAGTAGACATGAGTCTTGAATGTTTTTGCTCATCTGTCATCTTATATGCTTCATTATATCCTACAACTAAATCTTTTATTGCACTATCTGGTAGTTCTATAAATTCATGTAAAGTTGCCAGAAAGTATAAATCACCTAAAGCTGGACCCATATATCCTCTACCTCTAATATCTTCATCACCATCAACAGCAGCTTTTAAATCTGCTATCCTATCAACAGTATCATTTTCCATAAGTGTATGAAAATCGGTATTAAATACTCCAGACATCAAAGTAGTAAATGCATATAGACCAGCGAATTTCAAAGGTATAAGCAAATCAGGTGAGTTCCATTGTCTAGCTATGGCTGCATCCTTAGATTTTCTTAATACTTCAGACTGCATTTGAAGGAATGAGAATGGGAAGTGAAAAAACTGAGCAGCAACTTGACCAATAGACCCAGCTACATGAGAAGTCCCACCAGTAAAAGGAGCTTTTTGATGAGCAGCATATTCAAATGCATATTTATTTACTATATCCAAAGCATATTGTTTAGAGGTCTTTTCTCTATTGGACTTAGAAACACCACCTCTTTCAAGCTCATTATATTTAGTAATATATGAGTGTCTAAACATATGTTTTCTAAGATAGTTTTCTGTCCACTTCTGAAATATAGCTGCTTTACCAGTAGCTAATGTTAATGCTCCATCAAATGCTCTCCAAGACTTATCATCTCTCCATCCTAGTTTAGGCTTACCATCTCTGTCTACAAATATATCTACATCTCTTACCTGAACACCTTCAGTAGGTAATAATCCTTCAGTAAATAACTCACTAGATAAATCTTCAAATAAAAACCCTTGTTCTTTCTCTACCTGAGTTAAAGTATCTTTTAGCTCTCTAGGCAGATTATTATATTCAGATAAATATTTAACAAAAGAACGATTCCCTGCAGCCTGCATATAATATAAACCAGACATTGTATTTCTTGCTGCTGTAGCAACACCAAACCCTATCTTAGAAAAGAACTCATATCCAGTAATTGCCCTTACCATTCTATTAACCCATCTTGGTCTATCTTGGAATCCTGTTTCAGCTAATGTAAATATATCATCTATATATTTCCTTAACCCCTCTGATGTTTCAGCATTTTTAGGTAGTCTCCGTATACCCTGTAAATATATATCCTTAATATAATTAACACGGTTAAAAGATATAGCATCCATAGAATACTGTCTTAATACACCTAATGGATTCTTCATAAAATCTTCATAAGGCTCATCACCTTTAAACTGTGCAGACCTTGGTTTACCCAGATTGAGTCTAGATTCACTTAAAACAGCGTCAATTTGATTTAAATAATTTTCAGGGCTCCAATCTCTTGTTTCTTTACCTTTAAAAGTCTTGCCTTTATCCCTTCTATCTTTATTGGCATCTCTCATTAGTTGGTCTATTTTTATAAAAGTTCCAAGTAAATAATGGGGGAAATAGTTACCTTTTTCCATACCATCTTCAATCTTCTTAACATGTTCTCCAATCTTTTTCTCATATTTACGAACTTGAACCCCAGTTGGAGACCAATCATCTTTACCATCAGGTAGAAATGACTGCTTTACGACTTTTAGATGATTTTTCAACCCATTTATTAGAACTTGACCACTATTATCAAGAGAAGACCTAGCTATATTACCAGCTTCCTGCACTAAAGGTGAAAATCTACCTATTATATTACCCTCTGCGTCTTTTTTCCATCTTGTTTTAGTAGTTTTAATACCTGTACCAGTTTCATATTTACCAGTAGTTGGTTCTGTTTCTAAATATTGTCTAAATTCATTTATAACTTCACCACCACCATTTTGTAGTATCTTATTTATTTCTTGATATTTTTTTTGTGCTTGAGCCAATGTTCTTTCAGTTTTAGGCTCGTGAAGGATTAACATTAATTCTCTTTCAATTTTTTCTAGCTGTTTAACTGCTTTTATTCCAGGTTCCCATCTTGATTGACCATCAGGTTTATCTTTACCTCTTTGCAAAACCTCTGTTCTAAGAAGCTTTGATATTAACATATGGTCTTTTAAATATCTTGAATATTGCGTTCTTTCATAGTTAGTAGCTAAATTAATATGCTTATTCATCCAAGAAGTAACAGCAAATTTGCTCATTGTACCTCTTTTAACAAAAAAGATTTTCTCTAATACGCCTACACCACCACTCTCAAGTTTTCTAGCTTCTTTGCCTATCTCGTTAGATATTCTTCTGTAATCACCTTCAGTAAAATTTTCAAAACTTTCTAAAGCAGGTTTATAAGTAGCCCTATAGACTATCTCACTAAACATTTTTTTACCAAATTCTGTATCTGTTGTCCCATATGTATCAGAGAGTAACTTGCCTACTTTTTTAAGCTTTCTCCCCCTAAATGACTCTACGACTTGTTCACCGTTAAACAGTCCTTTTAGTGTCTTAAAAGCTCTAGATACCTTTTCTTGTTTAGCAGTAATCGGTGCACAAAACCCTGACATACTAATATCTCCTAATGACCATGTTGTTCAGAATATTACCCTCTACCCGCCACCACATTCGATAGTTTTTCTTTGATTTTTTTCGTAATCTAATTCAGCTTGGAAATCTTTTACATCTTTGTACATACCGACAAACGATGCAATATCACTATATCTTCCGTATCTATCCATAAGTTCTAGCTCCCCGTTTTCATCCCACTCAGGTCTTGACCTATCTTTATATCTTTTCAATTCATCTCTTACTGTATGGAATATAGCTGGGTTATATAAATCTAATCCTCTATCAAATATAAGTTCAAGTTGAGGACTTCTCTTTTTGTATGAGAATGTAGGTTGTGTAGTATAAAAATAACTATTAAAAATAGGGGCAGACTCTGGTGGAATAACATTATCATACCTCATTCTAAAATTCCTGCCATATTCAGCAGATATATCTCTTAAAATTTGGTGGCCATCTTGATTTTTCTTTAGCCACCTAAAAACAGCTTTAGATAATCTTTTGTTTACCTTAAAAGAAGGCAAGTGAACATCTTTATTCTGACTATGTACTACATCACCAAAAACTGGGGATGGCTTTAATAAATAAGAAGCTACTGCAAATATCTTTGCTTGTTTTTCTGTGTACGAAGTTTCTCCACCTTCAGCTCTTATCACATCAAAATTCTTTAAAGCCCAGTTCTCCATAAAAGTATGTACCATAGCATCTTCCATCGCTGTATCCCACATCCACATTTCACTAGCATTAGGAGCCTTCTCAGCCCTTTCATAAATCTCTCTTGATAATGCCCCTAAATTAGACTTTAATGCATTAGCTTGTATCTGGAAGTATGGTACACTCTCTCTACCTACAAAATGTTCAGGCCTTATCTGACCAGTAACATGAAGCATAGCATAAGCATCTAATACATCTACTTTTTCTAAAGGCTCCCACCTTAATGGATTCTTTAGAACTACATACTTGTCTCCATTTCTTGCCCAAAATGTTTTATTTGGTCTGATATACCCAACTTTTTCATACTTTGTCATACCATCACGTTCAACAACCTTATATAAATACTGCATTTTATCAGTTGGGTTGCTTATCCCAGTGTTCTTACCTTTTGTATAATTTCTTCCAGTAAGATTATGGTCTCTCATATCAAAATATTTGAATAGGGAAGGTGACTTACTTATGTCATAATCTTCGCTACTTAATCTACCTCTTTCCTTTCTTAATTCTTTAATCATATCATGTTCTACTATTTCAAAATGTCTTAGGACACCATTCACATTTCTTAATCTTAGCCTTGCAGACTCTCTTGACGTAGTATTGTACTTGTTTCCGTTTACTATAAATCGTTCCAAACTTTGTTTTTGTTGTCTCAACACATGAGACATAATAGAATATTGTTGAACTTCAACTAAGTATCTATTTTCCCCCTTTTTAGACATATTATAACTACCATCTCTACTTTTTACAAGTCCATATGCATCAGCATTCATCTCTTTTAATCTTGTTCTAAATGCATCTCCGACTTCAGTACCAGACTCTAATGAATTAAATAAATCTGTATTACCCTGAGTACTCAACAATATAGATGCTGTATCAATATCAGCCAATAATTTATCTATTTGTTCAACTACTGGGCTTCTATTTTTATTATACCTTTTAGAATAACCAAGTATATCACCATTTTTAGCACTAAATTGTTGTGCAATAAAATTACCTACTGATGTTGGGTTTTCATTCTCTGATAAAATGCTCGTAGCCCCATCCCTTAATCCTATAACTTGCTTTAATGGCACTTTAACTTTTAATTTATTATTACCTAAATATTTTTTAACGCTTTCTACAGTAGTAAAATCAGTAGCACCATAGAACACTTCAATAACGGCATTCTTCATCGCATCATTTGCATGATATTTTTTTAATAATGTATTAACCATATGTTTATTTGGCTCTGCATAGAAATTACTTAATGCATTTTTAAATTCATATATCTCTAGAACTTCTGGAGGTCTTCTCCCTTGTTCATCAACTACATCACTTAATATCCTAGTACTTCTTCCAAGTAAATTAATACTTTCCAATATGACATCTTGATAGACTCTCTTAACATCACTGCTATGATTTACACTACTAAAATCATATAGAGGCTTCCACCCATCTTCAAAATATTCTGCACTATTATGTTTTATTGCATCATAAGCAGCTGGGTCTAGATTGCCTTTTTCTCCAAACAATACAAATCTAATAACGTCCTCTGAACTTGCCTTGGACATTATATTAGGTTTTTTCATTGAATCTACTATTGTTTGTAGTGTGTTTTTATATCTCTGTAAAAACTTAGCATAAGCTGGGTCACTCTGTTTTAATCCCTCAACAGCAGGTATTGGCACACCATCTAAAACACCTCTAAATATTTTAGCTTCTAACTTCTGAAGAGCACTTATACCAGTTGCTATTCTTTTAACCTTTCCAAAGTTATCTCTTGATATTAAATATTCTTGTAAATGTCTTTGAAGAGGGTCATCAACTCCAGTACCAGCACCAGCAGTACCATCAGTTTGACCTGTTTGGAACATATTTATCTTATAGTCAGATAAGTTCCCATATGATTTAGCATCTGGAGCTAACCCTTGTTGTCTAAATATTTCTCTAGCAAGCTGTTTAGGTGAATCATGGTAACTTAAAAGAGCATCAACATCAAAGTCAGCTTGATGAACAGCAGCTAAGTCTATAAGATTAACACCTACTACATTACTTTGTTCTTTTTCATAGAATCCTTCTACCTTATGTATAGCAATATCACCACCAAGATTAGGCATCCTAAGACTTAATGAATGTAAATATAACTTATTATGTATATTACTACCCTTTAGTCCCCTATTGCTTGATTCAAGTCTATTATATAATGTACTATATAGAACAGGTTGATTAAGGTCAGAAAGTTTAGACTGTATCCCTCTTAGCCTATTGAACACAGATTTAGTAGCAGCTTCAATTTCCATTTTCTCTGTCTTCATTAATGCATTAGCTAGTTTATCAACTTGACTGTCAGAAATCTCTTTAATAGTTGGGTCTCTGTCTCTATCCTTATGGTTTTTTTCTCTAATTTTATCTTTATAATTTTCAAGACTAAAATCATGATACGGGTCATCATATTCAAATTGTAACTTATGGTCTTTAACCCCTGCTCCAGTTATCTGGATGTCCCTTCTACCTAAACCTGTTTCAACAGATGCAACATATTTCACTTTACTCCAATCATTAGTCGAATCTATTTGAATGAGACCATCATCATATGATAGTTTTTTACCTCCATATATTACTGACCTCTTCTTCTCATTTATAGTTGCATATACTGGCATTGAGCCTTCAAGAAATGGTATCAATACTGAGTAAGATGCTCCTTTAGTTTTAGGTTTCCTCAAATCTTTCATAAACCATTGATGAGCAATTCTCTGTATGTTATCTCTTACTAGCGGAGATGATGGGTCCACGCCTTCTGCAATTAATGCTTCTGTAAGAGATGTTGAAGTGTTGTCAAGTATAGCACCCTCTTCTCTTAGTGAATGTAATAGGAAATCTGTAATACCAATCCTACCTCTACCACTAACCTGCAAAGAACCAGTCATCTGTAATGCATTTTCCATTTTCCCTCTATAATCAACATACTCAGACAGATAAGAATTAATACCTTCTTGACTTAGAAAATCAGTAAGAGCATAAGTAACATTAGTTATTCCTTTTCTATCTTCAGTCTTACCAAAGAATATATTCTCTAATCCCATCTCTGAAATATTTTTATCTGATTCAAGTCCAGCTCTAGTAGCTTCATCAGCTGTAAGCTTTGGTCTCTTAGCTTCAGAAATCATATATTTATCACCTGACATTTGTTCAACTTTATAGAAACCACCTACCTTATCTTTAACAATGCCTCCTTTCTTTATAATATTGTCAAGATACTCAGCCCCACTTATACCACCTTTTACAGGAACATCTGAATAAGAAAACACAGCTACATCAGTTTGTTTAGCTTTTGTCCATGTCTGAAACATTTTATCAGCTACATTTATAGATGCTTTATCAGTAGAAACATTATAATCCTCAAAAGCTCTAGCAATTTTAGAATCAACCCCTTTATTCTCTAAAGATTGAGATAATATTTGGTCAAATGATTTATTTTCTTTTTTTAATTCAGACTTCTTTAACTCTATCATCTCAGCATTAAACATTTTAGCGGCTGATTCTGTAGTAAGCATATCTATACCTAGCTTATCTAACATTGTAGCTACCTTCTTATCAAATGTGAAGTTAGTCTTCATTAATATACTACCTTCAGGTGAGTTAAACCAACCAGAAGGCTTTGTCCCTGCAGTATGTGGATGAGTGCTTGCTAGTTCATCAGGAATATCACTCCTAAGCATCCTACCTTTATGTAAATAAGCTACTCTAGCAAAATGAGTACCTATCCATGTATGAGCATTTATTGATGAAGACCCGTCTAAACTACCAATTAATTCTAAGAGTTTATCCCTCTGTGTCTCAGCAGCTTCTCTCGTTAGTCCTACTTTACCATAAGCTTCTGATTTAATATACTCATCAAGAGCTCTTTTTACTAATGACTCATTACTAAAAGCATTTTCTGCTTTAGCTACACCATCCTTATTCTTAACTCCAACAAGACTTTCATCTCTAATTCCAACTATTTCCATCTTACCTTTTTTAAGAGCATAGTCAATAGACTTTCTTTGATTCGGTTCTAGGAATGGAGATTCTTTATCAACCCATGTAATCTCTCTAAGAAATTGGTTACTACCTTGAGTCTTAGAACTAGATGATTCAGCTAATGAATAGTATTTAAAAAGCTTTGACCCATGTTCAGCCAATATATCAGCATTATCAATATTATTAATTAGCTTATCAAATCCTTGACTTGTGATTTTATCCCAATACATAGCTCTAACCATTTGTCTAATCTGATTATCAGTAGGATTATTACCATAAGCTAACTTGTTATATAATGTATTTAAATTCTTTAATAATACTTGGGCTTGTTGGATTTCTTCTTTTGTTTTCTTTTCTCCTCCAAGTTTTTTTATCAATGCCTTATGTTTTACACTACCTCTTATATATACATATTTATGGTCACCTTTTGTATGTCTAAGCATAGAATCAGCTTCCCTGTGTACTTCGAAACCTTCAAAGTTTGTCCCTCCTCCACGTCCCTCATGTATTTTCTCTAATTGCTCATCTCTTTGTGCTATGCTATCAACAATCCATATATCTTTTCTATCACCCTTTGTACCATCAGGTCTAGTTTCTCTTTCAAGTGGATGTTCAAACATATCTACTACTACATCATATATATCATTCCATACCCCTTTAAATTTCTTTCTATACTTTTTCCCTTTAGTTCTTGTAGCATCTGGGATAAGACCAAAGTTAGCATTTTGATATATCATATCTCTTTTGGTTCTAAACCATTCAAAGAATGTATTATTAAGTCTACTTCTTTCTCTACCATCTATAGCGCTTCTAACCATATTATCAGGGCCATATAATTTATCTTTACTAACAAGTAGAGATGTATTAAAACTAGTTATAACTCTTACAGCTCTTATTACTGGCTTACCTGTACCTGGAGCACCAGCATCTTCCAGGTTAATATTCATATCTTGTGCATCAGTACCAGATGAATTGGATATAATTCTATCTATTAAACTACGTCCCTGATTGTCTTGGATATTTTCTATATTTTGTTTTCTATTATTATATGTACCAGTATGATTTAATTTATGCAAATCTATACCAGCATCAGCCATCTCACCAAAAAACATAGTTAAGACACCCTTACCGTGACCAGAATCCTCTATCACTAACATAGGGTCACCCTTAGAATCAAACCCAAGAGTAGCCACCTTAATAGCTTCAGAACCTATATTCCTAGCTAAGAATTGAGGGAATACCATCTTCATAAATAAATCATGTTCCCTTTTAACAGAAGCATCTAACTCACTGCCTTCAAGTCCTTCCGATATTTTCTTCTTTTCTATAGCATCATGGACATCTGAAACAATTTCTTTTATAATAGATTCTTTTTGCTCTCTAGCCTGTCTACCACCAATTGGTCCAGGTTCATTTTGAAGATTCCTTGCATCTCTTAGGTCGAGCTGTTTTTGCTCCCACGCATCATGCTCAAATTTTTCACTATACGGTGAATAGTTAGACTGCATTGTTGATGAAGCTGGCACACTACCACTTCGCATATGCATATGTTGGTATTCTTGATGAAGATTTGCTTGTTCTGCATCAAACGTGGCTTCATCGTAATTCTTTCTCCAAGCTCTAAGTCTTACACTCATTCTATCAATAAATGTATCTATACCCTTAGCTGTTCCTTGAAACTTCTGTAAAACTTCTGGAAGAGTTGGGTTATCACCCATAGGTGTTATATCAATACCTTCTTGTTTTAGTATAGTAACTAGGTCTGCAATAGAATCATTTAATCTTTTATGTCCCAATGCTCTATCTCTACTGAAATTATTCATATCATAAACAATTTCTCTTACAAGTACTTGCATCTTAGTAGCTCTATCCTCAACCTCTTTCGTCATTTCCTTTATAGAATTAACATTATCCTCAGCACCTCTAGTATCTACATGCTCCTCATGTATTAATTTATTTTTTAGATTCTTTAATAACTGGACATCTGCTCCATCAACTAATGCATCTGGTGCTTCTGCCTCTTTTATTAAATGGTCAAGCTTGGCCTTCATATTATTTAAATGATTTTCTCTCAAAATCCCAGGAGAATGCTCTCCTTCACCTTGAAGAAATTCATCCCATTTAAATGATATTTGATTTGTTGCTTCATCATACCTATACAGTTCAGATAAAAAATCTTTAACCTCAACAGCCCAGTCACCATATTTAACCACTAAATTTTCAGACATATTATAATGTTCAAATATTGCCTTATCAAATGACTTTGACATTATATGAGCCTCTTTAACAGCCGCAGCAAAATCAGTTGCAGATACTTTTCTTCCAAACTCCAAATTACTTCTGATATTTATATACTTACCTTTCATACCCTCTAGCTGTTCAAGTATTTGTGTATATTGTTTCTCCAACTCAGCTCGTTGAGATGGGGTAGAACCTTCAATCCTCTTTATAAGTGTCCTAGCAGTCTGGATGTCTGGTAATTCTAGTGCAGCCCTATCTCCTTCGGAGCTTCTCCTTGCTATATTATATAATAAAAAGTTTTCTAAAATAGCCTTAGTACCAGTGGTAACCTGAGCTGTCTCTAAGAATCTACTCCAATAATGAGAACCTACTCTCTCTGCAAATCTTGTAGTTAAAAACCATCCTTCACTTTCAAATTTTTTGACTAAACCTAAAGCGTCATGATATTCAATAGTTTTAGACTGACCCCAATTAGCATCCTGTTTACCATTACCCCATATTCTAGCAAGAGTTACTATCTTATCCTGTACTGCTGTACTATTTTCTTCACCACTCTTATTTTTTATAGCACTCCATTCTGCATCGTCCATACCTTCTGTCCTTACTACTCTAAGAGAACGTATAATATCTTCAACATTATGTGGAACATCTTTACCAAAGACCTTTTCTAATGATAGTCTTAATTCCAATCCTTTTGCATCAAGATTTGCTCCCTCTATAATACCATAAGATTGATTTAATGATTTCCTGTGTCTCCAATGATGCATAGCATCTAAGAAACCATTCTCAAGAGGGTCTATGAACACCTCTGTTGTCTCACCAAAATTATCTTTCTTAAGGTTATTTACCATAGTCTTGATAAGCTGTTCAACACGATGTTGTTTAGATGCTTTATGTTGCATAACTGTTGGGTTGTCTATCCTATGTAAAGATTGACCCTCTGGCCCCATACTGTAATCTGATATAAATCCCATTCCTTCAAGGACATCTCTTATTTGTTGCCATTTGTGAACCCATTGCAAAGCATCTCTATCCTTCGTCTTTAGTCCTTCAAAATTGACTAGCTTACCAATCTCTAGCTTAGTTTTAATATCATGTTTAGAAATGTCAAAGTCTTCTAAATTAAATCCTACATTAATATCCATTAACCTAGCGCCTTCAACGACTGCATTTATATACTCTCTAACTTGACCTTCGAGTGCACCTTCAAAAAGAATATCTCTAAAAACATCAAAATTACCTTCTTCGAGCTTAACAGATTCTTCACCAGTACCATCCATTTTTGGTCTATCAAATTTTATTTCTCTTAGTTTTGCATCTATTGCTTTAATACTTTCTGGAGATAGATTCTCTAATTTATATTTTGAAATTTCCATCTCTTCTTGTGTCGCTTGCCTAGAGAACTGAGCTGTCTCATGCATACCAAAGGCCCATCTTACTAAATCATAATCATTATGTCTAAGAGATTCTTTATCAGTACCTCCAGCTACATCAGCACCTTCATCGTTATACTCTTTAAAAAGTTTCTCTATTGCTAATACTGTTTGATTATTTAAGACACCAGCATAAATATGACCAGCTTCGTTTCTTCCAGCATCAGCAGTAGCGAGAGCTTCAACAGTACTTATATCCATATTAAAGTACTCCATAAGCCTTTCTCTTCCATCCATCCCAGTAATAGTAGGTGTATTGTCTTTAAATAATGGCTTACGCATTCTTGTAAAAAACATACCAACAAGTATATGAGTGCCTAGAACTTCAGGGTCTATATTGTTTAACATATTATAGTCTAATAATGTCTGAGCATTAAAGTAGAATCCACCAAGCATCATACGAGGAATAGATTTTAGAAAATCTTGACCAGCTAATCTTTTCCACTCAGCATAAAGTTTTTCTGGGCTTTTAATGTGTGTATCATATATTTGTTTTAAAATGTTTTGGGCTTCTTCTTTACTATAATCTTGTCTTGCTGCAATATTACGAATATTTTTACCAACAGCAGAATCTTTCAGTATCCCAGATTGGCTACTTCTTAATACCTTAATCAATGCATTAGCCTGGTCTTTCTCTAAACCCTCGTAGAACTGTGGATTCAAAGTACTCAACATTT
>Ga0098047_10000704_pt1 | contig 13458 bp, 28 predicted proteins | sample 12_taG_FD_92585 | JGI IMG/M metagenome (GOLD analysis project Ga0098047, IMG submission 92585) | Marine viral communities from the Subarctic Pacific Ocean - 12_ETSP_OMZ_AT15267 metaG | ecosystem: Environmental > Aquatic > Marine > Oceanic | place: Subarctic Pacific Ocean | collected 2015-01-16 | reverse complement strand
TAAAATGGTCTATGTGGTTACAGGTTCAGAAGATGGTCTTCTGGGTGTGTTTGGTAATGTCAAGGCGGCTTATGGAGTGGCTAAGAAATACTGTGGTGAAGATGCTCCTGTGAAGTCCTATTCTTTGGTCTTGAAGACATTACGCTCTCTGCGGAGTGCTAATGTTTGTGATTATGGAAGTAGGGTAACAGCATATATCACAAGCTGTTACTTTAATGAGGAGGTGTACTAATGATGTATGAAGTTGAAGTCATTGAAAAGTACGAGCTGAAGAGAACCTACACCGTCTATGCTGATAGTGCAAAAGAAGCAAGGGATACAGGACAATGTGACCTCTATGATGCTACTGATGGTTGGGAGTCTGAAGGAACTGTGGGGACAGCTAATGGTATTGCTGAGTTGGTGAAGACAGTGACCAAGAAAGTGAGAAGACACTACTGTGAGGAGGATTACTAAATGTTGAAGCTACCCCAGCACGATGGTTCGTTTGTCCGTAAGATTGGCGGTTGGAGGGCTTATATGGAGTTCTGTAAGAAAAAGGGACTGCTGAATAGAAGAGTCAAGAAGGTTGGGAGGAATGAGCCTTGTCCCTGTGATAGTGGAAAGAAGTATAAGAAGTGTTGTCTTAAATAAAAGGATTAGGGGAGGTTAAGCCAATGACATTTGATGAGGTGTTGCAAATTTTAAGGGAGAACAAAGTGGCGTTTGAATTTGTGGAAAGTTGGGATGATTGCCACATTTTTCATATTTACTTAAACACAGAAGATGGAGAAAAAGACGATGGCGACTAAAAATGAATATCAGATAAGGAAAAATTGGAAGTTCCCATACAGAGGGCGTAGTGACCCTAATTATATTAAAGACAAAAAGGAGACGTTTAAGCAGAATGGAAACGGATGGTGGGTATTTACTGGAGTGGCTTCCCACCTTGTCCCGAAAGAGTTTAAGAAGGGTTATCATTAAGATTTTTTGATAATCTAAACTAAAGTTTGTAAATTGAAGGAAACAAAACGGAGACTCTGATGATAGTACCTTTCAAAAATATGTTTACTTCAAGCAAAATGAATATCAAAGATGCAATCCTTTCCAAAGGAATGAAGCAGAAATACATAGCCAAAGAGCTGGGCATTTCTGAGTCGCACCTTAGCAGGATGATTAACGGGTTTCATCCTTTTCGGGAAGCATACAAAGAGAGGATTGCTGATATACTTTCGATCCCGAGGAATGATTTCGAATAATGTGGTTAAGTACCTGCTGTCAACTACCTCCTACGACTACAAAGACGGAGGAGAATATGGGCTTTTGTGGCAAGTGTGGACAGTGGGTTGAGTTTGCCAATTATGGAGAAGAAGAACAGGACGATTACACTAAGTTGGAGGATAAGTTTAGACAGTTCAGGGATAAAGTATCTGCTGTTATGGACTTCTACGGTAATCCTTCTCATTATATCGTTACTGTTGAATCAGACAATTCGCTTGTTCAAATGGATCAGGGTCAAAATGCAAGAGAGCTACTGGCTTTGATCCAAAGAGATGAAAGAGAGGAGGATAAAGATGAAGGTGATGATGTTAGTTCGTGATCTGGCGGCGTGGGTTTTAGATTTTTTTGAAGGGGGGATGTGGGTTTCCCCTTTGATCTGGTTCTCATTGGGATATTTTATTAGCTTTATGCGATGACAACTATAGAACGCCTTCGGATTATATATCTGGAGAAGAAGCAAAAGGCTATGAAATTGGATGTTAAAGATTTGAAAGAAAGAATGAAGAAATTGGAACTGCAAGTAAGGGGAGAAAGGTGTGGATGTGGAAAAGTTCACGACTTCAAAAGTGAAAGAGCCTGAGTGGCAGGTTGGAATATCTTATTACCACCCTGATGACTTTGGTGAGATTTATCGAACTCAAAGAAACTATCAATATCTTTTAGAAGATGCGGTTGAAATTCTTTCGGGAGAATGGACAGCAATCCCAAAGAGTAGCAATCCAGAAATTTACGTTGCCGTACAGGTGACGTATAACAAAGGAAAGCGATATGTCAAAGACATTAAGTCGCTTTTAGAGAACGATGTTAAACAACAAAAGAAGGGAGAATCAGATGAGTGATTTCCAAACGATGAAGATACACGGCAAGGACTATGTTATGGTTGATGAGCGTCTTCGCCACTTTCACGAGATGTATCCAAACGGTGCAATAGAAACTTCGGTAAATGTTGAGTCTGAGTTTCTAATATATCTACAAACGAACTCCAAGCCTGTCTTTGTGGTGAGGGCGGTGGTGATACCAGATATTAGTGTGCCTGAAAGATACTTCACAGGACACGCCTATGAGGTAGAGGGGTCGAGTAATATAAATGATGGCTCGGCTCTTGAAAACTGTGAAACGTCGGCTGTGGGGAGAGCATTGGGTATGCTTGGAATTGGGCTAATTGGTGGTGTTGCTTCTTTCGATGAAGTAGCAAATGCTGTCTCAAATGGAAGCTCGACCAAGAAAACAGAATATCCAGCGACAGACAAACAAAAGAACTTCATCAGTTCTTTGAGGTCTAATGTTTCCAATCTTGAAGAGGTTGACAAACACATTGAGACTCTTGTGAAAGAGAAAGAGAGTCCTACAGCGGCAGAAGCTTCAAATATCATTGGGTATTTGAAAAGCGTACCTCAAACAGAGGCGGAAAGTCAGGTCGAAGACTTACCGTTCTGAATAAACTAACTAATCGGGGCGTTCATTATCACAAGTGTAGAATGTGCGGTATTTCAAAACGCACAAAAGTCTTCGAAATTCACTTCTCATTCACGGATACGAAAATCGAAGCGTGTGAGAAGTGTTCGCTCCGAGAAGTTTATGGCAGAACACCTAAAAACAATAAGAGGTATATTCGAGACAAAGAAGAAGGGAGAATATAATGGCGAAGCGATTTATGGATTCAGAAATTTGGAATAAGAAATGGTTTCGGGAGTTTGATCCTGAATATAAGCTGTTCTTTTTCTGGGCGATTTCAAAGTGTGACAATGCTGGGGTCTTAGCTGATCTTGATTTGGGACTTGCATCCTTTCAAATAGGCTATGAGTTCAGGTATGATGAGGTAGAGGAAGCCTTTGAAGATATTATCATTAAGATAGATGAGACAACGTGGTGGATTCCTCAGTTTGTGATCTTTCAATATGTCGAATTGAAAGAGACTTGTAGACCTCATCAGTCAGTCATTCAAAAACTCAAAGAACGTGGCTTATATGGGCAATATGAGCAGTATTTTGCCAAGTCTGGGAGAAAGTCTAATAGACCATCCCAAGCCGATCAGCTTAAAGAGATAGAAGACAATCTGAAACAGTGGAAAAGTGATTGGAGTGGTGTTGATGTTGGGTCTGAATTTGATACTCTAAAGGATTGGCTCAAGCAAAGTGGGAAACTGAAAAAAGACTACAGTGCCTTTTTCCGAAACTGGCTAAAGAAGGCTGGGGGTCAAAAGAAGAAGGCTGTTGAGAAATCTGAATACCTGTATTCTTGTTTTAGTCATCCTGATTACAGGATGATATCAAACGATCCGAAGCTTTTGGAATTTTGTCCTGAGTGTAAACAAAAACTTGAATGGACGGAGGTGGTGAAATGAAGCTTGGAGTTGATGAAGTAGAGGTCGAGATTGAAGCTCCGAAGGATGGCAGGGGCAAGTCAGAAGGAACTATAGCGGCTTTGAATCGGAATCAATGGGCGAAGGGTGAGTCTGGGAATCCATCTGGTAGACCGTCCAAGAATAAATGGCTCAGGAAAGCTCTCAAAGAGTATGGTGCTGAAAAACCAGCTACCCAGTTAGACCGAGCTTGGGGTGATACTGGTGGTGATACTAATTGTGAAGCTGTGGTTCAGGGAATCTGGAAAGATGCTACTGGTGAAGATGCTAATATGAAGTACAAGGCTATTAAGGTGTTGATGGATTTGGGTGTGATAACGGAGGTAGTTAAATGAGCAAAGTACATTCATTGTTTAAGGGGTTATCTGAAAGTAAAAGCAAGATAGATAAGGAAAACAATGTTGATCTTGTAAAAGCTCTAAAAGCCTATGGGAAACTTGACCCAGATTGTTTAGTTGTGTCAACAACCAACTCTGAGGAGGTCGTAAAAAAGTTGTGGGTGGATGCGACAAAAGGAAACTATCAGGCTCTCCGCATAATGTTAGAATACGAAATTTTAAGAGATGAACAGGAAGTGCGTGACCTTTCAACTTATGCTGGTCTGGCATTGAAAGCCTTGAGGGGAATACAATCAGGGAAGAACTTTGTTTATTTTGTTCTGTGTCCCTATAACGCTACAGCTTACAGCGAGGATGAATATGTTGTTAAGGTTGGAGTGAGTGTTGACTATGAACAAAGGATGAAAGATTTACAGGTTAGTAACCCCTATGAGTTGAGACTTCTTGGTCTTACGAAGGGTGGTTTTAGGTTAGAAACACAGATAAAGAAAGACTTGCAGTTATGGAGGGTGAGAGGGGAGTGGTTTAAGTACAATGAATTTGTTCGAGAGTATGTTGAAATAAGGATTGGGAAAAGGGATGGAAGCATAAAGGACACAACCATTATGCGAACCATAGACTGCCTTAATGAGGCTGAATATAAAGGTCTTTATGGGAGAAAGAAGCGGTACAAGCATCACGAAATAACAAGGGAGAGCTAAATGATAGCGATAAGAAAATGCGAAAAACATAAAGATCAGAATGTGGGTTGTCCAGTATGCTATCCACCTGTTGGAGAGATACCAATAGATGTACGCATCAAATATGTAAACAAAAGAATAAATATTTTGGATGAATCTTTTCGGAAGCTCGATGAATCTTTTCGGAAGCTCACCGAGATCACCGAGAAACTACTTGATGAAGTTGAAAACCTTAGAGAAGCGATTGCAAATAAGGAGGATTAGAGGATGATGTTAATTGTGGTGACTGAAATTGATGAGCTTGTTAATCTTAACACAAAGCTCGGTGTTGAGAAGATCATTAAAAAGGACTGTGGAACTATCAATGATGTCTATAAAGCCTTTAGGGAAATCGTCCCTGATGGTAGATATGCGTTGGCAATATCAGAGAATTCATATGGAAGCAAACCGTTGTATCTGATGGATACACAGATAATTGAAAAGGGATTGCCTGTGGGAAGAAATTAGGATGAGAAACCCTTGATTAGTGTCAGTTTAAATTATTGGGAATGTGTTACTGCGGCGAATGTGGCGTTAAACAGGAAATTGGCATCGAGATTCAAGAAGTTGAAGCAGAGTACCTTTGGAAAGAAAGGTAGGGATGATTGGAAAGATGACATTGAAGGTGCTATGGCTGAAATGGCTTTCTGTAAGCATTTTGGTATGTATTGGGACGGATCGGTAAACACCTTCAAAATGCCAGATGTCCCCAATACCAATATTCAGATCAGGTCAACTGATCGTAATTTGGGAAGACTGATTATTAGAGAAGGCGATCCAGCAAACGATCTTTATATTTTGGTCGTAGGATTAATTCCAAACTATAAGATCATTGGTGGACTGTTCGCTCATCAGGGTAAGCTTGACGAGTTTATCGACAACCCGAACAATCAAAGTCCGTGTTGGATGATTCCCCAAGACAAGCTCTCACCCATTGAAAACCTGATACCAGAAAATGAAAGGAGTCTGGCTTGTCTGAAAACAGTGTAGGGTGTAACTTTATTTGTTCTGACTCGGGGGGCGGTGCTTATTACTCCCTTCTTATCCACCAACAACGCCGTCCCCCTCTTCTTTGGGAAATATGAAAGAAGGAAGAAATGACCTTCTAAATTTTTGAGAATCAAGACCACAACTGAGGATCGCCTGTTTTCTGAGTATATCAGAAAGAAGAGTGGTGGAGTTTGTTCAGCGTGTGGGACATACAAGGGCTGGGAGAACCTACAGGCGACCCATTTCATCAGCCGAAGATATAAACATATCAGGTGGGACGAGGATAACGTATCTGCTCAATGTGCTGGGTGTCATTTTAGATTCCACGATAATCCACACGATCATCACAGGTGGAAAGTTGAGCAGTTGGGTGCTGATAAATATGAGAGACTTGTAGAAAGGAGTAGGGTGTTAGCGGTTGGTGAGAACAAATGGACAAAGGATAAGCTGAAAGACTTGAGGGCTGATTTGAGGGAAAAGATAAAGAATATAAATAATACTTGACATTACGATCTTTTAAGGTTAAGATATGATATTGATTTTTGATAAATAAAGGCTGGACGTTGTTAGTGGATTAACTGCTCTTGTTCCAGATATTGCCCCCTCGGCTATGCAGATAAGCTAACCTGTGTGTGCATAGTGAGAAGTACAGGTGGGGATGTTATTAACTTGCAAAACATCTTGTAAGCCTCTGACAGTTCAGCCTCAAAATTTGATTTGATTTTTGAAAATTATTCTTGGGTGGGCAGGTCACATAACAATGCTTAAGCAGTCTCGATCAGGCTGTGGACTTGTAAGTGAGAAAGCCCCTGATGGAACATTCCCTAACGTCTGAAAGAGTCAAGCTGAGTTTGATCTTAGACTCATTATCTCCAAAAGAGTAGCTTGACACACCGAAAGGTTCACAGAGTAAAAGAAGGGTCATACGGAGGTAACTAAGCTTAGACTGTGATAAGCAGATTCTAACCATTAGTGCTTGGCTGTCAGGTGTGGTCAAAGCCCATTAAAGTAATCACTCACGCTCACCCGAGTAACCTTTGGTTGTTTCAGTTTTGCGAAAGCGAGGAAGATCGGTCAACTCTCTGAAGGCAGTATAAGAGGTCGGCATCTTATCCGTTACAGAGAACCTTAGCTGAACAACCATAATTCGAGGGCAAGAAGTCAGCTCCTCCTACCGTAGTGTAATGTTCACTTATTATGCTATCGCTCTTCTTGCCCTTTTTATTTTTACCCACTTATCAATAATACTTGACTCGTATCATCTTTTTATGATACATTAGCATTAGTGAACGATACAACAAACATAAAGGAGCTGAAAATGGTAGACTATAATGGTATTGAAATTCCAACTAAGGTCGAATCCTCAAAAATCCAGATCATAGTGATTCAGAAATATGTGGGTAAATATGGGACTGAAGAAGATCACTACCTTGAAAACTGTAGCTTAGACGAGTTTTGTGGATTGGATGATGTGCTAATAAACCTCGAGGTGGACTATGAAGCTGAAGAAGAAAGACTCAGAAAAGGAGCAAAATAATGAGTAGATCAATGTACGGACACGAAGCGGTAGGTCAGTGGTTTCACGGTTTGACAACTCCAGATGAGATTAAGAAGCATTACAGAAAGTTGGCTTTTGAATTTCATCCTGATCGTGGTGGTGATACTGAGACAATGCAAGAGATCAATAGTGCTTATCACGAAACCTTACAGATGCTTGATAAACAGGTCTTCAATGAGAGGACTTACAAATACGATTTCACAAGAGAAGATGCAATCGTCCAAAAGATCAAGCTTGTTGTTAATCTTGATGGTGTGACTGTTGAGATATGTGGTGTATGGCTTTGGGTTACAGGTGACACTTACCCACATCGTCAATATCTAAAAGAGTCTGGTTTCAAGTTCGCTGGGAAGAAAAAGGCTTGGTACTTCCACACGATGAAACACTACCACAAGGTAGGTAAAACGTGGTCAATGGACTCAATCAGAAGTGCTTTTGGTAGTCACGTCATCAAAGAGGAGGAGGATCAAAAGAAACAAATAGAACAATCCAACTGAAGAGTCCTAATGGACGAAACAGGGCGAAAGCCCTGTCTTGGATAAACAAAAAAAAGGAGTTGATGATGACATATAATAAGCAGATTCTAACCTATCAGTCTTTAACTGAATATGATGTAATGATGATCTATGATGATACTGAGCCTTCATTAGAAGAGTTGCAAGGCTTGGTTGGCGGCTATATACAGGTAGTTGAGTCACACGATGGCAAAGCTGATATAGTGATGGACGAAGAAGGTAAGCTAAAAGGGAAGTCGGTGAATATGACAGCTACAGCTTACTGGTTAGGAACTGACAACACAGATGAATGGGAAGATGTGATCGTTGGTGATGTTGTAGTCCTGAAGAATCGAGCAAGGCTTAGCTAGTAAGTCTTTAGAACTCAGCTAAAAGGGGGGAGTGGACAATCAGTCTTCTCCCCCTTCTTTTTTGGGTTAATTAACATTAGATTTGTATATGGGAAAAGAGAGTTTATGTCTGATATAACAGACACGAACAGACACGATCACGATGGCATTTGAAAAAGGGAATACAGTAGGCAAACAGTTTAAGAAAGGCGAGTCTGGCAACCCAGAGGGTCGTCCAAAGAATCTTCCTTCAATTCCTGATATACTGAAAAAGATAGGTGAAGGAAGCAAACTGGCTGAAAGAGCGGAGATGCCAGACAAAAACAATCTGGAGGCTGTAATGGAATTTGTTTATGAATATGCTATAGCAGGAAAGGCTTGGGCTGTTCAGTTCATAGCAGAACGTACAGAAGGGAAAATCTCTGAGCATTTACGGATCGAGACTTCAGAGCCGATTGAGGTGTTTAAGATGCCTAAGAAAGATTGAAGTGGGTAGTCAACGGTGTCAGAGAAGCCATATTAGGGCATCCTAGCCGTTTTAAGGTTTTAGCGTGTGGTAGAAGGTGGGGTAAGACCCATCTCGCCTTATTATGGCTATTAGCTGGTAAGATATATTCGGGAGAACGGCGGTGGGTTATAATGCCTACCTATCGCCAAGCCAAGCTTGTAGCGTTTCCTATACTGAGGGAGTTGTTCAGAGACTTCGGGGGGAAGATAAACGAATCAGAATTGTCTGTTAATATAGGCGGGGCTGAGATAGCTCTAAAGGGTGCTGACAATGAAGACTCTCTTCGTGGTGTCGGCTTGTTAAGAGTAGTGATGGATGAATATGCTTTTATGAAGCCCCACGTCTGGCAGGAGATTGTATATCCTATGTTGACGGATACAGGAGGTCAAGCGATGTTTATAGGAACTCCTGATGGTCACAACCATTTTTACGATCTGTATTTACAGGGGTTGGGGAGCGATCCAGATTGGAAGAGTTGGCAATACACAACAGTCGAAGGTGGCTTTGTCCCAGCCGAAGAGATGAAGAAGGCAAAGGCTTCAATGGATGGGAGGTTATTCAGGCAAGAATTTGAAGCCACATTTGAAACCGCAGGGAATCGAGCGGCATATAACTTCGATAGAGATATACACTTAAAGAAAGCCAAAGACATATCAGGGAGGAAGTTTTGGGGGGTTGATTTCAACGTGGATTATATGACTGCTGTTTTGTGTTGTGAATTTTCAGATAATACGTTACATTATTACCACGAGATTCGATTAGCGAACTCAAATACGGATGAGCTATCGCAGTATATGCAAAAGGCTTGTCCAGACATTCCTTGTTACCCTGATCCAGCAGGAAGTGCAAGATCAACAACGAGTTCTAAATCAGATCATCAGATTTTGAGAGATCACGGCTTCAGGGTCGTGGCTCGGCGTTCACATCCATCTCACCGTGATAGGCTTAATGCCTTGAATCGTAAATTGAAGGATGCGAATGGTAAGATTGGGATGACAGTTGACCCGAGTTGCAAAATCTTGATTAAGGACTTAGAACTTTGTCAACGTGACAAGCACGGGGGTATAGAAAAAAAAGTCGAGGAACTTTCCCACTCCCTCGATTCTTGTAGCTACCTCATTGAATACAGATTCCCTGTAACCAGAAGAGTGGCAACCTCTACAACGTGGTAGCTCTACTCTCCATTAGTTTCCTCCTCAACATAGCATTGGTAATGTTTTTGATTAAGTGTTACCGAATGGCAAAGGAATGGAATAGATGATTGTAGAAGATTTAAGCTTATCATCTGTAACCGAAGCCCTGAAGAAGCAGGTTAATCTTATTGAGTCTAAGCGTATTGCTGAGAGATATAAGATGCTGAACTACTATGAGGGCTTAAGCTCAGAGATGGAAGCAGATATAAGAAACTACTTTAATAGCGACAGCTTGAAGCAAGTCCCGCATTTAACACAGAACATCACAGGTAAGCTAATCAATGGCAGGGCGATTGTTTACAAACAACCTCCAGAGAGACAGGTGGACGAGAGATTGTTTGAGTATGCGGATAGCCTTGATTCTTATATGACCCAATTTGAAAGGCTGACCTATCTGCTTGGTACTTGTGGGATGTTTATTTATTGGGATGAAGGGGAAGACGATAAGATTAAATATGATATGCTGGTGGAGTTCTATCCGCTCTTTCTTGAAATGGAGTCAGAGCCAAGAGGTATTATCTACCCATTGTATAATCAGGAGTCAACAAAGGTATCAGAGATGACCTATGCTTTCTGGTCTGATGAGGAGCATTACTTAATAACTCAGGGAGGGGGTAAGATTTCAGTCAATGAGGGCGACACTAACCCGCTGGGTGTTGTTCCAGTTGTTTATGCCCACCGCCATCCGATGACTACGGAGTGGTGGAGAGAAGGGGCAAGTGATATAGTTTCAATGAATAGGACAATCAATGTGATGCTAACAGAAATGGCTTTGTCTATGAGATTACAAGCGTTGGGACAGCCTGTTATCGTGGGCGTTGATGAAGAGACAAGGCTACAAATGGGTGTCGATAAGCCGATCTTATTACCAGATGGATCAAGCTTTAGCTTTGCATCTGCTGGTGGGGACTTGAGCAGATATGTTGATGCGATGAGATTTCTTGTAGATAGTGTAGCATACAATAACAATTTGAAAACAAAGTGGTCACAGGGCAGGGATGCAGTAAGTGGAGAAGCCTTGAAAATGCTTGAGGTTGATCTTACTGAAAGTGTTATGGGAGATGCTGAACATATATGGCGACCTGTAGAGAATCAGAGGTTTGCAATAGAACGAGCAATACTTGAATCTAATGGTGTAGCAATAGCGGAAGATTATTCTGTTGATTTTACCGAGCCGAGGTTTCCCCTCTCTGCTAAAGAGGAGAGGGATCAGTGGGATTGGGAATTTGGACACGGCTTCAAAACCAAGAAGGATTATATGAGACACAATAATCCAGATGCTACAGAGGAGCAGATAGATGAGATGCTTGGTGAGATACAGGAGCAACGAGCCACAGAGAAAGAAGCTGAAGCTCCAGAGCCACAAGCACCAGCCTTTAATCTAAGAGGATTAGCCAATGGCGTTAGTGGATGATTACTTAGATGATGTCGAGATGACTAAGATTACTGTGGAGAATGACAAAAAGAAGATATTGGAAGCTATTGATCTTAATGCTTTTATGGTTAATCCTATTGGGCTGTTGAGGTTGCTTGGGAATGAATTTATAGCCCAGCATCTTGAAGAGGTTAAGACCTCATATAAAAGCGGTCAAAGCTTTGCAAGGAAAATGTTAAATGAAGTTTAGTTTTGGGATGAAGAAGAACTTTGATCTGGGGAAGATAAACCTTGAACTCTCTGAGGAGATCAATGATATAGCTGGGATGATAGTTAAAGACCATAAGGACAGACTTGATTCTGGAATGGATATTCACGGGAAGCCATTTAAGAAATTACGTCCTAATACTATTGCACAGAAAAGTGCCAAAGGGTATAAAGACCCGAGAAAAATCTTAGTGGCTACAGGAACAATGCAGAAGTTCCCGCCGTTCAAAAAAGCTACCCCTGCCTCGCAACAAGCAATAATTAAACCAGCAAAATCACGAATGAAGATTGGTGCATATCATCAAGAAGGAACAAAGCCCTACACAATTAGACCTAAAAGTGCCAAGAAGCTTGTCTTCACAACACTGAGCGGGAAGGTCTTTACTGACAAGGTTAATCATCCGGGGCTTGACAAGAGGGAATGGTATGGAGTCTCAGACAAGATAGCTGACAAAGGATTCAAGTTTATCGTTAAAGAAATAGATCGAAGATTGAAACGTGCCTGAAATAGAAGAGTTGACAGCAATAGAGCTTTCGTTGTATAATTCAGTAGAAAGAACAGCACAAAGGACACTATTTGATCTTGATGAACTAATAGAACAGATGAGATTGCGAGGAATGGACGATGCGGGAATTAGGTCGTTCCTATTGTCAGATTTAGAAGATGGCGGGAGATACTTTGGGGCTTTCCAAAATGCTATCGGGCGAATTGTTACTAATGCTGTGGAGGAAGCAGGAGGAGTAGCAAGTCGTGGCGTATTTGAGAGGGCTGGGATTACAGAATTTCAATGGCAGACAGCAGGGGGAAACGTCTGTCCAGATTGTAAGGAAAGGAACAACAGGACGAGAACTATGGAACAATGGAGGCTCGTAGGGATTCCCAAAAGTGGGTTTTCTGTATGTGGCTCATATTGTAATTGTGTCTTAGTACCTTCAGGAAGTGGTAGGAACATTCGGAAAAGAGCCGAGAGAAAAAGAGAATTGAAGTTGAAATTTGGAAGAACTTAATAACTCAATCAAGAGGTAAAAATGGCAAACACAGAAGACAATGCTAATGTCGTAAATCAGCAACCACTCGGAACTGATGAGGTTAAAGATCAGGCAGTCGAGACTCCAGACGTAAAACAGTCCAACGTCCCTTACTTCCGATTCAAGGAAGTGAACGATCAGCTCAATGATATGAAGACTACAGTTTCAAACCTCAAAGCAAATGAGGAAGAACGTGAAGCCAAGATCAAGGCTGAGAAGGGCGAGTTCAAAGAACTCTACGAAAAAGAGGTCGAGCTTCGGAAAACAGCAGAGGCGAAATCCGTCAAAGCTGATGAGTACTTTGCAGGTCGCCGTGAACAGATTATGTCAAACTGGTCGGACGAGGACAAGGAGATTTATGGTGATATGCCGTTGGAAAATTTGGAACGGCATAATGATAGTTTGAACAGAACCAAAGCCGTTAAGACAAACACAGCCAAGTCTGGCGTTTCTCAGGGTAAGCCCTTTAAGGGTGATATATGGGACGATAGTGACCAAGATACCGTTAAGCAGAAGCGAAAGAATTGGAATGATATTGTTAGGCAGAGGTTCAGTTAGGAGTATAAATAATGGCTAAACATTATCAAGGTAGCCCTAGTACGACTAGTACCGATGCCGTATTTGTGCCAGAGGTCTGGGCTGAGGGAATTTACAAGTTCTTTGAGCGAAAGACTGTATTCAGGAATCTTGTGGATGACTACTCTGCACTCGTTAGCGGGTCAGGTGATACAATCCACGTTCCAGAAATCGGTGTAATAAGTGCGACAGCGAAATCTGCTGGATCGGATGTTAGTTACGATGCTACTGCTTCAACCACGACAGATATGTCAGTGGACAAACATTACTACGCCGCTAAACTGTTCGAAGATTTACTCGAAGTCCAATCGTCCTACGATTTGATGTCGAAGTACGTGAGAATGTTTGGTGAAGCTCTTGCGAGACAGGTAGATGCTGACATCTGGGCTGAACTCGATGGTTGCAATCAGACTCAAGCTTTGAGTGCTGATGACACCCT
>Ga0098047_10000700_pt1 | contig 13483 bp, 13 predicted proteins | sample 12_taG_FD_92585 | JGI IMG/M metagenome (GOLD analysis project Ga0098047, IMG submission 92585) | Marine viral communities from the Subarctic Pacific Ocean - 12_ETSP_OMZ_AT15267 metaG | ecosystem: Environmental > Aquatic > Marine > Oceanic | place: Subarctic Pacific Ocean | collected 2015-01-16 | reverse complement strand
TTTTTTTTGGCTTATATAACGATTTAGATATAAGACGAATTCGTAGACATAGAGCTATGTGTGTTTTGGTGTGGAGAGGGTCTGACATTTTTAGGAAAGGATATTTAAAGTTTGTTAAATCTAGACCATACATAAAGCACGTTGCGATATCATCTTTTATAGCAGATGATTTAAAAAGAAAAAACATAAAATGTAAGTTGATACCAGTAAGGGGAAATGCTATAGATGATATATGTCCAGAGGTTAAAGGCGATGAGATATATACATACGTACCTCTATCTAAAAAGCATTACAAAAGATATGGTGGTAAATTAGTAGATAAGATAAAAAAAGTATGTCCTTACAAAATCAACGTTATAACTAATCATAGACAGTACTCACGTAGTGATCTTATTAGTATTTATAAAAGATGTTTTTGTGGATTTAGATTCACTAAACATGATGGTCTTGCCAACACTGTTGTGGAACTTGGATTGATGGGTAGAAAGTGTTTTTATAATGACAAACACGTACCAAACTCTATTCCTTGGAAAAAAGATGTTGAAAGCATTATGTTAAAAATAGAGGAAGAGGCTAAGTTAATAGGTAGTTTAGACACTAACCTGGCTAATAGAGTAAAAAAATATGTTGACGTTGGAGATAAATGGTTAAAGACTCAATATTGGAGATAATATGGATAAAAAGTGTATTAATGATTATGAGTTAACTTTGTTTTGTTTGGGAAGGGCCGGTAGAAATGCCGTATGCACTTGGATATCCTACTTATTTGGAGATTCGGTTATGTTCCTTAACAACCCTAAACCTTTTCGTGATCCTTTTTTGAAAATCCCATCTGTAAACCATGCTTTAAAATGGAAAGCTCATAAAAAACATATAAGTTCACATCCTTGTTTCCTCAATTTTTATAAAAAAGGATCAAAAGGTTATGTCAAAAATATAGAAAAATGGAGAAATAAATCAAAGAAGTGCATTTTAATAGGTTATGAAGATTTTAGATTAGATCAATTAAATGACAAATGTGTTTTTGATCAAAAATATGTTGGTAAAAGTAATAAAAAATTTCAAATCGTTTTGGTTCGTGATATTTTTAATAATATTGCAAGTAGATTGAAAATCAAGATGGATCGCAATAAGGGAGTTAAAATAAAACATACTATTGATATTTGGAAAGGATATATGAGAGAAGTCGCTGGTGAGACATCTATTTTGGATAATAAAGTTTTTATTAATTATAATGATTGGTTTTATAGCGAAAAATATAGACGCTCAATTGCGGACGTATTGGGTTTAGAATATATTGAAGACGGACTGAATGCGATGTCTCCATATGGTGGTGGTAGTTCTTTCAATGATAAGACGTTTAAGAAAGCTGCACAAAAAATGGATGTAGAATATAGGTGGAAACACTATCGTAATGACAAGAAGTATTGGAAATTATTTAAAAATGATGAAGAACTTGTTATTTTATGCAAAAGATTTTTTCCTAGAGTTTATGACAGTATAAAGGGATATGTAAAATGATTGATTTATTAGATTTTAGGAAAGATGTATATACTAATACTGGGAATGATGGTATTATAAGAAAAATATTAGATATTGTAAAAATAGACAAAGGAACGTTTGTTGAATTTGGTGCTTGGGATGGTATAAATTTATCTAATTGTCGAAGTCTTTTTGAAAAGGGTTGGTCGGGACTATTTATAGAAGCAGATCACGCTAAGTGTAAAAAACTTAAAAAGAATTACAAAAATCATAAAAACATAGTTTGTGCAGAACGTAAAATAGGATTTTCTACTGATTGTCTTTTTGATAAAATAGTAGATAAAAAAATGCCAAATAGTGAAATAGATTTTTGTTCTATTGATATAGACGGTTTAGATTTAGAAATATTTGAAACATTTGAAAGACACATGCCGAAAATCGTTTGTATAGAGGGGGGTCAAATGTTGCATCCATATCATACTAGAATAAGCAAGAAAAAAGCGGAGAAAAATATACAGCAAAGTCTGTCTGTTATGTGTAGCGTTTTTGCAGATCGCGGATATAAAATTATTTGTACTTATCAGGACTCGTTTTTTGTTAAAAGCGATTTATATGATTTATTTGATGTTGAAACGGATTTATGGACTTTATATTTTAGTGGATTAAAAGCAATATATCGTAGGATTCCATATATAGAACGCTGTTTATCTTCTGTTGGTATAAAGAATAAAATTGCTGATCGTGTTTTAAAGAAGACACAATACAAAAAATATGGATGGAAAAAAAGGAAAAAATGGGCAGAGGAGATGTCTGATAAAATAGTTAAAGAAATTATCAATGTTGAACAGAATATGAAACATTAAATGGATATAGTGTGAAAAAAGGTATAGTAAAAGTTCATATGACTAACGGATTTGGGAATAATATATTCCAATATGTGTATGGTAGACTTTTTGCCAAAAAAGTTGGTTTGAAATTATCATATAAAAAATCTATACCCGTTGGTATAAAAAAGAACAGGATGCTGTTTACTAAAAATTTGAAAATAAAAAGAATTGAGAATACCAATTGTTCTCAAATTGGTTGGTGGAGGAGGTACTTAGATGCAGACAAAAAACAATCTAAAAAAAAGAACTATCATCTTATAGGATATTTTGAAGATTATGTGCTATATAAGCCATATTTGAATAAGATAAGATCTTGGTTTAATCCAGTAGAAAAAACTAATTTTAAAGATCTTGTAGTCCATATTAGACTTGGAGACAGGTTATTGTGCAAGAGATCTCATAAAGATTTTGTATCTGTTGATAACTATAAAAGAGCTATAGAAAAGTTTGATTTTGATAGATTATATATAGTCACTGATTCTAAGAAATGGACTAAATATACGAAAAAAGATATAAAAAAGCTACATTCTTCTACTCATAGGAAATCTATGAAAAGAGAAAAAAGCAAGATAGTATCAACTGATTATTCTCTTGAGTACGTTAATAGTTTGATAGAGGGTTTATCTTGTTATGATCCTATGTTACAAAATAGTGATTTGGCAAGTGATTTTAATTTTATAAGATCATTTGATAACATACTTATACATAATAGTACTTTTGCTTGGTGGGCTGCTGTTTTAAGTGAAGCTGCTAGTGTGGGTGTTTATGGTCCATGGAAAACTGGCAAGAAGAAGAGGAATAAGAATTTAGGTCAAACTGATTATCCTGGATGGTTTCAATGGGAGTAGCGGATAGAAGAAGAGGTATAGTTAGAATTCATTTTACACAAGGTTTTGGAAATAATATATTCCAATATGTTTTTTGCAGGCTTTTTGCCTCAAAAAATTTACTAAAACTTTCGTGTAGTAGATCTTTACCTATTGGTGTTAAGAAGAAAAAATTTGTTTCACAAAGAGGTGTTAAAACAAAAATAATACGTAAAATTAGTTGTTCTGATAAAAAGGTATGGAGAAAATACCTAAAAGGACACTGGCCTAATGATAAGAACTATAATTTTATAGGTTATTTTGAAGATTATGTATTATATAAACCATATTTAAAGAAAATAAGATCTTGGTTTGATAACGTTAATGTTGGCAAAGATCCAAACAGACACGATAAAGATCTTGTTTTACATTTGAGATTGGGAAATAGATTAGTACAGACTGCGCATAAAAAAAATTTGCCATCGATAGATAGTTATGAAAAAGTTATCAATTCGTTCAAGTTTGATAAGTTGTATATAGTCACAAATTGTAGAGATTGGAGACATCTATCGTCTAAAGATGTTAAAAAAATAAGAAGAAAAAATCCTCCTGTTAGAGGGGGGTTTGTTAGCGTCGAGAAGTCTGTTGCATATATGAATGACATGGTTGATCTTATGTCTCAGTATAATTTCGTTGTCAGAAGCAGACTCAAATATATAAAAGATTTTAATTTTATAAGATCTTTTAATCAAATTATTATGACTGGTAGTACTTTTGCTTGGTGGGCTGCTGTTCTTGGTGGGGCGAATAATGTCGCTGTTTACGGTCCATGGAAACCATCTAGAGGGAAAAAGAGGAATAAGAATTTAGGTCAAACTAATTATACTGGATGGTCCCAATGGGAATAAAGAAAAAGGGCATAGTTCGGATTAATTTTTGGAATGGATTCGGAAATAATATGTTTCAATATGTTTTTTGTAGACTTTTTGCTAAGAAACACGGTTTAACTCTTTCTCATAAAAAAGGACTACCGATAGGTATAAAACCTAAACCAGTGGCTTTCCCGAAGGGCGTTCCCATAAAAGTCATAAAAAAAACAAGAAGATCCGATACAGGAATATGGAACAAGTATCTTGAAGATGAATATACTAATAAAAAAAGTTATGTTATAAGTGGTTATTTCGAAGATTATACATTGTACAAACCTTATTTGAATAAGATAAGATCTTGGTTTAGCACAGTAGAAAAAACTAATTTTAAAGATCTTGTAGTCCATATTAGACTTGGAGATAGGTTATTGTGTGAAACGTCTCATGGAGATTTTGTATCTGTAGATAGTTATAAAGAGGCTATAGAAAAGTTTAATTTTGATAGATTGTATATAGTCACTGATTCTAAGAAATGGACTAAGTATACGAAAAAAGATATAAAGAAGCTACATTCTTCTACTCATAGGAAATCTATGAAAAGAGAAAAAAGCAAGATGGTATCAACTGATCGATCTCTTGAGTATGTTAATAGTTTGATAGAGGGTTTATCTTGTTATGATCCTATATTACAAAATAGCGATTTGATAAATGACTTTAATTTTATAAGATTGTTCGATAACATACTTATACATAATAGTACTTTTGCTTGGTGGGCAGCAGTTTTAAGTAAGGCTACTCGTGTTGGCGTTTACGGTCCATGGAAGCAAAGTAAAGGTGATAGTAAAAATAAAAATTTAGGCCAAGCTGATTATCCTGGATGGTTTTCTTGGAAATAAAGGAACAAATATGGAAAAACAAGATTATTATAAAGAAATAAAAAGTTTTTGGAACAAGAAACCGTGTAATATCAATCATAGCAATAAGGAAGTAGGAACAAAAGGCTATTTTGATGATCTAAAAAATAAAAAATATTTTGTAGAACCTCACATTCCAGCTTTTGCGGATTTTGAAAAGTGGTCTGGTAAAAAGGTTTTAGAAATAGGTTGTGGATTAGGTACAGACACTATGAGTTTTGCAATGGCTGGAGCTAATGTCACTGCTATAGATCTTTCTGATCAGAGTATGGCATTGGCTAAAAAAAGAGCAAAGATATATGGAGTGTCTGACAAAGTAAGATTTATCAATGCTAATTGTGAAGATATAGACAAGCTTATTTCTCCAGACGAAAAATTTGATTTAATATACTCTTTTGGAGTTTTACACCATGTTGTTTCTCCTGAAATTGTTTTAAAGAAGATACAGAATTACATGAAAGAAGATACTGTTCTTAAAGTTATGTTGTATTCTAGATATTCTGTTAAATATTTGAACATATTGCTTGGTTTTGATAGATTTCAGTCACAAGCTGGATCTTTTCATATGAAGTCGTATAGTTTTAAACAGATTAAAAAATTATTTAAAGATTATGATATAGAAGAAATTAGAAAAGATCACATATTCACATGGAAGATACCTCCATATCTCAAACATGAGTATAAGAAAAAATTCATTTGGAAGATAATGCCTAAATTTATGTTTAGATTTATGGAGCATCAATTAGGCTGGCATACATTAATAACTGCTAAGAAAAAATAGGTTACAGTATGAGAAAGAAAGCTAGTGTATTAGGTATAGGTCGATTAGGATTGTGTTTTTCTTTGACTTTAGAAAAGTCTGGTTATGATGTAGTTGGTCTTGATATAAGAGAAGACTACGTTAAACAAGTAAATGAAAAAACATTTGAAACCATAGAGCCGGGCGTAGAAGCAAGATTGACTAATGCTACTGATTTCAAGGCAACTATAAATTTGGACGAAGCTTTAAGTCATTCTGACATGTTATTTGTAACTGTTAGAACAGAGTCTTTACCAGATGGAGAGTATGACCATAGACAGGTTGAGTCTTTATTAGAATCTCTTATATCATATGGTAAGCTTAATCGCAATAAAGATCTTGTTATGTGTTGTAATGTAAATCCTGGATATTCTGATGAGATTCAAGATAGACTTAAAGAGTATGGTTATTCTGTTAGCTTTAATCCAGAATGGGTTGCTCAGGGGCGAGTTTTATACGACCAATCTTATCCTGACCTTGTTGTTATAGGAGAATGCAATCATGAAGCAGGAGATCGTATAGAACAAGTATATAAAGATATATGTCTTAATTCTCCGATCATTCATAGAATGAATAGATTAAGTGCAGAGATAACTAAGGTATCTCTTAACTGTTTCTTATCATCTAAAATAGCCTTGGCAAATTTTATAGGAGATATAGCTAGAAGCAATAATTTAGATCCTGATGTGATATTAAATGCTATATCTAGTGATAGTAGGATAAGTAGTAAATTCTTTTCCTATGGATTTGGATATGGTGGACCGTGTTTTCCAAGAGATATTTCTGCCATTATACATTACTCTAAGAAGATCGGTCTTAAACCTCATATTTATGATGCAGTAATGAATTCTAACGCCAATCATCTACACTTTCAAGTTGAAGATTATGTGAAATATAATAAAGATAAAGAAAAAGAGATTGTTATTTCTGTTACGTACAAAGAAGGGGTTACATTAATAGATTATTCTCAACAACTTCTTTTTGCCGTAGAGCTTGCTAAATTGGATTATAATGTTGTGATTTGTGACAAAAAAGAAGTTATAGAAAATGTAAAAAATGAATATGGCGATAACATGTTCACATTTAGGGAGATATAATGCGTATTTTATTTGTTTATTGGGATTATAAGAGTAGGAGAAAACCATATGGCTCTATGATGGAAGAGTGCGGTCATAAAGTTATTTATTGTAAAAGCCCAAAAATGAAAAAAAATGGATTAACAATAAAAGCAATTAAAAAAGCAAAACCAGATGTACTTTGGTTATTAAATCCTTTTTATGTTGATAACAATAAAAAAGCCATTGAATATGCGAGAGATAAAAAAATACCCATAATCATGTATGGAACTGTTAATCCGTCTGTTCCATGGAACGAATGGATGACTGTTTGGAATAAAATAGATTTTCTGTTTATACACCATAAAGCTTGTTCAAAGTTTTTGTCAAAGCAAGGTTTGAATTCTTATTATATGCCAATAGGGTTTTATCCTCATATGTATAACAAGAGGAGCAGTTCAAAGTCTTATGATGTGTCTTTTTGCGGGAATGTTAAAGAAAAAGCAAACAGAGCTAAAGACAAACGTATTATTTATATGCAATCTTTACATAATCACAAGACAATAGTATATGGTGCAAGCTTTAAAGGTAAACTAAAAAAAATACCAGTGAAAGAGTATTCAACACATGGTCAGCAATCTAAGGTTTATGCAAGAACAAGAATAAACATAGATTTACCTTTTTTTAGTCGTTTTCATAAATTTTATAAAAATATTTGTCACATTAAAAATAGGTTTTTTGAAATTCCCGCAACAAGGAATTTCATGATTACTGCTAGAGATACAGAGATGTTAGGATTTTATGATGAATCTATGGTTGGTTTTTATGATGATAACGTTGAATCTTTTAGGGATACTGTTGAAAGATATCTTAAAGATAAAAAAATTAGACAAAAAATGGCGGCTAAAGCATATAAATATGTTCATGAAAATCATACGTTTAAACATAGATTTGAAAAAATATTTGATATTTTGAAAAGAGACATGTAATGGGAGATGCACTTGAAAAGGAGATATTTGTTTATGGATTAAGAAGGGGTGGAATTCATGCAATTACAAATTTTGTTTTATGGCATTTTATAGAAGATTTACCAAATAATTATGTAAAATCTACAGTTAAAAGAAGACATCCTTTTAGAGATGGTAATGTGCATATAAATGATGCAGCTAAATATGCTCGTCCTTACAAACTTCCTAAGTATGGATCTAAACAAGTCATATCCTATGAGGATCGCAAAAAATCTGCATATGGAGATATTGGACAGGTTATAAGGGATACAAAAAGACCATGTAAAACAAAATTAGCAATTGTTGTTTTAAGAGATCCTTATAATTGGATAGCCAGCCACAAGAAGAGATGGAATAAAGGTGAAAGAAAAGTTCCAATAAATTTGTGGATAAGATATGCTAAAACTTATTTCATAGATGGTGTAAATGATGATAGAATATTACCTTTAAATTTTAATAGATGGTTTGAAGATAAAAATTATAGGAGAAGTATATCTGATTTCATACAAGAAAAACATACAGATCAAGGCACAAAAATAGTTAGTAGTGTTGGATCTTCGTTTAATTCTAGAAAGTATAATAAAAGTGCAGGAAAAATGCAAATACTTGATAGATGGAAAAGTCTTGGGAAGCATAAGAAATTATTCGACTCATATCCTCAGTTACGTGTTTTATCTAAGAAGATATTTAATTTTTCACCGTTTTAGTTATTGTTGTATTTTGTCGATATTTATATATGTCTAGAATATTACTTGTTAATCCTCCGTTTTATAGGCTGTTAGGTTCTCATTACAATGGGAATCCTTCTGGTATCGCTTATATCGCTTCATATCTTAATAATAACGGGCATGATGCTTGGATTTATAACGCAGATTTTCTTGATGGAAAAGAATATGCTAGTTTAAGTAAACTTTTTGGTGAATTTAATAATTATAAGGAATATTTTCTCGATACAAATCATAAAATTTGGCATGAAATAGTAGATAACATATTATCATTTAAGCCTGATTGGGTCGGCTATACATGTTATACAGCCAATGTCAAGGCTATAGACATTCTTTCTAATTTATTATCAGAAAAAGGTTGTGAGGCTAAACAGGTTATAGGGGGAACTCATCCTACTTTAGATCGTGGGATATTAAAAACTTTAAGTTCTATAGATTACGCTGTGGCCAGGGAGGGGGAGCATGTCATGTTAAAATTAGTCAATGGAGATCCCATCGATTTGATTAATGGCGTTTTATATGTGAAGGATGGAGATGTCATTGATAATGGTGACGCAGATGTTTTAGACTGTGATTCATTGCCTTTTCCCGAAAGGGAGAAATTTTGGATATTAACGGATGCTCAAAAAAAACAAGTTGATGTATCGTACATTTCTACAGTAAGAGGTTGCCCTTATAGTTGTACGTATTGTGCCAGTCCTCAATCATGGAAAAGGAATAAGACCGAATATAGATCAGCAGATTCGATTTTATCAGAATTGCATCATCTGAAAGATAATTATTGGGATCAAGATTTGAAGTATGATTATTCAGGTTCATCAAATGTTTTACCTAAAAGTATATTAATAGAAGACAATTCTTTAATCTATTTTGTTGATGATGCTTTTACACTCAGAAGAAGTAGGACGATAGAGATCCTTACTAGAATGATAAGCGAGAGTCTTGATATGCCATGGAAGTGCGAGGCTAGAGCGGATCATCTCGATGATGAAATTTGTTTATTAATGTCTAAGTCTAATTGTGTTAGAGCGAAAATAGGATTTGAGAGTGGATCTGAAAGAATTTTAAAGATGATAAAAAAAGGACAGACTAAAGATAAAATGCGTGAGGGGGCATTATTATTGAAAAAATATAATATTCCTTTTACTGGTTATTTTATGACTGGATTCCCAGGTGAAACTGATGATGATTTGAGGGAGACAATAGAGTTTGCGAAAGAGATATCTCCTGACTTTTTCTCTCTTTCTATACTTTCTCCATATTACGGAACGCAAATATATTATGATCTTGTTAGAGATGGATATGATTTAGATAAGATGCCATGGGAGTATTTTTATCATCAGACAGGAGAACTTATGGTTAATGATGAATTGTCACCAGATTTGATTAAAGAGTTTTTATCTCTTAATGAAAATAGAGACAAGATTATTGTAAAGGGGTACGTCTAATGAATGGTCCAATTAAAATATATTGTGTTTTATTTGACACGATGCCTTTGAATGAGTTTATAATTAATTTTGCTAAATCTAGGGATGCAACTTTATTGAGACAGGTTGGTGGATGTTTTACAAATAATACATGCATAGAAATGATGACAGGGCAATTGCCTTCTGATTTGATAGATCATGGTATGGGACATACTGTGTGGAAAAAGTATAGGAATGAAGACGACAGTGATGTTAATTGGCCTTGGTCTGATAAAATATTGTTTCATAAATTGCATGATAATGGGTGGGGAGCCAGATATCACAATGGAGAACACTTTCAGTCAATGATGTCTAATAGAAACTTCATTAAAAAAACGACATGTAAACAATCAGATCTCACTATTATTTCTTTATTAAAAGAGGCTAAAATTGCTCTTGCTAAAGAGTCTAAGATTATAAAAAAAGTTCAAGCATCTAAGCCTAAAAAGAATATGTTTTATTTATTCAGGCACATACATTTCCATACTGCTGCAATGATAGAATGGAAAAGAGGGAAAAAGAAAGGTCGAGTCAAAGAGAAACTAGCTTTAGAGAGAACTAAAAAAATTATTAAATCTTGGGATTTTAATGAGCCTAATGCGATATTTTGGTTTTTTTCTGATCATGGGAAATGGTTCTATCCTCATTCTTTTTCTCATCCTTTACCTGAAAATTATTTATCTTGGGCAGTTGTTAAAGACAACACTAAAGATCCTATCTGTCCTTTGTCTAAATTTATATCTGCTCAAGACTTTTTCCCCACTATAATGGATAAGGCTAATTGTCAATCGGGTGATCGATGCGAATGTGTTCCAGTAACTAATTCACAAGACAAGAATAGGATATATTATGTAGAAGATGGTCGTAAGGATGTTAACGAGTTGATCTCTACAACAGCTATGGCTTGCAAGGTTATAAAGTGGAATAAAGAAAGACCAAAACAGATTTTACAAGTATCTTATCATGAAGTAGATAATTCGTGGGTTTGTATGCGATCTTTTTTAGATAAAAAAGGATTTATTAAAAAGACGCAAAAAGAAAGAATAGTTAACGAAGAGTTGAAAAAAAGTGTTATAAAAAGATTTAATTGGGTGAATTAATGAGTAATGTTGTTTATGTATATATGTGCGGAGATATACTTCATGCTGGTCATTTGGTATTTTTGAATAATGCAGCAGCTCTGGGAGATAAGTTGATTGTCGGCGTTTTAACTAATGAGGCCGTTATGGAGAAAAAGCCTAAACCAATAATAGATTTTGAAGATAGGATCTTTTTAATATCTTCACTTAAATGCGTTGATTTAGCTATTCCTCAACTGACTTATTCTCCAATGCAAAATTTACATAATATCAAGCCAGATATACTAGTCGAAAGTTCGAGTCATGATAAAGATATGATTGAGACAGAGAAAGAATGTATGGATGAGTGGGGAGGAAGGGTTTTTGTTGTACCATATTTTCCTGGAAAAAGTTCTTCAGATATAAAAAGTAATATCAAAAAAGGAGATGATAATGTTGTTTAAAGATAAATTGAGAATCCCTGTTGTTGGTGAAAAAGTATATTTACTCACTGACGAAGAGAAAGAAGCCATATTTTCGGACAGATCTTCAACGGATAAAGAGTTAGAACCAGGAATGGGAGGTGTTAGTCCGCAGCATCTTGATGGCTTATTAGAATCGTCTAGTGAATTGGTTTCAGTAGATTTTGCTTTAACATCAGCTTGTAATTTTAAATGCGTATGGTGCTATCGTCCAGGAGAAGAGTGGGGTAAGTTGCTATTGGACTTCGAATTAGTTGAAAAGGTAGTAAAGGAAGCAATGGACTTGGGTGTTAAGTTTTTTGTTTTAACTGGAGGAGAACCATTATTATACAAGTCAGGAGACAAGAATTATTTTGATGTTGTTGACTATATCAAAAATATATATTCAGAGGCAGATAAAAAAGTTACTGTTCTTACGTTTTCTGATGTTGCTATGATAAATAAAGAAAAGGCGAAGATGTTAGCAAAAAGAGGAGTAGGTTTGTGTTTGAAGAAAGATTCTATGAACTCATCGTGTCAAGATGCCATCCTTGGAAAAGATGGTGGTTGTTTAGAGATGGAAGAAGGATATCAGCATTTATTTGATGCAGGATATGGGACAAACAAGAAATTGTCGGTAAGCGTAAATAGTGTTGTTGCAAAAGGAATACAATGTGGAGGAGGTAAAAAAGTAGATACTTTATATGATATGATAGATCTGCACATGTGGGTTATGAGCCACAATATGGAACATTCTATGGTCCCAATTCACTATTGTGGCGAAGTTGAAGATGAGGGACAAGAAGAAGGAATAAACGTATTAGAAATTAAAGCATTATATGATATTATTGCTGCTATAGATGGGATAGAATTTAATGATCCTTGGTTTCCATATTCATCTTTTCCTAAGAACAAGACATGCGTTAGACCTGGTAGAGGGGTCCATATAAGGGCTACAGGGAAGGTCACAAGCTGTTCAGAATGCCCTCTAATAGACGATTATGTTTTTGGGGATATAAGAGAGGATAATATTAAAGATATGATCAGATCGGATAAATTCGCTAAAATTAAACAAGAATTTAAAAATAGAGAAGGTTCGTATATTTGTAACGTAGATGTTTGCGATTTACGTAAATTGGAATTATGCAGAGGAGGATGTGCAACTAGAAGTGCGTTTTCTAAGATAGATCCAGAATCTGGATTGTTAATTAAAAATAATGATCCAAAAACGTATAGCAGCGGAGGGGAAGATCCTCTTTGTCCGGCTTGGGTTGTGTTGGCTCAGAAACAAGGCGTACTTAAAGATGGATACTACGAAAAAATAGTGGATGAGTTATTGTCTAGATCAAACATAGATAAAGCTTTGTCCGATAAAGTTAGAGAAAAGGTTGTCTCAGAATTTGAATCAATCAAAGGAGAGCATTGTGGAAATAAAAAATAAAGTATTACCCGATGAACGGAGACGTAGTTTTAAAAGAATTTTAGATGAAAGGTCTTTTGTTCGCGTAATAGAGGCTCATAACGGTATTAGTAGCATTATAGGAGAAGACGCTAATATTATCTCTGCTGGAGAAAAGAAAGAATTTGATGCTTTATGGATAAGTAGTCTTACAGACTCGACATCCAAAGGTTATCCAGATGAAGAAATCGTTAGTATAGATTCTAGGATAGCTACTGTTAATCAGATATTGAACGTTACATCTAAACCTATCATATATGATGCTGATACTGGTGGATTTAAGTCCAAATTAAACTGTTTAGTAAAACAATTAGAGAGAATCGGAGTTTCTGCTATAGTGATAGAGGATAAGAAATATCCTAAAAGTAATAGTTTATTAGAAGGTGCTTATCATAAGCAATCAACTATAGAAGAATTTGTAAATCAAATTAAATATGCTCAAGAATCAAGAAGCACAAATGATTTTATAATTATAGCTAGAATTGAAAGTTTGAT
>Ga0098047_10000698_pt1 | contig 13487 bp, 8 predicted proteins | sample 12_taG_FD_92585 | JGI IMG/M metagenome (GOLD analysis project Ga0098047, IMG submission 92585) | Marine viral communities from the Subarctic Pacific Ocean - 12_ETSP_OMZ_AT15267 metaG | ecosystem: Environmental > Aquatic > Marine > Oceanic | place: Subarctic Pacific Ocean | collected 2015-01-16 | reverse complement strand
GGGGCACAGCCTTGGAGGTGTTCGACAATGAAATGGAAAGGCACGACAAAAGACAGGTGCGAGCCGAAGCTCAAGAAAGATACGATGAAGAGCAATTTAAAGAACAAGAAAGATATGATGAAGCACAATCCATAGCGGCTCAAGATCGTCTTACAGAAGAAAGCAGATATGATGAACAACAAGATATAGCGGCTCAAGATCGTGCTACAGAACAAAGCAGATATTCCGATCAACAAGATGCAGAGAGTAACCGGATTAAGAGAGACAATTGGGATTTTATGTATGAAGAAGCTGAGAATGATGCCCAACGATATGCAATTTATAAAGATGGATTAACACATGCAGTACCCGGATTAACACCGGGAGTATTGAATACTCGCAAAAACGCAATGATGGAAGAAGAACGATTGGAATTGATGTTAGATAAGTATAATCAGGGTAGTCCTGATTACAAGAATCAGCATGGGCCTGCATTAATATCCGCTTTAATAAAAAACAATAAACCTGTACTATACGATACAATAAATAAAGATTATAAGGAAATTGAATCAGAAGTTCAAAATGCGGAATTAATTGGTTTGATATCGACTGCATATCCTGACGTGATTACAGAGAAAACAAAGTCTTGGATAACTCAAGCAGGAGTTTTAAGCGATAAACAACTGGATATGGTTAAGTCTATGATTGAAGCCAATTTAGAATCAAAACAATATAGTGTGGAACGAAAGGCAGACCTTATTAACAGTATTATGACTATGTCTCCACCTGATGATACAGCTTCACGAAAGGTAATAGATACTCACCATAATCTGCAAGCGCTTGCAGCGACTATGCTTTATGAGTTGGAGGGGAGAGGAAAAAAAGGAGAACTTGAACCTGAACCCTATCCCACGTATGAAGACTATGAGACACGGATACCAGAAGATAGCTCTTACAATCAACTACGTAGCGAAAAAAGAAAACAAAGGATATTCAATGATGCAGTTAGAGCAAATCCTGAAGAATGGGAGAGGATGAGTAAAGAAGAACGAAAGGAAGCCGGTGATAAAATACTGAAAACAATCGAAGAAAGAGAATATACAGCAAGGCCTAAGGAAGAAGGAATAAGCCCCACTACCGGAGTAAGATATGACGTTGATTTTGTTGAAAGATATTCAATGGAGGGGATTACTGAAAAAATGATTACTGAAAAAGTAAATTCTTTAATGAAGAAGATTCCTAAGAAACAGCGTACTGATATAACGAAATCTAGAATGAGAGAACAAGCAATAAAATTATTAAAAGATGAAAGAACTAATCAATATGTAAAACAATTAAAAGCTCTGAAATCAGAAGAAAAACGATTAGCAAGAGAAAAAAGAGGAATATCCCTATCTAAAGAAACTGGTAGAAGATGGCAATAAAATTGGATTCTAATAAATGCCAGACCCATATACAGAGTATCTAAATCTAGCAAGAAAGCGAGCTGGATTAGACCATTATTCCGAATATCTTAATCTTTCTCAGGTGGGTGTCGGAGACCCTTATGAGGAATATTTAAGACTACTGACATCCCAAAATAAACTGATGACTCCCGAGCCGGGAGAAATAGAAGAAATGGATACCAGAGACCCTGTAGGATTCGGAGGTTATTTGTGGAAAGGATTCAAGTCTGGTGCCACTTTGGGATATGCCGGAGATGAAGAATTGGGTCAAATGACCACTGGAGAACTCAGCGGTCTGCTTATAGGAGAATTGGGAGGAGGTCTCTTACCACTTGGTTTTGCTACTGCCGTTACTGGAGGATACGGAGCCCCTGCCGTTGCCACGGGTAGAATGGCAAGGGCATATAACATCATTCAAAAACTCGCCTCGTCCGGCAGTAAGATCAACAAAAACACAAAGTCCATTAAAAAACTGGATGCAATTAAAGACAGGTCTAAGATAATTAGACTGGAAAAAGAGATTGCGGAGGAGGCGTCCAAGAGTAAGGGATACAAAAAAATTCTTAAAGATGATAAAAAAGATTATATAGAGAGCATTTTAAAAGCCGAGCCTTCAAGATTCATATCTCGATCAGGAAAGGTCAAGACTTTAGCCAAAGCTCCATTGTTTCCCACAGCAGGTGGAATGATGGGAAAACGAAAGTTATACCAGTCTTCAATAAAATCGATTGCGGAAAACTATGGATTTGAAGCTGCCAATGCTGCAAACAGATTCGCCAATGCGGCAGTGTCGTTTGCCGCCACCGGAGTCCTTAGGAAGAGAGGAGAAGGAACTTTCGGTGAACTGAATTTGGCCGATAGAATGGCCGGAATACCGAAAGATGCATGGATGGGTGCATTGTTTACGGTTGCAGGATTGCCGTCCATGTTGGGTGCAAAAGGGGCAGGGTTATTGGATTCTGCAGCTCTGATGGGAGTAGGAGGATACAGCGATTATCTTACTGGGTCTCCAAATCCGAACATGACTGCTCAAGAAAGATTGATGCATGCCCTGACTCTTGTGGGATTCCATCATATTCAGAGAGGATTCAGCAATGCCTATGCCAAAGACAAGATGTTCAATGCCTTGCTTGACTTGAAGTTTGAAAGGCCCTTGGCATATGAACTCATTTATGAAAGCAAGGCCACTGATGCCATGCTTAAAAACAGCAGGTCTCATCTCAAGAAGGAAGGATTCATATACAGGAACAGAAAAGACAAGGATAATTTCGTTTCCATAACAGATATAGTTCCCAAAGGAGAGAAAGGAGAACCGGCGAGGATTACAGTAAAAGATATAGGTTCAGGAAAATCGGATGCATACGAAGGCAAAAGCATTTCAAAAGCAAGAGATAATCTTCATGCAAAATATGAAAGAATAGATTATACCGATAAAAAATATTACGACGATCTGCCAGCCGACATAAAAGAGAATATGGATTTCCAAAACAGGATGAAAGACAATATTGCAGGCGGAGACGTTCCAAAACGGACTAAGGAAATGACCCAAAGGAAAAATGATCTTGAATCAAAAAGGATGAAGATTGATGAAGCTTCCAAAGGGCCAAGATTTTTCAATATCAAAAAAGTTGATCCGTCTGAAGTTACAAAAGGGAAAAATCCCGTCATCGACATCCGCAAGGATTTAAAAGGGCAGAAAGAATGGTTCGACGCTGAACTGGAGATGTTGGAAAAATTGAAAAATGAAAATCCAGACGTTCCTTGGCAACAATTTGAAGGTGGAAATTGGCCGGCAGTATATAATTGGGTTCCTTCAGGAGAAAGAAAATATATTAGTAATTTTATTACTAACTACCCCTTACAATATCATGGTCCGGTGGGGTCTCCCCAGAAAGTCATTTCTGCAAAAATGGTTCAAGAACGGATTCACAAGAACTTTAGAAAAGAAGCTTTAAAAGACCCGTCGAGAAAAGTTGAAAAAGATTTTCCTGCCAAAGTGAAAGACTACAAGGAAGGAGACATAATCGTAATACCAAAAATCAGAAGGCATAGAACCGTTGCCGATGAAGGGACTGGTGCTGCGTTCGACAATAACGAGAGTCAGTTGGCTGTCATTATAAAGACAAATAAAGATCGACCTGATCGCGTCGTAAAAAAGGAAGGAGACAGATACGTTCCAATTCCCGATGCATCAACTGTAAGAGTGAGAACCGTCGATCTTGCTTCGGGAGAGTCGATGGAATTAAATATTCGAATAGGAAGATCAAGACGAAAGCGCAAGGATGGTTTAGTATTCAGAGAAAATTTTATAGATGAAAATAAAAAAGAGATCGATAAGTTACGAAAGGAGTTGGAATCACAAACAAAAGAGGAGCGTACCGAGTATTGGCGTGATCCGTCAACTGGAGAAATAAGGAAAGATAAGATTGGCAGGCCAATGGTCAAGAAAATACAAGATATTGATGACATTTACGTTTTACAGGAATATTTGGAACGCACTGGTCAGTTAGAATCATTCAATGAAAGAGTAAAACGGATCGGCGAATACATAGAGCTGGACGTCACTGCCGATCCTTTTGTCAAATCAAAAGGCAAGATAGACCCTGAAATTTACAATACTGAAATGTTTAAAGACGCTTCCGGTTTAGTTGAAGGCAAATACATAAAGGAATTTTACAAACCCGAATTATTTTATCAAAATGACAAAGGTAAAAACGTATCGTTTGATTTGAAAAACATAGGATACAAGGGCGAATATATATTCGATGACCTATTGGAAGCTCATAAAAAAATGGAAAGAATATGGAGTGAGCCAATTCCAACCAATGAATTCTTGAAGTCGTCAATGGAAAATTTAACAAGGCAGGCAGGCAAGCTTGAAAAGAATCCTGATTGGGTCAGATTCAACAACAAAAAACATGCCATCAAAAATGAATTGAAATCTCAGGGATACTCGGCATGGGATCAAAGAGCCTTGATTACGGCGTTGTATCCACATGCCAAGGGTAGGAGCTCCTCTGAGATGATCGAAAGCCTTACGTACAGCGAATTGTCGAGAATAAAAAGATTCATCAAGGGAGAGGAATCAAGTCTGATACACGACAATACTACAGTTACGTTTCTCGGTGACAATTTTCCGTCAAAGGTTAGGGCAGCTCGTCTGAAATTAGTCAGAACCATGAGAGAATTTTCAATGCCGACTATGGGAATTTTCGATGCTGTTGGATATTACGGACAAAAAATTGCCCGGAAGTTAGAGAAATTTTCAATGTGGAGAACGAACGTGATGGGTAGTGTTGTCCAGTTCGAAAAGGCAATGAATACCCACCTGAAAAGTCACGGACTTGATCTCAACGATATTCAGAAGTTCATGCAGGTCATGCGCGATCCAAAATACGAAAGGCAGAAAGAGAGCAAGGAATATAAAGATTTCATAGAGAAACTGGAGAAGATAAAAATAATAGAAGGAGAAGGAAAATTTAAAACCGAACTTAGCCTAAGATCGTGGGTCGAAAATGCATATCAGAAATTCTTCGACGATATGGCAAAGATACAGATCAGTTCCAACTCTTGGATCAAGACGGTAAACAAGAAGGGAGATGTAAAGACAAGAAGATTCGTAAAGATATCCGACAAGAAAGGCAACGAGATAGAATTGATAGATATGTATGAAAATCCTGAAAGGCACAATGCTCAGGTAGATACGTTTTTGTCTTTTCTCAAAGGAGGACAAAAAGGAGAACCGGCACCGAAAAAGGTTATGGACAAACACGGCAAGATGGTAGTTGCAGATCGCAAGAGTTTGGTTTCTTATTACGAACCCAACTACTCTCCAAGGATGATAACCGATAGATTTATGATGATTGCCGGAATAACCAACACAAAATTGGATGCAGCCATACACGATCTTATGAAAAGGCCGGAGATAAGAGAGTTGGGAGTGTCGGAAGCTCGAAAGATGGAGATTGCCCGTCAACAGTTGAATGAAATATTAAACATGAGAGGGCCTCAGGGCGTTTACGGCAGACAATGGGCTAGAGTTGCCGATTTGCCGACACACTATTATCTAAAGAAAAGAGGCAGGTCTTGGGAAAAGGACAACTACGAAGTGATTCAGCTCGAGGGAGGCAGTCACAACGTCACCAAGCCAGACGGAACGTTGTACAAGAAGGGCGAAAAGATACTTGATTCCCGCAGGAAAGAAGTAGTGATAGACGAAGTGATTCCAGTATATGAAACCGACTACAACATGGTGATGAAAAAGTATTCCGATGCAATCTCACATTCCACGGCAGCTGCTCATACGTACGGATCAGCTAAGCATAAAAATATTCTTTGGAATGATTTGGCAGAGGGAGTTGGTCGCGAGACTGGAGACCCTTACTATAAGCAATTTGCAACCAAGGTGATTAAAAATCAGCTTTATGGAGAATCCCGTACTGGATTCGACAGATTTTTCAGGCCTATTGCAAGAGTTTCTGCTCTTACTGGACTGTCGTTCCCCGTCAGTGCCTTGAAAAACACTCTTCTTGGTACGACTCAGGACGTCACCGTGTTTACTTCAAGAGAACTTTTGAGTTCCATGCGACATCTTTTGAGTAAGGGAATGTATAAAAATGAAAGGGATATGGCTAGGTTAAAAGGTTACACTCACATAGGAGCCTACGATTTATTTCTGACTTCCAAGCCTTTTGTTGGTGCCACATGGCTGAGGAAAATTCTCTACAATGCCGGACTCATGCAGACAACCGAATCTTTAAACAGAATCGTCTCACAATCCATCGGGCCGTTTGCATTGAAAATTCACGTCGACAATGTTGCCGGAATAAAAAATGCAGCCACTAAGGGATTGTCTCAGGGTGCAAGTCGAAGAATATTGGTAGACGTGTTCGGTTTTAAAGGCGAAGAGATATCCGATATGGCATTCAGGCGTCAGTCTGCGAAAGAATCAGGCAACTCAATGGTGTTCAAGGAAACGGAGACGGACAGAGCAAGATACAGGTCACAGTTGGTTACTCAGGGATCGGGAGACATACCCTACGTCCCGTATTGGATGGGCAAGCAGTGGGCAAAGCCGTTGACTCTTTTCTACAGGGTGGCCTATAGGATGACGGAGACGGCCCAGAAGAACGTGATCAAGCCGATCATAGTCGACGGCAATATGATACCGGCTATGAAATACATGACTGCCGTTACTGGTTCGGGAATGGTTTTATACAAGTTTTACGATTGGGTGCTTGATGAAGAAAGAATGAATCAGTTCAAGTCGATGCCTTCAAATATGTTGGATTATTTCATAAAGGCCGAAGGGCTGGGATTGTTCAGCAATGCCTTCAACGAGTATGGTGGAGTGGCCGATTCATATTGGCCTGTGGTTGCCCGCAACACGGAAACGTTCGTCGACATGCTGACTGGAACGTTTAAGGAAGTGGCCAGAGGCGAGCCTGAATTTGCCATAAAGGAAATCGGCGACGGGATGTCCCAAATAGTTGCCGCCTACAACGGATACAAGAGGGTATGGGACAGGTTGACCGGAGACACTCAGAAAAGATTCAAGGATTCCAGAAGAAGGCAGACCCAGTTTCTGGATGCCTTTTATCCAAAGGAGAAATTAGACATAGATTTTGACGATGGAGCAAACAGCAAAACGGCCTACTACAGGGGAGTCAGGGATTCTTTTTGGATAGATGATAACAAGAGAAGAGCAAGATCATACTACTCGGCCCTGCATTATCTGACCCACACCATAATGGCAGACAAGGGATTCACTGCAGCCAAGGCGAAGAAGGAGGCCCGATCTAGATTAAAGAGAAGCATATCCAAACTTCGTCCCATACCAACCAGTTGGAGAAAGACTCCGGGTCGTACCCGCAAGTCCAAGTATCATGAGTATTACACTAGGCTTCCGGCAGGTGCTCGTGAAGAGGAAGATGCATTGGATTCTCTGTACATAAGAAGGAAACAGGAATTGTACAATGCCATAAGACAATACAAAGACCTATACGATACGGATCAATACTGATGCCTAAACCTTTAGATTACTTGCCATCATTTGAATCATCAGTTGTCGATGAGACTGCAGTTCATCACAACATAGATAATTTAATATTTGATCATGAAATTAATCCGTATTATGAAAATCCTAAAGAAGCATATTATGGTAAACCATATAGATATGATGCTAATCTAGGGGAAGAAGAACATCGTATGTCTATACCATTCAATATGGCACATTACGCTGATATAATTGAAAAAACAAATTTACCTCAATCATTAAGCCCGGTTATAGAAAAATATTTACCCGGTCATGGTGAAAGTATAGAAAACCATCTTCTTCATAAGATGCGTAAGGGGGATGACCCGGGTGGATTAGTCGCTTATTATCAACCATGGCAACGAGGGTCTGATGCTGCTAGCCATAACTATGCCAAAAATATAGGTGGTTATTATAAATCGGCTCAAGATACTACATCTCCTGACACAATAAAGATTTTTGCTGATGCTTATGAACCGGGTAGTGGCTCTACCGATTCTTCAGTCTACACCATAAGGAATGAGGCTCCATTTGGATTTATTCCACCACAGACTGGCGGTGATAAATATGGTAAATGGCGTATTGAAAATAAAGCTAGTGCTAGGTATGGAACTGCACTTCACGAGCCTCTTCATGGTATCAAATTTCCTGATAAAGTGGGTGGTTATTATAAAAAGAAATATCTATCCCTACTGGAAGATGGTATGAAACATATGAGCCATATAGTAGACCCTGCGGGTATGAAAAAATTTCCGGGGTTTTCACAATCGGATTACAGGAAGTATGTTAAAGAAATGGCTGAAAATTTAATAAGTACTTACGGGGGCGAAACATTAAGACGGCAATTAAATAGATTATTTAAGGGTAAGACTGAACATAAAGAATCAGTTATGGTTCAGGATGTATTTGATGATTTGTTTCCTGATTACGTTGATCCTCCTAAGGAATATAGTCAGCTGCCCAGAGAGGGTTATCAACAAGGAGGCCCTGCAGAAAGGCCACCAATATTAGGATATATGCAACCCTCAGTACAAGATGAAACGGCCCATAGCCAAATGGATAAGCTTATGTTCGAGAACGAACTTAATCAACAGCCTCAGTACTACATGAGTGAGTATGAGGAAGGATATGATCCTGTAATGGACTTTGCCGAAGGCATGATGCCTGTTGGACTGATTGGTAAAACTGGTAAAGGTGGATTTAATTTATTAAAAAAATTATTATCATCAAATAAAGCTGGGAAAGCTGGGAAACAAATTTTAAAAGAAGGTTCAAGTAAAATAAAAAGAGCTACAAAATTACCCGAAAAATTTGCTAAGGTAGGTGATCATTATATTGGAGTTGCTGAGTTTACAGATGATGCTGGTAATATTATAAAACAACCAATGTATAAAAGTACTGGTACAAGCGGGTATGGTGGACAAAGAGCTGGGGAATGGATGCCATTTCTAGGAAAAAGAGGCGGTGAATTTCATAAAGGTAGGTATGCCCTTGGAAAGGGAGGAAAGCCAGTTTCACATATGATTGATTTTGATAAGTATGGTAGAGTAATGGAAAAAAGTTTATCACCAAGAATGAAAAAAATACTACCATCAAAATCGAAATTTGATTGGGAAGCTAGAATGACAGGCCCTACAGGCCCGGATACAGGAAGGATGAAACAACTTAGTTATGATATAAAACAACTTGAAAATAAGCTAGATGATTTGCCATTATCTAAAGTTGAATTTAAAGACTTGAATAAATGGCTTAGTAAACAAGGTGTTAAAGTGCCTGAAAGGACATGGATACCAGAAACTTATTAAAGGGGTCTAATCTCCCGTTTACGGGACTATTATAGTTTATTCGATACTATGTTCGCTTCCGACAAGAAGGACATGATTTGAACGATTTACCATGAGGAGGAACGTCTTTGCAGTACAGTACGTGATTCCTCATAAATCCTCCACCTCCAATCATGTACTCCCATATTTTTTTGCAGTCGGGGCATCTATACAATACGTTGTCGGTGTTTGATTTTTTAAAGTTTTCCTTTGGTATGTTTTTTGAACCCTTGGCTCCGAGCATGACTCTGGCAAGTACCGATCCGTCATCGTCTATTTTGTAGTTTGACGTATTCCCTCCTCAATATTCTAATGATTGTTTTCAGTTTGCCTATAGGAAGTTCCTGCAGAGGCCGGTAGCCGGCAACTCTTCTTTTTATCTTCAGAGTTTTCTTTATGCCCAATAGAGATTGGGCCGTCGCATACCGGCCTATCAGATCGTAGATTTGCTCTTCCTTAGAACGGGACTTCATCCGAATCTGAATCGGATTCGTCCGTATCGATTCTTGGCTCGCTCACTCGAAGGCTTAGATATGCGTTTCCACCTTTGGAAACGTTCTCCCAAGCCGCCAGTTGGATTTCCTCTCCTTCTACGTTGAGGCTTCCCTTGTAGGCTGGCTTGTTGTCCCCTTCTTCTCGATAAGTGTTGACGAAGAGAACTCCTTTGTTTGTGTTGTCGTAGTCTTTAGGCATGGAATAGTTCCTCCTGTTTTAGTCTGTTGTTTATTATCTTATGGTACTCTGGATTAAGTTCGCATCCTGTATAGTTGCGGCTTAATCTTTTTGACGTTTCCGCCACGGTGCCGGAACCCATGAAGGGGTCGAGTACCAACCCGCCTTCAGGACTGCCGGTTTTTATGCATGGAGTTATCAACTCCATTGGGAACGTGGCAAAATGTGCTTCGGGATAACTGGCAACTCTTGTCTGCCATACGTCCCTCTTATTTCTTTTGGGATATTTTGCGTCGTTGGTTGTTTCCATGATGCTTTCATGGTCGTAATAATATTTTTTGTTCTTGGCAAATAGGAATATGTATTCGTGACTGCTTGTCGGTCTGTCGGTTACTGATTCAGGTATGGGATTGTACTTTGACCATATGACGTCGCTACGAAGTATCCATCCTCGTTTCTGAAGGGCAAACGCCAATCTCCACGGCACTCCTATCAAATCTTTTGAAGTCAGTCCGGACACGCTCTTGTCTCTGTATCCCAATCTCTTGGCTCCTGAGAATCCTCTTCTTCCATCTGCATTGATCTCTGCTCCGGCAGCATAGCAGTCGCCTATGTTCAACCAGAACGTACCGTCATCCTTAGTAACTCTGTACACCTCATCAAAAACAAGGCAGAGTTGCTCAATATAATCGTCAATAGAATCTTCCAATCCTATTTGATTTTCATTTCCGTAGTCTCTGAGATTGTAGTACGGAGGCGACGTAACCGTAGTATTAACAACGCCTTCGGGAAAGCCCTTCAATACCTCACGGCAGTCTCCAACAAATATTTTGTTAATCACGTCCATCATGTATCCACATTGCATTGTCCACTGGAAGAAAGGAATTGTTCCTTATCGCCTTGCCTCCGTTTATGGTTTCCTGAGTCTCGGTTTCCCATGAATCAAATTTGAAGGCATAATTGCCCTCCTTGTCGGTGATCATCCAAGCCAGTATAGAATCGTCAGGTATGAGGTAAAGGAATCCGTAGAACCTGACCATCATCATCTCCGACAGCATTTTTCCGAACTCTATTTTCTTGTGAGTTATCAGCCAAGAGCCGAAATTGTACAGTTGAGATACCGACATGTTTCGGCACTTGGATTCGAACACTCCGACCAGCTCGTTTCTTTTCACCATGATCCCGTCGCACTTTGCTGCAGATTTCTTGTCCGTTTCAAATATATCCACGTTCAGTTCGCGTTCTATTCTTTCAATCATTTTTCTTTCGTATTCGAGAGACTTCTGACCTCTTGGAGTGTTTATGTCTAGATTATTCATAATGGTAGGGAGGCCATCGCCCTAGGAGCGGGGAGGAAAGGAGGTGTAAACCCCGCACGATGACCTCACAATTCTTTTAGGATTTCAAAGCCGATAGTAGTATTAAATATTTTTCGAGAGGTATTGAAACGTATGGTTCCATTCTGTCGGCACGAAAGATGACTCCGGTCTCTTCCTTCTCGGGCAATACCCATCTTGGAACGACCTTGCGTCTCTTGCATCCATAATACAATCCTTCGATCTCGACGTCTCCCTTCTCATGTTGTGCTCCGCCTCTGTCCCTGTTGTAGGCTTCGAGTCCCACTTGAGTCGCTTCCTTTACTGCCAGTCTCTGAAGTTCCGCCCCTCTTTGTCTGTTCCTCCGTCCCATTTTCTGGGATTTCGTGGTCAGTTTTCTTTTCATTTTCATATTCCTTTTCTATTAATTCCACAAACGATTCGATGTTGCCGTTGTACTCCATGTACTTCGCAAGAAGATTGAAGTTGGCGGCAAGTGACGTAGTCACTACTGTTCTGAGGTGATTTTCGATTGCTCCTATTGACTTCTCCAAAGACGAAACGGCTCTGCGAATGACGTCGATATCCGATATGACGTAATTCACTTTCTTGTCGATCTGTCTCGTGGTCGGTCTTTTTTCCTTTGTTTTTGCCATGAGGTTGTATCTCCTATTTTTTTGGCGAGTTGTAGTGTCCTACATACTCTATTTCTTCCGAATCTGATTGGGCGTCGTTTGGAATCTCAACCTTTTTCGGTATTTGTACGCCGTTTTTCCTGATTTTTTCAATGTCTTTTCGGAGATTTTTTACCACTCCAATTTTTGAAGTTTTGTCGAAGAAGTAACTGCTGTTTTCCATCCACTCCAAAGCCTTTTCGATTATGCTCATTTCATTTTGAGATATCCATATTCCGTACTTGCCGATTTCAGCTTTCATTTTTCAATTCCTTTTTCTTTTTTTTGTTGAATCTTTTTATTTCGGACATGGCCTGTTCGGTACTGTTCAATATCATGCATCTGTCTCCAACCACTCCCAATAGTTTGCTCCCTGTTTTTCCGTACCTGTTCTTTCCGAGAACTACTTCTATTCCGTATTCGCCCGACATCGAGTCCTGATAATTGTATCTCCAGTCGTAGTACATGAACAGTATCATTTCGGCATCCTGTTCGATGGAGCCAGAATCTCTCAAGTCCCTGAGTATCGGTCTTTTGTTCGATCTGTCTTCACATGCCCTATTGAGCTGGGACACCAGTATGGCAGCCATATCGTAAGTTTTGGCGGCCCGTTTGTACTGTTTCATGATGCTGTCCACCCTCAACCTGTTGTCTTCCACTCCTACCACGTCTATGAGACCTATGTAGTCGTCAACCACAACGTCGGGACGATGCTTTCTCACTTCTCTCATGGCTCGGTCTATGTCGAAAACGTCGTCGTACATTATGAGATTCTTGTATTTGTCGGCAATGATGTTTTTTACGGCCTCCAGCTCCTGAATGTCCTTGTCCTCGAAACTTCCCATTCTCATCGTGTGATACGAAAGTGAATCGCTTTCGACTATTATGAGTTTCTTCATCATTTCCACGTTGGACATTTCACGATTGAAAACCAAAACCTTAAGCCCTTTGTTCAGAAGATTGCTGACTATATTTATGGTCATGGTGGACTTGAAGTGACCGGGTCTTCCCGCTATGACAGTTATCTCGCCTCTCGTCATTCCTCCTGTAAGGTCGTCTATAGGCTTGAATCCGAATGGAACCACGTGCTCGGTTGTCGTCATGTGTTTGGAAGTGTCTTCGAGAAGTTTGTCGAGATCAAAGTCTTTGCGGATACGCAGATTGAGTATGTCTTCTATTTCACGATTCAGTCTCTGCAGGGCCGTATGGGCTCCGTCTCCGTCCATATCCATCACTTTCTCTATTCTTCTAGATTTGTCTATGACCTTTCTTAGCAGCCATTTTTCGTAGACCAACTTCGCATAATGTTCGGCGTTTGCCGTAGTGGCAACTTCCTGAATCAGTCCCGTGAGATAATATCCGGGCGATTCCAAAGTCGTGTTCTTCGGCATCTGAGACAAAATGGTTATCGGGTCTATAACCGACGATCCTTCCCTGTGAAGATCGAGTATGCATTTCCATATCTGTTGATGTGCCGAGTCGTAGAAAACCTTCTCTTCAGGAATATACTGAGATATTTGATCAATTACGGCGTTGTCGGTCAT
>Ga0098047_10000696_pt1 | contig 13499 bp, 27 predicted proteins | sample 12_taG_FD_92585 | JGI IMG/M metagenome (GOLD analysis project Ga0098047, IMG submission 92585) | Marine viral communities from the Subarctic Pacific Ocean - 12_ETSP_OMZ_AT15267 metaG | ecosystem: Environmental > Aquatic > Marine > Oceanic | place: Subarctic Pacific Ocean | collected 2015-01-16 | reverse complement strand
GAGATACTCCGAATACAGGGCACAGGCACGGTCATTGGACATTGTTCTATTTTCGGGCAAGGGGCGTATTTCTGAAGCAATTAAGTGGATAACGAAATCCGACAAAAGCCACATTGCTTTAACGCTACATATGCATGAATATAATTGTCTTGCCCTGTTTGAATCAACGACACTAAGTGATACGCATGATTTGCTGGCAGGCAAACCTTCCAAGGGCGTTCAGCTCGTAAACATGAGCCTGCGTTTAAACAACTACGACGGAAAGGTGTGGGTGCGGCCAATCCTCGGGCCACGAACCCATAAGCAGAAAAAAGCCGCGATGGATTTTATGAGAAACTTCCACGGACGGCCTTATGAGAAAAACCAGATGGAGCTGGTGCGGTCTGCCATAGATATGCCAGGTACAAGATTTATGAAAAATGAGCCTGATGCATCGAGCGTGTTTTGCAGTGAGCTGACAGCTTTAATGCTACGACATGTTGGCATTATGAACCACAACGGTGAACCAGCAAACGAATTCACTCCAGCAGATTTTTCCAAGGACTTTGATCTGGCTGACGGGTACAAAGCCGGTGAATTGATTCAATTAACCCCGTAAACATTTTTCCTGTTGACCGTTAGAAAGCAATGCTTTACGTAATGAGCATGAGCAAACGATGGATAACACTTGAAATTGAGCAGACTGCCTTAGAGCGTGCCATAACATTAGCTGGGTCAATTAGCAATTTAGCACGGCGAATTAATGTTACTCGACAAGCCATCCACCAGTGGGAAAAGGTTCCAGCAAATCGTGTGCTGGAGGTGGAAAGAGCTGTTGATGGAGCTGTGACACGCGAAGAATTACGACCGGATTTATATCCAGATGATTAGCGAATCAGGAGTATGTGTTCACCTCGCTCACATACTTTTGGTAGGGGGCCAGTTGATTTTCAACGTATCCCGCTATCTCTCGGCTGGCCCCCTTTAAAAATGGGTAAGATGCAACGCGATAAGGGTAAACGCGTTGAGTTGGAATGTGTCAATTTATTTAAGTCATGGGGACTACATTCCATACGTGTGCCGTTGAGCGGTGCAACAGAATATGCAAAAGGCGACATTGACCTGTATTTAACCGGACGTGATGCCCCCTTGGTTGGTGAGGTGAAAGCACGCAAGAGTGGGTTTAAACAGGTTACGGATGCGCTGGGCGAAAATGATTTTCTAGTCGTGCGACTGGACAAACGAGAGCCTATTTTCATTTTACCGGTTTCAACTATGAAAGAATTGCTAACCCGTGGCTGACACTAAAAAAACCTCCGAAAAAAAGAATATTTGCGAACGCTGGAACATACGGCATTTTAGTGCCAGCCAGATCAATATGATGATACAGAACATGCCTTGCTGGATTGTGCAAAATTTATACAAGGTAAAGACTGTACCAAACTTGCCAATGGTAGGTGGGATGGTGGCTGAACGGGCGATAGAATTTGGCCTGATAAATTTAGACGCATCCTTAGAAGATTGCATAGAGGTTGCAAGAAAGGAATTTAATTCACGTACAGCTTTAACGGGTTTTAGCCAGCAAGCAAAAGAAGGCAAGCTGGATGACATTATTGGCTATGGATCGGCAAGGAAATTTTATCCAGGTATGATTGCTACGGCAATAAAGGCATTGCGACCATATGGGGTTCCTAGTGAAACACAGGCAAAGATTGAAACGTGGCTGCCTGGCGTTCCCGTGCCAATTATCGGCTACAAGGATTTTAGCTATGATGAACACGGGCTGGATGTTGATTTAAAGACAACTGGCCGGATGCCAAAAGACATGTCGTTATCACATCAGTTGCAAGGCGCGATTTACTGGAGAGCGTCTAATAACCGCAGTCAGAGATTTTGCTACACCACGAAAAGCGAAGCAAGGGTGCTGGAGCTGGACACCTACTACGCGGAGCAGGCAATCGACAGGGCCACTGCGGCAATCTATACCCTGATGCACATGCTGGAACGGTGCGAAGCGGTGGATGATTTAACCAAACTGGTCATTCCAAATTGGGATGACTTTTACTGGTCGCCGAATACAAAGGCCAAGGGAATGGAAGTATGGGACGAAAATTACAAGCAAGTGTTGGCGGAATTTGCATAAAAACCGTCGCAAAAAATGGTGGGCATCAAAGCCTACTCTCACTCAACTTAAACTCGTAAGGGAGTTAAACATGCCTTTAAATTTAAACAACAGCAACAGTTTTATACCGCATATCCGTTGGATGGCATCATTGAGTAGCTGGTCAATTTCATCACTAGACGGCCAACAGCCCGTTGAATGGACTGAGTGCTTATTTGATTTGGCGAACATTAAGACCGGATGGGGATTGTTTGGTGATGGGCTTGCACCCGAATGGATTTGGGATGTGTCCATACAGCAATCTGCTCCAAACCCCAATGACGGCAGGGAATGGAAACGTGGCTTTTCTGTTAATATGTTTTCGCCACAGCAATTTGGCGGTGATGGCATCCGTGAGTTTGCAACTACGGGTGTTGGAGCAACAATGGGAATAGGAGATTTGTATAGTCAATACGAAACTGGCTTACAGGCAAATAAAATACCTGTTGTGCAATATGGCGGTGCAGAACCACTGCGGATCGGTAAGGGGAATACCAATAAGCCAATACTAAGTATTACAAGGTGGGTGGACAGGCCAGCAGCTCTCGATGCTGTGCTGGATACAATACCGTCATCGGCAATAGAGGAACTATTGGCACCTCCGCATACGGCGCAAGCGGCATCACAGGTTGTTCAGCCGCCAGCCAGTCCAACGCCACCACCAACATCTGAGTTTTAACTTGTCAGAAGATTTGGACGACGTACTGACAGCCGATGGATTAGAAGAAGCGTTAATGGGAGTTGGCCGTCGATGTGGGCAGCCAACTCTCGCCGTCTACGATGTAAATAAGGTTTTGGAAATTTTAATGAAACGTGATGGAATGTCGGATGTGGAAGCGGTTGAATTTTTTGAGTTCAACATAGAAGGTTCATGGGTGGGTGAAGGTACACCCATTTGGTTTTATTATAGGCATGATTCACAGTGATGAAAACTTACGTACATGTTAATCAGCACGTCATAAAACGTAACCACAAGACAGGCGAACGTAATCCTGTCATTACTGCTAAAACATATAAAGACAATCGGTATGGTCACGAAGTAATAATTAGCGGCCCCTGCAAGGTAATATACAGACCAGACAAACCCTTATCTTGTGGCGCAAGAGTATGGATAGAAACAGAGTCAGAAGTGGAAGTACAAGAATAGCGTATAGTGTTTAATATTATTACAATTTGACTTGGGCTTTTGATATGACGGTTACAGTTTTGTTGGCTGGCATCATTATTGTTCTTCTGGTAATAGCTTGCGTTTTACTGGCTGACATTCGAACAGAAATAGGGCATCAAAATAAACTAAGGGAAAGCAGTAAAGTATCCAGCGTAGATGTAGAAAGCGAGATCGATAAATTTCGTAAAGTTCTCTAAGGTAGCGAGGAAAGAAAACAGTGCCACTAAACTTAGGTCATCCTAACTTTATCCTTGAAGAAGCATTATTCTACCAGAGCATGGGATGGTCAGTAATACCGGTAAAGGCTAACAGTAAAGAGCCAGCCGTGGCGTGGGCCAAGTTTCAATCCGAACGTGCAGATGAAACGCAAATCCGAGAATGGTTTGAAAAAACCAATTACAATCTGGGAATAATTACTGGAGACATTTCCGGCCATTTGCTGGTTGTCGATATGGATGTAAAGCAGGGGCTGGACGGAGATGACACTCTGGCTGATCTGTGTATGCAGCATGGCGGCACAGTACCGGACACCATCGAGTGTCATACAGGCGGTGGCGGCAGGCATCTGTTTTTTAAATATCCTCCAGGCGTTGTAATACCAAACAGCAGGGGAACCGCAACAGAAGGGCTTGGGCCAGGAATTGATGTAAGGGGCAACGGTGGCTTCGTTGTTGCCGCACCATCAACCCACAGTAGCGGTCGGGTCTACGTCTGGTCGGCAGACATGGGGCCGCACGACGTAGAGGTTGCAAACATTCCGTCATGGCTTCTTGATCTGGTGAAGGAAACACCAGTCAATATTTCGGGTCAGGCAAGCCAGATCAGGAAAGTGGTAGACAACACTGGCGAGTTTGATGCTTTTGGGCAGCGCGTTGATGGACGTGAAAACCATGCTTTTAAACTGGTCAGCGGTGTATTCTATAGTTTTCTGGAAAATTTTAAACGTGTTCCAACGGTTGAGGAAGTTTTTGCAGATGTTTCGTCTGTCTACTTTGCCCAGACAGCAGGAACAAAGGCAGAGCTGGAGGCACAGGGGCGTGGGGAAACCATGCTGTGGTCAAAGGCACAATACATATTAGAACGCTATCATAAGGGTCGTTTGCCACCGCCGGTCTCCACAGGTACGGTTGGTGGCTCGGCTGGAGGGAGATACCTACCGGATGATCCGGCTGGCCCCTCCGGCCACCCCGTAAGCGAACCGGAACCTGGCTCAAAATCAATCGGTGAGCTGTCCAGTCCACCAACGCCACGCGAATGGACAGTTGAGAATTTAGTGCCAGCACATGAGGTCACATCGCTGTATGGGGATGGGGGTGTCGGGAAAAGTCTGCTTGCCCAGCAAATGGCAACTTCGGTTGCAATGGGAAAAAAGTTTCTGGGTCTGGAGACGATCAAAACAAACAGCCTGTACATATCCTGCGAGGACGATTACGACGAGTTGCAGCGTCGCCAGTACGCCATTAACAAACATAATGGAGTAGTGCTGGGAAGTACGGTCGATGGCCGTCTATGGAGCCGCACGGGGTTCGACAACATTATGGTCACATGGCCGATGGATGGTCAGGCCGTAATCAGTCCTTTTGTCGAGCGCATCATCACCGAGATTGAGTTGCACCAGATAGGGTTGCTAATACTGGACAATATTTCTGACCTATATGGAGGAAATGAAAACCACAGGGCACAGGTAAACCATTTTGCCAAGGCTGTACTTGGCGGCATTATCCGGCGTTGCGGTGTGACAATCGTACTTCTTGGGCATCCACCTAAAAATCCAGAAGCCGACTATTCCGGTTCCACAGCATGGAACGCTGCAGTCAGGGCACGGCACCAGCTTTGCAAACCAGAAAACGGTATGGATGATGAGCGTCAGCTCATGTGTCGCAAAAGCAACTACAGTGTATCGAGTGACCTGATGATTGATCTGGTCTGGCAGGAAGGTGTTTTTATCATACCGGCCAGCACGGACGGTGATACGGTTGCACGTATCAATTATAAAAATATTGCTACCGCTCTGCTGGATAGGGTTGAAAAGGCATGGAGTGAAGGCAGGCCATACACGGCGAAACGCGATCATCCGCGTAGCCTCGACAGGCTGATGATGGATTCAGTCAGTTTGCGCGAAGACAGAAACGCAATGCGAAAAGCATTGCAGGAAGCAAAGCGTGACGAGTGGATCGAAGTTAGCCGGACAGGACAGAAAAGAGGCTACCGACTGGCGGCACCACCCCCTTGGTATGGAGAGAAGTAATGGTAGATGATTTAATAAATGGAAATAAAAGAAGCTGGGCCACGTTGGCACAGATTTGTGTTACAAATCTTGCCACTCACATGGAAGCACGGTGGGGAGTGGGGCGGTTGCCAATGCTTGTTTCCCCAGAGCTGAGGGCAAGATTTCTGAAACAGCAAAGACTGTATGAGGATGCATTGTTGTCGGAAATCGTTGAAGAAATCAGGGAGCAGTCACATGGGATGCTGAAGGCTTGGCACGCCTTGGATGATGAGGCACTAAAGCTGGGTCAGGTTCCGTTGCCAACTTCTGCTTGGCAGCTTGTCATGCCGACCGGTGAAATCGTGGTTTTTGTTCGGGAAGAAAGAGACTTGCCGTTAATTCCGAAACAGACTGGCATGGAAATTTTTACGGCTGACAAAATGGCCGAATTACTTATGAATTTAGAGCCAATAGAAAGAAAGAAAACAAGGCAATGGCCCAATGGTGCCATGAGTCCGATTGACTGGGAAGAGGGAGATGAAATTCCCCTTTAGGCTTTCCGATGAAAAAGCGTAAGCGCAGCACCCTTGAGCCAAGTGATTTTGGCCCACCAGAGAGGTCAAATCATGGGGAAGTCGAAATTGAGGAAACGATTGCCGCTGGCGTGATGCGTCTTCGCGTTACGACGCAAACCCAGTGCGACCGATATTTCAAACGAGGCGAGATTGATGCACGCCAGTTTGATGCAAGCGAAAGATTTCTTTCTGCATGGTATCTAGGATGTCGCGGTGCGAGAGTCACATCAAACTACGACGTTCGGATACCATCTTCCTCAACATCTGCTGAAAACCACGTTGGCAACGCCAGGAGAACAATTCGGGCCGCCTTAGAGGCTGTAGGAAGGCAGTTAAGCCCAATTTTGGTACATACATGTGGCTTGGACCTTCCAGCGAACGAGTGGGCTTCTAAGCACGGTTACAGCAAAAGGTCTGGTTTGACCGTCCTCAAGTTAGCCCTTGATGCCCTAGCCGAACATTTTGGATTGTGAGAATGAGATGAAAATCAGCGACAAAACATCTGTGGCAATGCCATTGCGGAATCTGATTGCCGTGGTTTCAGCGGCATCAATTGCCGTCTGGGCTTTTTTTGGGGTGCAGGAAACCCTCAATAAGCACGCAACAAAACTTGAGCTGATGGAAAAGGATTTGAAGTCCAATTCTGAGTTCCGAGTGAAATGGCCGAGGGGTTTGCTTGGAAGCCTGCCAGCAGATGCTGAACAGTTCATGTTAATCAAGGAACTTTACAAGCAAACGGATAAATTGCAAATGAGGGTAGACAGCATGTTGCACAACGAAGTCAACATCGAAGCCCTCAGCAAAGCTGTCAACAAACTACAGAGGGATGTAGAGAAATTAAAAGACAAGCAACGGGAGTTTGCTAACGGCAGTCACTAGGCTCTTAGTCTTTTGGACTACTCAACATATTTCTTCTCCTTATCTGCCATTTTTCTGCCACAATGATGGCAAAATAGCTGGTGGCTGGTCGGAAACCAGAACGCCGCATCACCACGTTTGACCGGAAGCTCACAGTGCGAACAATCCCCCCCGATCTTTGCAGTAATCCAGCGTGGGGCTGTGCTGCGGGATAATCCACGCAACATATAGCCCTCACGTCTAAATGAACTGACTGGCATCACAAATCCTTCCTTGGTTTGATCTCGCCAGCTTCCATCTTGTTCACAGTGTCTTGAATACTGTCATAAGAAGAGAGCAACGGAGTCCTCTGGCCTGATGTCCAGAGATACCATGCCTGCCTTGTAATTCCGGCATGGGAAAATAAATCAGTCAGGTTGCACGATGTCGCACGAACGCGACGTTCAATTTCCTGTAGTTCTAACGGCAGATTCCTCATTTACTTCTCCTTGATGGGTTAAAAGATTTTCATTCATTCTATTCATCGCCTGACTGAGTTCCTGACGGCTGTGATGTGCATAGCGCATCGTGGTCTTGATCTCAGCATGTCCTAGTGCATCACGCACCACTGACAGGTTGGCTCCAGAACGCATCAGCCATGTGGCAAACGTATGCCGCAAATCATGCCACCGGAAATCGGTAATGCCTGCACGACTGCAAGCCGACATGAAGTTACTGCGAACAGATGTGATGGGGTTTCCATTCTTGGTAAACACCAGACCCTCAGACCTTGGTTCAAGTTTGACCAACAGGTTGTGCAGAGATGGCGAAATGTGGATTAGTTGCCGCCGATTGCCCTTGACAATCATATTAATCACTCCGGCTTCCAAATCCACCTCACGCCAGTTAAGGTCCAGGCAGTTGCGTTGCCGTACACCGGTCAGCAACGTGAACACCAATGGCCCCTTCAAATAGTCATCTGCTTCCATTACGAGCTGATTGATTTCTCCAGCAGTAAGCCAGCGATCTCTGGCAGGCGGCTCTTTCAGCATGTGGACACGCCACTTGATGGCAGGAATCTTTGCATCCCACGCATCACTGGCGCGATTAATCACAGCCTGTAGAAACTGGAGGTGACGATTGACAGTGGCTGGGCTTACATCCCTACGCAATTCCGCAACCATCGTTGCAACCATTCCGTTCGTAATGTCGCAAAGCTGGGTTGTACCGCCTAGCTTGCGCTGTACCTGAGCGAGAATTGACCTGATTGATTCACCTGATGTCAGGTGATCGCCGTGTTCGGCCATGTATTTCTCGAACGCCTTGGCAATCGTAAGCCTTAAACCATCCTTAGCTCCCTCAAGATTGCTGAGGAACTTTTCAGAACGGAGTTTTTTAACAAAAGCCTTGGCCTCACTTTTAACCTCTGTACTGGTACTTCCCCGAAACCTGTGCCCGTTGATGGCAAAATCATACTGCCAATAGGGCGATCTTTTTCTTTTAAAAATGCTCATTTTATTACCTCACTAGTTAGGTGCAATGGCGCACCGTGTGAGGCTGGCAACCGACCAGCCTCAAGGCGCTGCGTCATTCGCTGCTTTCGTAAATCAAATGCTTTTTACTTCTCATCCTCTGGGCTTTCCGAAGAAGCCTTGCATAAACGCCTCCCCAGTAGCTGTGTGCCCAAGTGCCATTTTTGCAATGCTTCAAGACGCGCCGAACATTGCCTAGCCGACGCATCATGGCATCCTCTGGAGCTTCAAAAGTCTGCATCACTGTCTCCTCAGAAAATCCACATCAAAAGGGCCAGAAACCCGCCAATCAGGATTATGAGCAGGATTCCTGCCACAAATCCAAACCACTCTTCTAGGTTGTTCATTCCCTTCCTCGCTTCAGACTCAAAATGTGATTGGAAATACTTAAATCACACTCTTCTTTGGTCGTGTGAGGTGATTTACAGGCTATATCCATTTCGGCCTGAGTAAGCTCAACCTCGAAAACCTCACAATCGGAAGGTACATATTTGGGGCGATTCCAAAAAGTTGCGATTGAAGGCCCAAATTCTGCATCTTCACAATTACCATTAATGTACTGTGCGTACCGAAGGTCAAAAACTGTGTTTTTCTTTTCCATGTCATTTCCTCGCTTTCTTGTTTTTTAGTTTTTCCAATTTCTTGTTGTCTGCCTGTATTTGGTTGGCAGCTTTTTTTAAAATCGCGTCGCCCATTTTTTTGGTCTGCTCTTCCGACCAAGAGTCGGGGCCAATAAATTCAAATCGGCCTTTTGTATAGCTAGTCACGGTTTAGTCCTCCCCTTGTGTGGAAGGAATAAGGTCGAGACTCAACATAAATTCCTCACGTATTTTGGTTTGTGCTTCGTCAATAATCCTGTCCATCACTGTCTTATCAATTCCGGTTGAGGCCATCGTGTTGATAAGATTATCAATTAAAGCTCGTTCAGAAGTAAGAAGTTCCTCGTATCGATTGGTCATGGTTTAGTCCTCCTCGCTAGTTGTGGTGAAAACATCAAGACGCACTGCGTTTAAACAGTGCGTCTGAAAGCTGTCACTTATTCTCTTTTTCCAGTTCTTGGGCTTGATCACTGGTGAAGATGCTGTGACTTGTTTCTTTGAAACTAAGCCGCATCTCTTCTATGATATCCGCAGTTAAATTTCTAAACCGGCGCTTTGATTCTTGTACCGAGGGCGGGACCCAACCATCGGGTTTAAATTTTTTGCCTCTCTGGCACACCATGCCCACTTTCTTCAGCGCCTCTGCTATTTCGTCACAAATTTTCACACATTCTTCGGAATGTTGAGTTGCGTTGATAAGATCGCTCTCTGCCCTATCTGCGGCCCCATACATATAAGAGGCCGTCTCACGTAACTTGTTGATTAAATAGTTAAGTTCGCTGGCTTTCTCGCCGTACTTATGGGGTTGCCAGTTTTCGGAAAACAAATCAAGCACCTCCTTACAGTCGTAAGCCGTGCCGTAGAGGGTTCTAGCCACATCAATCGCGGCCTTGTTTTTACTCATCTTCTTTCTCCTCGCTAGTTGTAGTGAAAACATTAAGGCACACCGCGTTTAAACAGTGTGCCTTGAAATTCTCACAAAAAGGAGTAGACCCCCAATGCTGGGGGTCTACTGTTATTTTCCAAGTTCTAGGACAACAGCCTCAGATTCCATAACCTCTTTCCGATAACCTTTACTGTCTAATTCTGTCAGGTACACGGCCACGCTGAATGTTTCGCCTTCGTCGTTCCACCAAGTGTTCACGCTGTAAACGTCACCACTCACCGCTACGTCAAACCATTCATCTTCAAATGCTAGACCCTTTCTAAATGCTTGAGTTTCTTTGTAAAGCCATTGCATAGTAGCCTTTAGAATTTCTAATTCAACTTCTGGTGATAGTTTCATATTTACTCTCCTCGCTAGTTTTAAATCTACAGTCTTTTAAAACCATCTGACTTGTAGCCAATCCATGTGCATCCTGCGCTCACTCCCACTGTGTCCAGAGGAAAGAACATTTCTTCGCCTTTCTGGTGGATCATGCGTCCCTCGTAGTAGAGATTATTATCATCATCATACAGTTTGAATTCTTCGCCCTTACCAGACTCAAGCTCCCAAAGCAATGCAGGGTCAACCGTGGTGGTTTCGCCATCCATTCTACCGTCTTCAATGTGATCTTTGGTGATGATAAATCCATAACTGGGATTCGTCAGGGACTGGTTTTCGTAATGCTTAAATGTTGTCATTAACCTCACCTCGCTCATTGTAGTGAAAACATTAAGACACACTGCGTTTAAACAGTGTGCCTTGAAATTCTCACTGGGAGTGCTAATCGCCTAATCTTGCACGTTCGCGTGCGAGTAATTCAGACAACGCACCAAACATAACATGTTCCTCTTTGCGGTCATTCTCCCACCAATCCACGCTAAAAACGTCCACCCATAGATCATCCTGTAACGACTTGACCTTGTACCAGTATTCGCAATCACTAGCGAACTCCCAAGGATGAACCTTGTTGACCAAACGAACACCGCCTTGAAGGGGGGATTTATTCGCGGCAACGAATGCGGCGGAAAACTCATCCGCCTCAAAACGTGGAAGCTCCCAAGCGTATTCAATGGCTTTACTGATCCAAACCAAGCCCCCTACTCCACCCTTGCCGTACGGGTAGCCGTCATGGTGCTTGTAGACGTGGTTGGCACCACTTCCATCACTAAAAGTATACATTGCTCTTGTAGACATAACCTCTCCTCGCTCTAGTAGTGAAAACATCAAGACGCACTGCGTTTAAACAGTGCGTCTGAAAGCTGTCACTTATTACTTCGGGAAAAAGGTTGTGTGTTGGCATCATGCACCCATACGATATTGGGATGGCTGTCAACTATACTTGCTTCTGTGGTCAGCGTTCCCAGCAGTTGTAAATGGACATCATCCTTCGTTATTGGATGGCCAAGAAATCCCTCTCCGACATGCTTCTCTATCAGCTTCGGCTCAAGTAGTTCCCATTCCATATCTTTATCGTACTGCGGATTTCCGCCATCTTCAGCGTACCAAACTCGCGCCTTCGATTGCAAAAGGTGCATGGTGTTTGAATTGTCGTCACGGTACAGAAATGAAACCAATCTTTCCCGTGGTGCTATTTTGTTTTTGTGCATTTTACTCTCCTCGCTCTAGTTGTGAAAACATTAAGACACACTGCGTTTAAACAGTGTGCCTTGAAATTCTCACTCCTCTCTACTTTCTGTACTCCACCGGAACACGGTCCAGCTTGTGACCTTTACTGGGGTCGTCAGCAACCTCAAGCACGATGTTGGCCCACTTTGAGCGCAATGCCTTTTCTGCCCTACCGTGCTTTTCGTCGGCAATCTTTGAAAAGTTTTCTGGCTGAGATAAAATCTCGCACTCGCGGTAAATATTACGGCCTTTTCGCCTGATCGTTGGCTTGACTGCTTCACAGTCATAACCATCACAATTTAATACTTCAATCGTGAAAGTGTGCTGACCGCGTTTTTCTCCGTAAGATTCATTTATAACTATACCTGTAATTGTTCGCATACCTAAAAATTTGGGGTTGCGAAAACTACCGCCAAAAACGGGTTCCTTAAATTTGATTTTGGAGCCTTTGACAATATCCATTCTACTCACCTCGCTAGTTACAGTGAAAACATTAAGACGCACTGTTTCCAGTGCGCCTTGAAATTCTCACTCCTCGTAAGTTGTTACTTGCCACACACTACATATTCGTCACGACTCAAAAGTATGCGGCCTGCAAATACTAATCCTAGTTCTTTATATTTCGGCTGATTTGTAGCAGGAATTGCTTCATAAACCTTATCTTTCCTTAAACGGCACCAACCACCAGCACTCAGTAGTTTATAGTCTTCTTTTGGTTTAATCCTGATAACATCTGTCATTTTACTCACCTCGCTAGTTACAGTGAAAACATTAAGACACACTGTTTCCAATGTGCCTTGAAATTCTCACTCAGTCATAAATCCATGATGGCGAACAGCCATCGGGTAGTTCTAACCGCCGGCACTCTTCCTGGGCATTGCTTAATAGTGCTGAAATTGCAGCCTCATCCATATTGTGTGTTGGATTTTCTTCGTCGTAGGCATCAAATTCATAGATGGTTTTGTCGAATTTATTAGACATTTCATAGTCAACTAAATCCCCATCCTTATCAAAAAAAGCGACAATTAAATTTAAGTTTTCTGGGAAATTGTGGCACGGCCATCCAGCACAAAAACGCTGGATTGCCGAATCTTCTATGGTGATGACTCTGCTTTCTTTTTCCATTCTACTCGCCTCGCTTGTTGGTTTATTGGTACATAAAAGCGCAGTGTTTAAACGGGTTATATTATTTCGTGGTTTAATTTCTTATATCCAAGCGCTGACCGCAGGCTATTGATGACATGGAATCCCATATCCATTCCGCCGCCTTGAACACCGACGGAGTGCGTTGACTCTTTAAACGGGTAATCAAGTGCGCCTGCTATATGATAAGATAACCATAATTTAATGCACCTGTACTGCGAGCCATCACCTTCTTTGATGTAAGGCTCGAACTTATAAAAATCGATGTGGCGATATAGGCCGCTACTTGATACTTTCCTGACCGTGTAGTGGATTGTATCGCCATCGCTCACCAGGTTCCTTAATTCTTCTAAACTTTTTTGGGCTTCTTTTTTTGTCATGGCATATCTCCAAGAGTGCGTTTAAACACTGCGCTTATAAATACCAATTAAAAAGCGAGTGAGTGAGTTACCCGACGCTTGCTATCAGCTTGACTATTCTCTCCAGCCTCTTCGGGGATAGGGTTGCGGAGCTTGCGCTTTTTCCTGTCTCGATGGCCCCCGCCTCGATGCGGGTATCCGGTAGCCTTTGCCAATGAGCCGGTTAAAAATCGGAGTGTTCCGGTCCTCTTGTCGCGTGGTTTTGGAGTCGCGTGCTCCTACAAAAATAATACTTAAAAGAGAGTCTAGCAAAATCCGTACTATATGTCAACTAGTGTTTAATGACGGTAATGCCGGTAATGCCGGTGGCGTGCCGGTGGCGGTGG
>Ga0098047_10000695_pt1 | contig 13502 bp, 12 predicted proteins | sample 12_taG_FD_92585 | JGI IMG/M metagenome (GOLD analysis project Ga0098047, IMG submission 92585) | Marine viral communities from the Subarctic Pacific Ocean - 12_ETSP_OMZ_AT15267 metaG | ecosystem: Environmental > Aquatic > Marine > Oceanic | place: Subarctic Pacific Ocean | collected 2015-01-16 | reverse complement strand
TCACTGATAGTTTTATAGACTTCCCTGAAGGCCCCCTAAAAGAGTGGTGGAAGACACAAATACCAGAAGACCCTGATGCTAGAAAGAAATTTTTAATTGAATTAGGTGAGCCCACTGAAAATACTCCGGCTGCAGGAGCCTATGAAGCAAGGGAACTAAGAGCAAAATACTATGCAAAGAACCATCCTAATGCTGAAGAACTTATCAAGAAGGCAAAGTTAGAAACATTTGGGGATATGAAGGGAGAAAATGTCTCACAAAGGATAAAAACAAATAAAAAGATAAATATTGAGGGGATAGAGGTATTAGGTGAAGGCCAATTAGATGCAAAGAATGAAGAAAAATATGGGTCAATGCTAAGGAAGGTTAATGATCTTGCTTTGGCTACAGGCAAATATAAGTTTATGGAAGGTTGGTATAATAAAGATTTAGGCAAAGAAGGGGTAGATAATCAAGGGTACAATTTGCAAGAACTAAGAAAGCGTTTACTGAGAGCCCAAAAAGGAACCGCCATCAAATCTAGGAATGTATATCTTTTTGACCCTTTTGGGGGCCTGAATACAACTTTCGAAGATCTGGCTCACAACCCTGATGGTAGTTTAAGGACCGAAGACCCAGCCACGAAGTTAGCCTTACAACAGAAAATGGTAAAGTATCTTGAGAGCAAGAGTTTTGCCCCAGCAAATGCACTTGTTGAACACAGACAAGGTTATACTTATGTGTTTGCTGAAAACTTAGATGGCGCACACAAAAAAATTGCAGAGATACAAAACAGAGATTCTATTGCCACTAAAACCCCTAAAGGCCCCTACGTTTCTTCAACCAAAGCATGGACTGATCTTGCGCTCAGAAGGGCTCTTGCAGAAGCGATTGAAAACGGGCAAGATCGATTAGGTGTTTCACCTGATGAAGTACACCATGCACGTTGGGGCAGAGACTTTGAATACTACGATGACATTGTTGCAAAAAGATTAAAGGCTCTGGCAAAGAAATATAAATCCAAATCAGGTTTTGATTATCTCGATGCATGGGTTGATGATCCAAATTACCCCGGACAGGTGATCGATGGGCATCGTGTCACTTCAATAACACAAAAGAAGCGGCAAGGCTACCACTACCTAGAGATCAACGATAAGATGATTGACGCCTATGAAGAAGGCGTCCAACTTTTTTCCACACGTAAGCCTCAGGTTAGGACTTCAGCACAGTTGACTGCTGCACAGGTTAAGAACGCACCCGGTGCAGGAAAGGCTAAAAAGCTTTGGTTTCAAGATTCAACAAAATTTGCTGGTGAAGAACTGGTAGTTAGGCCAGATCTAAACAGCTCTGTTGAAGGGACAAAAGTTATTGCTATCCATAATCCTAAATCTAAGAAGATGGATGCGGTAGATCAGGTTGGTAACATCAGAGGTTACACCGGGGTTGTTGCCTTAAAGAATGTCACCTTCCCAGTGAATCAGTCTAAACTTGCAAAGATCTATAAAGGGGCTGATGCAAAGAACCCCTTCACTGGAGTACGGGGCGTGGTCATGAATGAGATCCCGTCAGACTATGACATATGGGATGCTGGAGGGATGGACCCCGGTCTATCTCAGGAAGCCGCCGCCGATAAAGGCAAACCTCAGTTGGCCCGTCCCGCACGGAATTTATATGACATAAAAGATTACCGCCGGGGTAAGTTCAGCAGGAAGAATGCCGCTGTCAAATCAGCAGAACAGGCAGTGGTAGTTGCCACTCCGACCGGGGGGCGTGTCTATTACTATAAACCTAAGTTTTACAGCAAGGCTGAAGTTGCGGCGAGCCCGGCTTTACAAGCACGGGAAGGTGTTGACAGTGCAACCAATTATATGTTTGCAACCCGGATACCTCAGTTCAAACCTCAGAAGAAGAAGGGGCTCCGTTTTAATAAGCTCCAGAAGGAAGTTTACAATCTTCTAAAGCCCACAGTTAAATCCTTGGACTATACCCGGAAGGCATTAAACAGAAAGGTTCAAAAGGCTCCTAAGAATTCAAAAGAAAAGTTTGTCTTTCCAGATGGGAAGATAATTTATACCGGGGATGGTAAGACAACTGATGAATGGATCGAACAAGTCGAATCTTCACTTAGCCCGGCAGAGATAAGGAGAGCCCGGCGTTGGTATCCTGATGTAAAAAAGGAATTTGAAAAAGCATTTGGCAAAGAGAAGGCCCCGGTTATGATGCTGGCGTGGGCGCTTGGCAATAAGGCTGAGTCTCCATTGGGAGCAATGCAAAATACTTTGAGAGCAGGAGAGAATCTAGCCGATCTTATTGATCCCAATAAGACAATTACTGTCAGAGGTAAAGAAGTTAGTATCCTTAAAAAAGCAGGACTGAATAATGATGCCCTGACTGCTGTCCTTCAAGGGATGGAAGCACAAGGTGGATCTGGTGTGAAGTTATATGATTTTGTGGATGCGGCAGTTGGATCAGAGTTTAGGAATTGGACAGGTTTTGATGAGCGCATGGGGGCCCCGGCTGTAGTGGATCGTCATACGTGGAGGGATCGAGGTTATGTGGATTCCGTACTTGTGAACGTACTATCACAAGTGTTACCTAATGATCCAAGAGTAAAACAACTTCAGGTTGACAGAGAGGGGGCATCGGTCACAGAAACAGAATATGAAGAGTCAGCCAACTGGCTCCGGGATATGACTGATGATTTGAATAAAAGGAAATACCTTGGAGTGTCCAACTGGAAACCCAACGAAGTCCAAGCTGTTGGATGGATGGGTATCACTCGTGCTACAGGACAACCTGAAGGCGGTACACCAAAGCAAGCAATTTCAGAAACAACCCGGACAACCGCATTCGAATTAGCATTTGGTGATGGCACTCCTTACTCTAGAGATTTTAAAGCTTTCAGTGATCTACCACCAAGGGATCAGGAAAAAATAACCTATGAAGTGGGCGACAGAGTCGCAGATATTTCTCTTGAATTGACTGGGGTTATTGCAACTGATAAGCAAAAAAGTTGGGGCTTCTACGAAGACTATCCTATGAGCCCGAATATAACCATGAAGGTTAATGCTTCCGAAGAATCCCTTTTAGATATGATGAATATTGTGGGCTATCTTGGGCAACAGACAGATGTATATGCATTCGGACCTAAAAGTAGTGCTGGTAATATCGGGTTTGATTTCTATGAAAAGGACGGGAAATTTCAGGATAAAAAAATACTGGATGAATTCTACAGGATACTAAGAAAGGAATTTCCTCATTACTTCGGTGGAGGGTCTCAGCATGAGTATAATAATATCCCCTCCCTTAGAATGATTCTATTCGGCCAGTCAGCTCGGAAGAATATGTCAGTCCCAAACAAAAAGCTTTGGGCAAAGAATCTGGCCAAAAAAGTTAAAAAGGAAATAACACCTACCATCCAAAGACTTGCGAATGACCTCGGTCTTAATGTAGGATTTAAAGACTTACGAGCGCAAACCTATATTGCCAACAATGATTGGCAGAAGGAACCAAATGGGGAAAGTTACTTACGAAGGTTCGTACAAAGATTCCGACCCGATATACAACGAAGGATTCAGCGTGAACATAGCGCCGATATCCGGCAAAGGATCTCAGAAGGAATCCAAGATTCAAACAGGGAACGAGCCCTCCAGCGAACCGAATCAGGCATCCTCTTCTCAGAACGACAAGCTGGCACTCCAGCGCAAGCTGATGGAAGAGGCATCGGACAGAGGGGTGGAGAAACGCAAGGGCCTGTCACAGGAAGAACTGGATCGACTAGCCAGCCACAACCTGTAAACAGTCTAGGTGGAGTCTCAGGAAGAGACTTCACCGACTTCTTTTCTAGAGTCACCAAAGGGGAAGCAGGCAAGTCCTCGACTGGTGCGCCTTTTAAACTCATCACAAAATCAGTTGAATCAGACAATTCAATCATTCCTTTTGCTGAAGAGTATAGAGGGCATCAAGGAAACTTTGATGACCATATAGCTCACAGCATCCCGGCTTACCGTGACATTCAGATCAATGTCGGTAATGCAATCCTTGAAACCTATCGGGGTCAAGGGGCCGATGTACTTGATATCGGAGCCAGCGAAGGGGCCCTTCCTAAAGCACTCACCAGACTTTCAAACGGGAACATTAGAACAGTAAGCCTTGATCCTAACTTGGATATGAAGGCACGTTTTGATCAGACTCCAGTCGAAGGCGCAGAGTATGCGGCGGAAGCTTTTTCCGATGCAGATACAGCCGGGCAACTTGGTTGGGTTGAAGATGATGGGACTGAAGTTTATAACTATAATCCTGACCGAAAGTTTGATGTGGTACAGGAAGCCATGGTCTTTCAGTTTATTTCAAACAACAGACATAAACAGATCCAGAGAATTAAGGGACTTCTTAAAGATGATGGCGTGGCGATCATAGAAGAAAAGGTGTTCCGACCTGTTGATCCTAATGATGCTGAAACATTGAAGCGGATTAACAAGGTTCCTGAGTTCGTGGCCAACGAAGACTATAAGGATAAAAATTATAAGAGCCGATACTTTACAGAGAAAGAAATCGAGGATAAGAAAAAAGAAGTTCTTCAGCGTGGCGGTGACGAGATTGAAGGCATGGAAAAATATATGGTGCCTGAAAACTTTCTTGAAGACGAGATCCGCAACAACTTTAACCATGCAGTTCAATTCTGGGATTCAGGAAACTTCAAAGGATGGTTGGCTTCTGACAGCCAAGAGAAGATGGATGCTCTTCTCAATAACATCCGGGATACCAACACAGAATTTTCAACTACTAAAACACCAAAGCCTTTATTTTCAAGCCGGAATTTTAACCAAGGCCAACCTCAGGCACCTCAGACTCAGGCAACCCCAAGAAAGAAACGTGGAGTTAAGAAAGTCATTAATGCAGGCAAAACTTTCTTCGAACCATTCTCTAATCTTATAAACTCTAATGAGTATCGAGACCGCCGGAATCTTTTACGGGGAGAAATTTCTGCTATCAATAAATACTCCCGTGGTATCCACACTACATTCAAGGGTGCGACACCAGAAGAAGCAAAAAATATTTTTGATTTTTATGAAACAAAAGGCGCTAACCCTAACATAATCCAAGATCCTGAAAGGCGTGACCTTGCGATAAAGACCAAGCAAGAAATAGAACAACGTGGTCAAGAATTAGTCAGGCGTGGGATGCTTGATAAGGCGTCTTTTAAAAAGTACCAAGGACAGTACCTTCCACATGTTTATTTAAAACATCTACTTAACAATGATGATTATACCGCCGCTGGTTCAGGTGGCAGGCTCTCCGATATGGGTTATTTGATTCGGCGTCAGGATCTCCCAGAAGCTACTAAGGAATTAATATTAGGACAGATTAAAGACCCTGCTTATCTGGTCAGTAAAACAACCGGGCAGGTTGGAAGAGATCTGGCAGTCATGCAGTTCTTTGATGATATTCTTGCGAAGCCTGAATGGGCACTTCAGAAATCCTTGATTCCATTTGATCCTTTGAAAGAGATCAACAACATCCTGATCAATGAAGATTTCCAAACAGATACTCAACAACTCTTAGAAGATATGGGTCTCGATCCTTACATTGATGACCAACGAGATAACCTAAGGAACCAGATCAAGGAACAGCGTTCTGATCTGAAGCAGTTAATGAAGGATAAGCCAAAGGACAGACCAGATGGATGGGAGGATTTAGCCTCGCAGATTCAAAACAACATTAAAGATTTGCAACGTAAACTGGCTCCACTGAAACCCTTGCGGGTTACACCTCAATGGTTAATCGGAGAAGCAAAACGTCTTAAAGAACAGCTTGCAGATAATTATGCCAAATCATCTGACGAGGGGACACGGATGGCATTTGGTGTTACTGAAGAAGAATCAAGAGTCCGAAACCAGATTGTCAGCAAAATGGTAGAACGATTCACTGAGATGGCAGATCAGGCATTGACCCCAGAGATCAGGCAGGAAATTGAAGAAGGTGAATGGAAGCAGATTCCAGACAGTGCCCGTTATGGGGCTCTTCGTGGCGCTCTTATCAGACCTGAGATTGCAAATGATATCATTGGTACTAGCGGCATGGTAGATAGAAACAATATGTCAATGGTCCAGAAAATCTTTGGCCAAGGCGGTCCCATGGAAAAATACCACAGTTGGTGGAAGATGAGTAAGGTTGCTGCCAACCCACCATCATGGGCAAGGAACGTAGGTTCCAATATGATTCTGCTCCAACTCTCCGGGGTTAAAATGCGCCATATGCCTAAACTTGCATTGAGGGCGATCAAAGAAATGAGGAATGATGGAAGGTATAACCAGATTGCCAAAAAGTATGGTATCGGAGAATCATCATTTAGTGGGGTTGAATTAGCAAAAATTGACCGAGAGTTTAAACATCTTCAACGCACGTTGGACAAAAATTCATCAGCCCCAATGCAAGCAATGCTTTCCGTATTTGCGGCAGTTGGTAAGATGAATGACTGGTTTGGTGACAATTACCAGAGATTTGAAACACATGGTAAGTTGATGAAAATCATTGATGCCATGGAGCGTGAAAATAAGCCGGAGAATCAGGCTGTCAGGGAATCAAATGAGGCGCTGTTCGACTACAGTGAAGTTTCCCCAAGTGTTAAATACATTCGTAAGAATCCATTTGGATCTGCCTTTATCACTTTCCAAACTAAAGTTCTCCCAAGGCTTATTAAAACAGCAAGGCATAACCCGGGGAGATTTGCACCATGGGTGGCCATGAGTTTGGCAATCCCTGCATGGACAGCATCCGAATTTGATTGGACTGATGATGATCTGGAAGAGTTTATGAAGATCCTTCCAGATTGGCTCCAAGAAAAAACCCATACGTTCGTTCTCCCAATGAAGGACAGTAAAGGTAGGTTCGTTGCAATGGATGCTTCCTACTTTATGCCATGGGGTATGTACACAGAGGCAGGAGAAGAAGCAGTTAAAGGGGAAGGTTTGGAAGCAGCAAAAACTTTAGGGGTAGGGTTAACCTCTCCATTGGTGAATATCTCAACTAGCCTAGCCACAAATAGAGACACGTTTACTGGTAAAGAAATTTTTGATGAAGAAGGAACCCCCAAAGAAAAGATTTTCCAGATTATAAACTATCTCTGGAATGCAAACATGCCCGGGTTTTTATCTGGAATGATGGACCTAGACCCAGAAGGTGATTACAACCGAACGAATCTGCAAGGGGCCCTAAGGAAAACGATTGGTGCTGTCAGGGAAGAAACTGATAGAGAAGGAAACCCGGGTAGAACCATGGGGCAAGCTGCCGCCGCATGGGGTGGGGTGAATCTGTATCCGATTGATGCACAAAGGGCTTTAGAGAAAAGGCAAATTCGGAAACGGTATGAGCTTAGATCAACAATGAGCAAGAAAAAGAGGGCTCAAAAAGAAGCTTTTTTAAGATATCAAAATGATCCGCCTAAAAGAAATAAACGGCTAGACGAGATTGAGGATAGATATCAACCAAGGCTTGAAAAACTCTGGGAAGAGATGGGTGAACTGATGGATGTGAAACTTCCTGCAAATGCTATCGAGGAACCATTGTATTGATGATCGTACTATCACACTATGAAAACTAAGGTTAATGGGAAGACGGTTTACTTCGGCTGGAACGAATCGGATATCAGGCAAGAATTAGGAAGACGAACCAAGCCTTTATACGATGAGACCGACAAAGAATACAAAGAAATGATCGATGAGCACATCCGTTTAACCGTCCAAGGAAAGCCAATAGCATCCAATAGCATCCAATAACTATAGATATTAAATAAAATAAATTAAAAAAAATAAATTTTCTCCTTGCTTTTTCCATATCAGATAGGGTATTGTGTGCCAAAGCGTTGGAAACACTCAAAGGAGACTATATGGGGTTTCGTCATTTTTCATGGAATTCAATAGGAAGCGGCTGTAAATACCAGCTTTACAAAAGGTACATAGAAGAAAGGCAGACCACCACAAAACCTGCCATGATCCGGGGCCTCATGCAAGAGGCTGGACCCACGGCTATAGTCTCAGGCATCCTGTCTGGGGTATCAGGCTCAGACCCTGAGTCTGCTATCAGAAAAGTATACGAAGATAATCTCTCCATATTAGAAGGCGAACAGGTTGAACACCTAGAAAGCCTTATAATGAAGATGACAGACCTTTCTGTAAGGTCAGTTAATGATATGCTGGATAAAGGCATCACGCCTGTGTCACTCCAGAAAAAATATTCCTACAAAATAGAAGGTATTGAGTATCCATTAATAGGGTATTCAGATATGACAGGGACTACACGGGAAGGTCGAGTTGTGATCCTCGATTGGAAATCGGGGGATAAGGCACCCAGCCAACTCAAGTTGAAAGCATGGAAGCAACAACTTGGATTGTATGCAATGGCTGAAATGGCCGAAGCAGACACAGCCGACCTTCCTGTTGTCGTAAATCAAGTCTTTACAATCCTTAAAACCAAAGAGCGTGTCGAATGGTTCGAACAGGATATCAATGCAGAGGATTTATCCACTGTTATTATGAAGGCTAACGATTTACAACTATGTATCGAGATGGATTATTGGCCACGTAATCGGGACAGTCCTTTGTGTTCCGATAGATGGTGTGACTTCTACTCAGAGTGCCACATGGAAACACTGATCCCAGTAAGTAAGATTAGTGAACAGATCAACCCTATATAAGGTGTCAAATGAGAGCCCCTTTAAAAGAAAGTGAAAAAACAAAATTGCAAATAGATTTCCGTATGACACTTAGTGAGTGCATGGTGAAACATGTCCAACTAGAAAGAAAAAGGCAGAAGCTGGTTAAAGAGCAAGCACAGGTGATGCAAAGAATCGCTGATGCACAAGAGAAGCTTTGGTCTGCTGGCGCTCATACACAAGAGCCAGAAGAGTACAGGATGAAGTGTGAAAAAGAGGTTGATCCAGAAAAATTCAGTATGCGTTTCATACCAGAAGAAGTGGTGCTTCATATTGCATGGGGAGACGAAATGAGACCCTATATCCAAATTGAAGACCCTAAAACCTACCTTAAACCATTCTCTGATAAACGCCCCGGATCAACTTTTAGTTATTAATATGTGTATTAACGACCACCTTAAAGAGTTTTTAAAGCTAGACGATTGTAACCACGAATTCAGTTATCAAGGAATGGTATCGAAGTACTTCAGCTACATGTGCAGTTTATGCGGGAAGATTTATTGGGTTAATAAAAATAACGATAATGAAAAAGGAACAAGATGAAGGAGTTCAGTCCAAGTTTTCAATCACTACTAGATGATCTAGATGATTTCTACTTTCCAAGTTGGGATGCAATATTTTGGAGAAACCCTAAAACAGGCACAGGAGCCAGAAACCCGAATATCTATACAGGTGGGGAAAAGCCTGAAGACAGAATCCTGATAGATAGGATTGTTAAAGGAGAACTTATTGTAAGTAATAAGCTTTATCCTAGTTCAAAACTTTTTTCAAAAGAGGAAATCGATGTTGAATGGTAAATCACTTGAAAAAGTCAGATCCGCCTTGGGTTTGAGCCGAACGGATCTAGCTGATAGACTGGGTGTGGATTATGCCACGGTTTACAGTTGGGAACATAAGAAGGCCGAAGAATTACTGAAGCCATATGTGGCCTACAGTATACAAGGACTTTTCCCAGAGAGAGTAATTATCCGGGATGAAACGCTTTTTGTGAGCATCTGATAAAATGAAGAGGGCTTATGCCAAGACCAAATCTGGACATGTTGAAAATCCATGTAGAAGGGATTTTATATTCAGTAAGATTATTGATGGCATCTCAAAACCATGACTGGGATCGAGCGATGGATCTCTTAGCGGCTATTGAAAAAGATGCTATCAAAATACAAAAACAGATCGAAATTCAGGTGGCATCCAGAGCAGTTGCAACGCCGTGAGTTTGATAAGGGTCTTCGGGCGAGGCTTAAAGCTAATGGAGTTGAAGAACACCCAACAACTGTTGGATTCTACAACTGCATTAAATGTGAAAAAGGGTTCTCGATGCTTTGGGAGTCCGATAAGAAGTTTTTCCACTGCATCCAATGCAAGTGGAGGGCGGACTTGGATGAGTTTAAAAAACAACTTGTCCACTGGAAGGAAGGCCGCAAAAAGCAGTCTTCTAAAATCAAGTTAATGTCAGACTATATGGAGTTTGAATGACATCATTATTAGAGAACCTCCAGCAGGGGGTAAAGGATAGGCCACCAATATCTGTTATAAACGGTGGCCCGGGAGTTGGTAAAAGCAACTTCGTGGCGGTACAGACTGTAGCGGCTGGAAAGAAACCGATTGTATTGGATTCAGACAACGGACTGTCTGAGTATTCTGTTGACTCTATCCCCTTCTATGGAGTGGGCGGGGATGGAGATCCAACCTTTGATGACCTTATAGATACGCTTCGGGATATTATTAAGAAGCCGGGTGACTATAATGTTATTGCCCTTGATTCAATCGATAAATTCGAAGCAATCATCTGGGATTCAGTCTGTAAGGATCTGGGGATTAAATCGATAGAAGCCGACGGATATCGCAAGGGCTATAACTACGGCCGGGAAAAGCTAAGGAAGCTAAACGGGTCGTTGAGCGCAATGAGAGACCGTGGCTTTGAAGTTATGGTTACCTGCCACTGTCAAATTAAGAACGTCAACCAACCTCACCTTGATCCATACGATCAATGGGCCATGAGGCTCCACAAACACGCCGCTGGAGATTTGTTCGGATGGGCGGACGCAGTTCTATTCGCCGCTTTCGAAACTAAATTCCTGAAAAAGGATGGGGGTTTTGGGCGGACAACCCAGAAAGCCCAAGCATCCGGGCGGCGCATCCTATACACCGGGAATAATCCAGCGGTGGAAGCGAAGAACAGATTTGGACTACCAGATGTTATTGATATGAATTACACTGAGTATTCAAAACTGATCGCTGACTCACGTAAATGATTAATCTCCGGCCCCTAACAGGCCCCCAAACAAACGGGGCTTGTAACAGCATAATCGGTGGATCACAGGTTCCTCAAGCTAGGGCTATCTGGACAATAGCCATGGTGACCTTTCAGCCTGCCATCAGATTAACCGAAATGCTATCATCAACATAGTTAAGGTCTGTAACAGGGCCGGAGAACGAATGAAAGTACGATCACATAATGACTTTAAAAACCCGTCAGCGCCCATATATGAGGGACTCTGGCAAATTATACAAACGGCAATCCAATAGGAGTAATATGCCTGAATTTGATTATAAAGAAGAGTTAGATAACGGCGGATTCCGCAGAGTTGATGTGCCAAAAAACATAGTATCTGAATTCTATGTGACAATTGGTGCCATCACTGAAAAACCTGCCAATCAGGGCGGAACTAAATATGGTATACCCTTCGATATCGTAGAAGGTGAGTACCAAGATGGTAGAATATGGGAAAATATTTTTTGGAAGACCGAAGACAATAAGCTCAACGGAATTTCAAAAAGTAAACTAGCCAGAATCTGCCAAGCCGCAAAAGCCCCGGAGCATATGGTTGACTGGACAATCGATCTGGAAGGACGAGGTTTGATTATTAAAGTTAAACCATCCAAAAACAACTCTGAATTCCGAGATATAACCTGTATGCAGGCGGGGCCTCAAGAGCAACAACCTGCAAGTCAGCCAGCCCAAGCTGAGCTTCCTAAAACGGAAGACAAAGTCTCAGACGATATCCCTTTCTAAACATTCTAATCTGGAACGGCTGGCGTGGATGCTGGCCGTATACGCTTATGCTAAATGGAAACGAAGCATCGGAAGTTCGTAGAGAATACGAGTCAACGACTGACAAAGACTATGAGGAAGTGGCTAGGATGTTCCTAGCTGGTTCTTGGGATTGTGAAATTCATTCCAATCCAAAATTTTACCAGATCGATTGGACTGCAACCCGTAATGGGAAGGTTGTGTCCTACATCGAATATAAACACCGAAGAAAATATTCATGGCAAAAGCTGGAAGAGCTTGGTGGTTACAACCTAAGCCTCCACAAGTTCATGAACATGGGAGTCACAACCATGATGACACTCAAGCCATGCTTCCTAGTGGTGGACTTAAAACACGATAGTAGTGATGCCCGTGAATACTGGTACGCTAAAATCCATAACGGACAGATGAAGGAAGTCATTGGTTACGAGTTCGGATTCTGGGGAAGGAATGACCGAGGAGATTCACAGGATATGGAACCAAGCGTGACGATTCCTATGTCGGAGTTTCAGAGAGTATGAAAAAAGCCCCCTGCCAACAAAGCGAGGTTTTAACAAACCCGGTTGAGCGCCGTGCAGAGTTGGGCCGGACAGGGGGCCGACTTACTTTTATTCGGTTCGATCACTTTAAGGAGTATAAGAATTCAAATAATAAAAATGGAGTATCTACGCTTATATATAACTTGTATCGATGTTCTTGTGGGAAGGAAAAAGTGATTCGTAAAAATCATGTTAAGAGCGGGAGAACACGGTCCTGTGGATGTTACGCTTATGAATTACGGTCAATCCATTTAAAAGAAGCTCATGCCAAAGGAGTAGTGCCAAAACCGCCATCAAATCTAGGAAATATAAATGGTGGTGGAGGTAAAAAAGGGCAAAAGGCACATAACAAAGGTAAAATATTTTTACGAGATGACCCAAGAAAGGGGACTGCACAGGGCGGGACAGGAAGTTATGTGACTCCTGAAAGAGCAGACGCAATATTCTACGGGATGGAAGGAGAGATCCATTCTTTAAGAGTCAGAGAGACTCATAATAAAGGAAAGAAAAAAGTAAACGGAGTATTTATCGATGCCTAAAGGAACTTACGAATTTTTAACCGGGAAAAAATATCCCGGGACAAGACTGACTCCACTCAAGTGGAAATATACTGAACATGGCCACAAATTCTTCCTCTGTAATTGTGAATGCGGAGAAGAAAAAGTTATTATGAAATCTCATATTGTCAGAGGGCATACAAGATCTTGCGGTTGTTTACAACGTGAAAACTGGGATAAAATAACAACCATCAAATCAACCCACGAATCTCGCAGCAAGGGTGGTAAATGGTCTGAAGGTGATAAAATTCGAATATATAAAATCGAAAATGATCACAAAAATTCACCTTACGAATTGGTGACAGAAGAACAACTAGAAGATATTTGGGCGGGATGGCTGGCCGTTGACTGGGAACTCCCGTCTGGCGAACGATTAACTAAAATGGAGATGAATGCTTACTGAAGAAAAAAAATATGATCCTAAAATGAGACACACAGAAAATGTCTTAGACGATTTGAAAGACGGTAACCGTAAAGTAGAAGAAGAAACACGATGTGAAAATTGTGGGCTGTATCATATACAAACCTATCACCAGTGCATGATTGATAACCCGCCGGAAGAATCCATCCTAAAGGAAGCTGAAGGGCTAGTGAATGGTAAGCGCCACTGAGCTTATGATACTCCAATTAATAATAACACCCGGATAGGGAAGATCTGGCGTGTGATCCTAGGGACAGACCCT
>Ga0098047_10000694_pt1 | contig 13521 bp, 5 predicted proteins | sample 12_taG_FD_92585 | JGI IMG/M metagenome (GOLD analysis project Ga0098047, IMG submission 92585) | Marine viral communities from the Subarctic Pacific Ocean - 12_ETSP_OMZ_AT15267 metaG | ecosystem: Environmental > Aquatic > Marine > Oceanic | place: Subarctic Pacific Ocean | collected 2015-01-16 | reverse complement strand
TATTTTGAACGGAAGCAGCATCGGCAAGAGCAGAGTTTGAGGAATAACCAACCGTCAAATCAAAAATATGATTTGCAGAAGAACTCAAATATGGATAATCGTATACGCTCTGGAACATCCCATGAGCATAATCTTTAATGTTTAGCTCTTCATAGGTTCCCGAAACGATAGTTCCAGTAATCGGAATTGCTTCATGAAGCATTGTTCTTGTATTAGCTATGTCCGTATCAGGAACTAGTTTTTTAAATATTGTGGCCATTGTTTTTTCCTATTATACCTTTTTAACAAATCGAATTGGAATATCAATCCTATATCCTGTAGTTGCGCCAGTTATTCGCATTGTCGTATCAATAAAATAATGAGGAACAACGGGACTCGTACCAAGGTTAAACGTTCCCCCCAATAAATCAAATAAATAAGTGCTCGTTTGAAGCTCCATAGATGCTCGGACTTTACACTCCAAAATCGTACCCCTTGGGCCGTCGATTACTTCGTCCGGAGAGCGAGTGACGGATGTGTTTTCTGTGACGTAATTGTCGGCAGAGACGGCACCTCTCGCGGCGCCTCTGGCAGATATTGCTGTTGAAGTTATCGGACGCGATGATCTCGAAAGAGAATAAGATGCGATAGAGTCATCATTGATATAAGACCAGCTTGTTCTGCTGCCAGCAGTGGAATATAGTTCTCCTAGCCGACTATCAATTTCTACAATATATTGGGTCTCTACCAAATCTACATCTAAGTCCATAGTTGGGCTTATTTCGGAGGTATTTAAGCCTTGATCGGCTCTCAAACTCAGCCCGGAAGTCATATCAAAGCCGTTTAAATAGGGTGTAGAGCTATAATCTCCAGTGGCCCAAGCTTTTGTTGTTTCATCGTCACATGTAACAAGAATAGCATTCGTGCCACTATCTTTAGCAACCCCAAGCATTTGATTTAACAGAATAACCGGCAAATACAAAATATTCGTTCGTGGAATTGAAAGCAATTTTGATTTCATTGTGCTTGTATCGTTGGTAAATGCCTCCAAAACAGGAGTTTGCAAAATCTCGATGGCGTAAAAGGCAGTACCTCGTGTGTCATTCGGGTCATAACTTTCATAATTTATTTCATCATCACCTAAAGCAAACTTAACAATTGTGAAACTTCCATCGCCGCGTGCGAGACGCAACCTACCCTCGTCTGTTAGAACGGCATCCAAAATTATATCTCCGCTATTGTCTAAAAAAGCCATGTCTATACTTCCTTTGTTTCATAATAAATAGTGTTTAAAATAATTATAATCAAAAATAAATTAACTATAAATAAGTCGTGTGTCGATGTCATAAATTACGGTTCCGGTTTCTCCGCAGTTCCTTTGAAACCATTCTCATAAGTAGCCACTCCTGCGACAGCACGAGAATGAGATCCTGCCCGAGTGGATGAAGCTGATTTTTTGAAATCATTCTCATAAGTAGCCACACCCGCCACAGCCGTCGATGCTGTTGAAGGCGCCATCGAACCTCCCGTTCCGCCCGATGGGCCCGTTCCAGCCGAACCTCCCGTTCCGCCCGCACCTGCCTCTCCTAGAGTAGTAGTTGGAAGCCCCGTCAATCCAGGCATGTAGATTTCTCCCATATGTGGTTTTATTGTCGGCAATTCATGAGTCTGTGTGTTGAACGCAATATTTAAATCTATCATTTTACCCGTCTTCTTAGACGTAAGACGAATTTTAAAAGAGTTACCAAACAATGGCTCTGCCTCGGAACCCAATAAAGAACCATAATCTGCACCGGTCTTATATGTGTCTGCATATTCCGTGGAATATCTTGGCATTACTTGAGATATTCTAGGAACAACGCTCAACAATCTTCTACCCGACTTATTTTTGGCCAATATCCTTTCCAAACCCATATCAACTATTTGAATGAGCGGGAAAATTATTCCATCTATATCGACCATTTCTATTTCATATACAGCAGAAGGAGTGGACGGAATTCCCCTGCGATCTACTCCCCGAAACATATAATAATATTTTTTGTTTGGCTGAATCAACTCCAATAGCGACGCAGACGGTATTGGGCGTCTGCCGTCATCAAATAAAGTTTCCACTTCTGCTCTTTTGTTGTTTCTAAAATCATAATAAGTGACTGGCTTTTTATCAAGCCTGTAAACTTCGAATTTTTTAACTAAATTTTCAAATTCATCGGTTTTAAATAAAATTGGATCAACACTATTTATTTTTCTTGCTTCTCTAAAAAGAGAATAAAATGTAGCCTCACTGTCGTCAAGAATAACGGGAAATTCTTTTACCTCACCAAAAGCAGAATTTAAAAAAGGAGAGATATATTGACTAATGCCAGCATATGTTACAATATTAACATTTGGATAAATGGGCGGGTTGTCTAAGATGGTGCCAAAATCCTCAAAAACCGGAATTTTTAAAAGCTTAAATGATGGAAGAATTGCCACCTTATAAGATTTAGAACGCGGGCTTGACGCTACTTCCAACATCGATGTTTCCGGGTAAAGTTCTTCTACAAGATTGTAGTACTCCCACCAGAGGGGGTATGTCTTTTCCATCTGCTTAAACAACATGTCATGAGCATTCCTGAGATCCTCGGATTGGTCATAGCGCTCTCCGGAGATAGAGGTGAGGCCCTCTTCTTCAGTTGAATCACCAACAGAAGTTTGTGCATATTCATATGCAAGCTCTATATATGCATCCAGCTTATTTTTATATTGCAGCCATGCGTTACCCCATAATGTAAGACTTAGCTCTAACTCATCCAATTCGTCTGTTGTAAGTACTCCCGCGAAGGTAGTGCCTAAGGCGCGCTGGGCATTTACATAATCATGTACTTTATCTTGTAAGACCCAAAAGGCACTAACCCAATTGTTATATATCGCCTCATAAGCCCATTTTTCATCCTCATCTAATACCGTGTCGCTTTCTATTAAATAATAAATAGACGTACCAAGCCATGCTTTAATAGACGTCCAAAGCTGTTGCCACCAATTATAAAAATTGACAACCTCCTCGTGAAAGAGAGGAAGAACAGGCGGATCCCCAATTGAAGATTCTACAACTCTAAAAAATTTATATTCACATCCCAATACAAGCTTATAGGCATAAACACTATAAGAATATCTTTTGCCATATTTAACTTGACTATCAATATAATTTATTATAATTTCATTGGTTGTATCTGGAGCCGGAATCCAGAAATTTTGAAGAAGTGTTGAACTTGATGGATCATATTTTTCTATTTTATAAAATAAAACCTCAGAATACGGCTGAATTCCATCCAAAATTTGATCATAAGTTCGTGTATATTTTTCAGCCAACTCATCTAACTTGTGTCTTAACTGGCTGTGTGCATTTCCATATCCAGATGAGTATGCCGATGGGGCGCCGCTGGCCAAATTTTCCACAACATACATGGCCGCCATGGTATCGGGCCCAAAAAACGCCTTTGCACGGGGAGAGTTTGTTATGGCGCCAGAAGAGAGAGCTTCGTCTGAATAAGACCAAAAGTCTATAGACTCCAAGAAGCCAGTTTCAATTATTGAATTAACATCAAAAGAATTCTCAATTTTATCTCTATAGGAAGCGACACTCTTATTTGAAGTATAGCTAGGTAAGTCTACAAAATCTGCTCTTTTTTCGGCTGAAATTGTCTCCAAATCTGAAATATAAGACATCAGATCAACTTTAAGACTATTAGTATTCATCGTGTGACTCACCTCATCATTACCAGTTGGCCCAGAAGAGTATCCTGTTGGGGGTGGAGCAGGACTATGAGTGATACTAGTTCTTGTATAAAAAGGAAATCTATTTTGCATGGTTTCTAATTTTTGAAAATTTTCAAAGGCGCTCGCGGCAACATAATAATCTTCCATATTCAAGATATCAGACAAAGCAATGTCTGTTGCTGTTGACAAGACTAGTCTCTGAGCTGAACTCAGCCGTTCAAACTTATCGGTAGGCTCCTCAGACGGTACGGCTGTGAGAGATAATGAATCTAAATAAGAATAAAAATTAATAAGGGCTTTTTCTTGATATAGTGCATCATCGGCAACCTTTTCATAGTTTTCATCACCATAATTATATATAAAATCTGTATCCCCCATAAAATCCCCAAAGGGCGCGATGGAACTATTGACAGACGGATATTCCACAGGTCTTGGGAGAGTAGTTACAAAATCTTGAAAAATATTATCCCCATCGATGACAGATTCAATAGCTTGTGTGAGGTTATCGAAGGCCAGTTGTGTTGCGGTGGGGCCCAATTCTCCGGAGGCACCGGTGGCAACATCAGTAGCACCTCCTCCAAAAGATGAAATTTCGGAAATTATTATTTCTTGAGAGAGATCAAAAGTATCAAGAGGTGCCGTTATTTCAATTTTAAGATTTGAACTAGTTCTTGGAGCAAAAGAAATGCCATTGCCGTTAGATATCCAGTATGCACTGAGTCGCTGACGAATGGGGTCTGGCGATGACTCATAATTATCTGAAAGTACAAATTTATCTCCCCTTCCAACGAAAGAGGGCGCTACTGGAGTATATGGGGTCGCTGAAGATGTATCTCCGGATGCGTCTTTTACTTTTTTGTCTTCTGATGCTGCTGCCATGTAATTATTCCTAAATGAAAAATGAGCTAAAAGTACCGTTACTGATAATAAAATATTGATCAATATAAAATGCAGATTTTATATTCTTGTCTGATTGCGCTCCGATTTGAAAAGCTAAATCATGATATTTTCTTGTTCGACAAAAAAGATACTCTCCTGAACTAATATTCTCAATATCCTCTGTCTTGAGTCTTGAAAAAATGGGCGCCTTAACTTCTTCTCTTTTGTCGGTATCTAAACTAAATCCCTTTAGGCACTCTACTATAATTAGATTAGTATAATTTTCCTTTATCATATTAAATGAATTTGGATCAGCGGCAAAATCTATTTCCATATTTTCCCACTGATTTCTCACCATGGTTGATTTTGAACCAAAAAGTGCCCGGATATGATTGGGAATATTCATCAGTTCTTCATCAAACGTGCTCATATTTCTTTTTGTATCTAACATATTTCTTGGATTTTCTAAATCAAAAGAAGTTTGATTTAATTGTTGGATGCCGTTTTGATAATAAAATTTAGATATTCCGTTTATCACGGGCTGTGAATTTGCGACTGCCATCAATGGCATGCTCTCTTTGACATTGGTCGTCTTGTTGAGATCTATATTTTTATGCAAATCATCAGCCACAACTTTATCGGTTGTTCCAAAAAGCTTGTCAGAAGGAATATAAGATTGATCGGCGGCTGTTGGTGGATTTATAAGAAAAGTATCGTCACTATCTTCTATATAGACTCCCAAATTTTGTAAATAATAAGACGCACCCATCGATGGATCTGATAGTGAATTAAATGATTTAAATTCTAAATTATTATATTTGGCGTTTTGCCAATTGGCGCGAGAAAGGTTGTCTATTTCCTCATCTGAAATTTGAGCAGGAGATAAATAAGAATAATAAGATTCTCTAAAATCAAATAAACTAGATCGAATATCTGACTGTTTGCTACTGAATATATTATCCTCGTAAATTTGTTTTCCTATTTCAGAGAAATTTATATTCCCCATATTATCATCATATACAATTAGTTTTGTGAATTCATCAAAAAATCGATTTTTAATATTTTCTACAGAAAAGCCAGAAGCTCCCACAGATAGATCATCCTCGATGCCTAAATAATTATAAACAATGTCATTAATATTTTGTATGTCGATATAGTTGTTAAAATATTTTTCATCTCCCAGAATAAATAAATCAGACGTTAATTCATTTTTAACTTTTGATTTTCCCTTATTTGAAATCGATGTTTTATAGCTCTTGCCAATTGCAGACTCTATTTTGCTTGCCAATTTCATATTAAGATCCAGAAATCTTGCCGTTCCATCTTGGCTTAAAATATTTTGTTTGAAATCCTGCCTTAAGCTCGCCAATCTTCTCCTGTTTATTTTCTTCATACAAGAGAGGATACTCAATAAATCATCCACCGTCTTCTCAACAGAAGGAGTGCTAACCATGGGAGATGAAGAATTTGTATAATATTTTTCTAAAGTTGTAATATTTTTGTTAAGAGTCATCAAAGAATTAACTAAATATTTTAAAATTCCGTCCTCAACTCTTATTGATATGCCATATTGATACTTGCCAAAATTAAACTTGCTCAAACCATAGTCATTGACGAAAAAAGATCTATAATTAACATTTTTTATTTCAAGAGACTCTTTTATTTCGGCTGTTTTTGAATCCTCAAAATTAAAAGTGGTGTTTTGCATCAAATTACCAGCGTCATCATCTGCGCTGCTTACAATTACCTTCTCCACCTGTTCCAAATCAAAAGAAGAAATTTGTTTTTCAAAACCCAAAGTCTTTTTAATTCTCCTTCGAAAGATTGAAAGGTTTGAAATTTTCGAATAATTTAACATTTTTTGTCGAGCTTTTAAATTCGTTCCTTGGCTTAACATATTTCCATATAAGCTTTTTTCTATAATAAATTGTTCCTTATCCCAGAAAAACATAAACTTAATAAACCCCGCCTGATCAATGGTTTGAAAAATTTCTGAGAAGTAGTCTTCTTTTGTCGTGGGCGAATCACCCAAAATCTCAAAATCTAATAGTTCCTCAAAATTAAATTCTCTTAAATCAGCGATATTGACATTATTTTGTAATTTTTTATCTTGTATAACACTTTGATAATAAATTCCCTCAATGGAATTGCCTATTATTGTTTCTTCAATTCCGGAATCCACCGAATTATACATAAAAGCAAAAATCGTAAGATATTCTGGAGATGCAGATCCCTTGTTTTCAAAACTAGTGTTGAGTGGGTAAAAATATTTTCTTTTTGCTAAGTTTTTGGTATTTGTTACTCTTATTTTTGGGTTCATTTTCCCCTTTGTTGTTCGAAGCGGTTCCCGAGGAGTTAAAGTAACGACCTTTATTTTATTACTATTTCGAGCGTCTTCCATGGTTTGTAAAAATAAAGTTTTATCTCGGTATTGAGAAAGGAATTTAAGGGCTTCACTGGTTTTTTTATCGGTACACTGTATGATTTTCATGTTTATCGAAGTGTTATTTGAAAGATCAAAAAGAGGAGATCCTGATGAGTCTGATTGAGACACTAAAGAGATCTCGACATTCAGTTTCAGAGTTTCCGATGAATTAGAATTTGATATTGTCACATTTTCAAAAAGCATATTCGGAAAAGATCTTACTTTTCTTTTCTTGCTGTTTGGGCGGGCCCTAGAAAATCCTCTTCTTGCTAATTCAAATTTGGGCGCCATAATTTATTCTACCTTTAATCATAATTAATCACACTTTATTATATCACTATCATCAACAACCTTACCATAGATGTCTGCCACTTCTAACTTAGCAAAAATATCATCCGACATAAATTCTTCATCAGTATAAAGACCCTTTGACTTCAAGAGAGAAATTGCATTTAAAATTAACCGTCGATCTATTTCTTCATCAACGAAAATATCAAAATAATATTCTACATTATCAACAGACGGAAAGACAGATGCATAGGATGTTCCGTCAAAATCATCTACATCCAATAAAATTCCATTTTTCATTTGAGGTGTAACATCTCGCATAAAAGTCAATGGGATTAACCTCTCTTCTGCCGAAGATTCATTATCAATCTTGTATACTTCCACTTCGAAGTTTTCCCTAAGAAAATTAGTATTTTTTTCATCCAAATCAAACAATAAATAATCACTTTTTACCTTTAAATAAGAACCATCTGCTGCGGGCCTGCTAAAAAGCTCTTTATCCATAAAATCAGTCAATCGTTCTGATGTGGGAAGATAGGATGCCGGAGATGGACTCTCTGTCTCGGCAGCATCCAACGTAGCTACTTTAATTTCAAAAGTTAAATCCATGTTTATTTGAGGAATTGGAAGCAAATTTGGCTTTTTAAGCGGATTCAAAGTTGGCGGCTGATAAACCCTTTCTATGGTGCCTGTGATCTCGCCTTGTAAAACTTTGAGCGATATAGCAGGCGCATTTTGATTACCAATTTCCGAAGTTCCTAAAATTTTATTTAAAACATACCTATCTTTAGATAAAATAGAAACCAATTGAGTAACGCCGCCAAGGTCAATTTCCATACTTTTTTGATTGTTTTCTAAAAATTTGGATTGAACTTGTAATTGCGGGGTTTCATTTCTTATTCTATTGCCGATTGCACTCTGACTTTCCACAATCCCGGCGAATTCTCCATCATATAGAATATTATCATCATAAAAGGCATAATAGGCCGGCTTAAACTTTCCCTGAGAAAGTAAATATTTTCCGTAATCAGTAAGCTCTATATCGAGGACTTCTTCTTTTTTATCCATAAAGCGCATTAATCAATATCCCTTATTTTCTTTTTCACATCTGCCTGCACTCTCGACTCAACATCAGTTTCTGAGTCTCTATTCTCTTTCGATGTTCTGGTATTTGTATAAGACATGGCATCTCCATAAGTAGGTGGCAGCGGAACTTGTGATGCAGTTAAAAGTGTTTCCATTGGTTCATCTAGTGTTTTACCAAAATCAACGGTTGCATCAATTTTAGCAAATTCAACCATTGAAAAATAATCATATGGCCAATTATAACCAAATTCAGTCTCTTCTACTGTTGGTCCTCCTACGACGTTGCTATAATAATTAGTATTGGCCCTCTGTTTTACTTTAAATACCATCCATTGCACTTTATCTTTTAAATCTTCCAACAACTCTCCCTTTATCATTGGATGAGAAAGTGTTGCTGACGATTCTTTAAATTTTGTTCCAAATTTTGGAGAAAGATTTTGCCACATATATGATAGATCGTTCTTATCAAATGTGTGCTCAAATTCAAAAATGTACATAGACACCGGTTTCGCTTTTGAATTTCTTATAAAATCAAATTGAGGAGGAAAAACATATTTATTTTTTACCTTATCAACCATATCAATAATTGAGTCGTTAGCTTGAAGCTCAAAAGCCCTAGAAAGATCTAATTCTTCACCAAGAATTCTCAAAGAATAATTAATCATGCCTTCCGGGATCTCAAAGAAGAGCCTCTTATCATTACGAATATCTATAGATGGATTTTTTACCTTGCTGCGTGTTTTGACCGGGTTTTCTATAAATGGAACTGCCACAATTGCTTCGTAAACTGTCTTGGAGTCTTTCAGTTGACCTAATTTTTTACTTTGAGTTCCGAAATTTACTAACTCTGCCAAGGATTCCATTTTTCCAGTGCGAGTGCCGGGCCGTGGGAAAAGGGGGCCCGCAGAAGCACTGGCATTATAAGACGAAGATATATCGCTATCTACTGCTCTATTGTCTAACCAGTCTTTAGGAATGTCTCCAATTTCCAAATAAATGCCTTCTTTTTCTTCTGGAACGAGTCCAAATTGATGCCACATTCCGATTGGGGTGGTAGTTTGTCCTCCCCACCCCTCCCAAGGAGGACCGCCGGCGCCGGGGGGAGCGAAGGGGCCGCAGCCAGCGGGGGCCGGAAGTGTTATATTATCAAAATTTAATCCCCTTTCCGTTTTATCATTAAAGTTTAAGATTGGTGTCTCAAATTTAGTTTGAATTGTCCAAACCGGGGCCGCTGATGATTCTGTATATTCTTTATTGAAAATGTTTATAGAGGCAGATAATTGCATAGAATTATCGTTAGCGTTACTGTCTTGCATCAGATATGTGCCAAGTGCGAAACTATCTATATTGGATCCGGGGTTCCAAAGTGAGGCCGTGGCGGTCGTGGTGGGTCCGCCCGGATCTATTCTCCAATATTTAACCGAAGCTGTTGCAAAAATATCGTCTAAAGTCATCGTATCTGTTGTCGCTTGAAAAATTATATCGGCCCAGGCCTCACCACTATAATAAGGAGGAGTAAATGATGGATTATATCCGCTTGTAGAATCTTTCCATGGCGCTTGAATGGTCCAATCACCTCCGAACCCGGCGGCAGAATATCCATTAATGGCCCTTCCGGCGAGGACAGGAGGTCCAAATGCCGAGGGTCGACTATACATTGTCATTGTCTCATATACTCCGGTGGCAGAACCACTATAAATGCCCTCCGATCCAGAACCAAGGCGCGGGTCTGGATCTTGAGGGGTTTCAAAGGGAGCCCACGAAGGATAATTAAATTCTCTTGCCTTATTAAGACTTCTTCTCATTTTTATTCTCAAACCATAATAAGATCCTACTTTGGTCGGATACTTAAAAGTAGCGGCATCGGCATCGCGGGATTCAGTAGAGATTTTCGTTAAACCATCTTTCAAAAAGAAATTGATAGTTTCTGAGGTGAAATTAGAAATCATTAATTTATATCTATTATTTGCTGGGGCGCTATCTCCCAATGATGCACTATATAAAGTATTTACACTACAACTTGGATGTGGTTCCATCGGTACGAAATTAATATTATAAATTCTTTCAGGCTCCAATAGTGCCTCAAAGGGTATTCTTGTATTCCAGCGGCCTCTTTTGGCCGGATTAAGAGAGAAAATTGTCCCAATACCGTAATAATCGGTGTTGGAAACTGTATAGTTTGTAAATTCCCCGCCCCCGGTCGTGCCGGTCGCTTCGACCACCCTTTGTCTAAAATCGAAAACCCCCGCGTTTTCGGCACTCAAAACAGGATAATCCACTGCAACTCCCGATTTTATTGTGTTAAATAAAATTCCTGGGGAGAACAATGGGGCGTACAAAGATCTTCTAGATCTGCGTAAAGGCACTTTTCCTAAAATATGATCTCCGTATGATTGAGAAAATGCCTGAGCAATCTCCAGAGTTCTCTCTGCTGGATAAAACCCGTCGTAAGGAATGAATTTCATCAAAGCTTTACAAGAAAGGGTCAAAGTTTGTGGAACTCCGAACTCTTTATGATCTTCATCAAAAACTTCAAAATATTCCATAAAATCAGAGAAAGAATAAATGCGATAAAAATTATCCTCTGAGCTATTTTGGGGCGCCAATGAAGAATCCGCACCGAAAATCGAAAACGATGCTGCATTTTCAGAAACAAATCCATTTGAATCGGTTAAATATTTCTGGATATGATCTCCTATTCTAAATTCTGGTATTAGCGACATATCCTTGTTTTTTAATCTCATATTAAGATTATATTGTTCATATTTATCATAAAACGGAGTGGCAGAAGCCGAGATAAAAACGCCGTCCTCAACATAGCCCGCAAATTTATCTGCTTCAAATTTGGCCGAACCCCCGAATACAGAAATATAACCGGCAGAATTAGAATAGGTAGACATAATTAAGGGAGGGGCGCAAATGGGGCCCCAAATACCACTGGCCTCTTCGAGCCATAGATATGTAGGAGATCCAACATTAGAAGCAATTGCTTCCATACCAGTAATTCCCACAACAGATCCAGTTGTTCCCATCGTGTGTTTTCTATTATAAAAAGGAGAAGCCTGTATCAAGCTTAAAACACTGTCAGTAAAAGAGTTGTTAACTGTTGTATAATCATTTTGTAATTCACCAGCACCCTCAGATCCTGATGAATAGTCGATGGCAGTTAAATGGGGGCTTGTTGAAAAATTATCCCTTGCATCTAGGGCCCAAGAACTCTGAGAAGAACTTGCCGACGAATCTGGATAGAGAGTTCCTTGTGAATTATCTCCTCCGAATTTAGATTCTCCAAGAGTTGTTCTTTCCAGTCGAGAATCTTTCCAAAATGTGTTCTGATATCCTACTCTTTCTCGATTTTCTTTGGAATAACAATTAATGGAAGATGGATACACCTGTTCCGAGTATGAAAGATAGCCAAATTCTCTTACCGGGCTAATATTATCGTTTAATGCATTTTCGGAATACATCTCGAATATTCCCACATAAGGCAACCTAGATCCGTCTTCTGTCAAGTAATTGTCCTTTGATATTTCTTTATTTGCAAAATATGTTAGCATATTCCCATAGCTGCTTCGCAATTTGCTTGTTTCCAGCGTATAAAATGGAGGATATCCTTCGCTTTCTTGAATTTTCGCGATTTTTAAACCATGACCCAAAGGCTTATATTTGCTTATTACCGCCGGATCCTTTAAAATCTTGAAAGCTCCATTTTCAGGCATTTTAACATTCCCAAATGGATCGGAATAAAGGGTTCCCCCCGGAAGGTTATATGCGGTTTTTCCATGACTATTCCAATATCTCACCAATGGATGTTCGTTTCCTCGAATTTGTTTCCACGAAGGATGTTGATAGGGGCCATTACGCTTTAATAATATAGCATTTAATAGTGCAGCAGGGCCGGCATCATAATCAAATGCATCTTGATTAGTAAACCCATCTGGAATTAGAGCGGAATTCACATAATCTGAAATATTTGCAACCGAGGGCCTATATCCTATGAAAGAACTTGAATATTCCAAAGGCTCGTAAACATTATAATTAAGCCAATTATAAACCGTTGGAATATAGTAGCTCGAAGTAAAAGAATAAGAGCCGCCTGTACCCAATACGGGCAACGAATTTTTATCAAAGCCAAAGAGGTGGATATTTATCGAGGCCGTGGGCCCGAAATAGTTCTGTTGATAATATATTGATACATAATCACTCGCAGAAGAAAAGGTTACAAGAGAAATGGGCCCACTAGACGAAGAAACTTCTCCAGAGTAAGGAAGATAACCAAAGGTATCATATGAAAGGGCCGATGCTGTTATCCATGCATATTGCATATCGGTTCTAGGAATGGGGTGCTGCACATAAAAATTATCATAAACGGAGGCGGTCAATGATGTTGAGCCGGAATCTTTCATTTGTCGAACTGGATTCCGATTAACTTGATAGATGCTAGCGGTGCCAGCATAATTCAGTGAATTAACAACCGAGGGGCCGTTGCCTATTCCAAAAACATCCGAATAATAGCCAAATTGATTTACATGAGATGCCAAAAGAAGTCTATAGGGATCTCGAACTGTCGTATTTCTATAATTTATGTTATTATATGGAGAATATTCAGCAGCTTCCGGATCCAGGGCGGGCCCTCCGTTGGAATCACCTGCCGTATCTGGTGAGCCCGGAGAAGAAAATCGATTAACGAAGACCCAAGCCGATCTTCCTCGCTGTGGCTTTGCATAATCATCCATTCCTGCCACATAAGGGGAAGGAATATTGACGACTTCAAAGCCACCGGCCTTTATAAAGGCAGAATTATTGGTTGTTCTACCACAAGTTTGGACAATCTCATAATCTTTACTATAATTTCCAAGTTCTCCTGTGGTTGTATTATCTTTGATGTTTTTGATATTTACTGGTCTTTTTGCTATCAAATCGCGATAAAATACGGCTCGGGGGATAGTCGGAGGCTGATATACGAACTTCATTGACACCGGAGAGGTGGGGAATGTTAATGCCCACGCTTCTGGCCTATTAGTTCTACTATCGGTGCCTTGATTGAGAGGAACATGCCTATGTTGATTTCCGCCAACCCACTTTTCAGTAAACGGGCCCTGCATTGG
>Ga0098047_10000687_pt1 | contig 13595 bp, 9 predicted proteins | sample 12_taG_FD_92585 | JGI IMG/M metagenome (GOLD analysis project Ga0098047, IMG submission 92585) | Marine viral communities from the Subarctic Pacific Ocean - 12_ETSP_OMZ_AT15267 metaG | ecosystem: Environmental > Aquatic > Marine > Oceanic | place: Subarctic Pacific Ocean | collected 2015-01-16 | reverse complement strand
TGTGGATATTTTTTCAATAATTGTAAAACTCTTTGACCTTTGGACCTGTTACCGTTTTTCCCTTGGATGGGTAGGTATTCGTCAAAAAATACGAAACGTGAATCCAATAAAGTTTTTAAATCTGAGAAGACATCACTAATACGATTAGTTAAAAGAATAACTATACTTTTTCTGTCGTGATATTCTTTTTTGTAATCTTTAATAACATTTTCTTTTGGGTCAAATTTCCATTTTCTAGGATTTAAACTGGAAGGAGTATCCATATAAGACCAATCTTCCTGATAAGGAGTCTTAAATAAGGTGTCATCAAAATCGAATAATGCTAATTTCATAAATTATTTTAATTAGTTGAATACCAAAGATATGAAAAAAAGTCAAATAAAAAAACCCACAGAGTGGGTTTTAATATAAAATACTATAATATCTATTAAGTCTTCTATTATTGTTCTCTTTGTTTTTTAATATTAGAATAAACTCCCACAACCTTACCAGGTCTTCCATCATAAGTGTCTCGTTTTTCTACTTGACTTGGAGCTCCTCTATATTCTCCTTCACTATCTCTTGAAGTTTCTAAAATTTCTTCATCGGATAATTCATCCAATATTGCATCTTCAGGTAAATCATAGCCTGAAGTGGTATTGAAATCTTCAGGACCATCTAGATTAGCGTCCGTATCATGACCAGTTAAGCCACCAATATCACCGTCTCCAAAAGTTTCGCTTATTTCGGCTATTGTTTCATCTTCATCATCCATATACGATTCGACTAATCTCTTAAATTGTGATTCAGTTAATTTAATACTTTGAGGTTTACTACCGTAGGAAGTTGGGAGTACGATATCGTACCCCATACTCTCTACTAATTTTGATTTTTTATACTTTAAATTCATCTCTTCCTTTTTTATAAATATTATACATTCTCAAAAGACGCACCTGTTGGTGTGATTAGGAATTCAATATCTATGAATTCAAGTGACCGAGTAGGTTTGATATAAATCTTACCTTCTAATGTATTTTGGTCAATTAATTGTGGGTCATCTGAAAGAACAACTCTAAAGTCAGTTAATCCTCTTTCCCTTCTAATTGAATCCAGTATTGGATTAACCAAATCTAAGAACTCGTTTCTTACTTGTTCATCATTCTGTTCGAATAGAAGTTTAACTGCAACCGCCGAAATAAGTTTTCTCGCTTGGAGTAGTAACCTTCTTACGTTAATTCGGTCAAGTGCTGATTGTCTACTTTGAAGTGTTTTATTACCCCAGATAATAGTCCCAACATCCGAATAAGTTGCTATTGGATTGATTCTACCTTGATAAAGTGTATCCCTTTCATCTAAAGTAAGTTTCTTTCTTGCTTTGACTGCATTTACAATACCTCGCGTATATCCAGCTGAAGCGAACCAAGGGAATGAGATATTATCCGTTAAGGCTATATTCCTCATTACATCATAAGTTGCGGGTAACCACACTCTTGTGTTATTCTCTTGGTCGTTATACTGAACCCAAGGATAGTAAGTAGCGGTATAGTTAGAATCAATACCAGTTAAATCCAAATTATCAACGGCTTCAGTAGCTTGAATTATATTATTAGGGTCACTCGATGATGCAACAAACATATTGTAATCGGGTGTGGTGGTAATATAAAGAGAATCTGCTCTTTCACTCTCAACCATATCAATAGTTTCTTCAATAAGATTACTATTACTTACATAATCAATACCGGGAGTAGTAAATACGTTTATATTAACCGCTTCTGGGTTTCGGAATGTTCTTATACCAAAGTAATAAGCGTAATAGTCAGTAGTTGCAAAATACCCAGATTCACCCCAAGGTGTTTGACTTAATAATTTAAATGAACCATCACCTTTAGCGTTAGGGAATTGGGTGGAAATACAAGCTCCGTTTAAGAATCCTGATTTACCTCGGATATATTGGTCACTATTAGTTCTATATTTTCTATAGATATCCCATCCATCAAAACCACCATAAGGGGCTAATGTGAATTTTCTAGATTGTATTTTATAATACGGGTCACTCATATCTGTTGGTTCCCTTCTAAAAGAAGCAGCACCCACGGAAAATTGGTTTTCCGTAGTTGTACCTGAAGGTCCACAATTTTTACATAATGTAGTTACACATAATTCCCCTAAAGTATTAGTACAAGTAGCCCCACTATCTAAGTGAAAGCCAGGTGTTATACATCCCCAATCATCACCATCTAAGTCGGTACATGTATTGGATGCGGGTTGTTTTCCTTTGTATTGGAAAAAATCATCATCATATGCTGACGGTTCACTAGTGGATATACCCAAATAAACTCTTCTAATGTTGTCACCTTTACTAGTGGTGGCATTATCAGCAGTAGAACTTAAAGCAAATGGTGGGTTCCAGATAGTTTCACCAGGTGTGTTATATTGTGTTTTATAGTATAGGGTCGGACTTTGTTCAGAAGCATATTGTCTAGTAATGTACCCTTCAAATCCACACGGAACAGCATCATATCTATTGACATCTAGCTCTTGTTCTGGGTCAACATCAACCATTATGTACTTACTTTTTAATTCATATTCACCATTAGCGGTTCCTACTTTTACTCCCACAAATGAATTTAAATTTATATCCATACTACACCTTGTGAATTTTTCTAGTACAGTAGGAGCGTTATCAGTGTCGTAGTAATCTCTTACTAAGATATCAAATTCTTTTCTCTCCAAAGAAATATTAATAATAGAAAGTTTAACTGCAGTATTAGCTGCATTTCCATCGGCAATAGATATAAATCTGAATAATTTATAAACCTTATTACCTCTTAATTCAGAAACCAAATAAGGGGTAACGGGAGTTTGCCATTGTTCTTGATAAAAAGCTATAGTGTTAGTATTGATAGTATCTCGATAAGGTGGTAAATCTAATAAATTACAATTAAGTCCTTTTATATATCCCTTCTTATACGCGTAAGTCAACATATTAGGATAAGCTTCATCAACAAAGACAGGTACTTTCTCCATATCTTTATCAAATGGCTGGGTTCCAAATACTCGTTTTAAATAATTTTTATTTGTTGGGGACATGGATGTTTCAAAACGGAAAGTGTCTCCATCTACATCAGTTACATTAATACCAAATGTTGCAAAAGGATTAGTAGCAATATCCCCAAAAGTATTTCCAGTACAAACCATCGTTACATCAGTTCCACCAGTAACTTGATAAACAGGACCACCAGAAGATAGGGTACTTTCACCCCTTGACCTCAATGTAGCCACTACCATATCATCGTAATTACAATAAGTTTTTCCAGTAAATAAGGTATAAGAATAATTGGTAATACCTGAAAATAATGTAGTATTAGCACTCGTACTAATATCAACAACATTACTTAAATCAACACCAACACTTAAAGCAAATCCACTGTAAGAATCAGTACCAACTGGGTTGTCGAAAAATGTATAAAGCCATGGGTCATTGATATCATCACAATAATCACTACAGTCGGAACCTAGTCTTGGAGCGGTTACTCCACTAAATGTTGGGTAGTAAGAAGAAAGTAAAGTACCTCCAGAAGATTCCGCAAATGCACTTCCATCACTATTTTCATAATTACATCCCCACGCATATGATATTGGAGTCCCAGTTAAAGAAAAGAAACAAGGAACGGCTCCTGTGGCACAGGAAGTAGAAAAAGGAGTAAACCCTGTTATAGTTCCAGTTCCCGCACTAAAACAACTATCACCAGATAATCCTGTAGCGGTACACCCTGTAATTACTGTGGTGGGGTGACCAAAAGTATTAACTGCCGCACTAAAAAATGAAGTAAGTTCAGTGGCTAATGTAGTTTCACTACCATTAGTTTTAAAAATAGTGGAATCTAGTTTCCCTTGGATAGGCCACGGTAAAGTTGCAGTAATATCAGCCCAAGCCGTATCACTAAATACACTTCCACCAGAATATATCGTATCAAATTCCCCAACCACTACTGTAGCAGAAGTACCGGTCGTACCTTCCCACTTTGTTCCAGTATTACAGGTAGCAGCACTGAACTCGGTACCTAGGGTACTCATACATTGGTCTCTTATGCTTTCACAATCAACATTTCCAATAGTAGAAATAGACCAAGATGGTCCAGCATCATAACCCGAATATCCCAGAACTCTAGTTATAAATAATTGGTTTGATTGTTGTAAATACGCTTTTGCGATATATGATAATTCGTATTTGGGGATTTGAGTACCTACAAATTTTTCAGGACTAAGTCCACCAAAATAAGTTTGAAACTCCCCGTAAGAACTAATAAAAATAGGTTCAAAAGCTGGTCCTTTTAAGGTTTCACCCGCAATACCTAATGTCGTGACGCCAACACTTTGGGCCACGAAACTCAAATCTTTCTCTGAAGTGTAAACTCCAGGCGAAACAAATACTTTAGAGTCTGATGCCATTGTTTTTAAATTTTTCTATAGTGTGTTATTTTATTTTTTATATAAATATAATCTTCAAACCCAAAAGATTATGTAGTCCTCAGCTATTATCTAGTTGTGTATGAAAAAAAACTTACTTTTTTCATACTTATAGTTATGATGTCCACACAAAGGTCAAAAAATATCAAAATTACCCCTAACACCCACACCATATTAAAAGACTATTGTGAAAAAAATGGATTAAAGATGTTTGCGTTTGTAGAAAAAATAATTAGAGAAAGGTGTACACCTAAAAAAGACATATATGGAGACCTCTAAGCTAGATGAGTACCTAACACAAGAGTTTTAGGATACCCAGAGTCTACGGTAAGACAACAAACTGTAAAAACTACCACATCACCATTGGTTATATAAAACTGTTCTATTCCATTACTTAAGTTAGTTCCATTAACAGAAATAGTGTAGGACGCTATCTCTTTTAATTCTAGTATTTGAATGGTGGCATCATACTCAAAGGTTTTAGTAATACTTAAACCAGTTGCCAGAGTAAAAATTATGTTTTCAACAAAATTACCATCATTATCACCCACGGGTTCCATTTGTTTTTTTCGAGTTTTGGTACCGACTTCAAATAATGCAATTTTTCTCGTAATAGCGGGGGTCACAATAAACTCTTCCTCATCTATAAGAAACCCCTGTAATTGTAATGTATAATTTTGGCTATAAAATTTTCTTTTCTCTAAATCAGACATTTGACTTTCATCACTAATATTAGTTAATACAATGGGAATATAATGACCTTTTACAAAAGTATAGGCTTGGCGGGATGTAAAAGTTTGCATAATAACCTTATTAAACAAATTTAATTCTCTCATTCTATTACACACGATTTTTAAGTCATAAGTAATATCTATAGGTACTGGTTGGGGTATTTTATACAAATCCATGCCTTTTCGTTGTCCATCCCAAGTTGGGACTTTGGAGTAATGAAATGTTCTTCTATCTGGAATTGTATAAATTAATGCTGGGTTAGTACCATATTGTACATCAGGTTGTCGGACTACAACTAAAAAAGGAATCTTAGGATTTAAATCCTTATCGGAAAATGACCATGTGTCTGCAAATTCCGCCCACCTTTGTAAGGTTAAAATTTGGTCTACAAAAGAAATAGCTTTTCCATTTACTGTTATGCGTAAACGGTCTTTAACAAACTCTAATAATCCTAAGTCTAAATCTTCATGTAAAACACTTTTAGGTAAAAAAGTTCCATCATCACTAATAAATTCTGCTAATTGTTTTCTTCTTTTAGGTGTCGACCTACCATCATATCCCGATGGATAATGTGGTTGGTTACTAACCACGGGATACATATTCAACGTTTTCTTTATTTTTTTATTAATTTTACCCATTCTTAAATACCATTAAATTCATCTTCACTAGTAGGTACACATACTATAGTTCTATAAAATCCTTTATATCCAACAATCGTATGAGCATTATCACTAGTTATTTTTCCATCATTAGCTACTGTAAAATATCTAGTCATATCTTCAGTCTCTGCGTAACCTATATAATCCCCATATTTAATATCTATATTTAATTCTTTGAGGTGTTTTATATAGACGCCTAAAGTTAAGGTTCCGTTTTCTACATATCTCATTATTCCATTCGCATAGGAGTCGTTACTAGGTCCTGCAATATTAACTAAGGCCTTAAATTCTACTGGAGGATAAAATCTAATTTCTTCTGGTGCCGCTTCACCGTATACTCTATCTGTCTTAGTTTTAGAAATATCTACGCTAAATAAAACTAAAGTAAAATTTAAATTACCATGTAAGTACTCCATTCCTAAAGATTCTTGTAATTTAAAATCTTCGGAACCAAAAAATTTATTTACACGTGTTATTGGGACTCGTTTATCACTCATAGTAGTAGTTTCTTATTTATAAATATCAATATTTTGTTTATATTTTTATATAAAACTATATGCTTTGGAAATAAAAATACCCGAAAAAGAAGCTAGTAAAATTATTAGTACCTATACTGGTGCTAATAATTACATATTAGATTTACAACAAAAAATACAAAGTCCTTACTATAAACTTGGAAGAAGCCAGGTAGACTATGTCCTAACCCACCACAATACCATTCCTAAAATAGCACGGAAATATACAAAAATAGACCCTTATTTTTCAGAACAATTACAAGAAAAAAGAATACTCCCAACGGCACCCTCTCAAGTATGGGCAGAAAAAATTTTAGCAGAAAGTACAAAAGCATACCACATTTGGGGTAAAATAATAGAAGCCGATGAATTACATGCTTTTTGGATTCCTAAATCTCAAATAGTGCCATCTACTACAAAAAAAATAAAAGTAGATTATTCTCCCTTTTCTCATCGTCCCCTTATGGAACATCAAAAGCCTGCAGTAGAAAACCTTTTAAAAAATGATTTATATATTCTCGCGGATGATATGGGGTTAGGTAAAACTACAGTTGCAATAATTGCAAACATAATAGAAAATGTGGAAAAGACTTTAATAATTTGTCCCGCTTCATTAAAAATAAATTGGAGAAGAGAAATACAAAATTATAATCAAACCGATATTGAAATAGTTGAAGGTAAAGTGTGGAAAGATTCCAAATACATTATAATAAATTACGATATTTTAAAAAATTTTCATAGTCTAGAGGATGATTCCATCCGAACTATTATCAATGCTGGGTTTAAAAGAATAATAATTGATGAAGCCCACTACATATCAAATCCTAAAGCCCAGAGAACAAAAATAGTAAATCAGATTGTCAAAAAAATAGGTAAGGCGTGGCTATTAACTGGAACACCAATGACCTCTAGACCCATAAATTATTATAATTTATTAAAATTAGTGGAAAGTAGGGTGAGTAATAATTGGGTGAGTTATGTGAGACGTTACTGTGAAGGGTACCAGTTTAGAGGGCCTAATGGGCGCCAAATTTGGAATGTAAACGGAGCTTCAAATCTAGAAGAATTACGTGATAGAACAGCCAATAAAATAACACGACGACTCAAAGAAGATGTGTTAGATTTACCAGATAAAATAATTACCCCCATTTATTTAGAACTTGATTCACAAGATTATGAAAAAGAAATGGGTGAGTATTTATCGTGGTCGGACGAAAATCAAAACCAAAGTATTTCTATTCACTTGGCTAAGTTAATGAAAGTACGACAGATAATTGCAACTGAAAAATTAAAACACACTACAGAATTAATTAATGATATTTTAGAACAAGACAAAAAAATTATTGTGTTTACTAATTTTACCGCCCCACTAATGGAGTTGGGTAACCACTACCCAAACTCATGTGTTTTATTACATGGACAAATGTCAAAAGAACAAAGACAAAAAAGTGTGGATTCTTTTCAAAATGACCCCAACATAAAGATTTTTATATCTAATTTAAAAGCTGGGGGAGTTGGGATTACCCTAACAAAAGCAGAAGTTGTAATTATGAACGATTTAAGTTTTGTTCCATCGGACCACGCCCAAGCAGAGGACCGTGCATTTAGAATTGGTCAAAAAAAGAATGTTTCCTGCATTTATCCCATATATGAAAACACTATTGAACATATAATTTATACTATTTTACAAAAAAAGAAAAATGTTATAGATACCGTAATGGGTGATAATATTTCAGAAGAAGATGTCTTTAGTGAAATTATGAATGAATTACATAATTAATAAAAAATCGAAACTAACATAATTTGTAATATTTATAAATAAAACACTTATGCCAACTCCAGTATCATTAATAGATAAGCAAAGACTTTTTACCCAACTAAGACATTTATTGGGGGCTCCCATAGTAGGCGTAGAATTAGAAAATGAAATGTTAGACTCCCTTCTAGAGCTAGCCATTCAAGATTATGGAATGTATGTACAAGATTGGTTAATCGAAAATCAATGGTCTTCCATATATGGAATTAATGTTGATGAAGCAGATTTAGCTATGGCTTATACTACCCGAACTTTAGACTGGGAAACTTCATTTACTTATGCCTATTCTAAAATAGTGGGTTTACAAACTGCCGGTCCGTGGATTCTAAAAAAAGACTATGTAGAATTAGTCCGTAACCAACAAATTTATCAAATACCTAAAAATAGAGAGATAAATGAAATTTTATGGTTTACACGTCCCGAATTAAATGAAATGTTCATTATGGGTGGTCTGGGTGGCTTTGGTGGTATGGGCTTGGGGGGAGCTGCTGGAATGGCACAAATGGGAATTGTAGGTTCTTATTTTATGATGCCCGCATATGACATTCTATTACGAATGCAAGATAGAAATCTTAAAAATCGTCTTATTGGTTCTGAATTAACATATAGAGTTACGGCCGGTCCCGAAGGAACCCGTTACTTACATTTATATAATGTTCCTGGTGGTAAATTTGATTTCGGGAGTTCTGAAATGAGAGGTGGACGAGTATGGTATTGGTATTATGACGTTAATCCTGATAATGTTAATGATTGTTTGGCACAAAATCCAGATATTGTTAGAATACCATCCGATGCCCCACTTAGTGAAATTACATGGTTAGATTTAAATCCACCAGCAAGAGCATGGGTAAGACGATATTTTACAGCTCTAGCAAAAGAAACGTTAGGAAGAGTAAGAGGTAAATTTAGTGGAGCTTTAAAAGTACCCGACAGTGAACTTACTATGGATTATTCCAGTTTATTTAGTGAATCACAAGACGAAAAATCTAAACTAACTGAAGAGTTAATGGCACGTTTAGAAAGATTACGAGAAGATAAAATGATGGAAAGAAAAGCACTTGTAGCCGAAAATCTTAATAAAGCATTAGGATACCGTCCTTTCCAAGACCCCTATAACGTAATTTAAAAATGGGATTATTTACAAAAGTCGACTTTTCACGTCAAGTTCAACAACACAAAAATACCTACGCACATTTATCTGGGAGTACCCACATAGACCAAGGTTTAATAGTTAGGGGTGGGATTACTGGAAGTAGCGACAATAATGTCTTGATTGTTACCGCCTCCACTGGTAATACCGTTATTCTATGTTTAGCTAGACCGTTAATGACTGGTATTAATTATAATACTCCAGCTAATGGTGGTTCCCCATTACAGATAGATAGGAATTTTCTGCCAGTGGGGACGGGCGTAGATATAGAACTAACCAATACGGGACAGGTAGCAAAAATACTATCTTCTAAAAGGTTTAAAAGAGATATTAAGCCCCTTTCCTATGAAGATTATAAACATTTATTAAATCTTAATCCAGTACAATTTAAATGGAAGGGAACTAATCAAGATAGTGTAGGGTTTATTGCAGAACAAGCTCATGAATTAGGTTTAAGTAAATTCATGGTCTACGACGAGGAGGGTAAGCCAGAAGCTATTAGTTATAAATTATTAACGGTGGCTATAATAGGATTATTAAAAAATGGTATAGAAATTCCTAAAGTTACCTCTACGATAAAGGAACCTATTGAGGATATTCCTATTATTATAACAGAGGATTATACCACCACAACTACTCGTTATATCATCGCAAAAAAAGACGACATTACTATTACTTTAGATGACACCAATTTTAAAAGATATTATATTAAGTCTATGGCTGAAATAAGTGTAGTTCCAACCCAAGGATTAATTGATGAAGAGTGGCAAGAAATAAAAATGGGACCACAAAGTAGTATAGAATTAATTGCCTATGAAGGTAATTGGTATGTTCTTTCCTCAGACGGTCTCAAGAATTCCTAAGTCTTCTAAAAAACTATTAGGGTGAGAACCAATCCTATTCCAAAATATCTCTTCTTCGGGAGATAAAGTTAAAACATCCTCTAACTCATCTTGGTCACCTTCTTTTCTTGGAAGCCCACTAATTAATTCACATTGTTTAGCGGTAAAGAATTGTCTATCTTTTGGGTCTTTGACTATTAAAGTATCTCTTATTTCTGGTTTAAAAACCACCAATAAAGGTTCTACTCTCTTATTAAAAATATTAATATAACGTGGAACATTATATTCTCCTGTTAAATCGGGATTACTTTCAATATCATCATCTTTAATCCTATAACATCTTAAGATGGTTTCAGATGTTCCATCTTTTAATTTTTTATTTTGTACGTCTCCGTGAGATAATGCACTTCCATTATTAACATAATATATTGTATCACCCAAACTCACATTTAAATTTTCTTTAATTATTAATTCCATATGTGCCATTTTGGACATTAAATAACCAGCTTTAGTTCTTTTCTTTGCTCTTTCCTTATACTCCCCAACTGTAAGTTTGACTCTAGATTTATTTGCAATTTTAGCTAAAGGTATTTCTTCATTATATATTTTTTCTAGGTAATCGTAATAACTTTCTATAAATTTCTTACCATTTCCTTGTAATAACAATTCTAAACCTACATCTATAAAATCAACCAAAAACTCCTGTAAAGTTTTAGATTTTATAGAATTCCCAGTTAATTTAACATCCCCCCCATCCGTTAATAAAGCATAATTTTTTCTTGCGATATTAATACATGAAGGCCACATTCCATCAGTATCTAAACCCATTTCATTTCTCATAAATAAATCATTATATTCAGCTACGTCTGCTTCACCACCATAGTATATTTTATCTTTTTCCACCAATTCATTATTACCCTTACCCACATACTCCCGAGAATCTATATCTTTAGGAGAAGAAAAATTTACACCATCTGTATCCAGTACCAACGGTTCATAATCTTTTTCCATAAACCATTTTATCATATGTCTCAAATATTGCCTTCCTGTACATGTCACTTTTTCTCCACCATCCATTTCTCCCCATGGAAAAACCTGAGGCGCTGATAGTGACCCAAACATAGAATTAATAAAAATTTTTAATGGTAATTGTTTTCGTCCAAATGACGCAGATTTCTTGGTATCAATACCATAATATTTAGATGATAATTTTTTATATTTTATTCTAGTATCTCTAAAATATTTTAACATTGCTTCCATTGCTCCATTCACATCACACTTTGGAAAAACTTTATGGACTAATTGTATGGCTGGATATAGTGAACTAAAATCTAACTTTAAAACATTGGTGGAATAACCAGTTTTAATAAGTCGTGATAACCCACCCACAAATGGGCGTTTTATATCTTTTTTTGGAATAGCTAATCCTTTTTTATATGACCACGTTAACATTAACATTTTCCATAATGTGGCAGTTCCCATAGTAGAGGCTCTCTCATACGTCGTAGGTATCATTGATGACAATAAAAAAGACGCCTGATTAAACTCTTCATCAACAGTTAGTGTTTCTTCTATATCACCCTCCAAGTATTTTTTAATAATAAATTGACCATCTACTTCTTCATATACTGTTGGGTATTTTCTTAACAAATCTTCTAAACCTTCAGTTGAAGCTAGTTTATATTTTCCTGTTTTTGGATTAAAATAATATGTTTTATTATCTTCATAAATCTTAGCAATTTTATCACCCGGTACATATACCCTACTTTCTTTATTAGCTCCAATATACTTGGTAATATATTTAAGCCCCCACGATTTAATATCCGAATTAATAGTTTGTGTTCTTCTTACTGCATGAGCAATATCAATTATATTATATCCCCACATTAATGTGGAAGTATAATCTTCCATTTCTGCCCCCAGTTTAAGTATAGAATCCTTTCTTCTTATATTAACATTCGGATTTAAAGTTTGGGCAATCTCCGTAATATTTAAACCTAAAATTTCTGCTCTTCTAAAAATCCACTCCCAATCAAAGAAAGCTGAATTATACCCACCAATGATAGTCGGTCTAATAACGTCCAAAGTTTCAAAAAACTTTCTAATTAAATCTCTTTCTGATTCATCGTCATGAGCATAATAGATATGACTATTTCCTCTGTTATCTAACATGCCAATTAAGAAAATCATTCCATCTTGTGGTCTCAACGCGGTAGTCTCAATATCAAAAACTAATCTATGAATTTGATTATAATCATCAAACCCTTTAAATAGTCTTTTTTCTTTCTGTACTAAATATTGTTCTACTGGAGTTAAAATAGTTAGGGAGTCCCTACATTCTTGAGCCCACGGATTAATTCCCCCTTCTCTAAAGAATGAAACTAAATTCTGATAAGTTTTAGTGGTTTTTATTAAAAAATTAAACCCTTCAACAAGTCTAGGCTCATCATGATTTTCTAATCGTTCAATAATAATACCATGTTTAGCCATGGCTTCTTTTTGTCTTATCTTACTATTACCATAAAAATTTAATGGTCTTAAATCTCCCACCCACGCAAAAGGTATAAATTTATCTTTATAAATTTGTTTCCCATTAATTGGATGTTCTTTAATTTTATAAATGGAGTTGGAGCGATAATCGTATTCGACTGCTACGATATATTTTTCTGGGTCATTTCCTTCTAAGAAGCTTTTAATCTCCTCTTGTGTAATCTTCATATATTTAAATTTTCCGTTTGTAACATTTGCTTCGTGTAACACGAATTTTACTTAACATTAATTTAAATATATGAACTAAAATGGTGGGTGTCAATTAATGAACCCCAAAACTCTCTTGAATATTAATAAATAAATCTTCACGGATTGGGACAACTAATTCGGTGAATTGGCCTAATAATTCAATGGTGAACTGTCCTTGGTACCTACCAACCTCACTAATATCACTAGCTTGCCACCTATAATAAATGTAATACTGTACCGGATAATAATCATCTACCACTTCTTTTGCTACTATTCCACCAGCTTTATTAAGAATAACAAATTCTCCAGTATCTACCTTTTTCATAGAAAATGCAATTGCAGAATTTCCTAATTGTTCGTAGAAATCCATATAATCATTTCTTCCATCTTGAATAAGTTGCATTTTTAAGATAGGTTCTAATGAGTTTTTTCTTATAAAAAATTCCATAATTCTTTTTTATAATAAATATTGTTAGATGATGAATCTAAAACTTATTCTGCTTCCTCCCATGGTTTATTTAAATATATTCTAAAATTATGCGGAATTTATAATCTTTGACGGCAAACATGGCCCCAGAAAATAAAGTAATTGAAAATATAAAATAATTTTGAGAATATAAACCAAGCCCTATTTCATCAAGTTCGGAAGGACCCGGTGAAATTACTGGATTGGATGGATAGTCTTCGATACTA
>Ga0098047_10000682_pt1 | contig 13630 bp, 16 predicted proteins | sample 12_taG_FD_92585 | JGI IMG/M metagenome (GOLD analysis project Ga0098047, IMG submission 92585) | Marine viral communities from the Subarctic Pacific Ocean - 12_ETSP_OMZ_AT15267 metaG | ecosystem: Environmental > Aquatic > Marine > Oceanic | place: Subarctic Pacific Ocean | collected 2015-01-16 | reverse complement strand
TGGTTTAGTATCGGGTGTTGCCCGTGACAGTCATCCTCTCGGCGCTGCCTTCTACATATTGCTTATTTGTCACCCATTAGGGCCACGCATCATCACGGATCTCCCACACCAAATCATAATTGAGGGTGCTGACATTCATATCACCGTCAGTTTCATATTCGCACGCGGCAGGCTGTAAATGTTTGACATCATAATATTGCAAGTTGGAGGCGCTCTTGGTCAGGGCTCCGCCGGTTATGGTTGAGGCCGCCGCGCTGGCGGTGGTCAGGACGGTGTCACTGGTAATGCTGGCCACGATGAAAGCGGTGCCGCCAACGGTGATGCTATCGCCAGCGATCAATTCACTTTCAAAGGAGGTGCCCACCCCGGTCAAGGTGCTGGTGCCTGAGCTGATTGATGCGGTGCCGGTCAAACCGCTGCTTGATCCACCACCACCGTACCAGTTTGCGCCGGAGCGCATCAGTGAGGTGCGCATCTTGGAACGATAGGTTGCGTGATCATCTGCCCCGCCGGTTGCGTTGTCGGTGATCAGCCGTGCCTGAAACGTGCCCGCAAATGACCTGTAATCCAAGGTGGTTGGAGAGCCGCCGCCATTGCGCGGAGCGAATGGCTGATTGGCATCCCCCACAAAGAACTGAACCTCAATCCGTGGGGTCACTATGTTGTCCTCAATAACAGTTCGAAAAACATCAATGCCAACATCATCATTGAGGAAAGTGACTGAGGAGGATTCAAAGTGAACCTCAAAATTGTTCAGGTCATCAAGGTCACTGGCAGCCATTAGGGTGTTGCCGCATATCGGCTGATACAAGTCAGGGTCAACATGATTCCTGATGCGTCCGTTGACGTTTCAAAAACCTTGTAATTGGTGCCGCCGGTTGACAGCACCCAGCCTTTGGAGGGATAGGTGCTCACGCCATTTATGTTGATAAAGAACCGCTGATCAATTTCAACCTCCCGGCCGTTCATTTCCACTGTGAACCGTTCACGCAGCTCTTCTCGGGATGCGGTGAACTCAACGCCCACGCTTGAGGTTGGGAGCACGGTGGTCAACGTGGCTTGGCAATCATTGTTAGCCCAATCCAAATCCTCAGACAGCTGCGCAATTGTGTAACTGTTGGGCATGGTTAAGTTAAGAATCCCCCGCCCGCAACGTGGATGCGGACGGGGGCACCTGTATCCCCTTGGCAGTAGAATTAAGCCCCGGTGATTGTCTCCCCAGCGTTGGCGTTGATGATGATTTCATCAACACAATTGCGAACACGCACCACGCTGGCCGGTGGCTGCTCGGTGCGGTACGTCTCACTGACAAACTGGCCGCCGCGCGCATTGTAGGCCAAGGTGCGGCCGATGCCGCCGTTGGTGAACGGCCCGTTGGCAATGCTACAAACATAGAAACTGGTTGTTGGCCAGATCTTGGTGGCACTGCGGGTTTGACCCTTCATGGCGGAGTTGTATTGGCTCTTGCAGATGATAACATCATCAACACCCAGCACCCTCGCAACTTGATCTGTTGCCCAAGCAAAGGTGCCTGAACCATTAATCAAGTTGCGCATATCGTCAGTTTGGACCATTTCCTGATACAGACTCGCCTCAATGACTAGGTTGATCCCCCTGAAGATGCCGTTGGCATTCAAGCGCATCACAGCATTGTTGATGTCAGCGATTGGGGTGGCAGTGCTGGCTGCGCTCATGGCTGCGGTTGCGGCGGTTGAGTTGAAACTTGAGCCGCTCAGCGCAGTTGCAACACGCAATTCATGGCCCACAATTAGGTCGTCAGCCAGTTGATTGGCTGCGACAGTGGCGATGTCCAAAAGGGCATCCGTTTGGGAGTTGGCAATGTCCAGATCATCCAGACTATTCTCAACTCCATATTCAACACACTCAAATGACGCTGACTCATACTCGCCGCTTGCGGTGGCAAAGTTGCTGCCCGGTGCCCGAGGTTTGCTGATGTCGTTGTCAAACTGGTTGCCCTTGATTAATACATACTTGCCTGTCTGGGTGTCGGTCCCCTGAACAGGTAAAATGCGTTGGCCGACAAACTCTTGACGGTCAACTTCATTGACGGCCTGATTGATGATCGGGTTGAAACTTGCGCTTGATGATGCAAATACACTCATTTTTTTATTCCGTTATGCTAAGAATGTTTGGTGTGGAAGGAGTTCAATCACATCTCCATCAGCCGATGAAGCCTGAAGGGCAACTCCAATTTTGGTATTGCTGGAGTCAGTGCCCACTTTGCCAGAGCCATCAATGTAACATGTAGCAGCTACGGCAATTGTGTTGCCTCCCGCCAGCACTTGAATTGTGCCGCCAGCGTTCAATAATTGGACGTTGCCGAATGCTGACGCGGCTACATCTTCAGTTGTTACTCCAATGATTTGCTCAGTGGCATTGTCGCCGCTTGCGGCGATTGTTCCGCTGGAGTCCAGTGTCACCAGACTGTATGCGGATATAGCAACGGCTGTAGCTTGGAAGCTGCGGCCGCTGGCTTGGCTTGTTGTTGATCCCATTTGTTTTAGTTATTTTTTTGAGCCATATCCCACAGCTCAGGGTTGGTTTTTGACACCTCAATCACCGCCGCTGAGCGGCAAGAATTTGGGTGGGTTGATAAATATTTTTCAATCATGGCTGAGATGATTTCCTGTTTGGTTTTGGGTTGCTCGCCGGTGGCTGAATCCTTGATGGGTGAGGTGCCGGTGTGAAGTTTGGTCAGTTCATCAACCCGCGCCTTGAGTTCCGCCATTTCTTTTTCTTCAGGTGTTGCGGCACCCTCTTCACGTTTGTCAGGCACGCCGGTCATGTCCATGACCTCACGCAATCGGTTGATTGCGTTTTCAATGTGTGAATAAACCTCCTCAACCGCAGCACGCATTCTCTCCTGATATTCGTCGTCAGGCTCTTCAAGCTCATCGGCCTCGGGCTCTTTTGACTCCTCCTCCTCCTCAACTGTTTCACCCTCCTCCTCCTCAGCAATCTCATCATCCTCGCCGCGTTCTTCATCCTCACGGTCCTCCTCATCTTCCTCAGCCAGAGCTTTTTTCGTTTTGGCCTTGGTTTTTTTCTTTTCAGGCGCGGCAGCTTTTTTCTCCCCCTCCTGAGCGGCTGCTTCATGCGCGGCAGAAGCCGATTCGTTTGAGGCGCCCAGCTCTTCAAAGACCTCCTCAGTCACGGGCTCGGCGGGCGGTTTGGTTTCGGTTGTCGTCAAGTTCATGTCTATACCCTTGGTTGATTTGTCACCCATTTCACTGAACAAAGCCCCATTTGCCGCGGGTGTATCGACAAAATCGGCGGAGGTTATTTTGAGCGGGCGCACGGTTGGATATTCAAACCGGGCATTTTCGGGTTGCTCCATTCCCATCTCCATTGATTCCTCAGTTCCATCAGACATCTCCCAGAACAGATGGCCTTCAAAAACAATCGACACGCCAAAGGTTTCCGGGGCCACTTCAGCTATTTCAAACAGACGGTCAAACTTTTCCCGGTCATATTTTTTGAATGAATCCAGTGCGGTGAATTTTCCTGCGCGGATTTGGTCGCCATCACGGTAAAATCGGGAGAAATAACCCGCCTCAGTCAAAAGCCGGTCGCCGGTGGCCCCATCGTGGCTCAAATAGGCAGGCAGAGTTTTGCCGAGCAATAGTGTGATTGATGATTCCAATGTCTTTTGGCTGATCATCATCCGGTGCCCCTTTGCTTCACCAACCGTCAGGATGCTGATGTCTTTGATAGTCCCGGCCTGATAATCCACGGACCCTGTTGACTCAGACAAAGTAAATGCGGTGAACTTTTCCAGCGGTTCCGGGTCATCATCTTTTGCGTATTGCGAACGGCAAACCGCTGCCCGTTGTTTTTGATCAGGATACTCCTCAACCATTACATCATCACCCATACAGCGCCCGAGAAAGTCGGCGTTGCTTTCTTTGGTTTTTGGCTCAGGCAAAGGCATTATTTGCTTTTCTTTTCTGGTGTTGCCTTGGGTTTGCTGGTGTTGCCCTTATCATTCAAGCGCTCGGCAAACCGTTGTTCTTCACTGGTCAACTCGGCTTTTTTCTTTGGAGTTGGGTTGTCCATGTAATCCCAGAATTTTTTTCTCATAATATTATTCAGTTGTGGTTGGTTCTGTATCTTCATCGGGGGGTCTGCCTCCACCCGTGGGGGGTCTTGGCTCCAGCCCTAACAATTCAGCAAAATTGACGTTTGCGCTGGTATTGACTTGATTGAACAGCTCCCGATAGCTGTCCACGCCAAATTCAGCGGCCACTTGTTTTGCGTCAGCTATGTTTTGAGCTTTGCGGCGGAGTATATTGAGCGCTGAATCGCCAAATGAACTGGCAACGTCATCCAAGCTCATCGCGCCAAGCGCAACATAACGCAAATCAGAATCCACTTGGGCGCTGCGATTGATCCACCTGAAGCGTGGGGGTTGAAACCTGACCTGAAAGGGGTCCGCAACTTCCGGGGGCACGCTCAACTCGCCGTCAGCAACCCATTTGGCGACCCGCCAGCGGTAAATTTTCTTCATGACATCAATGAGGCAATGCTGTTCCTCCTCCACCTGAGCCTGATATTGCATGACAACCCCTTGAGATGCGCTGAATGAAGATCCGCCAATGTCGCCCAGCAAAAACTCATAGGGGATGCCGATTGCCGCGCCAACCTTGCGCAATTCAAAAGCAAGCCACTCGATGCCGTCAACATTCGGGCGGCCATTCGCGGCAATGGTTGAAATATCCTCGCCCGGTTCAAGATAATGAAACGTGCCGGGCTCAAAATTTTCAAGGCGGCCAACTGTATCCTGATCGCTGGCAGCTTCCCGGTTTGCCAGCTCAAAGCTGACTGCGTTTTCCCTCTTGATCACTGCTGACAGGCTGGCTGAAACCTTGGCCGCAATCATTTCAATTTCCTCGTATTCAGAAACATCCATCAGCGTATTAACACAAGGGGCCAGAGTAGGAACGCCGCGCCACTGGCTTGGGCGCTGGCGTTTCATGTACAGCAGAAAGTCACGTGCGGGGACCGTGTGAACGTCCGTCAATGTTCCATTCACCCGTTTGCCAACTTGATATTCAACGGGTCGGCCATAATCATCAACAATCACCCCGTTTTTGTCGGCGTCATCTTCATTGAATCCTCCCACGCCCATCGGTGAGCCAATGTTTGATCCTTCAAAGATTTGAAGCAACCCGTTGGACCCGTACAAAATACCGATGTCACCAAAGAAAAGAGGCGCATCAACAATTTCCTGCTGAACACTTTTCATGTTCATCATGCCGGTCACTTCAGGCGCTTCAGCCCATTGCTGCCACAGCTCAAGCACGCGCTCATTGAAATCCTCCCCCGGTGTGGCGGGTTGGGGTTTGAGTCCTGAGCCGACAACATCAGTGCGCTTCAGCCGGGAAATGCTCTTCACGATCGGGTTATTGCGCTTCATGTTGAGCAGATTGCCGACAAGCTCGTCACGGTCATAGGGTGGCAGCTCAATATTCTCATCCCTGATTGGATGAAACCCCTTGTTGCGGCGGTATCGGTCCGACACTACCGCGTCATAACCGAACAATATGCGGCTGGCGGTTTTGACTCTGCTCCAAAGATTTACTTCCATGATTCAAAGTCGACCCGGTTTTTGCCGTATGCTTTATACGTTGTGGACAGCATTAATATCTGGCGGTCAAGCGTTACGATTTCTTCCCATAATTCTGCCCGCGATGAATAGCTGAAGGTGCGGTCACCAAGGCTGTATGATGACGCTGGATTGGTGCTGATATTGGTATATGCGGTGACTAGATTGTCACGCAGGGTGATCAGGGTTGCTTGACTGATTCTCTCGGCCATTCATAAATGGGTGATTTGTCACCCATTCAGTCGGCCAGATAGATGTTTGGATAATTTCTGACCTCCTCTTTTGCGTTGTCAAAAGTCTTTTTGCGGACGTGGGTTTCATAAGATTTGATGCGGCCAGCCATCGCTGACCTGATCGCAAACACCCCGCGCGCAGATTTGTTCAGGCAACAGTTTGCGCCGTTGAACACCTCCACATAAAACGTGAAGCGCTTTTTCTTTTGCTGGCCGTTTTCAGTTGAGTCATGGCCATAGCTTCCACCTTGGGATTGAATAGCTTTCCACATCACAGATTTTTTCTTGAACCTACTCGTGGGCAATTTGGCTTTCATAGCGATCAAAAACCAAGTTGCCGCGCCTGAATAACGCCGCGCCAAGGCTTGGTCTTCAAAAAACTTCAGCTTGTTTTTGAGGCGCTGCCAAACCGGCTCGGGATAGTAATAACTCGTGTTGTAAAATTTGCCGTCCATTTTGATTCCTTCCACAAGATCCGGGCTTTGTTCGGTCCTGCTCCCTTTGACTGCGCCCTTTGGGACTGACTTTTTGTAGCGGCCGCGGGCTCCCTTCTCTTGATATTCTGCGGGCAGATCTTTTCGCTGTCGTGATCGGATTTTGTACTTGGATCTGATCTTGGTGACTGACGCTGCTTTGGTTTCTTGGGCAGCTTTTGAGAGTATTGAGGCAGCTTCACCTTTGACGACCTTGCTGAAGGCCATGCCGGTCATTGAGTTGGCCAGCTTGCCCAAATACTCGTTGAACTCAGCAACGACAATTTTATTGGTCGGGGCTATGGGCATGATGTCTCTACCTTTAGCTGATTTGTCACCATCACCATATTGATTTTCCCCGCGGAGGTTTCCGGGCTTGGGGCTTGGCCTTGTCCGTGGCGGCCAGATCCCGGCCGTGACGGATAACAGCGCCACCCAGACCGAACACGTGACTGAGACACAAGATGTAAGTTTCACAGTCCCAATAATGGTCTTGCCGGTGGCCTTCAACTACCCATTCCCACTTTACTTTTCCGCGCCGGTCAGTTGTTTCTTTGTGATTGGTGCTGAGCATCTGTCGCACATAGTCCGGGTCCGTGTCTTTGTACGTGAACCAATTCAGATTGGTGCCGTTGCGCCGTTTCAATAATTCACCCTGCCAAACATCCTTATTGATGTTCAAAAGATTGATGACCTGTTTGTTGTTCCTCCGGTCTTTGGTTGGGTTGTTTGGGTCCACATCGGTCATTTTGTAGGGGTGTTGAAGCCGGTCCCAGCCTTTGCAACCAAACCAGAACGGCCGCCGGGCATTGATTTCCTGATACATCTCATGGGTGCGGTATCCAGTATCAATTACGCCATACGCACACTCATACTCCGCCGCCACCGCCGTCAGATCATCAAAAGCAGGGGCCGTGCCGTGGTCCACCAGCCAGCTTTTCCCATCGCGGTCAAATCCGCGCACAACCCAATAAAATATTGAGCGCTGAACATCCACGCCAACAATCCTGTATTCACCTTTCAGTTCCCCGCGTTTGTAATCCTTCTCAACCACCTTGAATTTTTCAGGGTCAATTGCCCCGTCCCCGGGCCGATATGGTTCAGCTAACCAGCCATTGACAAAGGCCTGCATTGCTCCCGGGGCTGCTTTTGCCTTGAGATATTCAACCGCAACGCGGCCGAAGGTTATGATTGGGCTGTAAATTGAGTTGAGATGATAGGACCGGAAACCAAGCTCACTGCTGCTGCTGGTTGCTTCCCATTTCCCTTTTCGCAGCATTTTGATTTTGTCGGTGTCCTTGATCTTTTTGCCGCATTTTTCGCAGACATAAAACGCGGTCTGTTGGACCAGAGCCAAGTCATGTTCTGATGCTGAAAGATTGGCCTTGGTGCTCCATGATATGTTCAGCTCACCGTCATCGTTTTTGAGCCTGAACAAAATCCGGTTTTTGCATTTGGGGCAAGGCATCATGAACCTCCGCCGGTCACCTTCATGAAACTCCTGCCAGATGCCGCCGCGTTCAGTCACCGGCGTTGAGCTTTGAAGCACTTTGTAATCGTGCATACCCTTCACCCTGTCCATACATTCACGCCGGGTCCGCTCGTCAATCACGTCAATCTCATCGAGCACCAGCACTGAAACCGGGTAGCTGCGCACGTTGGCCGCTGAACCGGCCCCAACAAGATTCATCGTGCACCGGGAAAATTCCTGCTTGGTGAGAGTGAAACGGTCTGCGTCAATGTTGCCGTCCATGTAGCGCGGCAGATGGGGCACCAGCGCTTTGGATTCACGGCAAAAAGGCATCCAGCGGTCTGAGCTGAATGTTTTGCATAAATTCAGGTTTGGAAACACCCAGAGGATTGCCCGCGGGTCTTGGTCAATTACATGACCAAGCATCACGTAAAAGGTGGTTGTTTTGCTTGTTTGAGATCCCCAACAAAGTGAAACCCGTTTAACATACGGGTCAGCAACGCATTCCAAGATCTCATCGACATAGGGGTGAAGCGCTGTTGAGTAGGGTCCGGGCTGCTCAGTGATGCGCGGTGATAATTCTACGTTGCCCGTGGCCCATTCGTGGACCGATAATTCATCAGACTGCTTTACAAATCCAAAAGTGTATTTGTCAGTTCGAAGCATTTTCGATTTTTTCCAATTCCCCCTCCATCATTCCGAACACCTTTTGTAAACCTTCCCGGGCAGCCCGCTCCGCCTGATTGGGGTCGGTTGGGTTGGCTTGTACTGCGATAGATTTGGGAAGGGCATCGAGCAAAGCCCTCAATGGGGCCATCACTTTTTTTATAGATGACCGCGCTTCAGACATGGGCACAAGACCGGCTTGTGCTCTGGCATATTCCAATTCTCTGAGCTTCCGCATCGCATCCTCCTTCCCCGCTTGCGCCCGCAGAAGTTTGGTGCGCAGCTCACGCACTTCCTCACTTTGTTGATCTTCATTCTGCCAATGCGGGGATTCACTTGCCCGGCGCTCAAGAAACTCCCGCCAGTCAGCCACGTCCATCGTTTGCGGACCGTTATGCTTGTCACGCAAGTCCCAGACTGTTTTGCGAGAAACGCCAAGCACCTTTGCGAGCGCCGTCCATGAACGCACTTTCTGCGTGTCTGGATCATCGGTTTGAGCGCTGGCGATTGAGTCCAGCATTTCAAATTCCTGCCTTGAAAGCACTTTGCCTTCAGAAACTTTCCTGACGATGTTCTCAAGGTTTTTGCGCTGAACCAGTTGCGCTTGCTTGATGGTTAACCCGGCGTTGCTCATTGTTCAGTTACTGGGTCCACGCCTTGGTTGCGTTTGTCCTCCCGCTCAGTGCGTTTGTTCTTGATGCGGGAAATTTCCTCCGCGCATGGGAGACAATGCCGCATACCTTGATTGGAATAATAAACAACGGTGAAACGGGTTGCCTCTGGTGATATTTTATTGAACGGGGTGACGCCATGCAAAAACTGCTTGTTGTCAAACAAACCAATCCAGCCATCCCGAAATGCCGCGGCAATATTGTATTGGGGCACAGCCAAATAACCACCTTCAAGATCTTGCTTGAAACAAAGCAGGCACGACCAGACGTTTGGGATGTTGGCTGAGTCAAAATGATAGTGAATGGGGTTGTTTTTGTTAACAATGCCGCCGCTGAAAGGCATCCCCGGCAAGCGCCAATCCGGTTCAACGGTTTCCTCAATTAACTCGCAATGCGCCTTGTACAATTCGGGGTTGTATTGTTCATAAATCCGGGCCACCACTTTTCCCATGTCCAGCAGTGCGCCTTGTTCCGCGGGGGATTCTCTTGCCATGACCGTTGGCGCGCAATAATCCTTGCGAGTGGTCAGCCGGGGCTGAAACCCGAAAATGCGTGAAACCGATTGAAGGCCATCGCTGCGCCAATTAACATCCTTGAATTTCAAACTGAAACACGCTTCACGCGCGCGGCTCAAAACCCGGTCTGTGTCGGGGGGTTTCATGTAAACAAAAACCAATTTCCCGTTTTCATAACCCAGCGTTGGTTCATCAATCAGCACGTCATAATCGGTTTCAGCCGCTGCTGTTTCCTTCATTCCTTTGGCGTCAATTTCATGTCTGGTCAGGTCCACTTTGTTCATTTCATTATTCCCTTCACTATTGTTTTTGTGTCATCTGGGGTGACGTGATTCTCAACTTGCCACCGGATTTTTTCTTGTCCCTCAATCCATTGCCTGATGTTCGCAACTTTGGTTGCCCGGCTTTGAATGAATTGTGCGCCTTGATTGTCGCCGCGGAGCTGGTGCCGGGCAGTCAGCTTTTCCTCCGCCGCACATAGAATGATCGCCCGGACCGTTGCCCATTGAGCGGCCTGTTCAAGAAATGAGCGCGTGAACAGCCTGTCACCTTCCATCACAAAATGACCGGGTGGCTGGCCGCGCAAAAACGCAAGCAGATACGGCTGAACAGCCATGCTCAATTTGTCGGTGCCTTCAAAATCGCCTTCAACCGCATACCATGGTTTGTATTTTCCGATGACGAAGGTGCGTTGGCCCGGTATGTACAAACCTTCAACCAGCTTACAAAACCGGATAGCACGCCAAACACCGGCGCTTTGACTGATAAATTGGCGCAGGAGAGTTGTTTTGCCGGTTGCTGGTACTCCGCCAATGATTGTCAATTGCGTTGGGCCTTCAGCCATTTCCGTGTTTCCTTGTCCATCCTGTTTCTTTGAGGTCAACGGGACGCAATGCCTTTGCTTCACCGAGGAAGTTGCTGCCGCAAGGAGGCAATCCGTGTTCTTTTTCTTTTCCGCAATACAAGCAGCCACTCGGTGGGCAATCGGTGATTTCCTCAAACACATCCCCGGCGGATGCCCGGGAGAACATTGGCACCCGGCGGCCATGACATTGGTCGGCAGTCACCAAGCCGAACGATGGGTGGCCAAGGCTGATTCCTGTCTTGTTGAGAATTTTCCCGGCCGCATCACGTTCATAGGTGTATTCATAGCACAGCCCCATTGTGATACCCGCTTTTTGGGTTTCCTTTTTGAACAGCTTCAGCGCATTCAGCCTGTACTCCTCCTTGACCGTGCGCATGTGGCCTATGGTTTCGGTGAACAACTCCCGGAAGATGGGTGCCCGGTCTGGAAACAATCGGTCAATCCGCTTCATCATGGATTTGGCGGTGGGTGAAACGATCTCAACAAACTTGAAGATCACATGGTCAGCTCCGCGGGCGGCCAGCGTGTGAATCAATTCAACAATCTGCTCATTGGAAGTCACTCCCGGGGTAATGGGGTTGCACTGGATTGACACGTACACTCCGGCCTTGTTCATCATTTCAACCGCGTCAAGCAATTCGGGCAACGTGGCGGCGAATGGTGACAGCTTGCGCCAATCATTTTCACATGGCGTGTTGATGCTGAATTGTTGATATGAGTATTGGTTGTGGCGGAGTTGATCAATGGCCCAGTCAGGGGGCACTTGGCGGCTCAAGAAAAATATTGGCAGCCCATAATGCGTTGCCACTTGGGCAGTCCGTTCTGTGTTATGGTAGTGCGCCTCCAGACGTGGTTGAAATGGTTCGGTGAATGATGAAATGTAAAATGCTGTTGCGGTCCTGATGGAGCGCATTTGCTTTGAGATCTTGTCCGGGTAGGATGGGTCAAGGACTGTGATGCCTTGCCCCCTGTAGCCGCGGATGCCGTTGTTGATGTAACAAAATTGGCACCGGACCGGGCACGACCCGCCATAAGGTTGAGTCAGCAGCGCTTCAGTGAAGCAGGGCCGCGGGCGCACTCCGGGCAATTCATTTCGGGCTTTGTACCAGCCGCGCAAAGGCACATTTTGATCCTTGACCACGTGCGGGTCCGGGTCCAAAAAAACCTTCAGCCATTTCCGGTTTTTGGTCTGGGCATTCCGGGTCATTCCAATCGCACGGTTTTCCCAGCGCCATCCCGTTTCAGGGTCCACGCCTGATTGGCCGCGGTGCGCTGGGTCGGTTCCCTCCATGGCGAGCCACTTATCATATTTTGGTTGTGACTCATCCTGAGTTTCATCTTGCGCTTCATGATCGCCGCTGTCCTGTTGTTGAGGTTGTTCTTCCATTTTTTTATCCTATGTTCCAAAATTGATCTACCATTGCCCCATTTTCTCCTTGCGGACACCCTGCCACCCCCATAGCTCACCAAGGTATTCACCCGGGATCACCTTGCGCCGGGCAGTCCAGAAATTTTCCCCGGCACCGGAAAGGTGCTTCATCATCAGGTCAATATCATGCCCGACATAATAATGGCCTTTGCGCAGGCTGTTCACATCGCACAGGCTTGTTTCAAGCTGGTCCAGCCCGGCAAAAGGCACGCCAAGATCCCGGCATTCATCAAGCAACCGGCGCTGCTCGCCAATATCCTCCGCGCAAGTTTTCCAATCCAAACCCGTCAGCCATTCCATTCCCGGTATTGGGCCAGCGGTTTTTCCTCTGCCGCCAACACCGATGTCCGGCGCGTCAATCGGTTCATCAAGGGTATGCTTCAACAGGTCCGCCCATTTGTAGCTCGCCCACGGGCCGCAAAAGGGCAGTGCTTCAAACGCCAATCTGGCTCTGGTCCACCCGGCTTCCCCGCCATCGCCAATTTGTTCATCAACCCATTTATCAAGCCCCCCAGCAACGCGGCCCGCCTCCAATACTCCGTTCAAATTCGCAGCAACACGGTCTGGCTGGCCTCTGAAGCCCCGCCTCTCAACCCCGGTTGGAAGGGCAAATGGTGCGACATTCCCGGGCGGAGTTGGATATTTGGCCCATGCCAATTCTGTTGAGCCAAGGTCATAGAATGTGACATACAAAATTGTGCGCCAAATCCGGTCCGGCCGGTCATCAAATTCGGTCAGGCAGTGCCGCAACACCGGATATGCCGGGTCAATGTCCCGGCTCTTGATATGGGCTTTGGCAAATTCGCAAAATGCTTTCAGCCGGTGCGGTTTCAACTCAAAGTTCATAAGCACGTATGGCAGCGGCAACGGCGTCCGTGTTGTTGGAATGGCCGCCAGACTTTCGGATGTCCTCAATCATCACCAGCATCTCATTGAAGGTTTCTTCATCAAATATCAGCGTGATCTGGCGCACTGATGAGTTGCGGAAAATTTCCAGCCATTCATCCTGAGTCCTCCCCTTTTCATCACCTTGAAATATCTGAGTCATCAGACCTTCCAATTCACGGGTTGAATAGCCGGTGTGTTCCAGTTCAATTTCCCCGGTGTCCATTTCGCTGATGAGCTCCTTGAGCTTGCTGTTATCAAATGCCGACAGGTCGCTCAACCGGTTGTCAGCAATCATGTGAGCCCATTCCTGCGCATCTGACTCAAAATCCTGAAATGCCACTGGGACGGTTTTTGCCTTGAGGCGCTTTGCCGCGTGAAACCGGCCGTGACCGGCAACAATGAACCCAGATTGGTTTGAAATGGTGATTGGTGCTCTCCAGCCTTGCCAGCGGATTGCCGCGGCAATCCGGTCAATTTGATCCTCAGTATGGAGATTGGGGTTGCGCGGGTTCTCCACCAGCTCATCGAGGGGGAGCTGCTTGTCATATTGGCATTGGATTTTCGGATCTTGGTCACTCATGGTTTGTCTTGTTTAGTTATGCGAACCGCCTTGTGCTGGTTCGCTGGTTTTCGTTGCGAGGTTGGCGCAGGGCCAATCTTTTGCAAAATTGCGGAGGGCGGGTCCGGAAGCTATATGTAAACACCCCGGGGGGGCATTCCGGCTCATTATGGGTGAACCGTTACCAAGCCGAACCGGTTCGGTATGTAAATAAAGAACGCCCCGCGACCGCCA
>Ga0098047_10000681_pt1 | contig 13652 bp, 14 predicted proteins | sample 12_taG_FD_92585 | JGI IMG/M metagenome (GOLD analysis project Ga0098047, IMG submission 92585) | Marine viral communities from the Subarctic Pacific Ocean - 12_ETSP_OMZ_AT15267 metaG | ecosystem: Environmental > Aquatic > Marine > Oceanic | place: Subarctic Pacific Ocean | collected 2015-01-16 | reverse complement strand
GTTTTGCATTGGATTTGCTGATGGACGAGAGCGTTCCAATTGTATCTTTGGTAGGAAAGGCTGGTTCCGGAAAGACGTTATGTGCTATTGCCGCTGGACTTGAACAGGCTCTAGAAGGCGAATCGGAGGGGAGATACAAAAGAATTATAGTTTCCAGACCTATACAGCCGATGGGAAAAGATATTGGTTATTTGCCTGGAACGTTAGAAGAAAAAATGGCACCATGGTTAGCCCCAGTCCAAGACAATTTAGAATTTTTGATGGGTAACAAGAAAACACTTGATATGTACATTGATGAAGGCACAATTGAGGTCGAAGCTTTGACTTATATTCGCGGCCGCTCTATAGCAAATACGTTTATTGTAATAGACGAAGCGCAACAATTAACAAAACACGAAATAAAGACTATACTTACAAGAGTAGGTGAAGGAACAAAAATCGTGTTTACCGGAGATATTGAACAGATTGATAATGTATATGTCGACGAAACTTCGAATGGACTTACTTTTATAGTTGAGAAATTTAAAGAGCACGACGTCGCAGGACATGTAATACTGAAGAAAGGTGAAAGATCAAAGGTCGCCACTTTAGCTGCTAAAATACTATAATAAACGAGGATAAAAAATGGACGCAGAACAAGAAAATGAAGATAAAGCTTATAGCAACCCTTTGTTAAAGGAACATGTTTCTCCTGAAACAGAGATTAAGAGCTGGTTAGTTGAGTATGTTGGAAATCAGCACGAACCAGAAGATACTAACGTAACTGTTGGTATGATTGTGGAGACAGTTGCAAAAGAATTCCCTGAGTTTTTGATGGTTGTAGCTGAAGAAAACTTTATGCGCGGCTATGAACAGGCTTTAAATGACGTAGAAAATTACAACAAAGTTATCAAAGAAAATGATCAAATATTGACACCTATGACTGATACCGATGCCAACGAGTAGAAGAAATATAAGTTCGTATCTTAAAGAGTCTCATTCTAACGCTATTAAAAACAGGACTCACTTGCACCTTTTTGGAGGTAAATTACAAGTTTTTATTAAGGATCCTATATCCGAAAATTTCGATATAGAGTCGGTGCTTGCAAGTTTGCAAAGTTTGGTGCCGTTTCATTTATTTTATAATGTCGACATGATTATCGTAGGCGAGCACGAAGAGTTTGTGAAGCATAATACAAACGCCTTGTACCAAGATGGTGCCATACATGTTTCAAACGAGCAAGATGACCCGGCTGATATGCTGGATGATATTATCCATGAACTCGCACATTCTATAGAAGAATATGCGCAAGAGGAAATTTATGGAGATTCATACTTGGCAAAAGAATTTTTAGGAAAAAGAAAAAGATTGCTTGACATTTTAGATTTAGAAGGATATAATGTATATAAGAATGATTTTTTGAATTTAGAATATTCGAAAGCCTTTGATGAGCTTCTTTACAAAGAAATAGGCTATCCAACTTTGATATCACTAACAATGGGTTTATTTGTTTCTCCATATGCTGCAACTTCGTTGCGAGAATATTTTGCAAATGGTTTTGAAAACTATTTTCTTGGCGATAGGCAATATTTAAGAAAATTGAGCCCTTATCTATATAATAAAGTAGAAAATATCGTAGAGGAGGAGAAAAATGGATAGTATTATTTTAGAAAGACTAAGAAAAGCTAAAATAGTAGTTAATGAAGAAAAAAAGGTAATAGAAGTGTTTCTGGACGTTGGTACTGATGGCGACGATTTATTAGTTGAGGGAGCTAAAATTAAGGCCCCTAATCCTAATTTTCGAAAATGGCGAGAAGGCAACGTAAGAAGATATCTTAAAAGCAACGGATACACATACGGAACATGCCTAGAAGGTCCTCATTCTGCGGTGACTAATACACAAGGTAATAGTGTTGGATACTGGAAATACCAATTGCGCACCGTAAAAAGTGCAGCAACAGAAAAAAAGGATGTTAATAATGAAGACACAAAAGGTGGTAACACCAAAGCAAAAAAACCAAGAAGAAAAAGAACAAAAAAATGAAGTTCCACATGTATCTTTTTCGGAACTAAAAAATTGGCAACGTTGCCCCCTCTATCACAAGCTGACTTATATCGATAGACTTAGGCTTTTTAAGGGAAACGAATATACGGCATTTGGTTCCGCTATGCACAGTGTTTGCGAAAAGCTAGTATTAGAGGATGATTTGGATCCTCATGAATATTTTAAACATATGTTTTCGAAAAATCTCAAAGAACTTCTGCAAGAAAAAGTTGAGATAAGAAATGACGTGATGAATCCAATGGAGAAACAAGGACTGGACATGATTAACTATATCAAACCAGCTCTTAAAAATTACTTTAAAGATTATAAGGTTGTGGCCGTTGAAGAAAAAATATCTCAGAAAATCAAAGAGTTCGTTGAGAAAGAATACAATTTTAAAGGATACATCGATCTTGTTTTGAAGACAAAAGATGGGAAGTACCATATTATCGATTGGAAAACATGTTCATGGGGTTGGGATGCCAGAAGAAAGGCAGAAGCAATGAGTGTATATCAGTTAATATTTTATAAACATTATTATTGTGATAAACATAAAATTGATCCTTCGAATGTGGAGGTGCACTTTGGACTATTAAAGAGAACGGCCAAAAAAAATAAGATTGAGCTATTTAAAGTCACTAGTGGCACAAAAAGAACAAATAATGCTATTAACTTTTTAAATAAAGCGTTGTATAATATAAACAATAAAAATTATGTCAAGAATAAACTTTCGTGCAACAATTGCGAATTTTATAAAACAAAACACTGTCCATAAGAGGTTTAATTGAACGAAGAAAAGATTAAAGTTTTTACGATAGGCGATCATCCTTTGTCGCCATCCGGCGTAGGAACTCAGACTAAATATATAGTTGAAGCACTTCTCAACACTGGAAAATACAAGGTTATTAGTTTCGGCGGTGCTATTAAGCATATGAATTACGAGCCGATGAAAACTGAGGAGTATGGTGATGATTGGGTTATATATCCGATAGACGGATATGGCACTCAAGAGGCAATCCGCGGAGTCCTCAGAAATGAAAAACCAGATGTATTGTGGTTTATGACAGATCCGCGATTTTGGGGCTGGCTGTGGGAGATGGATCATGAAGTCCGAGCGCATGTGCCAATGGTTTATTACCATGTCTGGGACAATTATCCTTATCCTAAATTTAATAAGCTCTTTTACGATTCTAATGATATGGTAGTAACCATATCTAAGGTCACCGATGACATAGTTAGAACAGTTTCTCCGGATGTGGAGTGTGTTTATTTACCTCATGCGGTAAACACAGAAATATTCAAGCCAATGACAAAATCAGAAACTAGAACATTTAAAAAATCATCTGGTCTATTAAATGCGGTCGGAGATAAATTTGTGTTTTTCTGGAATAATAGAAATGCTCGACGTAAAATGAGCGGAAGCATTGTATGGTGGTTCAAAGAATTCTTGGACAAGGTAGGGCATGATAAGGCGTGTCTGATTATGCACACAGACCCTTATGATGAACATGGGCAAGATCTACAAGCAATCATACAGGAGTTGGGGATAGCTAATGGCGAAGTATTATTTTCTCAGGAAAAGTACCCTCCGCACGAATTGGCCATGATTTATGGTATGGCTGACTGCACAATTAATGTATCGGATGCCGAAGGGTTTGGTTTGGCAACGTTAGAATCTTTGGCATGCGGAACTCCCATAATCGTTAATATGACAGGTGGTCTCCAACAACAAGTTACAGATGGTGAAAATTGGTTTGGAGTGGGCATTGAACCGGCTTCAAAAGCGATTATAGGCTCTCAGCAGGTTCCATACATATATGAAGACAGAGTAAGCAAGGAGGATTTTATAAACGCTTTGCTTAAAATGTACAATATGTCAAAAGAAGAGAGAAAAGAGATTGGCGCAAAAGGCAGGGAATACGTAATGAAAGAATATAACTTCTCTACTTTTGGCGAAAAGTGGAATCAGCTTTTTGATTATATACACGATAAGCATGGTTCATGGAAAACAAGAAGGTCATATAAAAGTTGGACCATTACAGAGGTTAATTAATGAAAAAAGTTTTAGTTAAAGGCCCGGTATTTTCTAGATCTGGGTATGGCGAACAGGCTAGATTTGCCCTCAGATCTTTAGCCAAATATCCTGAAAGATTTGATATTTTTATAGAGAATATTAGATGGGGTAACACCGGTTGGATTTTCGAGGACGACCGAGAGCGAGCATGGTTGGATAATCTTGCTAAAAAATCTCTCGCGTACAAACAACATTCAAATGAATATGATATATCAATCCAAGTCACTATCCCGCAAGAATGGCAAAAGATATCACCCGTTAATATCGGCTATACAGCAGGTACTGAAACAACAAAGATTTCGAACGAATGGTTGCAAATTTCAAATTATATGGATAAAATCATTGTTCCGTCGAATCATTCCAAGTTTGCATTCGAAAATACGGTGCACCAAGTTATGAATGAGGCGACCAGAGAGCCGGTAAATATAAGATGTCAGACACCGGTAGAAGTAGTTAATTTTCCTGTGAAAGAATGCGAACCAGAAGAGATAGCTATTGATTTAGAATATGATTTTAATTTCTTGGTAGTTTCTCAATGGAGCCCGCGTAAGAATTTGAAAAACACGATTCGCTGGTTTATGGAAGAGTTTAAAGATGATGAAGTTGGTTTAGTACTAAAAATTAATTGTGCTAGCGACTGCACAATTGACAAAGCTCTTACTCTAAAAAAGATACAAAAATTCTCCAATGAGTATAAAGATAGGAAATGTAAGCTTTATGTTCTTCATGGCACAATGAAAGAAAGTGAACTGATAGGTCTATATAGGCACCCAAAGATTAAAGCTTTAATTAACATTTCGCACGGTGAAGGATTCGGACTTCCCGTTTTCGAGGCCGCATATAATGAACTTCCAGTTGTCGCTTCTAATTGGGGCGGGATAGCTGATTTTATGAATGCGCCGACAAAAGATAAAAAGGGAAAAGTAAAGAAAAGACCACATTTCGCTAGCGTGGACTATGATATTATGCCAATCCAAAAAGAGGCAGTTTGGGAGCCGGTATTAGTTAAAGACTCAATGTGGTGCTTCCCAAAAGAAATTGGTTACAAAAAAGCTATTCGAAATGTGTATAAGAGTTATAGCCAGCATTTGAGCAAGGCCAAAAAACTTGCACCACAATTAAGAGAGAGACTTTCGGAAGAAAATCAATATAAGCTTTTTGCTGATCATATATATGACGGAGAAGACCTGAAAGATGTTGAATATGTTTTTGTGAGCGATATGTTTGCGAATGAATTTCAAGGCGGAGCAGAACTCAGCCTTCAGACATTGATTAATAGTTGCCCGTCCTCATCAGTGGCGATTAAAGCCAATGCGGTCAATGAACACTTTCTTGATACTTGGAAAGACAGTAAGTGGATTTTTGCCAACATGACCGCGATGAATCCAGAAGTCACAACTATGCTAAAAGAAAAGGAAATCGTATATTCTTTTGTCGAGTATGATTACAAAATGTGTAAACATAGAAACCCGGCATTGTATGAGTTCGTAGAAGGTGAAGCTTGTGACTATGCCAAAACTGGGTTAGCTACGATAATAAAAGATTTTATGATGAATGCACAGTCAGTATTCTTTATGGCCAAAAAACAAAGAGATATATATGTTGAACATTTTCCAGAGTTAAAAGAGGGGAATACTCATATCTTATCTTCTCTCTTCGAAGAACAGCACTTAGATTATATTCAAAAGTTAGGTGAAAAACATTATGACAGGGAGAAGTGGCTTGTGCTTAATTCAAATAGTTGGGTTAAGGGCGTCGCCGCATCTGAGAAATGGTGTAAAGATAGCAAGCTTGAATACGAATTAGTTGGTGGGTTGGACTACGATCAGTTTTTGAAAAAGCTGAGAAAGACAAAAGGTGTTTGTTTCAAGCCAGACGGATTAGACACATGTCCCAGATTTATTATCGAAGCCAAGCTTCTTGGCTGTGAGCTGGAGTTAAATGATAAAGTTCAGCATTCAGGCGAAGAATGGTTTAATTTAGATACCAAAGATATGGTAAAATACTTAAAGTCTAGAAAAGATTATTTTTGGCAAAAAGCATTTAACTGATGAAAAACCACTTTACGATTGTCGTTCCTGCTTACAACGTTGAACAGTGGGCAGAGAAAAATATCAAATCAGCCCTTACACAAGATTACGACAATTTTGACGTTATATATATAAATGATGCATCGACAGATGAAACTAAAAAAATTGTAGATTCGACTTTTCAAAGTTTGGTTAAAGAGACGAATGCTGATTCTAAAGTCATGCATAATGAAGATAACAAAAAAGCGCTTTACAATATTATAACTGCTGTTAAGTCAGCTCGTCCAAATAGCATTATTGTGACATTAGATGGTGATGATAGATTACCACATAAAAACGTCCTAAACTCACTAGATGAAGTTTATTCTTCACCTGACGTATGGATGACAGCTGGCTCGTATGTTGATTCTTTAACTGGACTTATTGGTAACCCACAAGTCGATGAATATTTTTGGCAAGGAAACATAAGGCATAAAGAGTGGGCTTTTTCGCACCTTAGAACATTTCGTAAAGAATTGTTTTTGAAAATTGAGGAAGCAGACATGACAGACAGAGATGGAGAGATTTACAAGTACACCTTCGATCAGGTCATGATGTTCCCGATGGCTGAAATGTCCGGACCGGAACATTGTATCTTTATAAAAGAGCCTTTATATGTTTATAATAGGGATAACCCAATATCAGTTGATAGAGTTCACCGAATAGACCAGCTAAGAATTGAACAAGCAATTAGAAACGAGAGACCTTATTCAAGATTAGAGGAAATGTGAACAAGAAAAAATTAATCATATTCGCTCCTAATCCTTCTTTAGGTGCAGCCCCAAATTTAGTAGAAGCTATAAATTTATACTCTAAAAAATACATTGCCGAGGGTTTATATACTGAAGAAATCCCTTATGATTTTTTAAATGAAGAACAAAAAAAATGTTGGAGACGCCTCTTTATCACCGAAGATTTAAATTATATAATGGAACAGCTGCAGAGCCCGGATGTATATTTTTTTGGTATTAGTGGGAGATCTATCGAGATGCTTTCACATATGTTTCTGATCCACTATTGTTTATCAAGTGAGAGAAGGGCAGATCGGATAGAATTTTTAGATGAATTCTCATATAAAGGAGAAAAATCCGCAAGTCCTGCCAGTTTGTCTCGAGTAGAGTTCATGCAGCTTATATTATTTGCATTTTTGGGTGGACAAGGTAGGATAAATATTGCAACTTTTATGTCTTTACTATTACCAACGGATAATTCATCTATAGCGGGAAATATGTTCATGGATTATTTGTCACATAATAAACTTTATAAGAGAGTGGCATATTGGTGGACAGATTCATCATACAGACAAGAATCAGAATATTTTAATAGCATAACAGATGCATGCAAACTACAAACTTTTGCAATGCTAGACTTGCTAAAACTAAATGACAAATCTTTGCCATTAATGCAGACTTATAACTTTGATATAAAAGAAAAAAAATATGCGGATTTCACAGTTGTCCACACGCCCGGACACAGGGAATCGCGCAAAAAAGGCACCGACGTAATCAAAGAAGTGGCCAATAAGTTACAAAATATCGAATTTAATATATATGGAAAAAAGAATTTTGTGTCAAATGAACAAATAATTGTTGAAAAAATGAAATCTCATGTCTGCATTGATAAAATAACTGAAGATAGTCTGCTGGGGACTCCGGGAGTCTGCGGCGGGATCGGAAAATCAGCCCTCGAGGCTATTTTTGCAGGAGTTCCAACAATTTGTTCGATGCAAGATACTCCGTCTGATGGACTTGGCAGATATAATAATCATCCGGCAATTGACATTAGAACTGCGCCTGAGCTTGAAGAAGAACTCACAAAATTAAGCACTGACAAAGATTATTATAATGAGATATCAAATAAAACAAAAGAGTGGGCTAAAGTTCTGACTTATAAGAACACCGTCAAATATCTAGATGAGGTATTATACAATGGATAAAATATATTGTATAAAAGAAGGGTATGTTTGCAGAGAAGAATACAACCAGAATGTACAAATCGAATCAGGTGATCAATTTCAAGATGAGGTATACCAAAGAGCTAGACAAATACTCGACGAGCACAAATATAAAAAAGTGCTTGACATTGGATGCGGCTCGAGCTTCAAGCTGATTAAATATTTCAGAGATAGACCCTTTGTCGGTTTGGATCTTGAGCCTAACCTTTCATGGTTGAGAGAAACATATCCTTATTTCGATTATAGGCTTTCAGATTATGATAACCCTCCTCAAGATGAATTTGATTTAGTTATCTGCTCTGATGTTATTGAACATGTGCTGGAGCCGGATCTCATGATTGATTTTATTAACAATATAAATTTCAAGCGGCTAGTAATTTCTACTCCGGAACGTGATATAATACAACAGGTGCAAAGGGAAATGAATTGGAATGTTAAAGAAAACGGCCCGCCTGCAAATATATGTCATGTAAGAGAGTGGACAAAAGGTGAGTTTGCTGAATACATTTCTCAGACGTTTGATATAGAAGAGCACTTTATAACTCCAATTCAAGTAGAGTGTCAGGTGATTGTGGCGACTAAGAAAAAATGAATATATTTTTAGATAATGTAACACCTGGCTCGAGCACGGGCCCAAATCACTTTGGTGCAAAGCTATCAAAGTATCTTAAAAGGCAAGGACATAGATGCTATACGATCCCTATCCCAGCTTCGGAAATACAGCTTTCATTCATTGAGGCCGGCCCCAACAATTTAGATGTACCTATTGTGCAACGATTGGATGGGATATATTTTGATAGAACTAAAAATCATGCGCTGCAGAATACAAATATTTTGGACACCTATAAAAAAGCAAACGGCGTGATATTTCAATCAGAGTATAGCAAGAATTTAGTATTTAAATATTTCGGAGAGCATTCGAATTACGAAATAATTCACAATGGCGCGGATTTGGAATTAATGGACACAGTGGAACCAGCAAATAATAAAGAGTTAGAAGACTATGAGAATGTTTGGTGTTGTGCATCAAATTGGCGCGGCTGGAAAAGAATGCCCGATAATATTAGATATTTCCTAGAGTTTTCTGGAAAGAAAGACTGTCTTATAGTGGCCGGCCTGCCAAAGCCATGGGAAATAGTTGAACACGATAGAATATTTTACGCTGGGCAAGTGAGCCCTCTTACTTTGTTTTCGTACATGAGAGCTTCAAAACATTTTATACATCTTGCACGATATGATGCATGTCCAAATGTTGTTATAGACGCCCGCGCAGCAGGGTGCCATATAATTTGTTGTTCAGAAGGGGGCACAAAGGAAGTTGCAGGCAAAGGCGCAACAGTTGTCGTAGAAGAGCCATGGGATATGAACCCCATTGATGTAGATAATCCACCAAAATTAGAATTTAACAATATTGTAGAAAATAGTATAGTATCAGATATTGACATGTCGAATGTTGCTGATAGATATTTAGATTATTTTAAAACTGTTATGGAGAAGAAATAAAAATGATTGTACAACAATACGTCGGAAATTTTTTGATGAGCTTAGACTTAGAAGACAATGGTATCTCGCGAGTCTTATACAGCGTTGGAGAGCGAGAAAAGGCCTTTATGAGCATATTAAGCCAAACTGTGAAGAGAGGTATGGTTTGTCTTGATTTAGGCGCTAATATTGGATATACGACGCTCTATATGCTGGATAATGTTGGCAAAGATGGGATGGTGTATGCAATTGAACCTGGAAAGCACAATCTAGAATTATTGCAAAAGAATGTCGAACAAAACAACTTTGAAGATATTTGTGAAATTACAGAAGGCGCGATATCCTCTGAGGATGGAATGTTAGATTTCTGGTTAGCTGATGCCCCAAATTTGCATAGTTTTGCAAAAACACACAGGAGCACAGATAAAGTTAGCGTCGAGGCTTATACATTAGAAACGTTTCTGAAAAATAAGAAATTTCCAAACTTTATTAAAATGGATGTCGAAGGGCACGAAGTCGATATCTTTAAAGGTGGTCTGAATTACTTTAAGAATAATCCTGGTCCCACAAATATATTGGTAGAAGTACATCCGTCACTATATAACGAAGAAAATGATTTTGCAGAAATATTAAAAGAATATTTTGCTATTGGATTTAAGCCCAAATATGTCGTTACGACTCCGATACCACAACCAAGGTTGTTTAAAGAAGCTGGATATGTACCCGTTAAAGCAGTTGAAACAGACGGTTTTCATAGAGGTATTTATGAGAATATTTCTGAAGAGCACCTCTTAGAATTTGCATGCAAAGAAAACCCTGAAGGCAACAGCAAAAAAATAGTTAGAAGCTTTATGATAACGAGGAGCTGATGAAAAAAATCAAAATAAATTATTTTGATCTAGGTCTTCACACAGCTAATGAACTTTTCGATATGTGCATTTTTTTGCATGAAAATTATTTTGATCATGATTGGAATACATATGGTTTTGAAGCTTGCGGTTTATATCATGACTTTTGCGAAGAAAGGTTTAAAAAAAGCAATCCACGTGTAAAGATCGTTCATGGGGCAATATCCAACTCTGAGAATTTCATGAAACTTTATTACGCAGACAATGCATTAGGGCACTCCATTTTTGAATCAAAAAATGAAGAATTAGATGATAATTTTGTTGATTTTAGTGAAGATAAAGATGCAGTACCTGCCGTTAATATACCTTTGATGTTTAATTATTGTTTCGAAGATGATAGTTACGAGAAAATCGTACCCGGTCTTTCATTGGAAAAGCTATATCTTTGGGTGAAAAAATGGACTAGCACATTAGGAGCGAGACCGGTTTTATTAGCGAAAGGTAAAGATGGCAAACACATAGAGGTAGACAAGACAAACATTGTTCCATGGTTCTCAGACATGTTTACTTTAAAGGCGCCTTCTATACCAAGGCCACAGTATGAATACACAAAGGGTATAGTTTTTTCAAAATGGCTTAAAGAAAATGTACCAGATTTTGAGGACAGCTTTAATATATTGAGAGTTAATATAGAAGGTGCAGAAGTACACTTATTTGAAGATTTAATTAAGAATGATTTGGTTAAACATTTTGATATGTTCTGCGGGACAGGTAACGATGTGGAAAAAATCTCAGAACATTCTGCAGACAAATATTATAAAATGTTGGACGACAGTGGGATAAAGATGTATAGGCTCACAGATTGGAAACCAGAATTGAATGATCCAATTGGCGATATTATAGCAGAGAAAATTGAGGAGTGGAAAACAAAAAATGTACTTCCCTGAAAATTTAGATAATTTTGGTGTTATTTTAAAAGGTTCAAGTGTCAAACACATATGTGATTACGCTGACAAGTTTGATCACTGTTTTATGGTCAATAACTTTGATAGGAATATTGATAACAAAAATTCTGAATGGGAAACTGTGGCACCACACTTGAAGGGAAAGGAAATTGTACACTTTGTCAATAGACTAACAACTGCCCCGCTATTAAAAGAACACTATGAAGAATTAAATATAAAACATATTCAGTTTCCAAAAACCGAGACGGACGATGCTCTAGAGATTGTAAGGCCTTATTATGAGGATTGCGGGTTAAAATGTCATTTTTTACCAAAAGAAGCATTGAAATATAATGATTTTTTTGATGACAAGTATTATCTAAAACCCGGTGATTCAAACTACAGAGCGAAGCACCCAAATACCGGAGTTTTGGCTATAATCTATGCAGCAGGATTGTTAAAGGCAAAGAATGTGTGGATAATCGGATTAGATTTTTATCAAAGTGATTATTTGTTTAGAAGACCATGGCAAACGCCGATAGAGAATCAACAGTTAAAAATGAAAAACACAGACATGATTGGGCATTTTATCGATGTAATCAAAAGAACTCCAGATGTCAACTTTCATTTAATTACAAAAGCAAATATATCTGGGCTAGATAATCTCGAGGTCGTGAATGTATGAACAGATTTTTGTATCCGGTGTATGGCATTCGGGCACTAGACTTATAACAGAGATAGCTAAATTAAATGGATACAATTTAGGAAAAAAAATAAGTTCTAGAAATGATGATATTTATGCTTGGCATGGTTCTGATGTGCTCCAATCAGATGAGGCTATTCAAATTGACACTTTAGAGGGCGCCAGAGCTATTTTAGAACGAAAATGGCCATTTGACTCTATAGACACCGACGATGTCGAAAATTTTCGATATCAGATTACAAAGGCAAGAGTTAACGACAAATCTAAGCACAACTGCTGCAAAGCTCCAGGATTTAGTTTGATGGCGCCGTTAATAAGAAGTGCGTTTCCGGCTTCACCAATAATACATGTTTTAAGAAACCCAATTGATGTTTCTTTGAGCGAAGCAGATAATTATTTTCTGCGCCAACTTATAAACGATAGAATGGTAAATGAAAGCTTAAGTGAATATGATATGAATAAGGAAATAATTATTCCACTTCTTTTTAAAATTCTTGGAAACTTAGAGTGGTTATTAGATCCTGATTCAGAGTTATTAAAAGTGAGAGAAAGAAAGTCATTTATATTTTGGAATGCTTTAAGTACCTTACGATGGATTTTAATGCAATGCCGCCTCCTCCGTGATCTTGAAAAGCACAATATTGAAAATCATCATATAATAAGATTTGAAAATATAGTATTTGAAGATAAACAAGAAATTGAAAAGCTTCATTCCATACTGAAGACACCAGGAAAACTCAAACTACCACCATTGAATAAATTAAAAGCTTTTAAATATCGTACAGAGCTTCCGGCAAAAACCGGCGATTATTCGAAAATGGCAAAATTCGTGTTTAATGTTGAACTTATATATGAAATGTGTGTACCTTATTTGAGCCTTTTTGGATATACGGAAATAATTGAGGATTTTGAAAAAACTTTCTTTAAATGGAATATGCCGGAATAAGATAATTTAAAAGTTTTCAAGGCCTGATCGATTAAAAAATATACTCATATATGGTAACATACGTCTATGAATATCAAAATAATATCAGAAATAGGAATTAATCATAATGGTGATTTTCGTAAGATTGAAGAGTTAATTCGACAATCAAAGATTGGGGGAGCAGATTATGCAAAGTTTCAACTTTATAATTCTGTAAGAGTGTTTGGCGATGAGTCTAGAAAACAAAATGAATTCACGTTTAAACAGGTGCGTCAAATAAAAGACATATGCGATAATTATGGAATTACTTTTTTTGCATCAGTTTTTGATGAGGAAAAACTAGAATGGTGTGAAAAATTAAATGTTAGCTTGTACAAGATTGCGAGTAGAACGGTTGTTAAAGAATCCAGATTGTGCGAGCAGGTTATTGCAACTAAGAAGCCTGTTTATATATCTTTAGGCTTTTGGGAGCAAGAAGGGTTGCCGTTTGAGGGGGGCAATATTAAATACTTAAATTGTATTTCAAAGTACCCAACAAGCGTTTTGGACTTTAAAAAATTTGAGTATGATGATAAAATTGTTGGACTAAGCGATCATTCTTATGGCATTTCTTATGCACTATATAATAT
>Ga0098047_10000680_pt1 | contig 13664 bp, 8 predicted proteins | sample 12_taG_FD_92585 | JGI IMG/M metagenome (GOLD analysis project Ga0098047, IMG submission 92585) | Marine viral communities from the Subarctic Pacific Ocean - 12_ETSP_OMZ_AT15267 metaG | ecosystem: Environmental > Aquatic > Marine > Oceanic | place: Subarctic Pacific Ocean | collected 2015-01-16 | reverse complement strand
TCCAGTGAGGTCAGGGAACGTGATTGTGCGGTCTGCCGAGGGGTCAGCGATGGCGAACGATGTCTCGTACTCGCCAGCAGAAGCACCCTCAAAGACAAGAGGCGTTGCCCCCTGAATCGTAGCGTTGACTGTCAGCGTGTCAGCAGCGGCATCACCTAGAACCAAAGCCCCGTTGAGAGTCGTGGTTCCGGTAACGGTTAGGTCGCTAGAAAACGTAGCGTTTTGTGCAAATGTAGTGCCGCCACCGTCAGCTATGGTTATAGCGTCATCACCATCGGTATAACTAATCTTTGTAGTCATTACCTCGCCGGGAACCACAATCCCTGCTGCTGCATCTTTAATCGTTAAACCAGTGGCATCTCCGTTATCAGTAAAGATAAGGTCTTTAGCGTTGGTTTCCAGCTTTACGGTGACATCTCCAGAACCACTTTCAGTAATCCTGAGTATCTCAGTATTTGCATCTTGAAAAATGAAGATACCCGTATGTGCGTCGAGTGTAATGTTCCCGCCAGAGTCAATCTCGATGGGATTACCAGCGAGCGTTCCTCCAGTAGTGCCATCATGCGTCAGGGTAACGTCAGCACCTATACCTAAACTCAGAACAGCACTGTCAGAAATCAGGATTACATCGTCACCAATTACCGCATCTAGGGTTACGCTCAACCCACCATCTGTTTGTAATGAGCCGTCAGCTATTGTGGTTGCAGCAGTTGAATCGGCGGTTTTTAGGATTCCAGAGAATGTTCCGCTAGTTCCAGCAACCGTTCCTCCAACGAGAGATGTACCAGTAACAGCCGTTCCCGTAACCGCTGCTGCTGACGCGCCACCAATGACTGCTCCGTCTATGGTTCCACCGTTGATATCAATGGTAGTTACGATGCCCATGTCGGCAACTGTTCGACTAGCGTTAGTCCAGTTACCTCCCATAGAAGCAATAGAGAGTGCGCCTGTAGTAGAAAGGTTTTCGTCGCCGAAACTTATTGCGCCACTAGAGTCTGTAATTGAACCATTGGCTAGTGTGAGGTTGCCTGCTGTTGTTCCTGTGCTAAAGCTAGGGGCGGCAACCCACTCAGGAATCCCGCCAGAAGAAACTTGAAATGTCGTATTTTCTGCACCAACAGCAAGTCTTCGCAAGACAGTAGCAGATGCTGCGTAGACAGTATCCCCTGTTGCTTGGGAATCAAGAACATGGGTATCTTCTGCTTCAAATTCTGTTTGAGTAAGAACACTGCCCTGTGTGGCGTGTTTGAATCCATTAGCCATTACGAAGTCCTAACTTCATTCATTTCCAAATGAACAACCCGTGTTTGTTTCGGGTTAGCCCCGCCAGAAGGGTTGCCTAGCTCGACAACTCGTTCTTGCAACTGTCTTATTTTCACCCTATAACTGCTTCCGTCTTTATCTTCAAATACACAGAACGGGTCTTGCCGTAAACTATCTAGGTTAGTTAAGTCTAATGAAGACAAAGTAGACCTATATGCAGACTTTCTGCCTTTTTTACTGCGCTTATTGTCTGATAGTTTAGTTTGAATTGTCCACTTTCTACTTTCAACAGGGTTGAAAACAGCGTGAATCGTGTAGCTGTATAACTCTAAAGGCTCGTCTGTATCTGATGACGAAAACGCAAACCTAAATCGAACACGCTTAAAGTCAACAGTGCTGGTAAGACTTGCTGATACTGTGTCCGTTGGTGAAGCGTTCAGGGTTCCCAGTGATGTCCAGCCTGTGTCATCACCGACAGTAGCATCGTCAACCTTGTACGAAACAGCTATTGTTTTAGTTGAGGAAAGATTCTTTGTTACCGCTGTAAGTTTAACAAGCGTCTTACTGATGTCTGGATAAAACCAGTCAATCCACGGAGTTGTAAGAGTTCCTGACTTGCGTATATAAATAGAATCAGACGCAGTACGGGCAGGATTTTCGTTATCTACCGGAACACGAAGGCGCACAATTCTAGCTTCTTCTGCATCACTGTCAGGATTTGTAAACTGACCAAAGATAAAAACAGAGTCTTGTTGAACCGCTTGTATAAACCTAGAAATTCTAGCTACAGCAGTAGAAGTGACGGTGGTTATTGCATTTGGAACAAGGTTTGTTGAGTCCTGCGCTCCAACAGCTTTTGTTTCAGGTCTAAGCACAACCACTCTTGTGTCGCTTGTTTCAGGTCTGAAGTCAATAGGAAACGCATAAGGGAAACCTGCGGACTGCTGATTATTTAAGGCAACCCAGATATTTGCCTTGTCTTGAGTGATAGCTTCTACCTCACCTGAAAAGCCATCCCATGAATTGCTTCTAACTAAGTCAGATAGGTCTTCAAATTCAACACCTGAAGTCCCTTTATCTGTCACCGCAAAGAAAGACCTAGCACCTGTACCTGCAAAAATCTTTCCACCCCTGCCTATCGCAGCCTTATAGTTATTAGGGTGGTCGTAAGCCCCTGCCTCTGGCTCAAGGTCCTCAAACTTGTTTGTAGCCCTGTCGTACTTGTACAAGCCGTCAGTTTTTCCAACATACAAAATATCTGCTGCTGAAACTAAATTAGTTATTCCTTTATCTGACGAACCAACAGTAATTGCATTGCCCCAATTTGCAGTGCTGCTTACGATGTTTCCGCTAGACAGTCTAACTTCCACCCCAACAGACTTAGCAAGGGAGATGTCTCCGTTTGCATCTCTGGTTACAGCAAAGTGAGATGCGTAATCTTTGTTGTTACTGCTGGTTGTACTAGGTGCAGCCCATGTCGTTCCGTCGGTGCTGTACTTATATACCTGATTTGAACCAAACCCTATAAACAAAGCAGGACTGGCTGAATCGTGGTCAAACTCAATAATACTTTCAACGCTGTAGCTTGCATCAATGTAAACAGGGTAGAAGGCAACATCTGCACTGCTCCATTTCATAACAGTTCTTCCACAAGGAATATAAAACTCATCTGAAAGGGTTACGCCGTCGTTATTAAAGTCAGTACTATTGCCCGGAAGTTGCAAACTTGAATCGTCAATTACCCAAGTATCCGTGGCGTTGCTAAACTCAAACTGGAAATCTATTGTAGTTGCCCCGGAGTCAATCGTTCTGGTTACTTCAATCTGAGCATACGATGTCGCACTGCTTGTGCTGCCATTGGTTGTTCCGGCAGAGTCAATCAAGTTAGCCCTGACAGTGCCGCTCCCTGTCAGCCTTTTTATATAAGCCCTAAGAGTTATTGACTTACTACGAAACGGGGTCGAGCTACCACCGTATCGCTGTGTAATTGTTCCGTTATTACTGCTAACAGTAATGCCTAACGCCTGATTGCCACTACGGTGGTTTGTTGAATCTGTAGACAGCGACAAGTTTGAAGCAGTCCAGTTAGTAGCTGCCCCTGCAATAGCATCTTCAAATCTTGGGTTTCTAATACAGATATCTACTTTGTCTTCGTAGTATCCGCTCACAATCTGCCCTTCAAACTGTGCAAGAACCCCATCTGCTGCTGCGTACCTAAAGTCGTCCTCGCCCCTGCGACGGATTCCCGGTTGACCAAGACCCCTATGCCAGCTTGTCTGCTCATACACAAGGTCTAGGTTGGGGCTGGTGTCATCGTAAGAGTTCTGCTGCGTTGCAGGTGTTGAGCCTTCGTCTGGGTGGATAGGGATTATTCGAGAGTCGTATCCGCCGGGGACTTCGTTTGAAGCACTCCATAAATTCACTCCGACTTCATTGCTTGAGCCGTCAGTGTTTCTAAATACTATGTCATGCGACCTGCGAGCCTTTGCCATTACACAACTGTCCTAATCCGTGTAGGAACAACCATCGTGCTGTCTGAAACCCTGTTACGGGAATGAGTATTTCTGCGCTGCAATGCGTTCAACTCATTGTCGTCTGATTCATTGAATTCACCTGATGACAAGACAGCCATTGCCGACTGGAATAAAACCTCGTATCTGTTCTCGCCAACTTCCATCGTGTCCGTACCGGAACTTACGCTTGATACCGGTGCTACCCCTTCGATTAGAAGATTTGAGTTTTCTGGAACGCCAGCCGGGATTACCACACTGCTATTCTCTGGATACCACTGCTTAATAATTTGAGCCTGTGGGTAAGGGTTCTCTGCCCTGCCCGCTGTGGCTATTAGTTCATCTATGTAAACGTGGTAGTCAGCACCGGAACTGTTTACTATCTGCACTCCGACATGGATTGATGTATTAATTCCTTGGGGGCTGACAGACACAGAGAGGCGTTCCCAGCCATCTCCACCGTGTGCCGTACCAACAGACCAGCTACCACTGTCTGTGCGGGTTGTTGCTTTTACCGTTGCACCGCTTACAGACAGGGCGTGTGCCCAAAAGGAAATATTTATTTCTTCGCCTTCGTAATTAGTCGGGCTAGGAACAGCAAGATATGCGTACCCTGTGCTGCTATCAGCGACAAGCACTTTACCGGACTGCGTTCCGTGCCAAACCATTTGGTTGTTAGGGGAAGTGGTTTCTGTTTCGGCAGTAAGTGTGGCACTTGACGTAGTAAAGTCCGTCAAATCCCCCTCAAAGTCTGCGTCAAGAGTCCCAACTAGGTTGTCTGCCCAGTTACTTTTCAGTCTTGGCTCGTACCAAAGTTTACTGACACTGTGAATAGTTGACGGCACGGTGTACTTAGTCCTGTCAACTTCGCCTGAGATATCTCGCTCGTAAACAACTTTATGAATTGCTGGATACAAAGCTGTTCTCGCTGTGTTCAGCGCATCAATAATGTCATTGGGGTCACGGGTATAAACTTCAAAAGTAATACTGCTGCCAGCACTAAGGTTTGCGCCTGATGCGACCGTGCAAGAGCCGCTAGAGCCTGTGTAATCATCTATGCGCCGCACTGCATCATCGTCTGTACCGGAAGTAATGCGAATCCAGTAGTCGATAAGCGCGTCGTCATCGTCATACCCAGAACTTATTAATCCTGTACTAACGATAACCTTGTCACTGCCAGTAATATTTGTAGTGGTAGTAAAGCTACCTACCCAGTATCCGTGCCTTTTGGCAAACTCTGGCAGTAATGTATTTAATGTCGTCGTAGCCACAGCTCGCTCCTGCCACGTACTTTGCTATTGCTTGCCTAACGCTTCGTTTACTAAATTATTTTGCCCAGTTGAAATTGCGTGACCCAATAAAGTCCCTGCATCATAGGTTTTTTCTATGTACTCGGTCTTTTCAGTAACCGAATTCCAAAGAGCCATTAGTAGTGTAACCCCTGTAACACGCCCTAAGTTATCCCTATGGATAAATTGCATGGCTGATGGGTTCTTAGTATAAAACTGCTGAGTTCTTATAGCCCCCATCCGCTTACGGATGTCTGAGTTGTACTGCTCTCCGGCAACTTCCCCTGCTTGTTTAGCCTCTGTATCCGAATTGGTATTCCTGCCAACAAGGTCTTCTGTCATGGCTACGACAGACCTTTCGTCACCATATCCTTCAGGGTTATCAGGGACAACATACAGCGTTCCGTCAGAGGTTTGCCCCTCTATAACAGTAAGCGGCTGTTTAGTTTTTATTAAGGTCTTGTTGTCTGACCTATTTCTAACCGGGGCGGTATCAAAATCTTTGGGCATGAAAAACCTTTTAGGGGCAGGGCGGGCGTTTTGTTTGCCTCAACCCTGCCCCAAACTAGGTAACTGTTTAAGCTACGCCAGTAATGTGTTGCCATTTAGTTCCATCGGCAATAAATACACCGATTTCATTCTGTCCAACAACACCGTTAGTGGTCGAAGCATCTGATTCCTGAACAGTAATGTCCTCAGAAGCATTGCTTGCATTAGCAATAACAACTTTACAGCCATTGTAAGTAGCCGCAGGAAGTACAACATTACGTCCAGAACCACCACAGTCAATAGACCAGAAGTCTGCCGATGATAGGTCAAGGGTAATATTTGCACCAGCCTCAGTGTTGTCGTCACCAGTAGCACTGTAAGTGGTACCAGTTTCACTCCACCGATAGTTAGAATCGTGCCTGTAAGGTGCACCAATACTCATTTGAATCTCTCCTATGAGTGTTTATTGCGGATATGTTGTAAGTATCGACCTTCAGTTTTGTACTCACGTCCGCATGTTTTACTGTTTCCGAACTTACGCTCGCAAACATAATTTTTTGTATCCGATGAAGACTGCTCTACCGGGTTGTCCGGTAAAGACTCAACCACTGTCTCAACCTTGGCAGATTCAGTCGAAGACTCATTCTGTTGTTCCAAAGGAGCCAATAGGAATCCCTTTGCTATAGCACCTAGCAGTGCCGCTGGTTGCGAGTTCATCTCTACAGGGCGGTAGCCCTTCAAGGTTCCGTCTATAGAGTGCAAGGGTTTGTAGACAATACACATGTCCGGCTGGTTCCCAGCGGACGGTTTAGGTAGCACCTTGATGCCATGCTTGTCTTTATAGCTTTCAACCATAGGCAAGTTACTTCCAGCGAGTCGTAAAAACTCCCTGTCGAACTGCGCATTGGTAAAAGCATTAAGTACAGGCATGTTGCGCTTAACCCCTACTTCCTCTTCGGCGTTTACGTCGCTTGCGGCTTTTAATCTGACCGCTGAGAGCAACCTCAGTTGCCACACCAGCAGTCTTCATCGGCTGAAGTGCAAAGACAGGATTGCCTTTATCAGGTCTGTCTTCACTTACCCGCTTTGCTAAGTACCTCTCCAATTCGTTTTTGCGAATCTTTGCAGGTCTGTTAGCCGGGATAAATTTTCCGGAGCTGTCTTGAGTTAAGGCAACTCTGTAAATAACTGTAAAAGCATCAGGCTCTCGCTCGTTTTCAATAGCAAATGCACTGTCACTGTTGCCACCAACAGCATCACTTGCGTTACTGATACGCCTAGAGTTTCGAGAAAAGAAATTGTTTATATCTTGACTCGAAGATACTTCTGTTGTCATTTACAAAGCCGCCTCAATCAAGATTAAGTCTGTGCGTCGGTAGCACCCGTCAAGGTAACTGCCCACTTATCGACGTTTTCTAGTTCACCCCACTCAGCAACGGTAACAATTTCTGTACCACGGAGTCGAATGTCGTCGTCGTCGTTTGAATCAATCTCTGTTGCCTGAGCAAGAGAGAAAGCCATGTCTGCGAAAGCACAGCCAATCGAGTCGCCTGAACTATCACGCGTGATGTTTCCATCTACATAGATAGGGCAGCCCATGATTGGGTCGTTACCACGCCAGTAAGACTTAATAATGTCTTCTGAAATGCCGCCCGGAGGAAGCGTACTGCCTACAGCACCGCTTGAAAGCGGGATACTAGCAGAAGCAAGCCTACGTAGCTGCTCTGGGTGAATAACAATATTCGGAGTGCCGGGGGCAGGTCCGAAGTCTGCGTCGTTGTCTGTTTGCAGGAACGCAATAGCCCCTGCGATGTCGTCAAGGTCGTTATTAGCACCAGCAGCACCAATGTCTGTGGCTACTGAACCCCAGAGTGCGATTACATCTTTGTCACGAAGTCTTCCGACTGCGTTACCTTGCATCACACCTACTTGCGCTAATACATTTTCGTTGTTCTGTCGCTTCAGTCTGTCTGACACGAACGTGAGAATACCGTGTTCGGTAGCTGTAAGACTACGAACGGTGACGTTGACCTGCTGAGGTTCAGGAATCGCAATTCCTTCAGTCAGTGCAGTAGCAGCCTGTCTCCCCCAGAAGGGAAGGTTGACTTGCTTTGCGCCCTGTGGAATCGGCACTTGATGAACAAGTGCAGCCGCAGGACCAGCAGGTTCGACGTTTGAAATTGCAGAAGCAATCACAATAGCCGACATGTCCTCCAAACTGGAAGTATCCGACAGTGTTAGTCCAACTGTCATAACTATAACCAGCCTTTGTCTCGCGCTAAGCGAGAATAAGTTGTGGAGTCAATTTGTTTATCTCTGAACGCAATTGCCAAATCTCCTAGAGACTGGAAGTCATCGGCTGGAGTAGCGGGTGCAGATGCAGTGCTTGGTGGGACAGCTTGACTTGGAGTTGACTGGGCAGGTGCAGCAGGTTGTTGCTTAACGGACTGAAGGTTTCGGCTGGCTACCCCAAGAGCGTCTGTGACACTCATGTTTTCTGAGTAACCTGTCCAAAGCCTAGAGTCAGATACATCAACTCCTGATATTCCTGCGGCTGTCATCATCCCCTCAATCGAAGTTCGGAGAACATCGAGTTCTTGAACAGACATAACTGTTTGCTTTTGTACAGCAGGTGTCAGTTCGCCACGCTCAAATCGCTCTAGCTTATCTTCAATGTCTTTACGACGACGGTCTTCACGAAGAGCATCAAGCTGCTCGCGTTGGTCTTCATCTAAGACTTGAGATACATCGCCCATAAAACGGGCAAGTTCGCCTCTATCTTCTTTTAGCTTGTCGTTCCAGAACTGCTGCGCTCGCCCCTGTTCCCGCTTTTCTATTTCAGCAATTCGAGTTTCTGTAGTTCTTCCGAACTGGTCTAATCGCTGAGTAAGAAGCTGGTCAAGTTTTGAATCCAGTCCTTGTTCAGAGGTTGCAGTTGCAGTGTCCGCAGCAATTTTTACTGCTTCATCCGTAGAAGTATCCTGCTCTGCACTTTGAGCCGTAGCTCCGTCACTTGGGGTCGTCATGCTCGTAAGCTCTCCCGTTTAGTTTGTGTAAATATATCAGTTTTCTGGTACTGGGTAAGGAAACGTCGTTGCGGAGTGTGTTCTGTACCACTCTTCCGCTTTAACAAAATCGTTTGCTTCGTGGGCTAGAGTTCCAGTAAAGCCCCACCGATACATGAAGGCATCCAACTCGGCATTACCTTCTCGTAAAGCACGTCTAGTTTTTTCCAGAATAGATATGAACCTTTTGAGTTCTGGCACGTTTTCTTTTAGTGCGTCCCTGTTTAACTCAGACATGTATATATATTCCTCGTACTGCTCTTTGACATACTCCGGGTTGTCGATACGGGAAAGAACTTCACCTTCTGTAGCACTCCAGTAGTATTCAAACTTGCTTCTACCTATATACAACTCGTCAATAAGTGCAGGGAACTGGAAGTCGTAAGATTCTCTCGCAGCAGTAAACCTGTCTTTGACATACTGAAGCATTTCCTGCCCGTAGTCCTGTCCAAACTTTGCTTCGGCTTTGTCTTTTGCTCTAAAGTCGAACCCAATAACAGGGTGACTAAAATCTGCTGCAACTATCTTGTGGATATATTCCCCAAAGAGTTGGTCTTCAGGGAGTAAAGGACCGTTTTTTTCTGCAAGTTCCGCAAAGTATTTTTCAACTTCTAGGTACGACTCGTCTTCTCTTTGCAGTTCAAGTTCAGTCCTGCGCTTAGCGTTGGCTGGCTCAAGGTGTCGCTCTTTGAATATAGCTGTGTCGATAACTTCGTTTTCAAATAAGTTAACGCCTTCACGAATAGAGGAACGCCATGTCATCTCCGTCCCTCTTCTTGCCTCGAAGTAATCGTTTATGGCTTGCTCTGCACCTCTTGGGTCAGCGGGCTGAATCTTTGTAGCCTCGTTCCTAACAACCTCAGTAAACCTGCCTAGGTCGCCCTTAGGGTCGTTTTCAAGCGAGTCTTTCTGAAGACCGTTAAGTTCATCCCAGCCCTTGTCAAACCTAGCCCAAGCAGACCTTTCCCGCTCTAAGTTCCTGTACTCAAAAGCTGAAACAGGGAATGTTCTTCCACCTGCAAATTCAGTGGGGACACCAGCAGTCAGTCTGCCGAAGATTGGACCGTCTTCAAAGACAGCATTTTCAATAGTAAATGGAAGTGTCTGTTTGAGAATATGCTGCGACCAACCCCCTGCGCCTTCTATGCTTTCGCCAAGGAAGTTTGCTCCGTTCCACCAATCAGTTGCCAGCCCTGTTGTCGGAGCAGACCTAGAGCGCAGCCACCTAGCAATCGGGTTATCCCTAGTGCTTGGCTTGATAAGGGCTGCCGGGCTATCAACATCCCAAGTTGCAGTATTAGCGATGAGGCGAATCATGCTTGTCCAGAAACTACCGATGCCGACATTCTGACCGTTTATGTTTACAGTCATAAACGCTGCGCCGTCGCCGCCTTCGCCCACTGGTCTAGGGTCAAGTTTAACGGGCTGTCTTAATGCTCCAGCAAACGCCATGTAAGCAACCGCTCCGCCCCCAGCCATCTGAACAAACGTCTGCCTTGCTTGCTGTCCACGCAAACCTCCTTGGAAGGCATCTGCCATAAGAGCAAGCGAAGCCCTTGTGTACCGGGGGGAGAAGAACATCCAGCCCCGCTCAAACGCTTGTTGTGACTGGCTGACTCCTAGTGCTGTTGAATCTAAAGCCCCTGTCATGTTTCGGATAAACGCAGCTAGCTCTTGCATACCGCCTTCTGATTTTGCAGCAGTATTGCGAAGAGCCTTGAACATTTCAATTCTTGCATAGTCGTTAAATCCTTCAAATGACGCTTCAAAGGTCTTACCAACAGTCATGAATTTTTCGCCAGTACCCTTGACTGCCTGACCTGCTTTCTTGGCTAACCTGCTTTCTCCTGATATCGCCGCATCAACCCCTAGCTTAGTGTTTATGAAACCGCCAAGCTGCTCCATCGCCCCGCCTCTGTGCAGTGCGTTGAAGTAATCTGTAGCACCTGCTCCTAGGGGAATGTTTAGTTCAACCATCTCGCGAACAACGTCTATATTTTTCTGCAAGTAAGCCTGATGGAACCCCCTCCCCCGAAGAGCAATTTTGTAATGCCGTAGAGTTGCCTTGCCCCATATATCAGGTCGGCGCGCAAGCAGGGGTATGCCTTGCAAGAAAGGCGCACCAAAGTCGAAACCTGCTTTTAACACACGGGCAATATCACCAGCAGCAGGAACATCTCGCAAGAAGAAAGACTGTGTTCTGCCTATAATCCCACCTGATGTATCAAAAGGAAGTAAAGCCTTTTCTATTGCCTTCACATCTTCCTCCCTGAAGTACAGACCTTTCAGGAATTGGAGCTTGTCTTTCTTTGCTTCTCTAATAATTATGGCTTCGCCTGATTTAGTTAGTTTTGCATGGCTCTCGCCTTCAACTATTTCTAAAGCGTGTTTACCAGTAAATTCGTTATACGCCCCTGCCTTTACATGACCTCCAAACAATTCTGTTTGCCGTTTTTCTAAAGACCCCTTTGTTACGGTTACAGGTCCGCCGAGTCTCTGTCGTTCCTTTTTAAGTGACACCTTCTTTGTTTTTTCTATTGCCTTAAGACTTTTCAGTTCTTCTTTGAGTGCCGCTTCAACTTTACGCAGACGCTCTCGCCTTATACCGGGAACGTCGATATCAATAGCGTTTTGCAATTCATTGAACAGGGCAGGGAACTCTTCTTTTATCCACTGCCTTTGCCTACCAGTAAAGCCGCCTTTAGCCTTGAAAAGTCTTACCTCTGATTTAGCCCTTCTAGCATTTCGAACTTTCGCCTCTGTGTCCTTGTTTATTGCCTTAGCTAACTTTGTCCTAGCTTCACTAAAGGCTCTAACAGCCTTCTCGTCGCCTAGCCTCGTCTGTACTTTCATTTGGCGTTGGGCTACTCGGTAGGCTTCACCCTCTCTTGGAATATAGCTTGGTTGAAACCCGTACCTACCCGCAGTATCCGACGCAATAACAGGACTAAGTTCGTCAATGCCTTTCAGGTCATCGAATACCAAAGGACTCTTGTTGATTCTGTCGCCCTGTTTAGACCCCTCTCTTGTATAAACATTCCACTTATTAGTTGCGCTCCCTTTGCCAGTTTTTATATTTTCAACTAAATACTCAAGACTGCTGTCTTTTAGGTCGTAAGTCTGAATAATAAAATCATGTTTAGGCAAAACGGCTTTAGTCCCGCCCGGAACCCCAACCTGCTTTTTCATACCTGATATTTGCTTACTGACAGAATCCCGCATCTTTGTGAAGCTAACCCAAGGCTGGGTGTACGGCTCATCAATTACAGTTTCACCCCATATATTTGTTTTATATGTGTGGGCAGGTTTTACATTCTTGGCGGTTACTGGAACTCCGACAGCCCTAGTTTCTGTAACAGGCATGTTCTGCTGCACACGTTTGTCTAAGCCTTTTAGCCTATTAAGCGCTGCTGCAAGTTCTGGGTACTTACTTCCAAACGTAGAGCCTAAGTCTGTAACAGCTCCGTCTGCACCGCCTACTCCTATGCGAAGAAGGAAGTTCCATGCGCTTCGATTAGTGAGTTTATTGACAGCTACTTGTATAGCCCTTGCTTCTTTCTCAAGTTCATTCGCGCTTGCGACGGCTTTGTTTACCGCATCTTTTTGGGTTTGCAGAGCATCTTCTGCTTGCATGTTTGTAGTATCAAACCCTAAGTTCTCTCGAACTTTACTAGGTAGGGGGTCTAGGATTTTACGTTTCTTTACACCCTTGGCTTCACTTTGTAATTTTCTAACCTGCCCAATCGCTGTCTCGGCTAACTGCCTATTTCGTGCAGCAGTATCGAAAGCCTTTTGAGGGGCTTCAAGATATTCTTTGCGGAATTCCACCCCTACCTTCTTGAATGAATTGCGTAGGTCTGTATCCCTTACAGACTTGTACACACTATCCATAAAGTCAGTACCCGCAACAAGGAAGTTATCTCTGTACTTGACATTCCTTGTGTACAAGCTATCAAGGATATCTTCTCCGACATAGCTTCTGTCTTTAGCATAGGTGGGAACAGAGCCAGCAATCTTTCCCCTACCGGATACGTCCCTGCCTTCTATGCTGACAGCCTGTCTGAAAATATACTTCCATGGAGAATCTTCAGGGTAGATTTCGTGAACTGGGACTCCACGTTCCTTCATAAGAAGTTTGGCATCTTCTACCCAGTCCTGAACTTGCTTTATTGCAAACGCTTGGTCAACAAAGTCTCTGCTTAATCCCTTGCTAATAAGCTCTTCAATGCTTTCATCTGTAAGTTCTGTAATCAGCCCTTCACCCTTAAGGAACTTCGCAGGGGTAAGTTCTTGAAGACCGGGCTGTATCTCGCCTTTGAATTTTTTAGAAAAATCAAGCCCGTAGCCTTCGTCAAAAGCACCTTCAAACAAGGCGTACATATTGTTTTTGTTCATGTCTCGACCTTGAGTAGCCCAGACAACGTACTCGTCGTCCGCACCAACTACGTTTTTCAGGAAACCCTCTTTAGAATCGAACACCCCTGAAAAGTTTCTCGACTCAAACAATCCGTCCTTGGTTTTACTGTAGCCATTTATAGCACTCAGGTTTGTAACAGAGTGCAGGACTCGCCCGCCGTCCCGTGATTGCCTTATTTGATGGCTAGTTAAAGCAAGTGCCCTAGTCCTTGCCACACTGTCGCCTCCGGTAGGCAACATCGCAAGGGGGTTTATTTTAGAAAAAGCCCAACGAAGCGGGGGTAGCCCCTCCATGCCGGGGAGTATCTTCCCGTCTTTTACTCTCTGAACCCATGAAGGTAATTCGGTAGACGCAGTATCTACAAACCCCTCAACAATCTCTTGAGCGTCTGGGCGCATGTGGACTTCAGGAACAGAAGAAACTCTTCGAGATTCAACAGGCTTTAATATGTATTTATCAAGAACAATTAATTCTTTTTCTAGGTCTGCGGCAGAGTTATCTATAACCTTTACACCGGCTTCAAGCAGGTGTTCATTGAACTCTTTATTCCCGGTAATTACAGCTTCTTTGGCTTGCTTTTCGTATTGCTTTTCAGTTATATCTCCGGCATTTCTTTTTCTGCGTAGCCTAT
>Ga0098047_10000679_pt1 | contig 13668 bp, 12 predicted proteins | sample 12_taG_FD_92585 | JGI IMG/M metagenome (GOLD analysis project Ga0098047, IMG submission 92585) | Marine viral communities from the Subarctic Pacific Ocean - 12_ETSP_OMZ_AT15267 metaG | ecosystem: Environmental > Aquatic > Marine > Oceanic | place: Subarctic Pacific Ocean | collected 2015-01-16 | reverse complement strand
TGTCCCATATAAAAATAATCTGCTTCTTCCGCGGACGTCAATATACAATGCTCTTCTATTCCCTTTTTACTAAAAGGAATGGTGTTAACGCAATGCTCTGTAGAGTCATGATCGTGGGGATTAGCGCCGGGATAAATATATAGTTTAATCTTTTTCATAATGCAGACACGCCTCTCTTTTGCACAACCAACGTAGCACACTCATTTGCAAACACAATCGATTGTTTAATGTCCTTGGTTTCTACGTATTTTTTTACCAAAGCGGCCAAGAATGTATCGCCGGCGCCAGAAGTATCTTTCACCTCAACCGAGGAAACTGGGAAAAGTTCTCCTTCGTGTTCGGAGCCATACGGGCCTCGTGTAATTATTAGCTTTTCTTTTAAATTTTTAGTCAGAGTACGTTTGGTACTTTCGTATTCCCTGTTGTTGATTTTTATAAAACGAAATTCATTGCACCATTCTCCTAAAATCTTTTTTGTATCTAGGAAAACCAAATTATGTAACCTTGACACTTTTTGCAAAGTATGAGTTGATAAAAACCCCTTATTATAATCCGATATTACTATGGCATCATATATTTCAAAATCCTTTTTTTGCGAAGTATCCAAATTAATTTTTCCATACAAATCATCATTTTCATCAACACGCAAAAACATATGATTTGAATTCAAATCAACATACCTTGTCTTAGTTATCGTGGTCCACCCCTCGTTGGTTACGATATCGGTCTTAACGCCTAAAGAATTTAAGTTTTCTTGAACATTTTTAGCCATGCCTCCGTTCTTCTCAATTGAAACAGACTTAAACACTGGCACCGGAGCGGCAGGACACAACCTGCTGCATTCCCCATAATGGAAAATATCTCTACAGCTTTCTCCAATAACAAGAATTCTCATATCTACCTCCTTAAAAAGTTTTTACCAGAAGAAACTCTTTTACGCCAATATTCTAACAGATCGTCCATTGTTTTTTCAAATGAAATTTCTGGCTTCCAACCAGTATGGTCTCGAAACTTTGTCGTATCGGGCACCTGAAGATCTGCATCAATCGGCCTAAGCCTCTCTGATTCTACAGTTATTTTTATGTTTTTAACTTTTGAGTTTTCTAACAAATAGTTCAGCATTTCTCTAACAGTGCATGTATAGGTGCCCCCTATATTATAATACTCACCAGAAATCGGATTTTCTGTTACTAAAAGATAATAAGCTCTAACCGCATCTCTTACATCGGACCAGGTTCTTAAAGAATCTAGATTTCCAACCTTGATTTCTGGCTTTATGAGTCCCGCCTCAATCATTGCTATTTGCTTTGCAAAAGTAGATTCTGCAAACACATCGCCGCGTCGGGGGCCCGTGTGCGTAAACATTCTTGTCGTCATAACTTTCATATTGTAGGCTTCCCCATAGAATCTACCGACCAAATCTGTGCCCACCTTGGATATGGCATACGGAGATGCTGGATGGAAGCCTACCTCTTCATGAATTGGCAGACACTCTTTTGGGACTCGCCCAAAAACCTCTGAGGAGGCACAAATATGAATAATCGGATTTAGATTTAATTTTCTTATTGATTCTAATAGTTTGGCTGTCCCGATTATATTTGTGTTTAAAGTGTCTATAGGGGCCTCAAAACTTGTTTTTGGATAGCTCTGCGCGGCAAGATGAAAAACAAAGTCTGGCTTGCATTTACTTATCGCAAACATCAAGGAAGACATGTCGTTCAAATCGCCATAAATTAGTTCTATTCTGTGCTTATTATCTATTAGCGGCAATAGATGATTAATGTTGTCTAAATCGTCATCCCACCTAGCTAAACCAAAGATCTTCCAATCGGTATTCTTTAGCAAAAAATCCGCCAGGTGGGATCCAACCATGCCAGTAATTCCGGTTATGAAAGCGGTTTTCATCTATTTTCACTATACCACTCTATTGTTTTGGTTAGGCCTTCTTCTAGGGTGTGTGTCGCCTTCCAGCCGAATTCGTTCCTAATCTTGCTGACATCAACCAACCTCTTTGGTATCATGATTGGCTTTGTTAGATCATAATTGAATTCGGGCTCATAGCCATATATTCTAGTAATAGTTTCTACTAATTGCGTAACGGTTACCGGCGTACCTGTGGCCACGTTATAGGGCGTCGCACTGGGATTCTTTTCGGTAACCAGTAACAAAGCATCTATGACATCATCAACATATACAAAATCTCTTACCTGGGAGCCGTCGCCCCAAACTTCAAAGGGGTTCATACCCTTATCTGCCTTGAGTATAAGCTGCGGTATTGCATGCCCATTTTCATCAAAAGAGTCGTGTGGTCCATACATCGCGGTCGTACGTACTATCGCAAAATTTGTATTGGATATGTCATTCAAATGTTTTATAACTTTCTCGCTATACCTCTTCATCCATCCGACGCCCTCATAAATAGGGTGCGGTTCTCCGTCAAATGCTTCTTCTTCTTTTACGGGATATTCTACATCGGGATACATGGTAGAACTGCCTATAAACCCAAACCGATCGACCTTTGATTTAACAGCGGCATCCATCATATTGACGGCGGGCACGATGTTGTTTCTTACTAGATTAATTGGCGCATCCACTTGCGACTTTGCACCTCTAATATATGCAACAAAATTAAAAACAACATCCATGCCGTTCGTTATTTCCAAACACCTATCATAGGAATGTAGATCGCATTTTACAACTTCTAGCTTCGAACTTTCCGGAACGTTCAACTTTCTTCGATTATAGACTGTTGCTCGAACACTAGCCCCTTCCTCTAAAAGTCTTTTAACTGCGGCGTGACCAGTAATGCCTGCGGCGCCCGTTATTAAAACGTTTTTGTTCTTATAGAATCCCATTATTTATCTCCTCTAAAAGCATTAAACCTGTTATCAACTAAATCTACATTTTCTAAAAACCACTGAACCGTTTCTCTTATACCCTCGGCAATTGGTACCTCTGGCCTAAAACCATACGAAGAGGCCCTCGTCATATCAAAAACCCTACGAGGATCGCCACTTGGAGCATCCTTTATCCACTTAATTGGCCGGCCGAAACATTCTGCAATAACTTCTGCTATGGTCCTGATTGGCACGCCAACGCCGCTTCCTAGGTTGACTGGTTCCGTGATTCCGTTCTTTACAACGTGTATCATTCCGCGCGCTACGTCTCGGGCATGTATAAAGTCCCTAATTGGGCTTCCGTCTCCCCATACCTCCAAGACCTCATTTTCGTAACCCTTACGTATAAGAGAGGGTATCACCATGGCGTTTTTGGGATCAAAATTGTCATACTTTCCGTAAACATTCGCAGGCCTCACAATAGAAATGTTTTTACTTTTATTCTGAATTGCATAGGCCTCTGCTTGCAATTCTCCTATTCTTTTGGCCCAGCCGCCATACCAATCATTCTTCGATGGCTGCGTTGTCCAAACGTCATCCTCATGAAGTACTTCAGCGGGCTCGTAAACCCCCACTGAGCTTGTATACAAATACCATTCCACCCCTGAAGTAACCGCGGCATGCATCATATTTGTATTGAACATCAGCATTGGAACCATTATGTCAGCCGGTTGCTCGTGGCACATCTTTGGTGATGCTTTAATCCCCACGACATTAAAAACGTAATCCATTCCCTCGCAAACAGTTCTACAATTCTGATATTCTCTAAGATCCACCTTCCTAAAAGCGACCTCTTTTGGCATATCATTTGGTCTATTAAGATCGGCAACAAACACTTCTGCTTTCTCTTTTAGTAATAGATCCACAAGCTCTCGACCAATCATTCCAGCGCCGCCGGTGACCAGCACTCTTTTACCTTGAAACATTATTCAACTCCTTACACAGATTTACAATTTGAGATTCAGTTAATTCGGTATGGTTACCTACGTATAAACCATAATCATGTATGTAGTTTGAAATGGGTAGCGCTCCTACGATTTTAAAACTATGCTTTTCCAAAAACGGTTGACGGGTTTGATTGCCCCCGCCGGCAGTCCCTAATCTATATTCGACCGCACTTTGTTCTAGAATTCTACATACATCCTTTATGTCGACGCGGTCTTTTCGCAAGATTAGCGGTAGAGCAAAATTGCTATTCCCGTCCGTATTGAAATATGTAAAATACAGATTGGCATCTAGATTTTGCAACCATGTATCTAGATTGGTTTTTCTAGCTTCTATGTTCGCATCCAGTCTTTGAATCTGCTCTAGACCCAATACAGCATTTAGTTCTGTGCTTCTCATGTTATATCCCGGGACCGCAAAGGTGAATAGCGGATTCAAATCTGGTCGAGCATATCGTTCCTGAACCTCCTTAGAGGCTTCTCTGGTCATCCCATGGGATCTGAACATCCTTGCTAGCTGATAGATCTCCGAATCATTGGTGCACACCATACCGCCCTCAATCGTTGTAATATGGTGACCGTAATAAAACGAAAAACAGGACATGTCTGCAAAAGTGCCCACCTTCTGCCCCTCGTACGTAGCGCCATGAGCCTCGCAGCAATCCTCAATAAGGATCAAGTCTTTTTCTTTTGCCAGCTCGATTATCTCATTATTGATTCCATTAAAACCTAAAGCATGCACTAGAACTATCGCCTTCGTGTTGTCGTTAATCGCTCTTTTTATGTTTTCTGCAGAAATAGCCATGGTCTCCATCTCGACATCCACAAATACCGGCTTAAACCCGGTGTTTATAGCCGATGAAATATCCGATACCCACCCTATAGTTGGAACGATTACCTCGCCGCCATTTCCTTTCATCTCTCTGACTATAGCTGTGGTAATATAATTTGCTGCGGCGCCTGAGCTAACCATAACGCTATGCTTAACGCCAAGCCATTTTGACCACGCCTTTTCAAATTCTTTTACTTTTGGTCCGTTTGTAAAACGATTTGACGTCAATACAAACTCTGCCAAAACTGTTTTATCGTTATTAGATATATTATCGTTTATTAGTGGCCAAGTGTAGTTCATGATATTCTATTCCATAGTTTCTGTATTTAAAGTTGGGTATACTAAACTCTCCGGATTAAGCGAAATGTCTAGTGGCTTTATCTCCATATTGGATAGGAACTCTTCTCTTTCCAAATATGGATACATGTCCTCTATTGGAGTTTCCCATCCAATTATCTTAGGATCATACGTGTGATATTCGTGACAATTAACATCGATGATTAGGGGCCCCTCGTGATTGAGCATCTGTTGGACCTGTTCTCGAATTAAATCATAATCGCTACCATCTATTTGCATAGTGGGTAATTTATATGCTTTGGCAACATTTATAAAGTTGGGCGGCTTATATCCAGCTGGGCCACATGCTTCCATTCTACCTTCAAAGTTTGTTTCCTGGAAGGCTTTCGTGATGCCATATATATGATTGTTCAATATAATAACCTTAACTCCCACGCCATAGTTTATCAGGGATTGCAACTCTTGTATATTCATATTCATGCCGCCGTCGCCTATCACGCATACAACCCTTTGGTTCTCTTTGTCGCTAGCAAACCAAGCTCCGATAGAACCCGCAAAAGAAAAGCCCATAGGCGAATTGCCGTTGTTTGTAAAATATCTTTGACCGGTTTTGGTCTTAAATGCATGATTTGTAATCACAACGTTGCCGCCACAATCTGCCACCAAAATATCATTCTTGGACATCTCTTCCGAAAGAAGTCTCATAAAAGCATATGGATGCACATGCTCCTGCGCAGAATACATATCCTCCGTAACCGGATCATACTTGTTTTTCCAAGCTGCGCATTTCTGTACCCAATCTGGAAAAGATGGCAGATTCTTGGTACTTAAAAGCTTTTCTTTTAATATTTCTATAAACATTTTAGCATCGCAATGAATGCAGGTATTAAAGGGTACTTGCTGCAGCTTCCTCTGAAGTCCCGCTTTGTCAACATCAACCATATACTTTTTAGCTTCTCTGGCAAAACTGTGTATATTGCCTCCAGTAATTCTCCCCGAGATTCTGCTGCCAATGGCTAATAATAAATCAGAGTTTTGTATTCCAAAATTTCTACCGGCGCCGCCGTATGTTCCTATGCGGCCGCCATAATATTTATAATCTGAACATATTATGTCTAATGCATTCCAAGTTGGATATACTGGGATTTTTAGTATCCTTCCCAGTTCTAGTATATCGCTTTCGGCCTTGGCCAATCTAACGCCGCCGCCAATCATAAGTACGGGTCTTTTGGACTGCCTCAAATCACTGATGAATTCATCCACTTGCTTTTCAACAGCTTCCACATTATAGATTTTTGAATTTATCGTTTCATCGTAGCCCAATAAACATTCCGGCTCAACTTCTGCTTTCGCCACATCTATCGGAATATCCAAATGCACCGGGCCCGGACGGCCCGACTTCATAATATGTACGGCTTTTTCTAGTTCATATCTTATGTCCTCTGGCTTCGTTACCATGACTGAATATTTTGTTACCGGCTCGAAGCACCCGACCTGATCTGATTCTTGAAAACCTACTTGCCTTATCTCCTTAGATGGCCTAGCAAACTGTTGCTTTATTTGGCCGGTTATAAACAAACAAGGAACAGAATCATAATAGCAATTGCCGGCAGACGTAATTAAGTTTTGACCACCGGGGCCGCTAGTGGCCATGGCAACTCCAAAGTTACCATTTACTTTAGCGTATCCTTCGGCCGCAAAGCCGCAAGCCTGCTCATGGAACAGGGCAACATATTTAATGTCCTTGGCTCTAACAAACGCATCAACCAAGTGACCAGTGGCAGCACCATATACCTGGAACACTTCTTTAACGCCGTATTCGCCTAGGCGATTAATTAAAAAATCGGCCACCTTCATGTGTTAACTCATCCTTTTTTAGTTGTCGTGTTGGGGGTCGCAGAATGGTTCGTAGGGAACCCCTGATCTGTTTCATAAACAATGTCATGCTTCCAGTTTCCGCCACCCAATAATTTCTCCAGCTCTTCTTCCTTGATTGCATAAAAGTTTTCTTCTGCAGGAAACTGGCCGGAGCGTACTTCTGCCGCATATTCCTTCAATGCCTCTTGCATTATCTGGCCGGCTTCACAATATCGCTTAACAAACTTTGATTTAAATTCCCAAAACAGACCCATTAAGTCGTGAAAGATTACTAGTTGGCCGTCGACCTTGTCGCCCGCTCCAATTCCATAAACCGGAATAGCTAACTCTTTAGCTATCATTTCAGCAGACTCTCTAGGCATGCCTTCCAATAGCAAGAAAGAGCAGCCAGCATTTTGAAGATCTAGCGCCTGCTGCAAAATGATCTCGGCTTGTTTGGCGGTTTTCCCTTGAACCCTGTAGCCTCCCAGCTTTGCTCTGGTGTGTGGTGTTAGACCTAGGTGACTCATAACCATAATCCCGGCATCCGCAATCGCCCGAATTCGATCCGTCATGGCTCCTTCGACCTTGACACAATCCATGCCTGCCACCACAAACCTCCCGGCATTATAAACTGCTTCCTCGTTTGATACCTGATATGACATATACGGCATATCTCCAATAAGAAAGGCATCTTTGGCGCCTCTCGCTACGGCCTCCGAATGTCTAATCATGTCATCCATAGTAACCGGAATTGTCGTTTTATGTCCTAAAGTCGTCATTCCAACCGAGTCTCCAACCAAAATTGCATCGACGCCTGCGCCATCTGCAATCCTAGCTTGCGGATAATCGTAAGCGGTTGTTAGCACGGTTTTGGTGCCTTCTCTTTTTTGTCTCCTTAATCTAAGGATTGTTGTTTTACTTTTGCTATCTGCTGCCATTTTATTTGTCCCTTTGTTGTAATATTGGCTCCGTTGTGGGCCAATCTATATTTAATTCTGCATCATTCCATTTAATGGTAAACTGATCCTGTACGTCTGGATATTCTCCATGGTAATGCCATTTATAATGAAAAACCGAATGTTCGCTTAACACTAAAAAACCATTCCCAATCCCCGGCGCCAACAAAACTTGCTTTCTGGTTTTGTCGTCCAGTATCATCGATTCCCATTGTCCATAAGTGGGCGAGTCGCTTCTGTTGTCGACCATAACGAAGTACAGTTCTCCATACAAGCAAGTCACTAATTTATGAGACTTAAAATCTCCATGAATACCTCTTAAAACATTTTTTCTAGAAGTTGAAACCTTGTCGTGATTAAAATCTAAAGTAGGGACGCCATCTTTCTTCTTCCACAGGGTCCATAAGTCCCCTCTATAATCAGTATGAACATCGGGCGTATGGATTACGATCCCATCTTTTATTTTTCCCAACTAATCTCCCACTCTTCAAACTCCGCCGCCAAACAATCGATTTTATAATCTTTTCTTCCGCCGGCTTTTTCTTGAATCTTGTTTTTCGCAGTATTCCTAATACCATTTAAGCCGTGAGTCAATTCTAGATTGTTGCCGTCTTTTATTCCCTTACGATAATTCGACTCGTTATGCCATATGTGTAAGTTCATTTGCGACAATACCATAATCGCTCTTATTGCTCTTGCATCTAATATAACATCCTTTTCCTTGAGTGTTAAGTCTATGTCGTGAATAATTTCAGAAATTTCTTGGGCATATTCTTCTTTGTGCTCAGAAATGAATACCTCTTTTAACTGTATAATCGACAAACGATCTATTAGTTCAGACAAGGTGGGTAAATATTTTCTTTTTTCCATCTAATTTTTCCTCTAGTCCCAGGCCTGTCTTCTCTGATAGACCAGATATCTCTACTGGCACCGGTGGTATTATGCTTTTATGGTCGAACATTTTTATTTACATTTCTAAAAATTGTTTAAAATAGGGGACATACCTTTGATAATTCGCTCCGAAGATGTGGGCATATTTGAAAAAAAGTGTTGCTTCTTCTTTTCTTTGAGCCAAATTGTATTCCTGTTGCGAGCGGCCGCCTTGCTTATACAGGCCCACAATTTTATCTACCTTTTTAAACTTACTCCCGTCACTAACCGCTCGAAGCCACATATCCCAATCAGCAGCGAAATCATGACTCTCGTGATCAAAGAAACCATATTTTTCATGTAAGCCTCTTCTCCATAGCGGCATCGGGCCCGGGAGACATTTAATCATGTTTTCCTTAGAAAAGGGCCTCGATGAGTTTTCTAAAAGACTCTTTGATTCGGTTTGTATAAAAGTCTCATTCTTTTTGCTGGTGGTTAAACAGTCACCATATACTAAATCGACTCTCTTATCATCATGAATCACATTGTAAAGAGTTTTTATATAATGCTTGCTTTTTCTATCGTCAATCATAGCCCAGGTAACATAAGGAGCTAGAGATTTCATTAGTGCTACATTAAGCCCTTGCGTCGGCTCAAGTCTTTCTTCGTAGCGATAGTATCTGATGTTGTCGTGCTTTTCCAAATATGATTCAACGATTTCTTTTTCATTGCCAGGAGAGGCGGTATCAACTATAATAAGCTCGCATTCATCAAACATATCCAAATTTGTGATATCCTCTAAAAAGCCATTCAAATATTCTTCAGCCTCATAGAATGTAGTGAAAATACTAATCTTTTTATTGGTTGTGTTTCTTAATGGCTTCCTGATTTCTTTTATGATGATGTTGCTAATTTCTTTTCTCTTTTTGACCATATAATCAATCAGTTCTTCGCCTTTTAATTTGAACCAATCTTCGCCGGTTGCTCCCACCAAATCATTTGTAACGACCGACATGCCCATCATTCTAGCTTCTACCACTATTCTGGATAATGTCTCTGGGGTACCTGGGAAAAAAACGAAGCTTTTGTTTTTTCCTAGTTTTTCTAGAAATACGAGAGGATCGTTATCGGATACCAATTCATACTGAAGCTCCTTGTTTTTACAGTAGGCCGCGGCCTTGGCAGTATTTTTGTGAGGGATGAGCGATTTCATTATCGAACTTGCTTCGGCTTTGGGCTGTTTAGCCAGCTGCCTTAAGTGTTCTAGAGCGTCCAGTGACCATAGGTTCCCAGCCGCAGTAACCACATTGTCGATATCCAAATTCTTTTCAATTATTTCTTTATGAAAATGGCTTTGGGAAACAACCTTTTGAGCATGTTTGTAAAAAAAATAGTTTCTCAGCTCAGTAATCGGAGCCTTAAAATCCTTATAAGATGCAGCATTTCTAGAAGCTAAATATTTATGATCATGTTCGTATATTATATAACTTGCATGATTGGTTAAGAAGTCGCGGCAATCCTGTGTAAGATTTACAAAGTTAGAAACTATAAAAAAGTTATTAACATTCTGTTCAACAAAATCCAAATTAACCATATGCGATTGGATTTTTGTAACCGCAAAATCAGACTTCTTTAAAAGACTGATGAGCTCTTTATTATTTAGTTCCCCACCTCCTACGATTTGTTCTACAAAAAAGTCAGCTATAAATATTACTTTCTTATTCATACTCTTTTACGATATTTTCAATTTCTGCCAACCAGTTCTCGGAATCGCCCGGGGGCAATAGTTCCAACACAGACGAAGCAAAAAGCTCATGTTGTGCGTCGGAATCAAAATTCTTTAACACGTGCTTTTTAAGCTTATTGGCCATACTCTTAAACCGAGAATAATTTTTGTATACTTCCCTCAATTGCGATTTGAATTCGTTTTCTTGAGGATAACACCACATTGAGCCGTTCTCTATAACCCCAGGCCATACAACCTCTGGTTGAACTATCTGCAGCGTATAGCCAACTTTGGCTACCATCGGCCGCATCTTACCATTTTTATTAGGAGCATACAAGAAATCCACATGACCACTCCAGAGGGGCGCCACGATGGGAAGACCATTATAAGCCGCCTCGAAAAGCGGAAGCCCAAAACCTTCTCCATGTGTTGCGGTTACTAAACACTTAATCTTCTTATGATTATAAAGCCATGTCATTTGTCCGTCTTCGAGCGTGCCGTGAAGTAAATATATTTTACACTTACGATCCTTGTAAGGTGCCAGGAGTCCTTGCATTTTTTGTGTTATTATCTCGCGATCTATTATACAATCTTTTGCCAAGTTCGCTTTAACAACGAGGCCCACCTCTTCATCTCTAAACTCTTCTAAAAACCATTTAACTGTGTTTTCTAAATTTTTACGAGGGCCCCACTGAGCAACAGTTAGAAAATTAAAATTATAATCTAATTTAAGTCCCTTGATAGCTTCCGGCTCGTATTGGCGCACCGGATAGTGAACCACCTCTATTGGGGTTTCACAACGATAGTCTTTAATTTCTTGTCCTGTGCTTTCGTTGCGAGCTATACATGTGCTGGTTTCATATACTTGTTTGGAGTGATTTGAGACGACAATAATTTTATTAACTTCGTTTCCCTTTGCCAACCATTGTGGTGACACCATAGTAACTTCTATGCCCGCTGTAACTCCAATGTTTATAGGCGCGATCTGTTCCCATTCGTTTGGTATCGTGACCTGTACTGACGCGTCAAATCGGCCGCCGTTCTGGGTATGCTCAGCTGTCTTAAGAGCCATTAAGTCCATCCATGTTCGAAAATCGTTTTCTTCCGTAATGAAGCCTGTATGCCCCCATGGTATGTTTATCAAATGTATGTCGTAGTTTTCTTCATGGCTCTTCAAAGATCTCAAAAGAAATCGAGTATGTTCTCCATAGCCTGACCGCGAAAAAGCGGGCCCTTTAACTAATATTTTCTTTTTCATGTGACTTCCTTAAAATTATATGGCAAATAGCCGCGGCGCGATGACCAAGAGCCGCAAGTTTCGTATATGTTTGTTAAAACCCGATCCCATTGCGTAACATAGTTATCAAAGTTATAGTTAGCGTGAACATGGGCTGCCCCTAGTTTCCCCATTTCAGCGCGCTGTTCAGGAGGAAGTTTATAAAACTCTTCAATGGCATCGATAAAAGTTTCTTTTTCTAGCCGATCCTCGTAAATAAATGGTACGTCCTGAGAGCCGATAATCGCCTTAGAGCAGGGCTCAAGTCCTACTCCAAACCAATTTTCTCCATCTGTTACCTGCTCTTGTAGACCACCGGTCATATTAACAATAATGGGAGTTTCACAAGATAACGATTCCAGAGTGGCCAAACCGAATCCTTCCGCGTCTGAAATGTTAATGGTACAATCGGCCATATTGTACATCATCGCCATGCCTTCGGGTGGTTGTTTTTCTCGCGAGAGTAAAACTTCGCCATTAAGTAATCCTAGGTTGGCCATTATCTGCTCCAGATCTTGTCCGTTTACATCTTTTGGGTCCGTATGCATAATTAGCGTTGCCTTATCATGGCCCACCCTGTCTAGAAACTCTTTAAACCAATAGATAAGAGTGCCGCTTTGTTTGCGTCTGGCGTTTCGATTATTCCAGAAAAATAGCATGCTGTCCGGATTTTTAAGATGTTCTTTCCTGGCTCTTTGAACCATCTCCGGATCTGTCTTCTTAAAAATATTTGAATCAACTGCATGGGGTAGATAGGCCGATTCCACATCGGGACTCACCGTTTTTACTATATCATCAGTTACTTTAGATATACAAGCCACATAATCATTCGAATTGTAAAATCTCCTATTAAAATGAGGATATGGATAGTTGTCCCAAACATGGTAGTAAACCATTGGAACATTAACTCTTATTTCGTTTTCAATCTCCCATAGCCAACCATAAAATCTTGGATCCGTCATAAACCATAAAATGTCCGGACGAAACTGTCTCAAAGCTGATCGGAGCTGATCTTGTGTTCCATATCCATCTACTGGAAATATTACCCAGTCGTCCCCCCATCTGTCGGTCTTTCCTGGAGTATAATCATTGTGCTTCATGGCGCCACCGAAAGAGATGAACTCATATCTGCCGGTCTCCAACATTCCTTCGATCATATATTTTGTCTGAGTTCCCACTCCAGAAGGGGATAGAGGATGGTCGCTCAATGTAAGAATCTTAATCTTTTTATCAGTCATATTTTTTCCTTAAGGGCATTCTTTGGTCATATTAAAGGGGCACTTATAGCAATTGCTTCGCTTTTTAAGATAACGCTTCTTACCAATATTATAAAGCGCCATGTGCAATAGTTTAAGTGCGTTCTCAGTTTTTTTTGCTCCACTAGAAACACGGAAAAACTCAACCCTATCCTTGCTGGCTGTTCTCTTTAAGAGCGCAAAGTGCGTCTCAACATTTTTAGGATCGATACCGTGTTTTTCACAAAAGAAGTATTTGTATAACGTTAACTGGTAAGTTACGATAGGATCCGAACGCCTACGAGAATCCCATCCCCATGATGTAGTCTTCCAATCTACAATATGATATTTGCCATCTGGCGTTTTAACAACAGCGTCAATAAATCCTTTAAAATTAATATCTTCGTTGATCGGCACCATCAACTGTTCTTCGCTAGATACAATCTCGTAACTCTTGAAATATTGATCTAGGGCCGGCTCTATCTCTGGAAGAAGCGCTATGCCCTGTGGTACCATTTCGAGGGCTCTTTCGAGGTTGAACTCTACCTTGTCCTCTTCAAGGCGCTTAAGCTCCTTCTGGAAGCCCTTAACGAACGTCTCTGATGCATTAAAGGCCTCTTTAAGTAACTTCTTCTCGCACACGTCGTGAATGACTGTTCCAAACGCTGTATATTCATTTCCTCTAAACGCTTTAATGCCGTCGATATAAATAAGCTTGTGGTGGAATGGGCAGAACTCCCAGTTTTTTAGTTCTGAGTATGATATGTGTGTCAAC
>Ga0098047_10000677_pt1 | contig 13688 bp, 6 predicted proteins | sample 12_taG_FD_92585 | JGI IMG/M metagenome (GOLD analysis project Ga0098047, IMG submission 92585) | Marine viral communities from the Subarctic Pacific Ocean - 12_ETSP_OMZ_AT15267 metaG | ecosystem: Environmental > Aquatic > Marine > Oceanic | place: Subarctic Pacific Ocean | collected 2015-01-16 | reverse complement strand
TGGGTTTTTATTCATATCTAAACTTTTGGCAACAATCTGATAAAACCCACCCCTCTCCACAATACCTGTCATCTGAATCAGTTCTTCTAGAGATGCATTATCTTTCCATCTTCTTATTGCTTCAGCAACTTGTTCTGCACTATTATATACCTTGCCATCAAGCAATTCCCATCCTTCCCTTAGCATTTGTGTCTCTGACATTAGATCTGCCGCAGGTATAACAAGATCATTGAACACTTTCAAGTGCTCAGGTTGGTTCCTTATACCTCCTTCTATATGAATGGGGTTAATGCCTGCAGGTTTACCGTATTGAGCTGCTAAGTAATTGTCAACATGTATAGCACTCAATTTCACAGCTTCTGACAATTCTTTTCCATCTCTAGCAGCCTGTATGATAGCATCGCGATAATGCACAGCACTTCTAAAATTGTCCGCGTCCTTGTTTGCGATTACAAAATTAGCTATAACTGATTTGGCCGCTTGATTATATGGCACACTGTAATCAGCACCTTCCCCTGTCATACCGCTAATGCTTACATATTCATCCAGAACATCATCGACACTTTTAGGCTTGGCCTTTAAGGACTGGTCTAACTGAATCAGTCTTTTTGCTACCTCGGGATTGTCTATAGACTGTGATGAGCCCCATTCCAGTACACCTAAGCCATACTCATTTATCATTTTATGCATTGCATGATGTACTTCAAAATGATTCTTGAGTTGCTCTCTATAGGCCTTTATGGTCAACTTGCCTTTTGGAGGCATACCATAATACATTCCCACTAACTCCAAGTCGGGTGCCCGCTTTATTTTATTTAGCTGTGTACTTACTTGAGCTACATAGTCTCCGGTCTCGATTAATCCGCCTGTAACTTCATCGAGTGCATAAACTTGTAAGTCAAATATCTTTTGAATAGGTGCAATATATTTGCTATCTTTTATGCCTATATTGCTTACCACCAACGGGTGGCCACCTAATCTATGTCCGCTATTCCTATACTGAGATATTGTCATCCTGGGAACAAACTTGTCGTGGAATTCTTTCAGGACTGTCTTATCCCCTTGGACCAACTGAAAATGTCTAGGTACTAGTTCATTACGCAACTGCATGCTTGTAATAACATCGATATTATTTTGTAATTGAATTTCTGCACTGGTAGCAATGCTATCTTGAGCAATATCATTAATACTTAGTTCGTTTATTTTTGTCTCTAGTTGTGTAATCTTACTTTGTACAGCATCAAATTTTTGCTGATCACCGAAAGAAAGCTGAGTTGGTTTACCTTCATTATTAGGTATCATATCAACCAGGTCTCTCTTGATACTTTCTAAGTCTCCAACATTATTGACTGAATCTATCCTTTGACCGAACTCCTCTATGGTTTCATCTACTACATCTACTCCTGTCAAGTCGCCTTTGATAGTTGCCCCATCTACTGTTGCCGTATCAACATTTACTTGATCCAAAACAACATTACTCTGATTTATTTCTATCAGGTTTTCAGGAGACTCCATCTCATTAAATTTGACACCCTCTGGAATTTTAGTGTCTAAGATATTGGCATCATCCGAAATGATTAGATAACCCAACCCACGCTCTTTCGCTACTATACCCCTTTGGTCTGTTTTCCATCCAGCATGAAAGTATTGAAGATCAGCTTGGTCTAATTTCTGACCTGTGTTTAGTTCGTCGAGCTGTGTCCATCCCTTAACTGGATGCCCCCATGTTATAGAGTAGGGATCAATTTGCGCTACAGCACTTGGATCCCCTCTAGCTCCTGTGATTTTCAGATAAATCAATTGACCGTCTTCTAGCCCTGACTGCTTTATCCTTGCTTTTTGGGCATCACTCAGTGGTAGAAAGCCTTTATTCTTACGGTAATAAGCGGTAGCATAATCGTCTGCCACCACATCTAAAAATCCCTTCAAACTTGCTAACTGCGTGAGTTGCTTATTAAGCTGGGGTCCACCTTTCTCCCCGGCTTCCCATAAACTGCGCAAGACTCTTCTATTGACTTGCGCCATAATATCCCTGAACCTAGCCCATGCCACCTGCTGATCTGCTGAATCCCTAGTTATCTCTTTTCCATAGCTTGCACGGGGGCCAAGAAACGTCTTTTGACTAATCATTTTATTAGGTCTAAATACCTGTGCAGATGGATGAAGCTCTAAAAATTTTGCTAATCTAGCAATGTTATATCTTAGTTTCCTTAGCTCTTGTAGGCGAACTGGACGGCCTTGAAACTGCTTATATAAGTATTGGAAAGTGTTTTCCCAATCCTGAAAAGCTTTTAACTGAGCAGCACTTTCTGGACCGCTTTTGGCCATAGTTATTTCAATTAGTTTTACTTGTTCAAATTCCCATGCTCTGGCCATCTGTTCCATTTCTTCGTCTGACACATCAGCCAATGGATCAGCCTTCAACTCCTCTACGTATTTTTCGCCTTCTTCTTTTATAGGTGTTTCATCGTGTGCCTTTTTAAGTTTCTTATTCGCCTCTGTCACATCTTCTGCATCTATAGTGCCTTCGCTATCCACAACAGTATCAACAGTTGATTGCGCTTTACTCTGCGCGTCTAAAACTTCATCTGGTAAATCATCAGCTTGTTCTATAATTGTTTCCGACGAACCTCCGTCAAAAGGAGTGCCATCAGGGTCATTTGGATTGCCCTTTTGACCAGCATCGGCTGCATCAGAATGATTATCAGGACCACCTTTTTTATTATTCTTTTTATCTACTCTAATACGTTCCAATGAATCATCGAAATCTTTCTTTAACTTTTCTTGTGCCTCACCAAACACTTTCATTACATCCTTTTCAGTTAAAGTTTTAGTCTTCTTTCTTATCTTCCATAATTCATCTGCTATCTCAGTCAATATTTGCTTACTGCTATTTGCAAGCAAATCATCTGAACTTTTAACTATGTTCGCTATACGTAGTATTTGCTCTGGTATCAAATAATCAAGAGCTACTTCCGGAGCCTCCTCATTAATGAAGCGCGTGAGCATTGCTGCTACCTCAGTTTGCCTATCAGGTAGTTGCTCGAAAAACCGTTTCAATTGTTGTCGTCCTGCTCTTGTCAGATTCGGGTCATTTAATACGGCTTTTTTCCACCATTGAAACATGTCCTTATATATCTTATGGTAGAACTTATCAAACAATCTAACACGTAGCATTACCTCTAATGCCTCGTTCCAATCTCGTATTACTTCTACAAATGAAGAATAAGAAAGGGCCACATCACCCCACGGAGTACGCACATTACCTTTAATCTGCGTGCCCCAATTGCGTCCTATAGGCCACGGTAAGCCAGCTATACCACCTGGTTTTGCTGTTTGTCTCTGAGCATTTTTTGTCACTTGTCGTAAAGCAGACCACCAATCTTTGAAGTTCCAAAACCTAGGCAATCTTCCTTTGTGCGTTAGGATTTCAAACGCAGCAGACCCGCCCACACCCAAAGATCTTTGCAAGCCCTGTAATATGTCGGCTGGCAAAGGAGTATCTCTCATTAACTTATCGAGTGGCCTTCTAAAAATACCAATGCCGCCTAATGTCAAAGCCCTAAAGGTAGAGTCAAATACATTCCTGACAGTAAATCCCGGACGAGCACTAAGATTAGACTCAATCCATAAGGCTCTAAAAAACCGAGGTCCTGCCATCAAGGCTGGATTGATTGTCTTCGCATCTATTAGTTCCCTATAAGTTCCACTGCCTTCCACCATGTCATATATCTTGCCACCTTGAGCATATCCATGCTTCATCTTAAATTCCGAAGCAATAGTTTCGCCAAGCTTACCCATTACTGCCTGTTGTTTTTGTGTATTAGAAAATACACTCCAGGATTCTCCTGCTTCATTTTTAGCTGCTATTGCTAATTCTTCAAGTAATTCTATTAATGCGTCGGCTGGAGCTTGATCCATACCTTCTCTATAAAACTTAGGGTTATTCTTAAGTATTCGATAGATATTTTCAAGCCGCTTATTCCAAGATCTACCAAGGGCCGTCCAACGAGCACCTAACTTTTTAGATGTGTTTCTTGCCCAAAGATTGATTTGTGGTCTGGAAATTATACCCGAACTATGCGGCACCATCGTGAACAATGGCATATCAGGCCGCGCTCCCAAATCTGCCCACAATCTCACTGTAAGCTCGGGAATATTAGAAACACCTTCCCCTTCAGTTAAAACGACTATCTTACCATCCCTCGGATCTATAACTGCTTGTTTGCGCAATATTATTTTCAATGCTTCTATCAGCCCACCCGAGTCTGGAGACTGTAAACCTTGTCCTGTAGTAGGGTCTGGAACTAATCTAGCTTGAGCATCTACAAACCATTGAACAGGATCTTGTTGAGCTATCTTACGTACTGCTTCATCTTGCACTTCTGATGCCAACTCGTCTGCAAACCGAGTAAAGGCTTCTATAGCATCTTCAGTAACAGTTTTGGTGCGCCCTACCAGTTTGCCAGCTACGGAACCTACATGCTCCGTTAGTAACACTCGTACTCCAGGTATTTTAAGAAGACCTGCTTTCGGAATAGTCCATAATTTAGTACGGCTTGCAAATGAAAGTACACCTTTCAATAACTTGCCGGGGAATAAAACTGTTAGATCACCTAGCATTTCACCTACAAGCTCAGTTTCAAAATGTTCATGTCTTTGCTTTAAGTCATCAGTTTCTTGATAGCTCAGTGAACGTGGAGACAAACCCTCCATCGCTCTACGGGCGTTTATCTCCGCTAATACCTGAGCTTTATCTTTCATGTAATCATTTTTAGCATCAGGGTCATACATCCAAGTATATGAAAAATCACGCGCCTCATTCCATTTTTGGTCTAATTCTTCCTCAGACCAACCCTGAGTTCCAGGTACAAATATGCGCTTAAATTCTTTCCACCCCAACGAATCGTCACTGACAGGTTGTTGATTCCAGTTGGAAGCACGACCAAAGTCTGGGATATGTTCTATAAGAGAACTCAACCTTTCGCCTACATATTTCCATGAGCTTTCGTCTTCTTCCATGCCTGGAAAGTCTGGGGCCCAGATTTCTCCCGCCCGTTCCCAACGTCGCTCTACTGCCTGTAGTGCTCCTGCTGATTTCATTGCCAAGGATTCCCACATACTATCACTGCTGGATGTATCAGCTTTGCGAAACCCTCCAATAGCATACAATGGTGCAGCAATTGAGCCAGACGCGACTGTAATAAGTGTTCCAAATAAAGAGGCAAATCGATCTACACCTGCAGCCAACAACTCTGCTTGTTCTTGGCCTCTTTCCGAACTGGCGTGCATCAATCCAACCCATTGTTTGACTGGTCTAAATACTCTATCAATCGGATCAACAAGATATGTTTCCCACCACTCACGTTGTCGACCAGCTTCAAACGGTTTGCCTTCCGCAGTAGTGACCATGCGTGGTGTCACATCGTCAGCATACTCCCCTTCAAACAAACCTAACTGTCTGGTAGGTGCTCTAAGTCCTGCTTCGCGCAATGCGTCTTGTGACAATACTCCTGCTTCGACACGCACCTTATCAGGAACACCATCGGGGAATTCTTCATTGACTTTTTGTTGTGCCACTGCAGTAACTGTGTCGTACCCCTTTGCATAGGCTCCATCTGGTAAAACACGAGAGCCTGGTAACTCCACCTGTTTACCAACCATCTCTGCCAGGTCACGCCCTTTAATTCCAGCTTCGACTCCACGTAACACAAACCCATGAATCATGGGTGCATAAAACTTTATTTGGTTATCAGGCTCGGCCCGCCAATCATTATATTCTTTGACCGACATTACTTCATCGGGTTCAAGCTCTCCAGTTTCGCGCAATACTTGCTGTACATATGCTCTTTCAGATGCGCCCATACCAAACAAACCATACGCATCTCCATATATGTACTCTTCATTTCCGCCTGACCTGGCCTGAACAATCGCTGTTATAACAGCCGGAGATATCTCATCCGCTTGACCTTTATCAACAGACGCATGAATTTTCGGGTACCATGCAAACGCGCCATCATCTACAGGCTCTTCTACCGTCTGCATCTCTTCTTGAATTTCTTCTTGAGTTTTATCTAATAGGGATTTATCAGATAATGGAGGAGGTTCTTCCTCAATTTCTGGAGGTTGCGGTATTTGTACCGAAGCCGGGTCAACTATCTTGGTTGCAGGCGTAGCTTCTTTTTGTTCCTCAGTCTGATTAGTATGGCCTATTACCAGTTCAGTAAGGCTGCCTTGCCCTGCAACTTGTATAGGTCGCTCGGTAGGTCCTACTTCCTTTAAAACGTCAGTACCGGGAGCAGAGGCTATTCGTTGTTTTTTTAACGCGTGATCAATTACATCTGATGTTACAAGATCTTCTGGTCGTCCACCATTACTCATTCAATTGTTCCTAAGATCCAGATCCGCCGTATTCTTGCCTTCCGCCTTTGGTGTGGATATCTGCCCAGGCTGAGTCAAGATACGGAACATAAGGTTCAAGAATCATTGTTAGTAATTCGCCATATCCTGTAGCCCAGTTTTCCTTCAATGCTTCTGGATTGTTTGTGGCTTCTGCTTTAGCCATCATTCCATAAATTTCATCTTTATAGCTGTCCAATCTGGTTTGTCCCGGCTTGCCCGAAGCAGTCATTATTTGTAGTCTTTCTACAGATTGAAATAGCCAATCTAATTGCATAAGATTTGTTGCCGCAACAGTACCAGTCAGCCTGTCTTTGAGATAGTCTCTCAAATTGTTGATGGTTTGTTTTAAGTTTTGCCAACGCGGCGCTGCTCCTGGGCCCCACACTAGCTCTTCATGACTTTCCTCGCCATAATACAGAGAGCCTGGTAAGTCCAGATATCGATCCAACTCGCCCCCTACACCTAGGGCTAAATCAAAACCTATTCTCTTTTGATTGGCTTTACTTAAGAATGGAAGAATTGCGTTTTGTGTAGCTATATATATAGAATTAGGGCTAATATCTAAGGGAAGATAATCTATCCACCAGGAAGGACGTTCACCCGCTAATGGTAATTTGTCAGGCCCTATTGCGACTTCGCCTCTAAAATCAGGGACCAAGTTAGCCCACTCCATTGCTTTGCCTGACTGATTACCATCACTGCCAAACTGATTGTCGCCATTACCTAATGTGCCTGGCTCCGAAGGGGTGGTAATTGGGCTTGTAGGAACTTCAGGCCCACGCCCTGCTCCAGCAAGTTCTTCAGCAGTATAGTTATAATAAGCCCAGCCTGCATTCATCTGGTCTAATATATCTTGGTCGCTATAGCCATATTGAGATTTTAAAAGATCCACAGCCCATTCCCAAATGGCCGAATTGCCTTGATACACCATACGGTAAATTGAGCCCGCCTCTTCCGCCGCTTTGCCTTCCAAGTATGGTGGGTTCAGGTCTAGCTGGCCTCGGGGATTACCTTCCCAATCATGATCAGACCAAAAATGTTCCGCAAATGCATCGCCTAATGTCTCCAACGTGTAAGGATGTTGCCGTTTACTACCATCACCCAATCCAGCTATTTCTCGAATAATATAGTTCGCATCTAGGAAATCTTTTTGTTTGCTACCTTCTGGAGGTTTTGGATCGCCCGGTAACATATAAGTGTGCCTGGGTATTGGGTTGACTGGAAACTCTGTCTCTTCACTGCCTGGAGGACCGAATGGCCCTGTTATCACTACTGCTCCTGCTGTGGTTTCGTCTAAAGTTTCAGATACGTCGTGGCTATGCGTGTCATCTTTCGTTTTGCTTTGTTCTTCCCAATATTTTTCTTGAGCCCGTAATTCTTCTTCTGTAAGTAGACGTGAGGTCGCAGATGAGTCTCTCTTGGGCCGGTCCTCAAGTTCTTCGGCACGTTCCCCTTGAACCGCACCACTCAGATCAAATATGTCACCAAACAACCGACCAGGAGATATTGGGCCCCCCTGACCACCCAGAACAGCACCGCCAGCAATAGTATCTAATGTTCTTTTGGCATCTTCTGCTGTTTTAACGAGCCGATCATATTCGGCTTTATCTTCATGGCTTAATACTACTTCTACATTTGATCTTGTTATACCTGTGTCAGTGACATAAGTGCCTTTAAATTTTACATAGTTTTTATCATCAAATGCTGAAATCGGAATATCAGGATTAACTTCAGAAGCTCGTACTGTCATATAATCATGGACATCCACTCTATTGTCTCTTAAAAACCTAGATGCATCCGACCACGATTCTATTACTGTTTGTTCAGCATCTACTCTCACCGCTTCTGCTTCACTGCCTACACTCACTTTATCGAATAGACCGAAAGATGTTTCAAAAGTGCCATCGGGTTTTTGTACGAACAAATCTGTGTAGGGTGGTACCAATCGTGCTTCTCGAGCTTCGTCTAGTAGCTTTTTGTCAGCTAACAACTCATCGAATTCTTCTCGTGTAAGTGGGTCGGTGATAGTTGATGAAATCACAGGTGGATCCTCATCTTCGCGTAATCTCCCCGCCCAATCGCGCTCTGGATCAACCTCATGTCTAGATGTATCTGACAAATCCCTACCACCACCACGCATATCAGGTCTACTATAGCTATGTATTACTGCGTCATTCTTAATGGTGTATCCGCCAGGTAAAAACTTTCTATCAGCAGGATCATCAAAATCCTCCACCACAGGTGGTGTAGATGGTTTACGGTACCTGTCTTTTCGTGTGCCTCTATGTCCTCTAACATGTGTCATAATTAAACTCCTAGTCTAGGTGTCCCGCTCATCATAGACAACCATTCATTTGATTCCGATTCGCCGTATGTACGGTCTAGGTAGTCACGTTTCGCAGGAGTTAAGCTACTAAATGCGTTCCTTTCCCTTGGATATCTATTCATCACATTCCTCCACTGCTTATCAGCATCTCCGCCTAATCCATGCCATAACTTCATTACTTTGAACTGTCGATTATCTATAGCCATATTATCCCATTGGTACGCCTTGCATTGTATTCACTACTTTATATACATCTTCAGAGGGCTCTTGTCCGGCTGGTGCAAAGCCCTGTTCTTGTTGAGTTACTGCTCCTCTAACAGCAGAGGGTAAGCCCGGTGATTGCTCGGGTTTAGGACCTCCCGGTGCTGGGCCTCTTGGGCCTCCCTGACCTCCGCCTCCCTGTTCTAATCTTTCTAAAACCATACGTGCCGCTTCGTCACCCTCTCCAGCTAACTCCCTAAACAAGGACATCATCTGGTATTCCACCATCATGGGGTGCTTTCTTGCCATATCACGTAATATACGAGTAGTCTCCTGGTCCGGCTGCTGTATCCCGAGGTATTTCTCCATTCGAGTCTCAGCCGACAAGGTGTCTTTCGTTTGGGTAGCCATAGCAACCTTTCGGGTCTCATCATTGGGGAATTGTGGTTGCAACTGGAAGTTGACCCTAAATCCCATTGTATCTTGTCCGGTGAGCTCCTGGCTATATGGTGCACCAGCTTTGTCACCATATACTTCAACTGTATATTCAGGTGAAAAGTTACGAAGCAATGTAAGTGTCTTACGTGCCCATACTGCTAGTGACCGTTCTTGTTGCTTTTGCGGTTGTGTCAATCGTATTCGTCCAGCATCTCCCTGTTGTGATAATGCATAACCTGAAGCCGCACTTGGCCCCTCGCCATACATCACAGCCGGGAAAGATGCGTCTGCTATCTCGGTAGACACCATAGCCATCTGATCTTTGAAGTCAGGGGCTGTTCCGGGCCAAACCGGGAAAGCAATATCTTCACCTTCATTCAAGGTAACTACATCACCAAAAGCTGAGTCCACCTTGATAGGCCGTCCATCGCGTGTTCTAGCTATCAACGGCATATTAGCAAATACATTCAACAAACGAGTCTGGCGATTGATGCGCCATTCCAGCTCTTTCACCATTCCCATTACCGGCCTGAGAATAGAGTGACCCCAATCTTCCGGATTCACATGTCCTATTGGCTTGTAGAACATCAGAGTAATTGGTATCTCGCTATATCCTTCCATAATACGAGGGCCATCTAATAGACGACCATCAAATAAGGTTGCATTCTCAATCGCCCAACTACCATCTGGTAACTGAACCTCGCCCCAATAGTCAATAAAATCGCCTTTCTTGGTTTCTTTCTGCTTATCAGACATGCTAATGTATTTATCCATAGGGCCATACTCGCGCTCCATGTCATCAATACTACGCTCTATAGCGTAAAACACATGTTTCCATCTACCCAGTTTTCCACCTGGCTCAGGGAATAAATACTTTGCAGGAAGAACATTGATACATAAAGGAAGCTGGTCATAAATAGCACGCTGGGTTCCCTCTTCATCGGCCTCTACCCGTAAGGTTCCATCAAAGCTGTTGTCCCATACGGTCTTTAGACCGACTGCCCCATCCCGTACTTGATAGAATGTCCAGTCGTATCGTAGGTCAGTCTCCTGTCTTTCGGAGTTTATATAGATAACACCATCTAAGAACTGCTCTACCAAGCTGGCCTGCTTCTTAATGCTTTCGCTTTCTTCGGGCGAAACAGCCTGAATAGTCAGTGCATTTGCAGTTAATATACCTACAGCAAGGTCTACAACATTAGTAGCCTTAGTAAGGGTAATACGTTTTTCTCCAGGTAAAGACGCATCAGAATAATGTTCTAAATCATAGAACTGTTCATGTTCTTTTATACGTCCGTGCCACTTACTGCACTTTGCTTTAGCACGATAGAACTTCTCTAATAAATCGGCTTCCCTGCTCATTTGGTCGTCTGCCATATTAGTACTCCTATTGTACTACAAAATTGCCTATTCCTACCATTTCTAAGATTACGCGTACTCCTACTGTAGGGACCGTACATATTCTGGATTATCCCAAGACACCGCCCACTCATCCTCTGTCAAGCCATGTTCATATATCCCTTGTTTTTGTTCTTCCGCCTTTCTCTTCTCTTCCTGACCCTCCCAGGACCGCTTCCATTCCTCCCCCGTCAGGCCATGTTCATACGCCTCTTCCTCTTCCCTACTTATTGGCTCCTCCTGCGGCGGACTTACGGTAATCGCCGGGCCTTCATTGGACACCTGTTCTATATAATCTGCATGTCTCTTCGCCTCTGCCCTTTCTCTCTCCCATTTTTCCCGATCACCACCAAACAGCTCTCCTGCTGTACCAATCGGATTACCTTCGTCATCATATTGCATCACGTCCTTTTCTGTTTCCCAGGACTGCCCACGACCAAAGGGGTCCTCATATGCTATTTCTTCTTGGTCATCTTTCGTTTTGCTTTGTTCTTCCCAATATTCTTCTTCTGTAAGTCCGGTATCCGCTACCGTATCACCCATTATTTCGTCAAGCTCCTGATTCCACGCATCTGCTCCCGCTTCATCTATAGGGGCTATATAGCTACCGTCTTCAAATTGCCCCATATGATATCTTTGGTTGGCCCACTCTCCAAACGAAAGCTGAGTCAATCCTTCCGATAAATCGTGCTCATAATGAGCTCGTGTTCCCTCTCCCTCTTCTCCCTGATATAGCTGGACCACTCCATCTTCGCCACCGGCACCAATCTGAGCCCACGCTTCCTCTAAACTAGTACCTTCAGCAAACCCCGATGTTTCCAAATGCTGTTCCCAGGGCGACTTCCATTCCGTAGGCACAAACTCAGCAAATAGTTGATCAATAGCATCTTCATAGCTTAATCCGTGCGCTTCTGCCCACAATCTGATACCTTCTTGGTCTAAGTTCGTAAGCATCATAATTTCATATAATTTTGTATTTTTACCAGTAGTACCTACGTGTGGTGGTAAAGCTATATCAGGTCGTGTCTCTCCTTCGCCTGCACCACCTTCACCTGCACCACCTTCATCATCGCCGCCATAGCTATAGTCTACATTACCAGACATATCACCAAAATTAAAGGCAGACCACGGACCAGTACTGCTTTTAATTACTCTGTTTTGTTGTAATAAATGAGTATGATGAGCAATACGATTAGAGCGTGCGTCAAAACCCCCATCTCCTCCCACCATCGGCATTGCTAGATTACCTAAACTCCCGTCCACCGAAGATTCCGATTGCCCTGTAGCACTAGCTATTGCGGCTACGTCATTGCCATGCACAGCAGATGCCTTTCCTATTCCTGGTAATATTCCTGCTTCCCTGGATCCTGATGCGCGACCTAACATACCCACATCGGCAGGGTCAAAGATCATTTCTCCAGTTGGCGCAGGAGGAGCCATTTCTTCAATCCCAGGTGGCTGGTCTCCCCAATACACTTCTACTCTTTGCCTAGTAGTGCTCATTTCTTTGCTGCTCCACCTCGTTCCATTAATCCTATTTCTCTACCTATCTTAGAGTCTACAGCAATCACTATATCTTCATTGACCCACTGATAATAACTGTCACTAGGTATTGACCTGACTACCACTAAAGGACCGATCCACTTGCTTGTTAGCTGGCTTTTAATCCATACCTTCTTGCCTTCATCTTCTGGAGACCGCATTACGACATGACCTACAAAATCGTCCTTCCAAGCCCTATTGCCACTTTCTTTGAGCCTTTCTTCCAACTCTTGACCCATATCTTCATCAGCAACTATAGCATTACCAGCCGCATACATAGGAGTTTCCTCCTGGCTTTCCACACTAACAGGCACCCTATACTCACCTGTAGTGGTCTTGAACTGGTCAATAGAGTAACCAGCTTCTTCTAAGCCGTTTACGGTTATGTTCGCCACTTGCCTGTTGCCTTTATTTTGCCTGCATGCATTAATCCACTCTGTATACCTTGTTGGTATTTTTCTTGCCTCTCGGACAGACGTCCACCTGATTTAATCACTTGTTTAAACTTGTCAAACAAACTCCTGTCATCCCAGTTCTGTTCAGGATAGGTAATTGGTTGGGGATCACCGATTGTTTGTTCTATGGGTTGAAATCCCGTTTGAGACTCTTGGAACCTATTGAGGTCTCTCGATTCCCCTTGACCTGCCGGATGTGTTGGAATGGATGGAATTTCCGGCTGATACCCACTTGTAAACAAGTTGTGCATATGCTTCGGTACTTCTCTTAGGTATGTTTTGGTTTCACCTAGCCATTCTGGGAGATCCGTACCATATCTTTGAGCACGCCCAAAGCCCGCGTTATAGCCCACCAACACAAGCCCCAGGTCGCTGCTAAAATTGTTACTCAGATGACGCAACTCGTTAGTCCCAGCTTTAATATTTTCTTTAGGGTTGTACGGGTCTATTCGTACTCCGAGTATTTTTTCTATATCTTCGAGAGTCTCCGGCATTATTTGCATTACACCCATAGCACCTTCCTCGCTGTCCCTTGCCCCGTACATCACATCGGGTAGCCATGCACTTTCTTGTTGTGCAACTGCCGCAACAAGAACGGCACTTACATCTTCCTCTTGCGCCGCCTCCCATATCTCATTAGCGAACTCCAAATGCGCAATATATCCCCATTCGTTCTCATCAAACTCAGGAAAAGGATTTGTATTTATTTCTGGCATGATTAATTCCTAAACATTGCTGGTAAGGACTCTTCGTTCCATGCCGCAGGTACTGCACCATCGTCTGCGAAATTAGATGTTAGAGTCAAAGGCTTATCAATTATATAGGCCCCGTTAGTAATGGTGTGGTAAGCTGAGGCCGCTAACGATACCACAGAGTCTATCTTGGAGCTAGTTTTCTCTTTTGCTATCCTCCAGCCCCTCTTTTTC
>Ga0098047_10000676_pt1 | contig 13695 bp, 9 predicted proteins | sample 12_taG_FD_92585 | JGI IMG/M metagenome (GOLD analysis project Ga0098047, IMG submission 92585) | Marine viral communities from the Subarctic Pacific Ocean - 12_ETSP_OMZ_AT15267 metaG | ecosystem: Environmental > Aquatic > Marine > Oceanic | place: Subarctic Pacific Ocean | collected 2015-01-16 | reverse complement strand
CATCGACATCGATGCCGGTACGGGCGGGATTTCGCTTGACTCTACGGGTGCAGTTTCCCTCGATGGGACTACAGCTTCAAACTTTAAGTCAGTGGGAGGGGTTCTCACACTTGAGTCTGGTAAAGCAGGCGCAGGAGCACTCCTTTTATCTTCTTCGCATGCCACGGGTGGTGTTAGAATTGATGCCGGGACTGGCAATCTGGTCCTCAATTCTGATGACCAGGTCTTAATTCTATCTGGAGGAGCACCTCAATCTGATAATGAGGCAAACGGAACAGACGTTAATTTCTTCGTCTCAGGCTCTCAGGGATCTAGAGGAACAGCTACGAGAGGATCTTCACTCTTTGGGGGTGATCTCTACGTATCAGGAGCTTTAGTCGTATCAGGCAATCAGGGACCAGGCATAGGATACTCAGGCGGATCAATATCAGGATCTATTCATCACACATCAAGAGGTCTATCATATCTTGTTGCTGGTACAAACGTAACTATATCTTCAGCTTCTAACGGTCAGGTAACCATAGCTTCCACTGCTGGCGGCGGTGGCGGTGGAGCTACAGACGTTGGGTGGACAGCACCGGCTGCCGGACAGATAGCTACAACTGGATCTCTAGGGGTTGGAGATGACCCGCACGCCACAAGTACATTAGCCATAAAATATTCAGATGCAACTCCGCCTGACAGTCACACCGGGAATGATTCATTTGGAGGAGTGAGAATTGAAAATACGGATTCTGATGGCGGTGCAAGCATTCATTTCAGGACCAGTGACGCTGATGGTCACCTCATATACAGCGATGTTGGTTCTAATCAGGGAAATTTTCACTTCATCCCTGACAACCATAACGACACAGCGTTATTTATTGGAGGTGTAAACGGTCGTATCGGCATGGGTAACAATGTTTCCCCTCTAGGTGTTCTTGATGTAAAGGGTGACGGCTCGACTTCACAGGTATTCCTTCTCTCAGGTTCTGGTTCACCGGCATCTCCTGATGAGTCAACCTACACAGACGTCAACTTATTTGTCTCAGGGGCAATAGGGTCTCAGGGTACAGCAGTACGGGGTACAGCACTTTTCGGTGGTGACCTAGTGACATCTGGAACAGTCACAATTGATATGATAGACAGGGAAGGACCAGGTCTCATCATTAATAAGGGCGCGAGCGACACTCGTGATATTAGTTTCCAGGATCAAGGAGCAGAAACAGCATCGATATTTGTTAACAATAATGAAAGTCTAAGAATTAGATCAGATAGGACCAGCGGAGACATTGCTTTTCAACTAAAGGACTCAGGAGATACAATACGGTCAGTCTTTACAGTAGATGGTCCTGCTGAAGGGATAGGTGTAAATACTTCCGCTCCCGCTGGTCTGCTGGACGTGAGACCCGGTGCAGCATCAACAAGCAATAAGGTATTCCTCTTATCAGGTTCTGGTTCACCATTATCTCCAGATGAGACAAGCTACACAGATCTCAATTTCTTTGTATCAGGATCAGTAGAGTCATACGATACAGCTGTAGCCGGGACTGCAGTATTTGGAGGAGACGTCCGAGTATCTGGATCACTTATTGTCGGATGTGAAAACTCTTCCAACTCACGGCAGCTTATAATCAGAGGCGCACCCAACGTAACTGGTGAAGCCAGAATTGGAATGGTTGAGTCCAGTGGGAAACAAATCCTAAAACTCACTACGTCTGATGCTGCATACATGCACCTTGGAACTACTATTGTTAAGTTTAATGAATATTTTAACTTAAATACTTCGGCAAATACAGGTCTACGAGGAGGAAACGTAGTCAGTGATCATCTTGAGATTAGGGCTGGAACTGATCATGGTATCATTCAATTATATGGACAAGATGCATCGTGGATAACGGAGGGATACGAGCAGTGCCTAATTTTATCAGGCGGACTTTCTCATGATCCCAGTGGTCCAAACGAGACACTCTATACTGACACTAACTTCTTTGTATCCGGATCTAAGGCTTCCAGAGGAACTGCGATTCGAGGAACGGGAGTTTTCGGAGGAGACGTTGTTGTAAGTGGATCCACATACGGCGCTGCCATTGTTCCTCTTGCACACAATACGTATGACTTGGGATCTAATGAAATAAGGTGGGCAAATATATGGACATCAGATTTACATCTCAAGAATGAGAGAGGAGACTGGACCATTGTTGAGGAAGAGGATATGCTAACAGTTAGAAATAACAAGACAGGCAAGAGATACAAGATGATGCTAGAACCTCTTGGGGAGAATGAATAATGCCAATAGTAGGATCACCTCTGATATTAAGCGGCGGTGTTATAGTAAATCAGGTAGGAAGCCCGCACGCTAATTTTAGAGTTGAGACTAATACTAAGACTCACGGAGTATTTGTAGATGCAGGTGAGGAGATGATATCATTTCTCTCTGCAAGCGGTGTTACTGGCGGAGACGGAACTGACAATGCATTCTTTGTGTCAGGTTCAGCCGGATCTATAGGGACTACTACGAGAGGAACATCTGTATTCGGTGGTGATCTGTATATATCAGGTGCCCTAGTTGTATCAGGTAATCAGGGACCAGGAAAATCTTATTCTGGTGGGTCAATATCAGGCTCAATTCATCGCACATCAACAGGTCTATCATACCTTGTCGCAGGCGCTAACACCACAGTATCTTCAGCATCCAATGGTCAGGTGACCATATCGTCCACCGGAGGTGGCGGAGGTGGAGGAGGAGCAACTGATTTCGGGTGGTTTGGTCCAGCAGCAGCAGAAATTACGACTACAGGATCCCTTGGCATAGGAACGGCAGGCGCAGCATCTCTGGTAAGTGCCGCAAAGATACAGCTTAACGTAGACGGTGGTGCAGTATTTAACTACGATGGTGACGCTGTTGACTTCAGGGTTGAATCTGATAATGAGGAACATGCTTTATTCATAGAAGGAGCGTCAGACAGAGTGTACTTTATAAGCGGTACAACTGGTGGCTCAGCACTGGAGATCAGATCTGATCGTGTATTCATACTGTCAGGTACTGTAGGAGATCCCGGTACGAGTCCTGATGAGTCAACATACACTGACGTCAACTTCTTTGTATCCGGATCACAGGGATCTAGGGGAACGGCAATTCGAGGAACAGCTGTATTTGGAGGAGATGTAGTAATATCTGGTTCGATTTATGGTGCCTCCCCGCTTCATGTTGAAGGAAGTGGTATCAGGGTAGATGGCGGAGCAGTATTTAATGAGGTAGGATCACCTAGTGCTGTCTTTAGAGTAGAAACTAACAATGAGCAACACGCACTTTATATAGAAGGAGCATCAGACAGAGCGTACTTTATGAGTGGGACAACTGGCGGCTCAGCATTAGAAGTGAGACCTGATCGCGTATTTGTTCTATCTGGAACAGAAGGTGATCCCGGTACGAGTCCCGATGAGTCAACATACACAGACGTCAACTTCTTTGTATCAGGAACAATTGGCTCCAGGGGAACACCTACAAAAGGCACATCGGTCTTTGGTGGTGACGTCGTCGTAAGCGGCGGAATGTATCACACGCACGATCCAGCGTCGCTAGCAGCAAATACAGGTTACGGAGACATACTAACGATTGGTGATGAAGTGACAGCACCGGGAAGCCTGTACTATTATGCAGCTTCAGGTGGCGGAACTTGGACAGCAACAAACGCGCGCGCTGTAGCCAGTGGTGGATCACAGTTGTTAGGTATCGCACTGGGTACGACATCAGCTCAAGGAATGCTTACGAGGGGGTATGCGAAGGTTACTATTGGAGCGCCAACTCCGCCAAGTGAAGGTGAACCTATCTACATCTCAACCACAGCAAGTGAGATAACTGGCTCAGCTCCAAGCTCGGTAGGTCAGGTAGTTAGGTTGCTAGGGTGGAGTATTAATACAGGCGGTGTCATCTACTTTAATCCGAGTAATGACTGGATAGAGCTCTAATGCCCGATTTTACAAAAGTAAGCGGTGTTGCTGAGCCTGACATTGTTAAAATAAGCGGTGTTGACAAGGCAAACATAATTAAGGTGGCAGGCCAGACTGTTCCAGCTGGCGGCGGAGCCGCTAGATGGATAGTTGGTAATTCTGGGGGAGTACTCTATTCCACAGTTGTGTCTGATGCATCTAGTGGCTGGGGGTCGCTCGTAGATCTCGGTGGAATGAATATAAAGGCTGTAGCATACGGTGAGGATAGTCTCGGTGGTAAGCTATGGGTCATTGGTACTACATCCACTAGCCACGAGATCGCATATTGTGAAGACAATCCTGACGCTCTAGCGAGAAACTTCGCTGCAGCGGGTATCGATCCAAAATGGGTTGCAGTAGATATTGATCCTAGTATAAAAGCCGCCGACGGCGGTCCAGAGATAGCTTACACAAATACTGCAGGCGTAGGTGGAACTGATAGAGTGTGGGTAAGCGGAGGAGTCAATGTCGGAACGGTACCAAATTCTCAATCGATAAAACGCTCAACAGATGGAGCAGAGAACTGGACCGTCCTTGCCGATACTGATATTCCACAACAGCAACAACCGACACGATCAATGTGCTATAAGTCTGGCAGAGATTGGTTTGCTACTAATGATAGTGATGTATGGGGCAGCTCAGATGATGGCGCAACGTGGTCTCTAACGATCGAAGACCCAGGCACCCTTTCCGGAGTATTTAATGCCATGGCTTACGATGGAAACAGTAAGTGGGTGGTTGTTGGAAATTCTGGAGCAATCGGATATAGCACTAATGATTGGGCTTCTGGCACAGAAGCCACAGATTCTGGGTCTGGAGGACCATTTACTATCCCCAACGATCCCCCAGAAGATCCCCCAATACCCCAAAACATCTACGGTGTCGTGTATTGTGCTGGTACTATAAACAAGTGGGTTGCGTGCTCAAAGAACGGAAAAATTGGGTACAGCTCTGACGGTGACACCTGGACCGCAGCTACAGAAGATGTGGCTACTGACGAACACTTTCGAGCAATTGCCACTGATGGTACAACTGTGGTTGTGGTTGGAGATGCTGGAAAAATATACACTAGCACAAATGGAACATCATTCACATCAAGATCCGGCGGAGGGTCATCAACACTCTGGAGTGTGGCCTGTGACATCATTGGCTCTGGAATGAGATAGTTCTAGTGTACATGACTAATTTGACCATGTATTATCTCGATTAAGATTATTACTGGCCGTGTTAAACTCTGGTGAGTCAATCAGTATAATTCTTAAGGGGTGAACAATGTTCAGTAGTCCGTTTCAAGTAGAGAATAAACCTATAGACATCACATCATGTGATATCGTTTTCGTTTCTGATATTTTTGCAGACGAGTATCCAGGAGGCGCAGAATTAACAACAGCAGCACTAATAGGTAGCGGAGGTAGCACTAAAATTGCTAAAGTTAAATCTAGCCAGCTTACAATGGAGCTTTTATCAACAGGGGTTGATAAATACTGGATATTTACAAATTTTGCTGGAATGAATAAAGAATTAATTCCTGCAATAATAGCAAATTTAAGATACTCAATAGTTGAGTATGATTTTAAATATTGTAACTATAGATCACCTGAAAAACATGAGGCAGATACAGGAAATAAGTGTGACTGTCATGATCAAATGATTGGAAAAATGATATCTGCTTTTTTCTTTGGTGCTGAATCATTATTCTGGATGTCTGATAAACAGAGACAGATATATGAGTCTCATTTTCCATTCCTATCACAGAAGAGATCAATACTTCTCAGCTCAATTTTTTCTCCCAAGTTTTTTGAGACTGTTTCTGGCTTGATCGATGCTGAAAAAGGAGAAGAGTATATTATAGTAGGAAGTAATTCATGGATAAAGGGAGTTGAAGATTCTGTAGCATATTGTGAAAAAAATAATTTAAAATATAGCGTTGTTGCCAACTTAACTCATCAAAAACTTTTAGAAAAGATGTCAGCAGCCAAGGGTCTAGTATTTCTTCCTCTGGGAGGAGATACGTGCCCAAGAACTGTAATAGAAGCAAAGCTCTTAGGCTGCGAGCTTATAATTAACGACAACGTTCTACACAAAGATGAAGAATGGTTTGTGTCAGATTCAGCCAGAGACACTGTAGAGTGGCTTATGTCCGGTCCATCAAGATTTTGGGAAGAGGTCACTAGATCGCTAAACAAGCAGCCCACGTTAAGCGGATATACCACAACACGCAACTGCATTGATCAATTATATCCCTTTGAGCAGAGTATCAGTTCAATGCTTGGATTTTGTGATCAAGTGATCGTTGTTGATGGCGGATCTACAGATGGAACTATTGAAAGACTAATGTCAATGGCAGAGAATGATGATAGACTAATTGTTCACATTCAGAAAAGAGACTGGGAGAGTGAACGATTTGCGGTCTTTGACGGTCTTCAAAAAGCTCTTGCCAGGGCACTTTGCACAAGCGAGTTTTGCTGGCAGCAGGATTCTGATGAGGTTGTTCACGATAGAGATTATTTAAAGATTAAAGATTTGGTTAAAAGACTGCCAAAAAGCATGAACCTAATTGCATTGCCAGTTCTTGAATTCTGGGGGGGTCGGGGAAAAGTTAGAATTGATATTACACCTTGGAAGTGGAGACTATCGAGAAATCAACCTCACATTACGCACGGAATTCCATCACAGTTACGAGTATTTGACGATGAGGGAAGGCTTTATTCTAAGCCCGGGTCTGATGGCTGTGACTATATAAGGTCAGATACGTATGAATCAATTCCATTTGTTAATTTTTACTCTGATGATATTCATAAACTAAGAGAAAGTGCGCTAAGCGGCAATAATGAATCTTTAAGTTCATATGGTAACTGGATGCAGAATATATGTGATTCATTACCTTCTGTTATTCACTATTCGTGGTATGACATTAAGAGAAAGATCAAGACATATCGCAATTATTGGTCTAGACACTGGCAAAGCCTCTATGATATTCAACAGGAAGATACAGCAGAAAACAACATGTTTTTTGATAAATCATGGAAAGATGTTGATGATAAAGAGATTGATACACTAGCAGATAAGCTTGAAAGTGAATTAGGCGGCTGGATATTTCATAGCAAAGTTGATTTTTCAAGACCCACACCGTGGCTGTCTGTAAATGATGAAATTCATCCAGATTCCATGGGGAATTGGATAAAGTGAGAGTATTATTTGTAATTCCATGTTACAACGCATCTAAAAATTTAGAAAATATAGGTGCCTCACTTATATCTCAAACTTCTGACGAATGGGATGCAATAATTATTGATGATATATCAATCGATGAAACATACCATGTTGCATCTCAATTTAGAAAAGATAAGTTTACTGTAGTTAAAAATAGTGAAAAGAAATTTGCACTTAAAAACATCGTAGAGACAGCACGTGAATTTGATGATCTCGATGATATAATAATAGCTGTAATAGATGGAGATGATTATCTTTGTAACACAAACACAGTTCAGCTGTTAATTGATGCGTATCAACAGGGTCATGATGTTGTGTGGACAGCACACAGGTGGGATGTCAATAATATGAATATATCTAGACAGATTCCCAAAGGTGTAGATCCATATGCGTGGCCATGGTCATCATCTCACCTGAGAACATTTAGGGCGTCTCTTCTTCAGAAGATACATGATGATAACTTTAAAGATGTAAACAAAGAGTGGTTTGTGAGAGGATATGATCAGGCGTTGATGCTACCTCTTCTTAAGGTTTCATCTTCTCATTGCTATATTGATGAGATTTGCTATGTTTATAATATAAACTCTGTTTCAATTCCGTATAGAGATTACGAAGAAAGATCTCAAATATCAACAATTAACATTGTACGTGCCCGTGGATTTTTAAGCTTAAATGAAGATATTTCCAACTAATTTTAATCCATTATCAAATAGCGGACCAAATTCTTTTACACGAAATCTTTTCGAGCAGCTTGGGAGAGAATGCGACGTTGAGATTGAGACTAATATTAAAAACTCTGATATTGAATTCTGTTTAATACAATCAGATATTAAAAAATCTATCCCTAGAATTACACGACTAGACGGTATTTACTTTAATAAATCTCAGGACTATAACTTATTAAATGACGTAATATTACAAACATATAATGACTCTGATGCTGTTATTTTTCAATCTAAGTTCAACAGGGATTTAGTACAAAGATGGTTTGGAGAACATAGAAATGGTCATGTTATTATAAACGGTGCAGATACTGAAAAAATAAACACTATAAACAAAGCTGACATGTCTGAGATGTTTGACGATAGAAAAATTTGGATGTGTGCTTCACAGTGGCGACCTCACAAAAGATTAAATGAAAATATAAGATACTTCATAGAACACAGTGATGACGATGACGTTCTAATCATAGCTGGAAGCGGAGCAATGAAAGAAGATTTTTTAGGATATGAAAAATTAATAAATGTTAGAATTTTTTACACTGGTCACGTTGAATGGTCACAATTGATATCTATTTGTAAATCAGCATCATCATTCATCCATCTCTCATTCTTAGATCACTGCCCCAATGTTGTTGTAGATGCTGCAGCCTGCGGTTGTGAAATAATATGTGCATCATCTGGTGGCACCAAAGAAATATATGCCAACAATAAAACAATAGTCCGGGATATTGATTGGGACTTTATGCCTATAAAGTTATACGAACCGCCCAAGTTAAACTTTGACAATAAAAAAGAAATCATATCAAAGCAAAGTTTTAATATATCTAATTCAGCTTTGCTATATTATAATGAAATGGAGAATATAATTGAAACAGTCTAGATACTATAGTGATTACAATGATTACATCGAATTTCAGTCAGAAAAAACTCTCAATCCAGAAAAAAGAAAAAAGTGGCTTGGAGAAGAATGGAGTTTAAAGCTAGAAGGATTTAAAAAAGAATTTCAAAAATTTGGAAACTTTTTAACTGAGGATACCAAGGCTCTGTGCATCGGCGCTAGAACTGGTCAAGAGGTTATCGCTCTTAAGGAAATGGGTGTAAAAGACGTGATAGGAATTGACATCGTTTCACACCTACCTCACGTTATTGAAGGTGACATGCATAATTTAAATTTCGAAGATGAGACATTCGATTTTATTTACACAAATGTAATTGATCACTCAATAGACCCGTCCAAGATGATTAGAGAAATGGAGAGAGTTCTTAAAAATGATGGAATAGTATTTTTACAGTGTCAAATTGGTGTCGATCAGGACAGGTATACAGAGTTTATAATTGAAAATCCAATTTATGATATTCTACCGCTTACAAATATGACTTTTTGTATCATATGCCAGCCTATTGAGAGAAATTTTGCTGGAATGAATTTTGAGTATGTTTTTCAAAAATCAGAAAATCTCTCATCACTATATTCTGATTATGGATCATATGAAGAGATTAGTATTCCTGAAGATTATGAAGTTCTATGGAATGAGATAAATTTAGAAACGCAAGAGAAAAAATTAGACTCCGCTGAAATTATCTCAAATAAAATAAGAAAAGAAATACTTTCTAATTTGAAGAAACGAGGTTTTTACTTAACAAGAATTGCTGAATCGTTTTCGTGTAAGGATATAGTAGAAGTAGGAACTGCCGAAGGGTGGCAGTACTATACATTTTGCAAGTATGTTTCAGACTTAGGTGAGAGTGATGGTTCAGTTTCTACGTGTGACCCTCGAGATGTAAGAAACACTAAATACAGGGAAATCTATAGCTCAGATAAAAGATTTCAATATTTTTGTGAGACAAGTGATGAGATGTCTAAAAAAATAGGAAAAAAAGATTTTTTTTATATTGACGGATTGCACGATCAGGGAACTGTCTTAAGAGATGTTTTAAACTTAGAGGACAATCAATCACAAGACAAAAGACCCGTTTGGGTTTTTGATGATTTCGATGAAAGATTCGGCTGCTGCCAGGATATATTCAACCTATGTCAAGCATCAAGATTATTCAAAATTTATAAAATTGGCAAGACAGCAAGTGGAAATCCTTCGCACCAAGCTTTAATAGTTGGCTCATTTAAAGGAAGCAAAGAATAGTGAAAATATCTTTCTTTGAGTTACGACAAGATATAAATTCTGGCTCTTATAGAATATGGGTCAGAGATTTGTCACAAACTTTAAATGAATGCGGTCATAAGTCAACTATTTTAAAAAATAACTGTACTGTAGAAGATATTGATCAAGATGTTATAATACTTGGAAAGTCAGCGTATAAAAATGCACAAGAAGCTAAAAGTTTTTTTAAAAATTCAAAAATTGGTGCAATTAATATACCTGCTGACTATTATGATGATAATATTGACTTTGTTATAGTAGGAAGCCCAGAAGAAATGTGTTCAATAAGTTCATATGAGCACGTCTTTATGTACCCACTAATAGAAAGACAGTTTGAAAAAGTTTCTCCAAAAATTCACAAACAAGAAGACAAGATAAGGATTTGTTTTCATGGTCACTACCCTCACTTGGCAAAGTTTGAGCCATTTCTAAGACAGGCAATTGAAAAAATTTCACATGATATACCCGTAGAGGTTGTTATTATTACTGGAAACACAGAATTCAAATGGGACTTGGGCCGACCAGAATGTGAAAAAATAGAAATTCACAAATACGATATAAATACAGTATCAGAAATTATTCATTCATGTGACATTGGTGTAGTTCCCAATGTTTCTGATATGAGAACTTTTATTCCTGCAGTAGAACAAGTAACATCTACTGATTACGGTCTTTATAATACTGATTATTTTCTAAGATTTAAAAACAAAACAAATGGAGGAAGAGCGTATGTTTTTTATCAGCATGGATTGCCCGTCATACACGATCTCAGCCCAAGCAGTTTTGAATTTATGAGTAAGTCAGGAAGGTATATAGTGGCTCATGATGAACTGTCATGGGAGAAAGAAATTAGAAAATTGTATAATCACAATATAAGAAATATAATTGCAAAAGAGAACTATTATACTTTCAATAAATATTATAATCCACACGAACATGCAGAAAAACTAGTTGATTTTATAAGGGAAACAAATGAATAAAGTTGCAGAAAGAGGTTACCTTTACATAGCTTACGGTGATGCATTTACCAAAGAGGCACTTCTATCAATACAGTCACTTAAGAGGTTTACAGACCTGCCAGTAGCCATATTTACAGATCAATCTCAGGATATGGTTGGGGATGCTGCTGACTTATATGGTCAAATACAAGCAAATCATCTTAGGGCGAAAGTTGATTACATGGATATGTCTCCCTTTGTTAACACAATATTTCTCGATAGTGATACTGTTGTTGTACGAAACTGTGATGACATGTTTGATCTATTGGATAGGTTTGATGTTGCTATTGTTAATGACTATGCAAGAAAGAGAAAGAAATATTCTGATATCATTCCAGAGTATGGAGAAATACCTTACGCATTTTCTGAAGCTAATTCTGGTGTAATTGCTTTTAATGATTCAACTAGAACTCAAACTTTTCTTAAGATGTGGAAGGAGTATTTTTACAAGTATTTTAAAGAAACAAATGGGTGGGACCAGATTAGCTTTAGAATTTCTTTGTGGAAAAGTAATGTGAGAATTCATCACATGCCGTTTGAGTACAATGTAAGAAGTAAAGAAAATAGAGAGAAGCAGAGAAGATATAAGCATGAGTTTGGTGAAGATCACATGGAGTCTAGGATAATTCACATACATTATGACAGTGAGATTCACAGAGGAGAATTTAATATTGAAAGCCTTGATCAGCTAGAAAAAATAGTTTTAGAAAAGGCCGTGGATTATTAATGACATATAGAGATTTTGCAAACAATATAGCTGATATGAAAAATAGAGGTGATGGTTTAATGTCAGTTCAACAATATTTTTCTATCGGGTATACGCTCGCTGTAAAAGCGCCTTGTAATTTTTTAATATTTGGGCTTGGCGAAGAGTCTTCTCACTGGAAAAATCTTAACAGTGGCGGAAGAACTGTTTTCCTTGAAGACGATGTTGAGTGGATTGAAAAATTTAATAATAGGGGTCTTGAGATATATGACGTAAAGTATAATACTTTTGCAGGAGATCATGAAAAAATTGGATTTGATGAATCATTATTAAAAATGGAGCTTCCAGATAACATATCTTCTATAGACTGGGACATGATATTGGTTGATGCTCCCCTTGGTCACGGTCCTCCTGGTAGGTCGTACAAGGGGCCCGGTAGAATGCAAAGCATTTATACAGCTTACACTCTACTCAAACCTGGCGGAATTTGCGTAGTTGATGATATGAAGAGGCTTATTGAGCAAAAATATTCTCTTCATTTTTTTGGAGAAGAAAATCTAATAAATATTATTGAAGAAAAGGTAGCAATTTTTAAAAAAAAAGTAGAAAATAAATCACTTGGCAATCTCATAGAAAATAAAACTGTTGCTCTTGTGGGACCCGCACAGTATATGGAAAAAAGCAATTTGGGAGAAGAGATAGATGGCCACGATATTGTTATAAGAATAAACAGGGGTATAGAGTCAATTGATAAATTTTCTAAAGATATTGGAAAAAGGACTGATATCTACTATAGCTGTCTAATAGAAAGGGCACAACAGACTGGAAATTTAAATGTAAAATCTTTAAAGGAAAAACACGGTATAAAGTGGATTGTAGCTCCTCCAGAATCTGACATGCAGGGATTGTCTTCAAGTACAACACTTCACAGCCTGGTAAACAAAGAAAAGATAGCTAAAATTTCAAATGAGATTCCAGTTAGAATAATTGATCATGTTTTTCATACAGAGCTTGCTAGATTAATAAATTGTAAACCAAACACAGGCTTTCTTGCAATTTATGATATTTTAAGAATGAATCCTAAAAATTTATCATTATATGGATTTAGCTTTTATCTTGACGGTTTTATCAGTGGCCAAAAATCAGGCGTAGAAAAAGAGAAAAATTGCTCAGAGCAAGAATTTGCTGATATGGCTTACAATTCAAAAAGGCACGTTCAGAAGAACATGTGGCATTACGCAAAAAGAACTCTTCAGCAAAACCCAAGAGTAAAACTAGACAGTACCTTAGAAAAGATTTTAAACATGAAAAGATTGGATAGAGATCTTTTTAATAAAACAGTGAAATGATAGTATTCATACCGATAAAAGAGGAATCACAAAGAGTTCCTGGTAAAAATTTTAGAGAGATAGAGGGTGAGACTTTATACAAGCGTTGCCTCTTAAAGTTAAAAAATTTTAAAGTATTTGTTGATACTGATAGTGAGAAGATAATAGAAGCTATTCAAGAAGATTCTCGACTAGATTATGTTACAGCATACAAGAGAGACAGTGATCTTCTTGGCCATGAAACATCGGTTTGCAAGCTAATTGAAAGATTTATAGGAAGATACCATATCGAAGATGAATGTGTATGTCAAGTTCATGTCACTTCACCTTTTCTTTCGACAGAGACGCTTGAGAGTGCGATGAAACTTATGGAAAAATACGACTCGATTGTCTCCTGCAATACTTATCAAAACAGACTTTGGAGAAAAGAGAGTTACGGATATTGTCCTATTAATCACAACCCCATGAAACTCGAGCAGACTCAAGATCTTCCTGTTTTTTATGAGGAGAGCTCTCTCTTTTATATTTTTAACTCACAATCTTTTTTAAAAACTTTATCTAGAGTAGGATCAGATCCCTATTTTTACACATGTAGTT
>Ga0098047_10000675_pt1 | contig 13698 bp, 3 predicted proteins | sample 12_taG_FD_92585 | JGI IMG/M metagenome (GOLD analysis project Ga0098047, IMG submission 92585) | Marine viral communities from the Subarctic Pacific Ocean - 12_ETSP_OMZ_AT15267 metaG | ecosystem: Environmental > Aquatic > Marine > Oceanic | place: Subarctic Pacific Ocean | collected 2015-01-16 | reverse complement strand
CTTCAAGTGATTACGGATTTATTTCTGCGTCTTCGGATCTTTATGTGCCATTCACCGCAGAGGCCGAAGTTGTTTTTCCAAAGCTTCCCACTTCAAATCACACCGGTTCGTCAGACTTATCACTATTGACAACAGTTTCTTTGTTCGGCTGCCATAGTTCTACGGCGAGCATGGACGATACTGATTCATTGTTCGGCAGCCCAGACAGAGACTTTCAGGTCCAAGCCGTTAAAGTTGACAACGGCGAACGTGTTTATTTTAGGCTAACAAGTTCAACCGGCTTCTTGCCAGAGATTAGTACTAGTACATATCCACAAGACGGAGAATCTAGCGCGAAAGTGTATGATAATTCAAAATGGAATTTCGCCGTTAGGGTCAGGCCTACGAATTATCCAATTTCTTCAAATGTGATTACCTCTTCTGGATTTTATTTAGATTTTTATGGCATTAACAATTATTTGGGAGAAGTGCTAGATGAGTTTTCTTTGTCATCTTCTATCTCCACAGATACTGCTGGTGATTTTATAACCGGCTCTAACAAAAGATTCTTTGTTGGCGCTCACAGAGATGGCTTTACTGGAAGCGTTTCAGTAAAGTCTGATGTTCGTTTTTCTTCTTTGCGAGTGTGGCATGATTATATTTCTGATGAAGAAATGCAGTATCATGCCAAAGATCCAAATAACTTTGGCAGATTGAATCCGGCTCAAAGTGTTTTATCATCTTCAGCCGGCGCCGCGACCGGCCACATTCCTAAAGCTGAAGCGCTGGCCCTCAATTGGGATTTCGAAACAACCCCGGCAGCCGATTCAAGTGGTGAATTTTTAATAAGAGATGTTTCCTCTGGATCGGCGACATTGCGAGATAGCTATGGCAACTTCGGCGCCCACGCCAAAGCCAACCACACAGCCAAGGGTTACGGCTTTACAGCTAGTAAGTTGCCAACTACTTTTGAATTTATTCCAACGAATAGGCAGTTACAGCCAGAGAATTTATATTCTAGTGATCTCGTAAATATTTTATCTACAGATGATCTCTTTTTCACTAGAGAGTCTAGGCCGGTTAAACACTTCTTTTCGATAGAAGCAAGTATGTATGAAATAATATCTAGAAGAATGTTAAATTTCTTTGCCTCTATTGATGATTTTAATAATCAAATTGGCGAACCAATAAATCGTTATAGGGGCAAATATAAAGGACTGGAAAAGCTCAGGCACTTGTTTTTTGATAAGATTGAGGAAGTAACCAACATAGAGAAGTTTGTAGAATTATATAAATGGTTGGATAATGCGCTCGATACGGCTGTGGCTAATTTAATTCCAGCTTCGGCGAATGCCTCTGAAGAAGTACGAACTATTGTTGAAAATCACGTTTTGTCGCGCAACAAATATCGATATCCAGTGCCACTTTTTCTGACTATGCCCCCTCCCGGCAGCGCCGGCCATACTGGGCCAACCGAGCCGCCGTGGGTAGGCCTGCAGGCTGATCCAAATGATAACTATGAGCTAGATGATGATCCGGATGTTGTTGTTACAAAGGAAACTGAAGTTAATTTTGATGATCCCGGCAATTATCAAGTTGAGCCAAGAATGCCACCCGGTATTGATCTAGATGATGATATAAAAGTCATCCGCCGCGTTTTTGATGATAATAATTTGATACCCGCTGATCCGAATTGGCAACCCGGTGATAGAAAAATTATACCGGTCGCAGTTGAAGGCGGCGGCGGCGATAAAGGCACCGAAACAAAAGTAAAAGGGGGTAGCAAGCCAAAAAATAATAAGCCCGTCGGCCGCGGCGCGCCACCCCCACCACAACCGAAAACCAAAGGCTGTAAGCAGTGGCCCGGAGAGGCTTTGTGTACACAGGGCAAGCATGCCGCAGATGGTCGCTTTGCAGATAATTATGATCCAAAGATGGATGCGCACCTTGCTGGTTCTTGTGTTTTTCGTGGCTGTAAAGATAAAGGCGCATTAAATTATGATCCGTGTGCGACTCATGACGGTGAATGTAAATATAAATCTGGCTGTGTTGATTCGTGCGCTTCTAATTATGATCCGAAAGCTAAAATAGAAGATAATAGTAAATGTAAATATTTAGAGGGTTGTTATGATAGCGCCGCAACAAATTATTGGAAGAAGGTAAAAGAGGTAGCAGATAACGTACCTCAAGGCTGCGGCCCGGGCGTATGTAAGGATTGTTGCAAATACAAAGATGTTGTTGGCTGTTGTGATCCCACCGCGAAAAATACATGCAAAAAAGTCGGAAACTGGGATAAGAAGAACCCGCTGACCGGAAACGAATGTAGTAAATGTAATCCAGATTTGTGTGAATATAAGTATGGCTGCAAAAAAGTTCTGTCTACACAAGAGAAAGCTGCTGGGTTAGAAGTTGTTAACTATGATTCTGATCCGAATACAAAGCCTTGTACAAAAAATAATAAACCAAATCATTGCTGTAAAATAACAGGCTGTCCCAAGAGTGGCGATCCAAACCTTCTTAATGGTACGGATTTAGTAAATGTGCCCGATCTAAAGAAGTGCAAGTATAGGTGCTGTAAAGATAAAAAAGCTTCAAACTATAAAGAACATCAAAATACATATGGTAATCAGTGTGTAAAACATGATCAAAAATTATGTGAGCATAATTATGTTTGTAAACAAAGAGATTTAAAAGACAAAAGTGGTAAAACAATTGCCAAGTCTTCAAATTTTGGCAAAGACAAAAGTGGAAAAAAACCAAAGGAGCCGACTTTGACAGACAACGCGCTATGTTTATTCCCGGCATGTAAAGATGATGGAAATCTGCCCGGTGGCAGTCCTTTCCCGGGCGTGAAATCTAAGAATTATGTTTCGCACAAAAAGACATATCACGATCCAAGCAAGTGTGTGTACGAATATTGTTGTGATTCGAACGCCATGAATAGCCCATACAGTGGCGAATTCGGCACCGGCTGGCAAGCCGCGAATCCAAATGCGTGGAAAGAAATTAATGATGGTACCGCCGCCAAGAAATATAAGTGCTGTGAACCCCCCAGCAAGTGTTGTAAGTACCCACAGGGCAAAGCCGTAGGCGGCAGCGCAGGCGGCATGCCAACTGGCGGCGGCGGTGGCGCACTACCCGGTGGTGTACCAACAGGAGGGTCATAATGGCGGGTAATGTAAAAAATAAAGATCCTCATTTTGAGAAGACAGTAGGCATCGGCAATCTTAGTATATATGATGGCCATAGACGGATATCATATGTAGAATCTTCTGTGCACACATCTTCGACCGGCGCGCCCGGAAATGAAAGAAAGCACGGTTTTTGGTGGAAGTACAGAGCCGAACGAGATAGAGAGCCTTTTATTTACAACGCAAAGTGTATAGATTGTTTGCAGTGCACGGCACATTCGAATGGAATCTATCTTGATATTAGTGTTCCAAAGTCAGCCGCAGGTACGGGTACCTCAATAAGAATATTTACTATGACCAGCTTGGGATCTCCAAGCGTGAACCAAATTCATGTAAAAATTCAAGGCGACACAGCAAGCACATTAAACAAAATTGTTGATGCAATTAATGGTGTTGTCGACGCCAGCAATATTAAATATGGCTCTGGAATCACCACGGGGGGCGCCACCAACAAGCCGTCTAGTGGCGTCAGCGCCCTTACAGCCTCTTCCGGGGCCTCGGCTGCATCCAAGACAATTAAAGCTCTCGCCGGCGGCTCTGAGGCTAATAATATTAGTATAAGTGGCCATAGTAATTTAGTAGCTGGATCTGCCGCCTTTGTCGGCGGCGGCGGTCACCGCGGAGTAACTCAAAACAGAGCCCAAATACAACACAATCAAATTAGAGCGCTGCAGCGAGAACACTCTAGGCCCGTGAAAGATTCTTATGAGATCCATCAGACTTATCGCCCGGGCGCCAACACCAAAAGAAGACAAAATGTAAATTATATTTACGGAAAATATGAAGAAGAAAAAACAGTTGATGGCGACATCGCCGATGGGATTTCTGTTGAATTTTATACTCAATCTGTGGATGATGATTATGCGTTGCCATTTAAAGCAGTTGATGATGGCCTGGATCAAATTACACTAGATTATGTTGTTCCTAAACGAAAAATGCCCATGAGGTGTTATGATGGTAATACTTTGGGTGAGTCAGAAAGAGAATATTATGGGCAAGAAAGGTTGCCTTTTACAGTTTTTAGTTCTTCTATAACCGCTTCAAATGATTTAACTGGTCTGGCGTATAATATTTCATTAGAGAATATGCATTTAGATTCTTATGGCGAAATACCATTACAGGGCCCTTGGACAGAAGAAAGTGTCGGCGGTTATCAATATAGGCACGGACAACTGCTTGTAACTGGGTCTAATGAGCGAAGCGAAGGATATAGAATTATTGTTGATGCGGCCAATAATTCAATTACAGTTAATAATCCTAGGATTATTCAAGGCGATTATGATCTGGATAAGCCTATTGGGAAATATACAAGAGGGGAATATGCAAAACGCTCTGTAAATATTAGAAATATTCGAACTGTTTCTGCTTCGGCTAATCAGTATCATAGTATTGGAAATTATAGCTCTTCATATGAAATTGTACAAACTTCTGGTAGAGATATAAATAATAGATTTATTACTCGCGAAGGAGAGATTTCTGTAACAGAAACGACCTCATCTTTTATTAGTTGGTCTGCCGGCGCCCCCGTTGTAGATTATACTTTGTCAGACCGAGCAGGCGCCGATGCTATCAATGATCACGTTATTGTTGAAAGATTTTCGGCACCCGGCGGAATTTTAGAGAGTTCAACGGCGTATTTAGACATTGAAGCGGGACAATATTCTCCATATAATGCTTTACCGTGGAGAAATTATAATACAAGAAGGTCTTTAGACACTTTATATATCAGGCACTCTTTAAGCGGCGGTTATGATTCAAATACGCCAACCAGCGCTTCATATCATAAGACGCCTAGAAATGCATTACGACAGGCTAATAAATTTTTTGCGGCGCCTGATGCAATAGATGTTGTTTCGACCAGCGCAAGTTTTTCATATGATAATTGGTTTGTTAATAGGCAAATACCAAGAACAGAGTTGCAATACAAGTGGGTGAGAGACGCGTCAGTATATACGTTTGATTCAGGCGGAGAAGTTTCTTCAGATTTAGAAACCATAACCAACTTAACGTCTTCTATGTATAATCCATTTTTTGGTTTTGATTATCATGATTTCTATAACGCTAGCCGCGAACGTGCGGCCACCGACGAAACTTTGCTTGAGGGCATACCATTTGTAAGTCAAAGCGAGGGCATGTTGGTGACTGCTTATAACGAAGGCCAAGAGCAAGAGACAATACTCGACTTTGTTGGGATGAATGCTGTTATCGTTGGAGATATTCAAATTTTAGAATTTGACGAGAACACGATGCTTGCAGAGCCAAATACATTGTTGCAGCGGAATTCGACGTATGTTCATCCTAATATATTTAATAATTTGACAAATCCATCGGAAGCAGACGCCGCTCTGCCATTTGTATACCAAAATTATAATGGCCCTTATGGATATCCATCGTGGAAGCAGCTTCGTGCCGGCTGGCACCCAGTTGCTAAAGCTCTTCGAAGAAACAACATTTATGAAAATCTGCATTCGTCGCTCGATGTTAATAACCAAGAGACTACAAGGCGTTATAGAATTAAACAGACTGCAATCACCACAAAACATTCACCAGTAGAATTTAATTTAATTAAAGATGAAAAAGAATTTTCAATAGATATGCCTTTTGGCAATGAACAGCACTTTTTTACAAAAGAGTCGTATGAAGAGGGCTATTGGCTCATCGGCCCGGGCTCTGCTGAGCTTGTATCGCTCAATCGAATGAGTGATTATAATGATGAGTTCAATATTATACCAAATTATGATAATTCAAAATTTGTAAAAATGGCAGATCAGCCATGGACTTTGGTGAATTATTCTGAAACCGTCTACCCTCGTGATGAAAATGTTGGTAAGAGCGCTACTGTAAATAGGGATTATTACCGCCGAACTCGGGATTATTATTTGGAATATGGTTCGCCATGGCCAAGATCAGAAGGCGGGATTAATATACAAGAATCATTTTGGAGCGATGATCAAAGCGACAGGATATCTTATAGAATTAATTCACAAGGAGATACTATATTAGCTAGCTCGTGGCCTATGGAAGTTGTGACCGCGTCAACGCCATCAGCAGAAACATCTGGTGAGTTGATGAGATTTGATACGTGTTTCTTGGCAAATACGTATGGCGCCGATGGTGGCGCCTGCCCCGTCGCGCCGACTGGTAGTGAAGTTAATGCAAAGTTTGGTAGATTTTATGGCCATTGCCGGCCGCAGTCTGAAGTAACAGTTAATTATTTTCCGGACGGCGATGGCGGCAGTACCGGCGGTTATCCTCCATTTCCAGAGTCATATGCTAAGTGGGCAGCAGATTTAGCAACGCGGGCAAAAACTCAAGGTTACTCGGTTCTTCCAGAGTTTAGAATTTCAGAATATATTAGAAATATAGACAATGACGATAATCCGGATTACCGTAACGGAGAGGTATATTCATTACGAGTTGACGGAGTATATAACAATAATCAGGTGGGCAGCAACGTGCTACACTTAGAGACTTATAGTCATTCTGATAAGATTAATAATTTGGATGCTTTTCGCGAATATTATGATGAACCGAGCGCTATTGAGTTAACTATGGATGTGTTGGTTAAATTTAGACCAAGAAAAGAATTTTACCCAGTATATCGCACTTTGGATCTTGCGGAACAGTTTAGTCAGTCATACGGGAGTGAAGCATCTTTGACCGGTTCGCAGAAATCGTGGAGAACTGTGTTGGCTCCATTTTATGCACCCGGGATTATGTATAACTCTATTAAAGCCGGCATTGCTGTTGATTATCCTTTTGTTGATATGGCACAAAATCGATCAGCAACAGCGCCAACCGGCGGTTGCCATGATGTATACGAAAATCGCATGCCCTTCGAAGCCATTCTTGAACCAGCGCACTATTCACAACAAGTAAAGCGTAATCAATTTAATCCAATTTATCAAGCAACAACAGTGTTTGATTGGGATCCTGAAAATCCAATAGACAGCACAGGCTCGATTGGTGCGACAGACGGCGTGTATGAAAAGATGGCGCATAACTTTTTTGCAGAAACAATTGACTTTTTTACTCAAAATGTAACAACAATTAAAAGCAAGCCGCTTTCACAGTGGCAAGAGAAGATGGCAGGGGAGAAACTATGGACCGGCGGTGACAATAATATGTCGTTAGAACAGGTAGCCAATGGAGAAACAGACTTAACAGACACTTCATATATCAAGAAATATGCGATGGATGTTTTTATAAAGAAGAAGGGTGCGTGGGCACAAAGTACTGCTGCACATTGGTTTGGAGCTTATCCCTATGTTCATCATGTGCCGCCCTACTGGGCTTCAAGCCCGACGAATCTGCTTGATCCCGACGATGCAGATAAATCAGCATTTTTAGGATCAGGTTGGGCTACTGTTTGCGTCGAAGGCCAAAAGTGCTGCACGGGCGCATCTCTAAATCCAACAATGAGTATGGGCGAAAATGAGTCATATATGAGGATTGTTTTTGATCCAACCGGAATCGCGGTCGCTGAACCAGAGAGATTTTTGAAAGGGGCATTTACTGTTAGCGACATTGCAAACAATTCAGAATTTACATTTGTGAACGTAGGCATGGAGAATGCTCTTGGCAGCACCCCAGCGGGGGCAATGCCTTTGTCTTCTAGCATTAATATATTTGGTTTAGATAGTGATGATAGGTGGACTATTGCTCCTAAGTGGGAAAGCCTTATTCGAAATTATGCATATGAAGGAGGAAACGGACTCATATCGTCAATTGATGATTACAACTCTCCGTTTCCTAGCATCTGGCAACAGCAAGGCAAAAACTTTACTAAAAAAACCGAAGGGCTATTTCTTGAAGTAAAATCTTCTGATTTGTCTAATAATATTACAACTGGTTCATTAGTTGACATGGCCGGCTTCGAACTTGGCGAGAAGAGAATTGGCGAAGCTAAGGCCAAAAAAGTATTGCAAGAGGCAATTGTTGCTATACCTTTTTATACCGACAAACAGGGCGTTGAACAGTTTCTTAATATTCCAATTGAGCAATTTGAAGAAGCATATAGTATTGTCAAGAAGGGTGAAGCGGCTGACCAGAGTTTAAATTCAATAGTTGATCTCATTAATAAGATGAGGAAATACGTTATGATTCCGCAATTTGATTTTGTCAAAACAAGAGATGAGTCCACCGAACCTTTAGTAACCGCTTATGATTATTTTGTGAGAAAAACTATGCAGCCTTTTGCTATGTATATATTCGAAACAACTGTGCTTGCTAATAAAACAGATTTGCAACAATATTGGGAAAACAATTTTAATAAAGGTGAGAATAGTCAGGATGCTCTTCTTACTAAAATAAAGATTAATCATCCGATAAAGGACGGCGAAATGATTTCGCCTGAAATGCTGCGCCTCGCCGGCCTAGAGGGCAAGTTGCCTTCTGATTTGAGATTTAAAATCTTTAAAATTAAATATAGGGCACAAACTAATTATTATGAGACATATGAAAGATATACTGGTGTCCCCGCGAAGTATCATTATGAAGCCCCAAAATTTAGTTATAATTGGCCTTATGATTATTTTTCGTTGGTTGAGATGGGAAAATTAGAGGTGACCTTACAGACTGAAAATAAAGATATAACGAATGTGACTGAAGAATAATATGGAATTTTTAAATAAAAAAGAAGAAGTAATTGATTTAGTCTTAACAAGGCGAGGCAGAGAGTTGTTTTCTGTTGAGGGTTTTAATCCACATTATTATGCTTTTTTTGATGATGAGGTTTTATATGATAAAGCTTTTGGATCAGATCATGCTGCAAATTTGGAAGAAAAACAAAACGAGACAGAACTAAGAATAAGAAATGCTGTTACACTCAAAACTCAATGTGAGTGGACTGCTTCTTTAGCTGGCACAGAAAAAAATTATGCCGGCCGCGGCCCTGATTTTCGTTATAACAACCACTGGTTTAAGCCGCTTGGCAAATCAAGCAATTTTAAGAGCTATAAGCCAGCTTGGAATATACAAGTTGCTGAAGGTTATATATCTGGCAGCGCCGCCATTGCCACCGACGCCGGCGCCAAAGCAACATATCCAACCGCCGGCAAATTAACGGGAGGCGATGTTATTGGAAATGTTATTCCTTCGGTTAAATTTATTCCTTTCGAAGAAGATCGAATGATAAAAGCCGGCGCCGTCGAAGAGTGGCGACAGGAATACTTTGGCGAAAGAATACCTCAAATACAATTATATTGTGATTATGTAACCTTGTCTAGTGTTGACTTCCCGTCGATTATTGCTAACCTGCGCAAGAACAAAAAAATTCTAGCTAGCGACGAATATGCAGTATTGCAAAAAAGATCTTCTGATAATTTTGTTTTTTCTATAAAAGAAGAAAATGTTGATGAATCCGACTCAGAGAACTTTACATTAGAGATATTTGAATATGATTATGAATATGGGACCAATGCAGACGATGACACACCCAGATTAAAACGCCTGTATTTTTCATCAGAAGAACACACTCCGGAAACTGTTGAATATTACTTTAATGTTATAACGGATAAAGATGTGGACGAAAAATTAAATATAAAATATATTTATGATAGTTCTGCGTTAACTTCACCGACACTACCCGGTGGCGAATGTGGATAGGAGAAGTAGTTAATGGCATATTATTCTCAACCAATTGCATCAACGTCAACTATGTCGACCAATTCGTCGCCTTCTTCTGCGCAATATTATGTTTCTTCTTCCATGGATGTTGAAGAGTATTATTTTAATGAAGATCCGAATTCTGTACTATCTTTTGAGACAATAAAGGTAGTGATAGATGATGAAAATTGCACTATAAGTTTTAGGCTCAATAAAGATTTAGCAGAAAGTGGAGAATATGATTATAAATTTTTAGCGTTCGATAGTTTGAACAGCGATGTTTTTCATGAATTTAAACGAGATAATCCAACTAAAGAGTGGGAAAAAGTATTTTTTTCTAATTCCTCCGGAAAACACTTAAAAAAGCAAAAAGTTGAATTGGGCGGCGAAGATATTGTTTTAATAACGGGTGGAATAACATCAGAATTTACAAGCATTAAAATTGAAAACTTTATTGTCGACACATGTTTTCATGGCATTTTTATATTTTTTAATAAAGAGGATAAGAAATATTCAAGCTGGATTATAAATTACTCTCACGAGGGTAAGACCTTAGAGTCTGAATTTCCAATTCACGACTTGAGAGTGGGGCGAGATGGAGAATTAGGCCGCTGGATTCAGGAGAAGCCGAGATTCTTGCTTGAGGCTCCAATGATTAGGTTTTATACAACACCATATGATGATGATACTTTGGGGCTAATAATATCTGTTGATGTTTATACCCTTTTAAAAAAGAATTCTTGGAATGCTAATTTGTTAACAACCGAAGAAATTAATTCTAGTATAAAAGATGTGCAGATTATTAAATATAAATTTAAAAATAAGAAAAAAGAAAACATATTAGACGATCCCTCGGAAAAAATCACTTTAAACAGGATAGATTTAAATACATCAAATAACATGGGTATTGTTTCATATGTTGCCAGAGATGGAAATTTCACTCAACGCCGTGATTATGAATATGAATTTTTAATAACTATTGAAGATCCGTCGCGCAACAAAGTAGAAAAAATGTTTGAAGAGTTAAAAGTGATTCACGAAAATTTATTTTCTATTAAAAGTGGAAAAGCCGGCCTAGACTCTGCAAAGAAATCTTTTGCAGAAATCATAAGTTTAGCGGCCCTATGGTATGATGCATACACTAGCGAAGACTTGGGCCACAGGCATGTATATACAATGAATCCAGATGGAAGTGGGACTTCTTTATTGGCCTGTAATCCATCGGCAAAAGAAATATGCCACCAACACGATCTTCATACCGGCATCGTCACCGTGGCACAAAGCTCTTGTTATCCGAAGTGTAAAGATGAATATGGCACTGGTGGCGTTCCTCCACACGGACATACATTAATGAGCCGCGGCGGCCTTCCACGCAGTTTTGCTTTTGTTCATAGATTGGCGGAAGATGCTAGTTTGACCATGGCTCCGGAAAATATTGATAATGTTTTGTTTTTATTAAATAAATTTTTAGCTGTAGTGGAGCAAGAAATGACGCGTCGTAAAGATCAATATGTTGATGGCACTATAAAAATAGCACAAAATTCAAAAAATAAAGGAACTAATGTTTTCTTTTCAGAAAAAGCCAGTATAAAGATTTTGGCCACTGACGACAAAGAGCCATTGGTTGTAACTGCTGGGGCGGGAGAATCGCCAATTGGTCTTAGACACTTATCTACAACACAAGTTGGAAATCTTTTGACTACACCACTTCAACAAGCTGATTCTTTTATTACATTAGCTAAGCCGCCACTGTATCAAATAAAAACATTTAAAGAGGACATATCATATGCAGCTATAGGGTCAGATACAGAATATACTGAATTATCAAAATCTCCAGCTAATTTTATTAGTACGACAATTGCCAATACAAGGTATAGCAAGGAAACAGCCTATAGCGAAACTTTTTCAAGCGAGGAAATAGTTTTTGAAGAGGCGCCTAGTAGTTTTGTAGGATTAGAAATATTAACAGGCTATTCTACTAATAAAAATTTAATTGGCTTTGAGCATGTATGGGAAGATATAGGCTTGGCCACAATCCCAGATTCTGGCTTTAATTTGGTTAGAATTAAAAATAAAGAAGTAATTACAAATAAGTATTTCGTGTTGAGTAACATTTAATGAGTAAAAAAATATCAAAAAAAGCAAATGTCTTTTTCCACGATCACTATGTGGATCGTGTCGATGATTTTGGACAGGCTTCAGATCCAATTAGATTCTATACAAACAGAATCTGGGCAATTGACCCAGAGCCTCCGGAGGGCTGGGAGGCTGAAAGCCCAAAGCCGGGGTTTAATTTTGGAAGTGCGGCGACTCCCATTACGACAGGCGAGAATTGGCAAGGCTACACCGACGCGCTAGCGCCTCATTATGGATCCCTACAAAAACGAGAAAATTTTAGGGCTCAAGTTTTTGGCAATTCTTCCGATTCAGAAGTACAAGTTGTTGAGGAAAAAATTAGCGACTTGTACGACAAGGCAAAGGCATGGGCCAACTCCACCGCGATCATGCTCGACGCCTCGTCAATGGCCCTTTCGTGGCCCGCTAAGAAGAAATTTATAAAAGATAATAATTTGGAATGGTTGGGCGAAGGCCTAGGCCCGGGCTTGGCATGGTATGTGTACACCCAACACTTGACTCAGCAGAATGATGATGCTCAAGCTTTTCTATTTACCGCCATTTCTATTAAAAATGCGTTAGGCGAAGACGCAGTAGTTCCTCGCCTAAACTGGGAAATACATGGCAAATATGGCGAGCCAGAAAAAGTAAATCAATTTGGAACAACCATTGAAGAGCTTCCCGGCGCATATGGCCCGGGCTCGATCAAAGGCGTCATAACAATGCCGCTTAACGTGACAGATTTGGTGCAGCAAAGCGCCCACGAAGAATATGACCCGCTCAAACCTGACTTTAATTTTTTCTTTGGGACGCACAAAACAGGAGAATATTCGGTCGGCTATACAAGCGTTGAACTTGGGAGCATTAAACAAAAAATATTTGATAAGCTTTCGACACCAGACTCTTCAATGTACTGGCATTATCTTGAAAAGATGGAAGGTGAACACTCTGCAGCCTCTCGTGTATTTTTAACTCGCGCATCTCCGCTAGCAGGCAAAGGCCTAGACGACGCGATCAAAACTCACAAACTAATGAAAGTCACAATGGACAAATCAAAGTGGTTTTATGATTATAATTTTTTGTATAGACCTTATACAACAGCCGTTGACCATCCCGATTATCCATGGAGTTTCGGGGTTGTTCATAATATTCATAAGTTTGATAAGTGTTATGCAACCACGGCCGATGAAGCGAAGCTTCAAATGTTTTATGAAAATCATCTGGACCTAGCCAGCGGCGATGCAGCTTTCTTCTTGAATAAATTAGCGAAACAGCCATGCCAATATAAAACTGATTATAAAAACCCCATCAACGTCGCAATTGCTGCTGATACATTAAGTAATCCGAACGCAGATAATACTGTATTAAAAGAGAAAATAGATTATCCTTTTTATAATGTTATACAGTTCAATCCTCAGTTTGGTGTTGCTGGTCAAGAAGATCCCGCAACAAGGCAAACTTCAGCTATGTTGGGCCATATGGTAGAGGGCTACAATCCGCTTAGAGGCTTCAGCGCGTTGTGCCATGGCGCATTTAGACAGCATACGAATAAAGTTATTGCTGCTGAAGAAGACGATATATCGGGCGTCATCTACGAATCCGCCGATTCTAAATTGGAAACGCCGGTTACACTACAAAGCCATGGTGACTATGTTGGTTCCGGCAAAGGTTCGATAGACGAGCGTTTTAAATCAAGTGTTTCTACGAAACAATTTGTTTACGATTTGGATGATACATTCGACATCAAGGAGGGCAACAATCTCAATTTCGGTACATTCCATGATGACCGCCTGCGCTTCGGCAAGAT
>Ga0098047_10000674_pt1 | contig 13724 bp, 23 predicted proteins | sample 12_taG_FD_92585 | JGI IMG/M metagenome (GOLD analysis project Ga0098047, IMG submission 92585) | Marine viral communities from the Subarctic Pacific Ocean - 12_ETSP_OMZ_AT15267 metaG | ecosystem: Environmental > Aquatic > Marine > Oceanic | place: Subarctic Pacific Ocean | collected 2015-01-16 | reverse complement strand
GTTCATGGTGATTTAGATGTAACCTATACACAGATAGAAAAGCTTCCTGATGATTTGAAGGTTCATGGTAGTTTATGGGTAAATAATACACCACTAATAAAGGAGAGTTAAAGATGATAGATGAAAACGGTGTTTATATTGGCAGTTTAGAAGTTCAGGGTGATTTAAAGTTAGATGATACACAAATAAAAAAACTGCCTGATAATTTAGTAGTTCATGGTAGTTTATGGGCCAGCTATACACAGATAGAAAAGCTTCCTGATAATTTAGTAGTTTATGGTGATTTAGATATAAGCTATACACAAATAAAAAAACTTCCTTCTGGTTTAGAGGTTTATGGTGATTTATGGGTAAGTAATACACAAATAAAAAAACTTCCTGATGATTTAGTAGTTTATGGTGATTTAGATATAAGCTATACACAAATAAAAAAACTTCCTGATGATTTAGTAGTTCATGGTGATTTAGATATAAGCTATACACAAATAAAAGAACTTCCTTCTGGTTTGATAATTTATGGTCGTTTAAAACTTTCCATTCATCAAATTCACACCCAATCGTCTTAAAATAGGGTAAGTTAAAAACAATAGAAGAATGGGACGAATAAATGGAGAGTAAAATGGAATAAATAAAACCTTAATTAAAAAAGAAAAGTAGCAACTATCAAAAAGTCAGTTTACGTATTTATATAAAAAATAAAGGAAATTAGCAAATGAAAGGAGAAAAAAATGAATGAAGGGCCATTAATAAAAAAGCCAAACTACTACTATTTAAAAGGTGAGGTTTCAAAGATAGAAGAATTAAAGGAATCGAAGGGGGAAAAGAAAACTTTGTACTTAGGTATTTGGATAATACAGTATGGGTTTAAGGATAATGCGCCAGATTATTTTAAAATTACTGTGTTTAATGATGAAGCGGTAAGGTTGGACAAGGAGCTTGAAGTAGGGAGTGTTATTGGGTTTGAGGGATATCTAAAGGGTGAGGTTAAACATGGCGAGAATGGGGATTTTAATAATATATCGATTAAGATGAGAAGAGATTCTAAGATAGATATTTTTGGGAGGTCTGGGTATTAGCGTAATGGGAAATTGGACAATTTGAGGAACTAAAGGGATTATTGAAATGGCACGACCTGTTAAGGAAGGATTAACTTATTTTACTTTTGATGTGGATTTTTTTGAAGACGAAAAAATTGAGGCAATATCTGGTGAATTTGGAATAAAAGGAGAATTGGTAGCAATAAAGCTGCTCTGTGCGATATACCGAAATGGGTATTTCATAGTGTGGAATGAAATGCTAAAAATGAAACTCCTTCGGAATTTACAAGGAATCAACAAAGAATTACTTGAAAAAATATTAAATCGCTTGGTTAGGTGGGGATTCTTTGACGAATCGCTTTTTAATTCGGAGAAAATATTAACAAGTACAGGGATCCAGAAAAGATATTCAGAATCTACAAAAAGACGTAAAAATCAGTTTATGACGCAATATTTATTGATAGACGGAGTTAATGTATACAATAACCCCAATTCAAGTAACATTAACGTTAACATTGGTACACAAAGTAAAGTAAAGGAAAGTAAATGTAATAATAATAATCAAGATTATTACTATTACAATACTTACGAAAAAGTATCGTCGTCACCACCATCTTTAAAATATTTAGAATATTTAGAAGAATTTAAGAATTTCCTCTATACCGCCAACTTGAAAAGCAAGCAGGATCGGAAGGGTGTGTTAAAGCTTTATGCTCATATGCAGTGGAAAACTAAATTTAAAAGCGATTATAATTTCAACTTAAAAGCCTATGTTTTTAAAACTTACAACGAACTCAAAAAGAAGAATAAAGCGGACATCATCGAAGAATATGAACAAAGCCTAGAAATAACTTTTGATTGGTTCAATTCTGAGTTTGAGAAACATGATAATTTACGAAAAGCAAGTCAAGGGGCTTATGACTACAAATTACCTACAATCAACGAATCTGTAAGCGAAGTTAAAATTAAAAATCGTGCATTTAAGTTAGCTAAAGAAGCATGTGGGGATGATGTGGGGGATAATGCCATTGCATCGTTCATGGATAAAGCTCGTAAAGAACTTGACCCTAATATTGCTTTGGACAGTATTTGATGAAAGTTAAAAAATATCAAAAAGACTTATCAGCCACGTTTAAATTTAATTTGAAAGTAATGAAAATAATTATTTGACAATTAAAATATTTAAATTATCTTAGAAATGAGGGGATAAGTTAAACTTTTCCTCAACAAGGGTTTTTGTGGATAAATTAAATAAAAATAAATTGTCTCTATTTAATAAAAAATATTCTTTACTGAATGCAATTATTTCTATGCAAGAAGAAGAGATACGTTATTTAAAAAACAAATGCTCAAAATTAGAAGAAATTTCTAAATCTTTCGAAAAAAAACATAAATCAGGGGTTATATCACATGGAAATTAAAAAATACTGTAAGGTGTGTAAAACCGTATATTTTATAAAAATTGATGATTTTGTAAATGGATATTCATTAAAAAAGGAAGATGTAAGATGTTGTTCTCAAGAATGTTACATAAAGCTTAATAGATTCAATAGAGCTAGGGAATTAAAATACAACAAACCATCACATAAGGTGAATTGGAATCCGTTTAGGTTATAATTAATGAAATTAAATCCGGCTGAATACGTAATATTGTCGTTTGGGGGTGTAAGGGCTACGGCCAGAGCGATCGGATACGTTCCTGAAAGTATCTCAAAATGGCGGTACCAAGGAAGGGGAAGAGTTCCTACGTCAGTTCAAGAATTAATACTAGATATTGCAAATGAAAGAAACTTGGATATTACTGCTATGGATTTAATAAAAGGACGTAATGTTGATTATGACTAAAAGAAATGGATTACCAGTATTAAATAACAATCAAAAAATATTCTTAAATGAATATTTGATACATAGAAATGCAACGAAGGCTTATAAAAAAGCGTATCCTAAAGCGACATATAATACAGCACGAACAAATTCAGCTAGAACACTTGCAAATGCTAACATTAAGGCTCATATTTCAAAGAGGCTTCAAGAGATAGAAGATAGTTTTAAACTTTCTTTAGACGAATGTTTAGGGCAATACGCTCGTATAGCGAAGTCTAATATGATGGATTACTTAATCATCCACGATCTAACAGGTGATGTTGATGTCAGCTTAAGTAAATTAACGTATGACCAAGCCGCCGCTATACAATCCGTAACAACAGAAGAATTTACAGACGAAGAAACCGGTAAGACCACGAAGAAAACCAAGATCAAACTATACGCAAAAGACACTGCCCTACTTAACTACGGTAAGCACTTAGGTGGCTTTGTGAGTAAGGTCGAGCATTCTGGTATTGTAGAGCTAGCACAGAAGATGAAGCAGGCAAGAGAACGATCTAAAGGAGTAAGCAATGAGAATCATATTGAATAGTAAGGATTTTAAGGGGTTATTAACGCATGGAGCGATATTGAAGGACGGGGTAGAGATAGCCCTTGATGGCCTAGAGTTCGACGAGATAGTAGATTTGGTTTATGAATCTAGGGTTGATGTCTTAACCAAGTCATACGTTGATAACAATATGCGAGTGAATGAGAAGGATAAATGAAAGAAAAAAGTCTTGAATATTTACAATTAACCTCAATGGAAATGTTAGCTAAAAAAATAGACACCTTAACAACTTATTGTGGTGGCGTAGTAAAAATACTAGTTGATAAAGGTGTAATAGCTAAAAAAGATATCGATTCACTAAACAATTTTATTGATCAAAAAGGGGAATTAAAATGAAGTGTGCAAGATGTAGAAATAAGGCGATTATAGCTGATACCGAAGCTTGGGATAATCCCCTTTGTGTTGAGTGCTACATACAGCATAGCCCAGATGGAATGTTTAGAGATGCAATGTCAGAGATTAATAATGTCATCATTGAGGGTGAAAAAACACACTCTAAGGATGAATGGAGAAAAAAAAACGACTTACTAGACCACCTTATGCACGCTAAAGCGCATATCCAAGGGGCATATAAAGTATTCCCTCACCTTTCAGATGGTAAAGAGGAGGATCATAAGAACCTTTTAGAGGATATTAGCCATGCCGCTACACGATGTCTTATGGCGTTGCAGTTGTTTAAAGAACATAAAAAGTAGAAGTGAATAATGTCGATCTTGAGATGCAATTGATAGAGGATATAGCATCATTTACCAAAGACCCATTAGGATATGTTAAATACGCTTACCCGTGGGGAGAACCAGGCGAGTTAGAGGAAGACGCAGGCCCTAGAGAATGGCAAGCCGATATACTTGATGAGCTAGGTGCTAAGTTAAGAGCTGGTATCAACAAGGTTCGTATTGCCGTAGCTTCAGGTCATGGTATTGGTAAGTCGGCACTTATTAGTCAGATCATTGATTGGGGCATGTCTACACACGAAGACACTAAGGTATTGGTCACATCAAATACAGATACACAGTTAAAAACAAAGACGTGGCCAGAGGTGGCAAAGTGGCACCAGTTATCTATAACTAAGGACTGGTTTAAGTTTGAGGCCACAAGTATTTATAGCCTAGACCCAGGAAGAAAAGACCTATGGCGGTGCGATAGAGTGCCTTGGTCAGAAAGAAACCCACAAGCATTCGCTGGTCTTCACAATAAGAAAAAAAGAATCATTGTCATATTCGATGAGGCTAGTAGTATTGCCGATATTATTTGGGAAACCATTGAAGGGGCCATGACCGATGAAGATACCGAGATTATTTGGGTGGCTTTTGGAAACCCTACATTAAACACAGGTCGATTTAGAGAATGTTTTCGACGGTTTAGTAAGAGATGGATTACACGTCAGATAGATAGTAGAGATGTTGAAGGAACAGACAAGGAGCAAATAAAGGAATGGGAGGAGGACTACGGGGAAAACTCTGACTTCTTCAAGGTTCGTGTTAGGGGATTATTTCCAAGTGCCTCAGCGAAGCAATTTATATCTTCTGAAGATGTTGAGATGGCGTATGGTAGGAAGTTAAGGAAAGAACAATATGACTTTGCACCTATTATTATTGGTTGTGACCCAGCTTGGGAGGGTGACGATATTCTTACTATTGGGTTAAGGCAGGGGTTAATGACTCAAAAATTAGCAGCTATACCGAAGAATGATAACGATATGGAAATTGCAAATATACTCGCTAGGTTTGAAGATGAGTACAAAGCCGACGCTGTGTTTATTGATATGGGGTATGGAACGGGCATTTATTCTGGTGGAAAGACTTTAGGGCGCAATTGGCAGTTGGTTAATTCAGCTTCAACAAAGTCTGTATTAGATCCTGGTTGTCTTAATAAACGTGCTGAGATGTGGAAGTCCATTCGTGATTGGCTTAAAGAAGGTGGTTCTATACCAAAAGATCCAAAGATGAGGCAGCAATTAGAGGCGCCAGAAACAGTGCCAAGGGCAGATGGTAAGTTACAGATAGAGCCCAAACCTATGATTAAGAAACGCCTTGGAGAGTCAACAGATGAAGCAGATTGGTTAGGATTAACTTTTGCTTACCCTGTAGCCTGTAAGGGGATTGGCCTGGGAAATAATGATAAAATGAAATCAGAATATGACCCATACGAAAAGGAAAGATTGTGAGTTTGAGCGTAATTTTTTCAAAGTGGTACTATTTTACACGTATCTCGGCTTAACCCCAACAAATGAAAAACAAGTCAATACAAGCCCACTTTTCTTTTTTTGGAAGGGAATTTCAAATTGGTCACCAAGTTGGTGACCAGATGCAAAATTTTAAATATTTAAATTCATACGAAGGTGTAAATTTAGGGTATACCCTAAAATCCCCCCAATACTCCCCCCCTAAATGTGAATATAGAGTTTTTTTTGTAATTAATTGACATAATTATTTTTAAGTCTTAGACTCTAAGTTATCATTTAAGGAGACGTTATGAGTATAAATAAAAAAATAAAGGATTATGATGGGTGTATTTCTCATAACATTAAAGATAAATTTGTTAATGGAGAAAAAAAAACAGTTTTAACAATAGAAGTAGACATTCAAAAGATTCGTAAGTGGAAAAATAAATCATTTCTTAAATGCATCAATGAAGCTATTAATTTTTTATGTGTCTTTTCTGGCTTTCAAACACCTGGGGAATATAATTATGAATTATCTCTAAAAAAAGGCAAGGTGGATTATACATAAAATGGGTAAAAATATAGGATATGTTCGTGTAAGCTCAGTAGACCAATCTGAAGATAGACAGTTAGACGGCATAGACCTAGATAAAACATTCCTTGATAAGGTGTCTGGAAAAGACATAAATAGACCACAATTACAAGAGATGCTGACCTATGTTAGAGACGGAGATATTGTTTACGTTCATAGCATGGACAGGTTAGCAAGAAATTTGGATGATCTTAGACGAATTGTAAAAAAACTAACTAAACAAAAGGTAAAAGTGAAATTTTTGAAAGAAAGTCTAACTTTTACTGGCGATGATACGCCTATGTCAAAATTACTCTTATCGATAATGGGTGCATTTTCTGAATTTGAAAGGTCATTGATAAAAGAGCGGCAGCGAGAAGGTATTGCCATAGCAAAAAAGAAAGGTCTTTATCGAGGAAGAAAACCAGCTTTAACACCTGAACAAGTTATATTGGCCAAACAGCGGTCGGGTTATGGAGAAAATAAAACTGCAATAGCAAAGAGTTTTGGTATCACAAGGGAAACTCTTTATAAGTACATGCGCAAAACATAAGCAATACGCAAGTACATTGCGCATGTCCACCAAATAGACACTCTACAAAAGACCTTTTGAATATTAGATAATAAAGTTATGAGTGAATTAATTTACCAACTAGAAAAGTTTGGTGATGTGATCGACGAGGCACTACCGCTCGTTATAAAGCATTACAATGAAATAGCACATTATAAAGACATTCCTCTTGATCCAGATACCGACATGTATGTAAAGATGGAAAAGTTAGGAATACTAAAGGTATTCACAGCTAGAAAATCTGGGGAACTTGTTGGTTATGCCGTCTTTATAGTCAAGCCTAACCCTCACTATAAAACATCCGTACAAGCCATACAGGATGTCATCTACATTGATCCAGCGTGCCGAGGCTTTGGTCACAAATTTATTATTTGGATTGATCTCCAACTTAAAGACATGGGTGTGAAAGTCGCCTATCAACACGTAAAGGTGGCATACAATTTCGGACCTATGCTTGAGCGTATTGGATATAAATTGATCGATTATGTATATGGTAAGAGGCTAGGTTAATGGCAGGTAGTACAGCAATTGTTGCGGCTGCAGCTTACTCTGCTTTCTCTTCAGAGGAACAACGAAAAGATGCTAAGAAACAGCAAAAAAAACAAGAAAAGAAAGCTGATAAATTGGTGGCAGAAGCCGAAGAAAAAGAGAATGTTAAAGATGCAACAACTCAAAGAGATGCAGCTAGACGTAGACAGCGGTTGCGTTCTAAAGGATCACAAGGAAGGCAAGACACTATTTTAGCTGGTGGGGCTGGCACAGGTGTTGGTGAACAAGGTGCTAGAAAAACGTTGTTGGGGTTATAGATGTCAATATCAAGGCTTAAAAAGTATGAGTTATTACGCGTAGAGCTTGAAAATGAGAGGGCAAGTTTTATTTCTCATTGGCGTGACCTTGGTGATTATATATTGCCAAGAAAGACTAGGCTCACAGTTACGGATACAAATAGGGGTGAAAGAAAAAATCAAAAAATCATTGATTCTACAGCTACACTTGCCGTACGAACATTAAGATCGGGAATGATGAGTGGTGTAACATCACCCGCTAGACCTTGGTTTAAGTTAGATGTGGTTCGACCTGGTATGTCTGAAGTTTCAGGGGTTAAAGAGTGGCTAGATAACGTCACAAAAGATATGATAAATATCTTTCTTAAATCTAATTTATATAACGTGTTGCCGACTCTTTATGGGTCGCTTGGAACGTTTGCAACTGGTGCAATGGCCGTTGAGGAAGACTTTGATGATGTTGTTCGTTTTACGGAGTTTCCTATTGGTAGTTACTCAGTATCAAATGATCATAAAGGCCGCGTAATCGTTTTTTTTAGAGAGTTGCGATACACAGTCAGGCAGTTGGTAGAAAAGTTTGGAAAGATGGATTCCAATGAAAAAATAATGAATTGGGAAAACTTTTCACCACGCGTTAAATCTGCTTATGAGTCTGGAAAGCTTGAAGTTTGGATTGATGTTTATCAATGTGTAAAAAAGAATGAAGATTATAATACAAACAAACTTGAAGCAAAATATAAACGATATACCTCAGTCTATTATGAGAAAGGTGTTACAGGAATAGGCAAAGAATCATTTTTAAAAGAATCAGGTTTTGATTCTTTCCGTGTTCTTTGTCCTAGATGGGAGAGGTCGGCAGAGGATGTATATGGGACTGAATGTCCAGGCATGATTTGTCTTGGAGATGTGAAGGCCCTACAGGTAATGCATAAAAGAAAAGCCCAGGCAGTAGAAAAGATGGTAAACCCTCCCATGGTTGCCCCTACCAGTATGCGGACAGTAACTACCTCCATACTTCCTGGGGATATTACCTACGCAGATGAAACGGAGAATCAAAAAGGGTTTAGGCCTGCTCAAGAAGTCAATATACAATTACAACCGTTGCTATTGGACATAGAACAGCATCAAGAACGAATTAATAAATCATTTTATGTGGATTTGTTTTTAATGCTTTCATCGTCTGATAGACGACAAATAACGGCTACTGAGGTAAACGAACGACATGAAGAAAAGCTTTTAGCTCTTGGTCCCGTTTTAGAACAAATTAACCAAGACTTGCTTGATCCTCTTATTGATATCACATTTGAGATTATGTTGAAGCAAGGACGTGTACCAGAGCCACCACCTGAAATACAGGGAGAAGACCTAAAAGTTGAGTACACATCAATTATGGCACAGGCACAAAAGCTTGTAAGCCTTGGTGGAATAGAGCGATTTAGTGGGTTTGCTAGTCAAGTAATCTCAGTTAATCCAGAAGCATTGGACAAGATAAACATAGATGAATTACTTAATATCTATGGCGATTTGACAAGCATACCACCTGGAATAGTTAGATCAGATGAAGATGTCGCTAGTATGCGAAATGCGAGAGCGGAACAGCAAAGAATGGCGCAAATGGCAGAGTTGGCCAGACAAGGAGCACAAACAGCTAAAGACTTATCGGGAACGGATTTAGAAGGCGACAACGCATTATCACGAATGATCGAGAAAGCTAAGGCAGGGCAACTTGTTCAACAATAAATAAGAGGAATTAAATTGAAAAAATACATTACAACGGAAGAAGTCGGTTTAATCATTGCGGATATCAAAGAAGTATCCGAAATGTGTCTTTGTGAGAATTAGATATGCCTAAAAATAAAGCACTTGTAGGCAATGCCGCAGACCCTAGTCAGGTAAGGAAAGCTAAATGTGATGAGGAGTTTTTGAGAGATCAAGAGCTATCTGATATGCGAGATATATTAAGAAATAAAGAAGGGAGGAGATATTTACTAAGAACTTTGAAACGATGTCATGTGTATAAGACAAGTTTTACAGGTAATAGCACCACATTTTTTAATGAAGGCAAAAGAGATATTGGATTACGGATATTAGCAGACATTACAGAAGGATCACCAGACCTATACGCTGTGATGATGCAAGAAGGACAAGAGGAAGGTGTTAAATTATGACTACAGTAGAAACAAAACCAGAAAACCAGGAACCCACCAAACAATCTGGCGATGACTCAGCTACCCCCTCCACCTCACAGGATGAGGGAAAAGCAGAGAAGTTTTACGGCAAAGAGGGTGAATCACCAGAGAAGGAAGCAGACGCATCAAAGGAAGGTGATACCGATGATGATAAAACGAAAGATACCGACAAAGCAGATGATAACGGTTCTAAGGACTCTGATTCAGATGGTAAAGACGGCGGTAAAAAAGAGACGGATGACTCTGATAAGGAAGAAACTAAAGTCCCAGAGAAGTACGAACTTAAGCAAGAAGAAAACTCACTATTAAACAAAGGTCAATTAGAGGAGATTGAAGCGTATTCAAAGCAACAAGGATTCTCAAACGCCCAAGCTCAAGAGCTGTTAAATAGAGAGGAAAAACTACTATCTGGTTACAAGGATTCTCTTGACGAAGAGTTTTCCCAAAAAACAGAGAAATGGTTGGAAGATATCAAGACCGATAAAAAAATTGGAGGGGAAAATTTTAAAAAGAACATCGAGACGGCAAAGCGAGTTATAGACAAATATGCCAGTAGCGAGTTTAAAAAAGTTCTCAATGATTCAGGTTTTGGTAATCATCCAGAGTTAGTTAGGACGTTTGTAAAAATCGGAGAATCTATGTCAGAAGATACCTACGAAAAGAACAGTCCAGATCAAAAGAAATCGAAACAGTCGATTGCTGACAGGTTTTATGGATAGATTAATGTCTAAACATACAATAATTCTTAATGAATCTTTAATAAGACTGGCTAAAGGAATGGTAAAAGCTTGGGAAGAATGGATTTATAGGAATAAAGAAATAAAGAAGTAAACAAAAACAAAAACAAAAAATTAGTTCGCAATTAGGACTCGGATCGCCTCTCCTAATAATCAGCCTCCTAAAATTAGGAGAATTTATAATGGCAACATTAGGAGCAAATGTATTAACACTAGCAGATTGGGCCAAACGGCTCGATCCAGACGGAAAGACCCCAGATATCGTTGAGCTGCTATCTCAAACTAACGATCTTTTATTGGATATGGGATTCAAACAAGGGAACTTGCCTACAGGTGAGAGAACAACTATACGTACTGGGTTACCTACTGTTTATTGGAGAACATTAAACGCGGGAACACAACCAAGTAAATCAACAACAGCTCAAGTTACTGAATCTTGTGGAATGCTAGAGGCATGGTCAGAAGTAGATAAGAAGTTAGCCGAACTAAACGGACAGGTTAATGAGTTTCGTTTAAGTGAATCTAAAGCGTTTATTGAAGCAATGAATCAAGAAGCAGCAAGCACTATGTTTTATGGTAACTCTAATCTTGATCCTGAAGAGTTTAATGGGTTAGCGGTTCGTTATAATAGTCTTTCGGCTAATAATGCTCAAAATATTGTTGATGGTGGTGGCTCTGGATCTGACAACTCCTCTGTTTGGTTAGTTGTTTGGGGCGAGCAATCATGTCACGGTATTTTCCCTAAAGGGTCAAAGGCTGGATTAGAGCATGAAAACCTTAATCTAGTAACAGTAGAAACTACAGCCGGAGTAGCTGGGTCACGTATGCGAGCATATCAAGATCATTGGACTTGGGATATGGGTATCGTTTTGAAAGATTGGAGATATGTAGTACGTATCCCTAACATTGATATCTCTAACTTAGTCGCGAAGTCTTCAGCAGCAGATTTAATCGAATTAATGATCAAAGCTATCCACCGTATTCCTAATTTGGGAATGGGTAAACCTTGTTTCTATATGAATCGAACAGTAATGCAAATGCTTGATATACAACGTCGTGACGATGTTATTTCAGGTGGTGGTTTGGTTTATAAAGATGTTGATGGAAGAAACACGGCAACATTTAGAAATATCCCAGTTCGTATTTGTGATGCGCTCACAGAAACGGAAGCACAAATTACTTAATATTAGGAAAAAAAAGGAGAAATTAAAATGTTTTTAGATGCACAAAACCAATTTGATGATAATGCGGCACATTTAACAACCGAGGCTTCAGATAACCTGATAGACCTTGGTGGCGCAAGAGATTTAGGAGTAGGCGAAGAGATTTATTTTGTAATACAGGTAGATACAGCGTTTACAGACGCATCAAGCAATTCAACAATGACAATCACTTTAGAGACTGATGATAACGCCGCTTTTTCTTCTGCTACTACGGGGCAAACAATTGGAACTTTTGTCGCCCTTGCTGCTGCAGGAACAAGATTAGTTGCTAAATTGCAACCTGAAGTGATTAATGAGCGATTTTTGCGAGTAAAATACACGGTTGCTAACGGGAACTTATCGACTGGTAAGTTTACTGCTTTCTTAACCAAAGATTTACAAGCTTATACGTCTTACCCAGATGGAATAACTATTTCATAAAGGAGAAAAATTGGATGATTAAGGTACAAGCAACAAAATTAGGATTTTACGGAAATAGACGACGTCGTATAGGTGATACTTTCAAAATTGCCAATGAACAGGCATTCTCAAAAACGTGGATGAATCGTTTAGATGAAAAAAAAGATGTTCTTATCGATGCGCCTAAAGATGAAGATACTACGAAGGAAGAAACCCTTACAGTTGCGAAACCTGAAGATGGCGGGGATTGTTCCCCGCCTGAACAAACCACAGAGAATAACAATAAAGAAAACGACTCTGAGGGTGATCAGGATTCGAGACAACCAGAAATCGAAATTAAATCTAGTGATAAATTTGAACAATTATCCGAAAACAAATTAAAAAATCTCAACAGGGACGATCTTATAGCTAAAGCTGTTGAAATTGGATTAAGTGAAAACATAGATTTAACTCAGCTAAAAAAAGCAGATATAGCACATTTAATTATTGAGACTTATAACGCTTCGGGCAATGAGTCGTAAAAAGGAGTTTGAATAATGAGTAACGAGATAGGAGAACATAACTATACCAAACAATCTTTTACCACAGAAACAGGGGAACAGACTTTAATTCCTGTTAATTCTGAACATGATGTAACTATTTCTTTAAAGGGAACTACATCAGATGACATAGATATAGAGATTGTTTTGGACAACCCTGATGATTCGCCAACACGCTTAAAATTAGTTGAAAATGTTTTAGCGGCCAATGCTTTGTATATTAAAACTTTAGAAGGGCCTATACGTGGAATTGGTATTGATATTGATGGTAATTCTTCTAACGATATAACGTTGCAAGTTTTGACATCTAAGCGGTCTGGATAATGATAGCTTCATTATATCAATCTATTCTTAAAACGGTAGATTCCTTATTGTTTTGGGATAATGCTTTTAAATTTTCAGTAAAAACAGACAATACAGGAACATCTAATAATGACCAATTCACTATCCCCACAGTATCTGGTGGGGTATATGACTGTACCGTTTATTGGGGAGATGGTAGTGCAGACATAATAACAACCTGGAATGATGCTGCTTGGACGCATACTTATAGCTCAAATGGAACATACGAGATAAGAATAGTAGGAATTTTCAAAGGGTTATCATTTTACAATGCCGGAGATGAAGAAAAGTTATTAAATATTTCGCAATGGGGACTCTTTAATCCTAATAATTCAACATCAGTATTTTATGGTTGTTCTAATTTAACTATTACAGCAACAGACGCTCCGGATTTTACAGGAGTAACTACATTGGCTTCTTTTTTTAGATCATGTTCTTCTTTGACTACTGTTCCATCCATGAATTCATGGGATATTTCAAATATTACTAGCATTCAAACCATGTTAAATGGGTGCGCAGCTTTTTCTCAAGATATAAACAATTGGGATACATCCTCAATAACAAACATGGCTTATGTATTCCAGGGATGCAATGCCTTCAATAATTCTTTGTCCAATTGGAATACTTCGTCTGTAACAAATATGAATACTATGTTTGCTCAGATGGCTATATTTAATCAGGATCTTAGTGCGTGGAATACTTCGTCTGTAACAAATATGAGCGTTATGTTTTT
>Ga0098047_10000670_pt1 | contig 13741 bp, 8 predicted proteins | sample 12_taG_FD_92585 | JGI IMG/M metagenome (GOLD analysis project Ga0098047, IMG submission 92585) | Marine viral communities from the Subarctic Pacific Ocean - 12_ETSP_OMZ_AT15267 metaG | ecosystem: Environmental > Aquatic > Marine > Oceanic | place: Subarctic Pacific Ocean | collected 2015-01-16 | reverse complement strand
TTCTATTATTCTTATCTGTTCGGTAAGTCCACAGGAACAGAATTACGATAATAGCTCCTGCAAAACCCTGATCTAGCAGAATCGTTATTACATCATCTACTGCGGTTTGTGCGGAAGGTGGAGGTGGAGAAGGAGATTGTATTCTTTGTGGGTAGTAATCATGAATTGGAGGTTCTGCTATCACATAAGAACCCACGAGTAAAAGGGTAGCTAGTAATAGGTATTTCATTCATTTTCCTTGTAAATCCGTAGTTATACTTCTATTTTTCATGGTTGTGTAGGGCTACTCTTAAACAAAGTAACCCTATCACATTGTGTTACTTCTTCTCTACGAATTCATATAACTCAGTAGCCTTCTTCTTTATATCATCAATAGAATAAGAATCGGGTTGAAGTTCACTCCATAACTTCATATTCGCTTCTCCTTGTTCTTGTGCAAGTGACCATGCACTTGAAAAAGCGTTCTGACTGCGTTCTAGTTGATCCTGTAAATAGCTTTGAGCCATTTCTAGGAGTTTAAATCGTAGTTCAAATGGATTAGACATAATTGTCCCTTTCCTGTGTGTGTGTGTATTGTTTCTGATTGTTTAAGGCACAATCATAAGCCTAAATTCGGACAAAAATGTCCGATTATTCTGGTTCTGGTTCTTCTTCTTCAGGTTTTTCTGAATCAATAAGTGCTTGCTTGTAGCCCTCTGCTTGATGCAACTGCATTTGCAGGTTTGGAATCTGTTGCCGAAGGTCTTGAATTATCTTATCTACTTGTTCAAGTGTCATTATTCTGCCTCTGCTGCTGCTTTGACTTGAGCCATTTCTGCTTCTAGAGTTGCTTTCTGTTCAGTAAAAGATGCAATGCTACCATTAATCTCTCCCAGATTTTGTTCCATCCTCCGATAAGTCAAATTAGATTTAACCTTTTCAGGTTGATGTTCTTTTTCTACTTGAACATCCTTCCATGCATCTTCTGCAGAACTTGCAGGTGATTCACTTTCAATTTTTTTAAATGTGTCTGCCATTTTATATCCTTATTTATAGGTTAATTATTGATTATGCGTTCTCTAGTGCGGTTACTTTGGTTGATAGTTCTTGGATTGCTTTAATGGCAAGAACAAAAACATCTTGATATGGGAATGTTAAATATTCAGTATCATCATCGGGGAAAAAATCAATCGGTTGACGTTGTTTAATAATAGAATCAGGCAATATTTTTTCAATTTCTTGTGCCGATAAACCTGTAAGAACTTGATCCTCATTTAAATATTCACCTGAAATGGGATCGATTCTTTTATAAAGCCCTATCTTAGTTAAAGTATTAATTTTATTTAAAGCATCATTAAACACTACCCAATCAGTTTTTTTACGTTCATCAGAAGTAATTGCACTCCAACCATTAGCACCTTGTGCCATTGTCACACCATCGGAGTTGCTATCACTTCCAAAACGAAAAGTTCCACCACTATTATATATGTACCAATCTACTGTTCCATCTTCGACTATACGAAACCCACAATTGCTTGCATTTGGTGCATACATACCAATCCAACATTGGTCAGATTCCATTGAATAGGTAATCTTATCTTGTGCATCATGTGGGACAAGAAGGTCATGGTCAGAGACAATTAAAGCACCACTAGTGGATACTGTGCTGGAACCATTGATTGCCACGTTGCCAGAGGAGGTGATACGCATTCTTTCATCTGGAGCATCATTACCAGTACTATTTCTAGTACCAAAAATTAAATCACCCTTTGAATAAGCAGCGGCATCCATACAATCATAACCAATATAGGCTGGCATTGTTGAGGTAGTAGCATATCCAAATCCGATTTTATGAAAATTGCTCACACTTCCATTATCACGTAAGGCTATATCATAATCGGTGGTGGCTGTCCCAGAAGTCATATTATAAATATCTAAACTAGCAATCGGCCCAGTTGTACCGATTCCCACGTTGCCACCATAAGGGTTTAAGGCTAAATTATAATCAGTATGAGCAGTTCCACCATTATAGTTGATTGTATTATTACCATCAGCAGATTGAATAATTGAAGCGGAATTGGTATCACTATGGATTTTTAATAGTTGGTTCCTACTGTTATTTTTAACTGAAATTCCTTTTACTCCTGTTGTATCACCTGTATGATTGTAGAATGCTTGAAGTAGAGTTGAAGGATCGTCAGTACCTATGCCCACGTAGCCATTGCCAGCAATTATCATTTTCTGTGTTAAACTACCACCACCTGCTCCTGTCCAAAATGTAATTGGACTTGTGTAAGCTCCGTTGCCCGGATTCCGAGCCTTAATATTCAATGGTAATGTTGGAGTAGTTGTGTCATCAAGTTCAATTGAAGCATCCAGAAGTGTCAATTTAGGATAACTTGCGGTTGATACATCCATTTTAATGTAGCTAGTTGATGCATCATTACTCACAACTAATCTCTCATCAGGGTCATCATCTCCGATTCCCACGTTGCCTTTCATATATGTTTTACCAGCACCATATAAAAGAAATAAATCCGTATCGTCTTTATCCCGAATAGTCAATGGTCTTACATTATCATCATCGCTTGATTTAATAAGAAGTCCATAACCATTATCAGCATCAGTATTTTCTATTACAGCGGCATAGCCACCGTCTTGTGACGATTGAACATATAATTTGTTGGATGCTGGAGCAGTTGTGCCGATTCCCACGTTCTCTGAGCCTCCTACTCTTACCAGAGGGAATCCTCCTACAGTTGAACCATCATGTACTACAACAGTATCTTTATCTGTATCAACAGTTACTTCACCTATTTCTCCAGTAAAACCACTTCCATCACCTTTATCTGTATTATGTTGGGTGGTTGTTCCTCGTCTTAATTGTAATCTTTTTGCCATAATGTTTCCTTATGCTAATGTTCCAAAATCAAGCATCATTGCTGATGGAGTGCCTAGATCTGGCGTTGTTAAAGTAGGTGAAGTTGATAGTACAACACCACCACTTCCTGTAGAACTTGCTGTTACTCCAGTTCCACCTCGTGCTACTGATAAAGTTCCAGTTGTTCCAGCTATTATTGGTAGTCCAGTTATATTAGTTGCTGTTCCACTTGTAGGTGTGCCTAATATTGGAGTTGTAAATGTTTTAGTTCCAGTAAATGTTTGTTCCCCTGATAGTGTTGCAACAGTTGAGTCGATATTTAAAGTTAAATCACCTGTTGCTCCTCCCCCAGTTAATCCTGTCCCTGCTGTAACAGAAGAAATATCACCTTCTCCAGCTACAGTAAAGCTAGTACCATCATGGAACTTTAGTACATTATTTGTACTGTCATACCATAAATCACCTTCAGTTGGTGTAGGTGTTTCTGGAGCAGTTGCGGATATTTTATACACTAAAGCAAAGTTATTTACGTCTGCAATATTAGTCGCAACAGTATTTACACTATCAATACTTCCTGCAACTGTACTTACTTTAGAAGTTCCTGAATCTCCAGTTACATCACTATCTGTGATAGCACCGCCATCAAAAATGTTTGAATAGTCTCCTCCTAAATCATCTCCTATTAAATTAATATTCCCGATATTTGTTGAAAGTGTTGATATATTATTAGTTGGAGTTATTTGTCCTGCTACAGCAACAACTTCTGTATCAATATCTGCAACAGTAGTAACATCTGCTCCATCAGTACCTAAACCAGCAACAGTAGTAACTTTATCATCTATATCTGCAACAGTTTCTATGTCATCTATTACTCCAGTAGCTGCTAATTTGGCAAGATGCCCTGTAGATGCATGTGCCATATCAGAAGTACCTAATCTAGCAAGATGACCTGTAGTTGCATGTGCCATAGCTTCAGTACCAAGCAATGCAATTTCATCATCTACTGCTGCAAGATCGGTAACTTCATCATCTACTGCTGCTACCTTACTAACATCTACTCCGTTAGTACCTAAACCAGCAACAATAGTAACTTTATCATCTATATCAGCAACTTTAGTTACATCCCCTTCTATGTCTGCAACTAGCTTTATGTCTCCATCATCTGGATCAGCCATAGCCTCAGTACCAATCAAGGCTATACTTGCTGCCATAGGAGCAGTACCAAGTCTACCTATCTCATCTTCTTTACCTGCAACTGTAGTAACCTGAGATCCATCAGTACCTAGACCTACAATAGTAGCCATATTAGCTTTCACCGGATCAGTTGCAACAGTAGTTACATGTCCAGATATTCCTGCTACAATTCCTATGTTTGTTATATTTGGTGAAAATTGACCATAGTTTACTGCATCATTATCTGCACTACCAGCGGCAACATTTTTAATAACCTTACTGTCTGCTTCCCATTCATCATCCGTATCAAGTACTATCCCTTGCAGAGCTATATCTACAGCCTCTTGAGCCACATGTAAAATTTGAATATTACTATTATCTAAATCTACTTCTCTTATTACTGAACCCGGAGCATAGTCAACATTCTTAGTTGTTCTATTAGATATTCGTCTTATTACTACTAGATCACCCGATCCTAATGATGTTATAGAGCTTGCTGTAACAGCCGCTAAACGAGAATCAGACTCAATAGTTAGTGTAGTAGGATCTGTAGCACTATCTACATAAAATTCATCTCCACTAGGGGAAGTTCCAACTTGTGATCCTGTTCCTTGTAATTTAACACCATTAACGAATACTTCCACAGTCTCAGGAAGTGAAGGAATAAATTCAGCATTAGTTAATGTAAAAGCTCTACTAGCTGCTGTCCCTGTTGTTAATGTATGTTTATCAACACTAAATGGACCTCGTTCTGATAATGCTACTGTCATATTATATTATTGGTTTGGTGCGAGTAGTTGATTTGCCGTATTTTCGGCCTCGGTATTGAGTCTGTCAGCTTCAATTTTAGATTCTTGCATTTGTTTTAATTTACTATTTTCTGTAAGTTGAAGTTCTCTCATTTTCTTAGTTAATTCAATGAATCTAGGCTCTTCTTTCATACCAAGAAAAGCAACCTGTCTATTTGATTGTAATGATTTAAGAACTTCTTGTTTTATACCTAACATAGTTGGACCTGATATTTGTGCAATATTATTCTCTCCAATAATGAAATTGTAATTTAGTTGCTTAACAGGAAGATATTTAGGTACATATTTGTATCTTACATTTCTACCTTGAGTTACTACAGGTATTTTTAATTTTGTAGTAGGAATATCTTTAATTGATTTTCCTTCTAAAATATGTACTAATGTATTAAATCTTGGAGTATTAAATGTATTTCTATTTTGTATTCCAAATCCTAATGCCCAATGACATTGTTGAGTAGGATCAATAGGAACAGTCTTACCTTTTGTCTTAGCTACTGGAGCATTAATCCATCGTTTAGGATGAGAAAACTTTATGTTTAATTTACGTATTAAGGTGCTAGTATTGGTTTTTTGAACTTTTTTAAAGGATAATGGAGATAGAAATTGTTCATATACTCTTTTAAATACTGAGGCTTCTGCTTCAGTGAATCCTTTAGTATTACCTTCCAAATCTACCATTTGACATGCACCTCTTCTAATAGGACTTTCTCCACCATTAACAAAATAATCTCTAATATCTAATGCCGGATCAAGAATATAAGATTTTCTTAGATTGTCTATCCACGCATTAAATGCTCTTTCAAATACACCTAATGATTCTATTTTATCTGGACTTAAAGGTTTTGTTGAACCATCTGGAAGTGTTTGATAGAGTGGAATTTCTGAATTTTCAAATCCATTAATATAATCTAATTCTGGTTCATCTTCTGATTCATCACCGTAAACCATCTTTCTTTTTTGTTTACCCAATGGATATACTTTTTTATTTTCTAATGTTCTATGTAATCCTTTAGTGAAGCCACTCCAAGGAGTTCCACCTACCCACTCACCTGCAAATTTAGCTATCACCTTACCCGGATCAGCATACGGATGTCCGGTAGCTCCTGAATGCATTAGAATTTCTTTTACTCCCTGTAGACCAGCTTTCTCATATAAAATACTTCCTACATGGTAAAACATAAGACCACTCAGCTCTTGTCGTCTTTCTTCTGCCTGTTCATCAGTTATAGTATGGTTAGCTTCTAATGAATCTATTTCTTGAGCTAATTCATCATATTTACCATATACAGCACCCATAGATATTAACTGTGCTAGAGGATCTCCTCTTCCTATTGATAAAACATTAAAGTCTCCATTTAATATATTTTCTTTAGTAATTGCTGGAGTTATTATTCCTTCTTCAGAATCTAAGTCTCGTTGATCAATTAAATTTAGTACTTTAGATTCTTTAGAACTTAATTCAATTTTATATTTATTATCTCCTATTACTCTGCCTTCTCCAGAATTGTAAAAGTAATAACCAGAACCAAATAAAGTAGAACCAAGAGTCATTTTAGCTAATGCATCAGATCTATATTCAGGATCATTTATAAATCTATTAGTTAAAAATGGACTTTCACCAACAAACTCAACTTTATTTCCTTTAGATCTGAAAATATTTGCACCAGTATTTGATGTCTTTTTCACTATATGAGGTATAGATTTTATACCATCTGTTGCTACGGATATGGCCTCGGTACCTACACGTACTGGTCCTCTCTTAATGAGCATCTGTTTGGTTATATTATATGGAGTCCTTATAAATGGAAGTTTAGATAGTAAGAAACTTGTAGTAGCACTTTGTATTAAACCATCTCCAACAGCTTTTTTCATTTGTGGATCAAGTTTTACATTTCTTAATCGTTCAAAAATTGCAACTGTTTGTTCTATTCCAAGTCCTTTTTTAGTTAATTCTTCTTGAAATACTGTGATACTAGAGGCAATATCGGCAGCATTATGAATGTCTTCTGGAACTTCCATAATAAGTTCTCTATAACGAGCGTTAATGGTTTCTTCTGATGCCCCTTTACCCGCTAATTGTTTTGCTCTTTTTCTTGCTAATTCAAAAACTTTCCCTCTATATGTTAAACCTCTATAGAATGCGTCCTGAGATAGTAGAATTCTTCCCGGTACACCTATACCAATAGAAGAAAGGTTTACTATATTAGCTACAGCACCTTTATCTGTAATCTGCATACCTTCAGGTAGATATTTATTTAACATATCTTGAGATATTGCATCAGGAACTCCCCACTTTGAATTTCCTAATGTCTGATTAGTTACAGTGTGTCCTTGTTGAGCTAATTCATGATTCAATAATCCACGATTAGTTTTACCTCTGATAAATGCCTCTTTTGCTTGTGCACCAGCACTTCTTTTATATACGGCAGACTCTGTATGATATGCCCATTCTAATAATGCTTGTGTCTGTCCATACACATAACTATTTGCCTCATCGAATGTGATAGCACCTTCCACATTTACTCCAGTAGTTCTTAGCATTTTAGTATATGCAGCAGCCATATATTTTTCTGTAGTTTCTAACATGGTCATTACACCAGTACCACCAAAATTAACTGCCCAAGTTGCTGGAGTAGAGAGCATAGCATTTATACCTGTGAAGTTTATAGCATTAAAAATGTCATGCCATGTACTTCCTCCTACTGTATTAACGGCCTGAGATGGGTTTGTAAAGTCTGCTACCTGTTCTGCTAGTGCCTCTACTGCTTGTTCCCAAGATTTACCATCAGAAGCTAAAGAAACTTTTTCTAAATCTATTCCCATTTTATTATATAAAACACCTATATCTACATTACCATCCTTTACTTCCTGTAGAACACGTAGAGCTAAACCGGTATCTGATCTTGCACCATTTACCACTTTATGTATGTGTCTTAATCTTAGATATTCTTCTAAGACTTCCATTAGTTCTTCTTTACTGGCTTTATCTATACCTGCTTCTTTTGCTTGCTGAGAAAGTAGTTGCATCTTCTCAGCTTGAGGAACACTTCCTAATTGTTCTCCTAATAGAATATGTTTTATACGTTTATCATTTACTCTTTTTGAAACCTCTATGAATTGTCTTCCTTGTGCTATTAATAATGTTTGAGCAGCTAATAAACGTACTGGTAGTTGATGAGCATGTGTACCTACCATATTTACTAAATTAATCGGATCTACTTTAAGACCTTTTAAATCAGTTAAAAGTTTTTCAGAAGCGGCATTAATTTCAGCCATCGTGGTGCCCTTAACCTTACTTGTTATTTTCTGATTGAGAGCTTCTAATACTTTTATAACATCTGATTCAGCATTTATTAGTTTTAAGTTTAATAATCCTTTTATCTTTTCAAAGTTGGTAGGTTTTTTAGATAATTCTGCCCAGTTAATTGCGTCTTCTTCTAGACCACGTAATCCATCGTCAACTGGAACTGTATCTTTTGATCCTTTTTTTCCTTTACCTTTTTTCTTCTTTGCTGCTATAGTGGCGGCTCTTTTCTTCTGTCCTTTGAATATATTAACTTGTTTTCGTATATCCTTTTCTATTTTAATAGCTGCATCTTCACTTGATATTACAGATTTAGGATATATTTCCTCAAAGTTTTTTTGTATTGATTCAAATTCTTTTTTTAGATACTTCAATGCTGGAGCTACTAATTCATTTGAGGCTATTTGATCTCCTGCAAATGCTCCTGCTTCCCATAACTTTCTTCCAAAAACTTTTAATGCTGGAATAAGTAGAGTACCACCCATGTATGTGAATGTTCCATCTACAAAACCATCCCATCTTTCTTCAAAGAACCCTTTATCTTCTATACCCGCCATATCAGCTAGTGGACCTTCTTCTATTCCAAACATATCAGATATAAGTCTTGAAGTTCTATACTCTTTAGGAAGAGTTAGGGATTCTCCTATACCAACTTTAGCTGCTTCTGCTAATGGTTTTAACGATTTAGCATTTAAACCTTTCTTACTTAAAAACTGTGTAATAAAGGCTGGTGTTTTAGTCAATAACGTAGCAGGTAGTAATGCTCCCACAGCTTGTGTCACCGCTGAACCAGTTAATAAACTTACTCCAGCTTGTCCTACTATTTGTGCTACTTGTCCTCCTGCAGTAACAGGCTGTGGAAACAGATCTTCTCCGGTTTGAGATTTATATACGCTATTGGCAGGATTATAGAATCCAGAAGTTAATCCTTTAACTTGATCATGAGCATGTCTCCAAGTCTCTTCTACTCCAGCGGCAATCTCACCCTTACCTTGAGTGATTTCTGCCGACTCTTTTCTACCAAGTTGTATGAAATGATCTTTTATATCTTGAGGAACTTCTGGCCTATTTGTTAAAACTGAAGTAACATTATCAGCACTCCAACCAGCATACTCTCCATTTTGAGGATGAAATAATCCAGTTTTAAATAGGTATTGATTTACTATTTCTGGAACTCCTGTATTGGTTTGTTGTTCTGCCATTGTTTATTATATTATTGAGGTTCAGGTGCTAGAAGTGTATCAAAAGTTTCTTCTCCTGTAAAAGTGTCATCATCGGGTATTTCTATATTAGTTTGGATTTCTTCTGTTGTTGACATATCTGTTTCAGATTCAGATTCAACTTCTGTATTAATATTTAAAGTACCTCCAGAAGTTGATGTGCTTATAGTAATAGCATCAATAAGGGACTGACCACTAGGGACTTCAGAAGGAGGGGCATCATCAGGTGGAATCACTTCCTGTAGTGTATTTCGATTGTAATATAGATTACTCCAATTACTATTTCCTGCCAAGTTTAGATTTTTATACCCTTCACGTAAATGTCCTATAGCACCGGGATAACTTTCAAAACCTGCTACTTCTCTAATAATTTGTATCTCTTCCTCACTCCATTTACCTGTTCCTTCCATTTTATCAGCATTCGCAAGGGCTTGTTCTGGAGACAATATTCCAAACATTAGATTACGATGAGTAAGAAAGGCTAGATTTCTAATACGTTTATTATAAATACTAACACCACTAGAAAACATTCTTGCCTGAGAGACTGTTTTTTGTTTACTTGTTGGAGTTTCAAGTATAAGTTTTCTTTGGTCAAAATTCTCGGATACATCTATTAAATAATCTTGTAGTCTATTATGTTCTTCTTCAAATACTCCATAAACTCTCTGACGACTTAGATTAACCATAGGAAGAACTATACCTTCTCCTACTTGTCCAATAATAGAGAAATTTAGTTTCTTTTTAGAATCATCAAAGATTTTAATTGATCCATAATTTTTATCTACAAGACTTTTTATATTTGTAATTCCTACAGTTAATTGTTTTTCTATGCTCTGAAATACACTTAAACCAATTTTATCTGTAGAAAACGCATCTTGTGCATTAGTTAGAAGTCCTTTAAGTGCTTCGGATCTTTCTTCAAAGTTTAGACTTTCACTATTTTCACTGATAGTGCCTATACTTCTAGATATTTTCACACGAAAATCTCTTTCGCCTTGAGGATTTATAATTATTTTATTTTCTTTATCTTCATCCTCTCTTGCTTTTTCTATAACATTCAGTTGATTTCTAAAAGAGGATCTAGTTTGTTCATTAAAAACAAAAACTTCTCCATAAAGTATTTTAGTTGACAACTTATTTAAGCCTATTGGTTTTCTTTCTGTTTGATTTACTATATCTGTATACGTTTTTATATTCTCTTTATATAATTTAGTATCTTCTACATTGGTAGATAACTCTTTCATTTGAAAAAATAGAGTACTTAGTTTAGGCTCATCTCTCTGTTTTATTCTTACTATTTTACTGTTGTATTCGTTTGTTTCAATTTCTAAACGAGATGATATACCTTCTTGACTTGTTTTATCTAATCCTTCTGATTTTAATTTAAATATTGTTTTCTTTGCCTCACTAAGTTTATCTTGTAGAGTTGATATTTTTGATTGGAATGTTGCTGATCCTGCCCATCCATATCCAATATTATTTCCTACATCACTTCCTAAGTTTTCTAGTTCTTGTTCTGCGGCTATTAACTTATCTAATTCTGTCTCAAATTGAGAATTGGTAGATGTCTTGGTTAAAGAAAGGAATGATATATTAGTCAATACTTTTTCTGTTTTTTCTATGTCTTGGTAAGCTGTACCTATCACCTTATTCTCATTATCATCTAAATCTTTTTTTTCATCTTGTTCTGCAGATTTACGGAGTTCTTCTAGATGATTCATTATCTTACTAAATATAGTATCATCCATATGTATTATTCCTCCATATGTATCTCCCTTACTTTGATTTGCATATATATTATTTATTAATTTTTGAATGGCTGAAGCAGATGGAGTAGTTCCATTTTCATTTTCTGTAGTGGCAACTTCTATAACTTTCTCTAAGGCTTTAGTAGCATCATTTGCCAAGACCTCTTCTGTGGTTTTTGTAGTCTTTTTAGTGCCTAATTCAAACTCATCCTCTAACTTTTTTTCATACTCTCTTACTTTAGTTAGTAATTGTTGTCCTGCTACTTTATCTTTCTCATATAAACTAATTCCTTCGGGATCACTTTTCTTACTGTGTAAAAGCTCTACTATATTATCAAAGTAATTAGTTCCAAGAAGTTTAATTCCCTCTTCTTCAACTTGTGTTTCTAATCCAGACCGTAATGAGGTAAAGATTATATCATTTACTTCTACGTTTTCTAAACCTCTATCTTTTAAGGATTGTATTATATGTTTAAGAGATTGACCTGATGTATGTTGAACTGTCCCTAGAACCATAGGATCACCACCATCAGTAGTAGTACCCTGTATAACTATCTCTTTTATTTCCTCCTTAACATTTTTTATTGCATCTCTGTATAAAGCTTGTTCATCTAAATTCGCTTGTTTTTTAGCTATTTCATTTTTTAATGCATCATAATTAAGACGATTACCCGGCTTAGATAGTATGACACTAAAACGATTCCTTCCTTTATTTTTTTCGACTAATGTACCAATAGTTGCTATTCTTAATTCCTCTATATGTTCTGCCGCATATTGGATTAGAGTACCATTAAATACTTCTTGATCATCCTCCCCGCTTGGTGTCGATTCTATTAAAAAATTTTGATAAAGTTCTTCTGCTGCAAGTGGAGCAGTAGATTTAAGTTCAGCATTATATCTTGAAAGTCCTACTTCTGCTCTTTTTAAAAGAAAACCTTCATTAGTTGCATCTATTATTTTTTGAAAATTTGGATTATCTTCTGTTAATCCCACATTCCTTTGCATAGCAAGGACTTGAGATACAATAGACATTTTAGGATTACTGGCAGCTATCTGTCTACCTACCATTTCAGCCGCTGCTAATTTCTCTTTTAGAACTTTCGCTTTTGCTACTCTATCTCCCTCATCAATCTCGTCTTGACGTTGTTGTGCTTTTAGATAGCTTAAACCAGCATTAGAAGCCTTCGTTCCAAAATTTATGAACTCTTGAGCAACTCGTAGTCTATTCTGTGGATCTGCCATTATCAATACTCCATTTGATTTCCTACTCCTGTAGGTGGTGTAGGTGGTGTAGGTGTAGAAGGTGTAGAAGGTGTTTGAAAGTATTGTTGATATTTAAAATAAGTATTTAAGGAATCTAAACCACCATTTATCATTCCCATATACATTGCAGTACGATCATTGCTACCTATTGATGCTAGACCTGCAATCTGAGCTTCCATATTAATATAATCACCCTCTAAATCAGAAATAATTGATTCTTTCTTATAAATACTTTCGACTCTCTTTGCTGTAAATTTATCTTTATTTGCCTCAACTTTCCGGAGATGATCTCCAGTAGCTCTGGCGGTGAAGAATTTAGAACTTTGACCATTCTGTAATCCGTGAGCTTTAATTTTACCTTGATTACGTTTATGTACGACTGCCGCTTCAAACACCATTGCTGTTTCAGCATCATCTATAGCAGGAGCAAGAACATTTTCAAGTTGTGAGACTGCACCACTAGCTTGCCCTACTTTATAGTTATAAGAATCAATTGCTAATGATTTTTGTTGTGCTCTTTTTTGTGCATCTAATTCATTTTGTTCTTCTTGGGCTTTTTGTGCTTGCCATTGTCCATAAATTGTAGTACCTAATTGTATGGCAGCCATTATTGCTGCAGCAATAGCTGCCGGATTACAAAGAGTCATTGGTCCTTCATAATCAAAGGATTTCTCAGATTCTTTAACTAATTCTCCTTTAGCCTCATCCCAATGATATATAACTTCTGTATAAATTTTCATATTTATATTCTCTCTGATCTTGTGTGAAGAAATCCTTCCCATTCAGCACTCTGAAAAGAGCATGGAAGATACTCATCATTAGTGATTAATACTTTACAATTTTGAGGACTAGAAAGAATTGAACTTCTAAATGATCCAGATAGTAATTTATACTCATTAATCTGTGAACTATTAGTAATAAATCCACTAAAAGTTTTTTCATATGCTGTACGAGGTGTTATATCCTTTGTACTTCCAACATTATCTGGATCAGGAACTTTAATAGTATATGGTGCTACATCTACTTTTATTTTGAAAAATCCAGTATCACTATATAGAACATTTATATTTCTAAGTTGGAGTTTAGCATTCCGAGAGGCTATATCATTAACTTTATATAGAAACTGTGTAAATTCGTACTTAAAAGTAAATGGAATACCAACAAATACTATAGAAGGAACTCCTGAAGTATTTTGTGCTACTCTGAGATAGGCATTTACATCAGCCTCAGCAATCTTTCTAGCTTGATCTGTAACATATACCAAGGGTAGACTAGCCCTTGTAGCATAGTAAGGTAAATTAGTAGCAGATAAAGTAAAACTTGCATCATATTCTAATTTAACTCTCCTGTCTAGGAGTACCGAT
>Ga0098047_10000669_pt1 | contig 13742 bp, 17 predicted proteins | sample 12_taG_FD_92585 | JGI IMG/M metagenome (GOLD analysis project Ga0098047, IMG submission 92585) | Marine viral communities from the Subarctic Pacific Ocean - 12_ETSP_OMZ_AT15267 metaG | ecosystem: Environmental > Aquatic > Marine > Oceanic | place: Subarctic Pacific Ocean | collected 2015-01-16 | reverse complement strand
TGGTAAAAAGGTTGCTAGCGACCCCTGCTTAAGCAGCTAGTGCTACAGCGTTTTCAACGTCAATATTGGCGTTTAAGTTTTTAAGCGTTTTTACAGAGTACATCGCTTCCCTCTGTCTTGCACATAATATTTTTAATACCTTGTCGAATCCTTTTCGTCCCCTTAAAAAAACATGGAAGGCCCAAGCATCCTCACTGCCTGGATCGCCAGTCTACCTTCTATTTTATAGTCTTGACCCCTCGTTATAGACAATGAGGTTATTTGTTTATATTATTCCATCCCATGCATATTATAATTATACCCTACTTGGGTCTTTTGTCAAGTTGAATCTTTAAAATAATCGGTTATATTATATTTTTTAAGTAATTTGTTAAAATTAGGCTTGCTTAATCCTAGGAATCTAGCGGCTTCCATCTTAGTCGACGCTGCTGATATAGTATATAACAGCGCTGCTTCTTGAGTAATTCTAGGTAGTGCCTGAATTATGGGTAACCCATATAGTTTGCCGCCAATTGTCTTAGATGCTAACTCTAGTTTAAGACCGATAACCTCTTCTAACGATAAGGAATTTAATATTACTTCAAATTCTTTATCTATTTTATTTTTCTTTTTAAGTATTTTACTTAAAGATAATCTTTTATATTTAGACTGTCTCTTTTTAGGTACCCACATTATAATCAATATAGTTTATATAGAATCAAATGTTAACTCACCAGTTATAAAAGCTTTATATTCTTTTTTTATGTCAGCTTGTTCGGCTTCATAATCTGCAGATTCCAAATCAGCAGTCATATTAGTTGTCATTGTTTGAAACCTTAAAAATATTTGTTCAAACAGTTTTTTGCGAAAATCGGTTCTGTCCCTGGGGTTGGCCAGACTTGTATAGGCCTCTAGTAAGTTTGTTTCCAGTCTCTCTATAGTCTCTAATGCATAATTGCGACCAGTACGTTCAGAGTCTTCAAACTGCACATATTTATCTTCTTCTTCGTCACCCAACTCTTCTTCTTTCTGTCTATTTAGTTCTGCATTGCGCACTGAGTCGTCGCTTAAAAAATTCGAATCAACTTCCATTTCAATTGCTTGGTGCTCTGAAAAAAGTTCATCATCTTCCGGCCGACGGCCTCCTGAGGGGATTGCAGACTCTAATATGTTAACCAAATTAATAATAAAGTGGAGACGATATGATTTTCTCTGTTCAGGATCAGTGGTTAGTGTTTGGTACCCGATTTCCAATTCGGATACGAGCTTATCAGATACATCTGCCAATGCATTAACCCCAGTAGAACGTCGTTTACGTATCTCAGGGTCCTTATCATATTTTGCTTCATTGATAATTTCACTAATCACAGCCCGAAGTTGCAATTCTTCAGAATCTCTCTCAACAATAGTCTCAGTTATGAATGCACGTATAAGCTCTTTAAGTCGTATTTCGTTTATGTCCTGGGCGTTCTTCCGCTCTCGTACGATTTGTATCGCTTGTTGTATGTGTTTTCTTAACTGTTTTTCTTCGGTCAAATTCATAATTGCATGTATCCTGCTTCTTATTATACTAACTATATTCTAACTCTGTTAAATGCTTATCTTTTTCATCTTCATCTTCGTCGTCAGAGCCCCCTAGGGGTCGACCAAACCCGGCCACGGCACCACCCCCCATTCCGGAAATTTCTTCGAGCGCCTGCTCAACCAAAAAATATAGGAACTCCATGGAAAGTTTTTTTTTATTCTCGTCTAAAGAAACTGGCTCTTGGGTATTAACGTCTGCCTCATTTTGATATATGATACTCAGTATCTTGCTCACATCCATACCTTCTGGAAAGAAATCTCTTACTAGTTCCAAAGCCGCTTCTTCTTTTTCTATCATCCCTATAAGATCTCGCAAATCTCCAGCATGGAAATCATCGATCATTTTTGTTTTACTTTTTGTACTGCTTAAGTTTTTTATGATCTCAGGGTTTTGTACCAATGTACGTATGTATTTGGGTGAATGTTTCAGATCTGTTGGACATGGTGAAGGAATGACTTCCACATCTTCACGAGATTTAAGTTTTTGTAACCTTTCTACATCTCGGCCCTTCATTCCACACCCAAAATATATCTTGGAATTTGGTGGCGCCGCATCAGGTCCATCCTCAGAAATATATTTTAAAGCAAACCGATACGAAGAAGGATCCGGGGAGACTATTACACGTACTTTCTCGTTTAAAGATGAGTTTGTGGACAGCATGAGTTCCCAAATAGCTTTTGCCTCTGGGGCGGATATAGTGGTCCCAGCGTCTAACTCACGTAGGCTGCCACCATATCCCGGGGCCCAATTATCGGGGTTAGTCTCGGGGTTCGATATAACGACGATAGCTTTAGCGTCTGGTGCCATATGTGTGTCTAATAAATGTTGTACGACTTTCAAGTGGCCCCGGTGGGGGGGTTTAAAGGAACCTGGGAATATAGCAATCTCTTCGCCCGGCGTCGGTTCTACATCTTCTGGGGCCGCATTACTTTCGAGCGCTTCCTCATCGTTTAAAAGGTCTATAGCTGCCGATGCGAGAGCGTCACTGTTACTAGCTTCACCCAAAGGGGCTTTCCCGAATTCAGTATCTAGACCTTGTACGATAAAGTTTCCTGTTACTTTAACATCTAGTGGCATTTCAAAAGTTTCACCACTTTCTGGATCACTCACGGTTGCACTTCCAAACCTTTTATCTCGGACCACAACACCTTCTTGGTTGTCAACATCTCCGAACTCTTCCGAGGTAAGAGAATTTTTTACTACGTTTCCTAGGTTTTTTATAGCTTCCCAAAATACAATACCATCAACTAATGGTTGGTATATTGGTACGGGCCCAGAGCGGTATGATGGATGTCTTACTGTGGCCTTAGTAGCATCTAATTCTTTAGTTCCATCGTCAGAAATCTTAAAAAAGCGATCGTCTAACAAATCAACAAGTTTATTTTGCGCAATTCCCCATAAGTATATATCTTTATTGAGCGGGTCGACGGATTGCTTTTTATCCCTAATCCAGATCCCCGGGACGCCTTTAGGGTTTCGAGCCCGAGCAAGCCAGTCTTTGAGGCGTAGTTGAATTGGACACTCTTCTGCATCGATGCATAAAGTTAATGGAGCGTTTAACACTTTCTCAAACTCTTTTTTAACTGTGGCAGCGTCGTTCCCTTGTTTATATTGGGTTGGTATAGAAGCATACATCTGGAATCCGTACTTTAATGCAATTGGGCGCATTTTTTTAACAAGTGAATTGAGTACTTCTTGGTTAACCGGTACCGGCGTGCCCTTATCAGATGTAGGTTTTTCTTCCCCAGTAACTGCATCGCGTACCATCGGTCTAGGCAGGCCTGGGCGGTCTATGGAGGTAAACCCAGGCCCTTTTTTGTTCGCCCGACCCGTTCCCTTTTTTTCATAAAATTGTGCAACGTTGTGTATTGCTATGTAGCTGTTTTCATATTGTAAAACATTCGTCTTTTTTTTATCCTCGCTTACTTCCACATATTCGATATTAAAAAATCGAGAGGGGTTATCCCACATCCCTAATTGTTGTAATTCGGGTCGTATAAGTCTAATTGAATTGTTGAAGATATCCAAGACTTTTTCATAAGCCCCTATCATACCATGAGGTGGGGCTTTGTGAGATTCTACAAACTCGTCAACACTGACATCATCAGAACTAATTAAACCATCTCGTACTTTGATATAATATTCTTCTTCTGCCCTTTCTTTCTTTTTTTTAGGATCCGGCGTCCATCTTTCTGGTACTCGGTCTCTGGTAATACCGGTTACATCAATCTCACCATTACTTCCACGATCGCCAGCAAACTGTCTCATACTCCCGTATTTTACAAGCTTAATAGAGGCATTAACCCCGTCTAATTTAAGAGAGTGTGACTGTTCCCCCATCGACTCGATAACATCGTGAAAAAATTTTACTAAATCGGCCCCCGATTGGATTTGATCCAAATCAAAGGGGTGGTTCATGTGACCGTATGCGCCGCCCACTTAGCCTTTACCTTCTTCTAAAATTTGTAATTGCTCTTCTAAAAGAGTGACCCTTTCTTGGAGGCGCCTGGCATGACGTCTGATTTCATTTAGGTGGTCTTTGGCTACTTCTAATCGACGATAATCAGATTGAGTGCGTGGGTGTATACTGTTCAGAGTTTCTTTAAGGGCTTGCAGATATACTAAAACAGATCGTTGCTTATTCTCACCCAATAGGAACCGTCTTGTCAGATCGTTTAAGCTAATTTTCATATTTTTATCCTACTGTAATTTTGTATGCCGCGTCGGCGGCCCGACCTCGTAAGTTAATCGGACCATGGATAGCTAGGCGAACGATGGGCGCCCCAATAGAACGTTCGGAACCAACTTGCAGCATAAGAGGGACACCATTCCCATCTGTGTGCTGCTCATTCGAGCCCGATATGTTTTGCAGTATATATGCAGGATCTATATCTGGGGCGCCCCTATGTGACACTTATTTGACTACCTCTTTAATCAAACGTCCAAATAGTTCTTCGCCATACCATTCTTTAATGGGTTTGACTTTTTCGGTTGCCACCACTTTTTTAGCTATAACCTTATCACTCTTAAGTTCCTTTTTGACAGGCTCTTTTTTCGTTTTAGGTGTAGCTTTTTCTGCAGGCACATCACCTGCTTTCTGAGCAGCGGCTGCAGCGGCTGCAGCTTGGTTGGCAGCTAATCTTGCTGCACGACGGCGTCGACGACGACGAGCCTCGCTCAGTACCTCTCTAAGCATAGTTTCGTTTAATTCGACCTCTACCTCTTCCTCTCCCTCAGAGTCCCCTGCAGCTGCCTTCTCGGCCGCATTACGGGCCTTGTTTCCTCCACCCCACGGGGAAGCATCTAGAGCAGCCGTCCCCTCAGCGCGTTCATGACCTAAATCAGCCAAACCGGAAACAACGTCGGGGTCTTCATCCCCTCTCCACTTATAGGGATCCGGGCCGTCTTCTACTGAGGAAAGAGAAACTCCCTGCAGGGCGCTCTCATCCTCTCCATCAAGAAGACTAGCTAAGAGGATCTCATAAGCCTGCTTTGGCGTTAGGGCCTCATCAATTGTTTTCTTGGACACTGTCTCGTCAATTAGTTTTTTAATAGCTAATCTTAGATTTTTTTCATCTATCATGGTAGTTTTTCTCCTTTTCGATTCTTCCAGATGTAATTTTTGATCTACAAAATCTCTCACACACATATTGCCTCTTAGGTTTGCATCTTCTTCCATCAATCTTAGATGGGGGCTCGTTTGAGCGTAATCTTCCCCCACGGGACTAGCCTGATCAAATTGGCCATCACAATTCTGTGAATGGTGTACTAGTTCGTGCGAAATTGACCGCAACATGTCTTTCGGGTGTCGTCCATCGGTATATATTACGATCGACATGTCCCCGGGGTTATAATGAGCAGTCTTACCCATGGGATCAGCTGAATTTTGTATATCACTAACTAAATTAATAGTTGGCGGCCGGTTAAACCCTATTTGCTTCTGAGCAAAGGGAAGAAATTTTTCTACAATTTCTACAAAACTTCCAAAATCATTTTGTGTTTTGTTAAAGATATCCAAGATGCACCCCTGTAAACAAAAAGTTACACCTTAATTAGTTTATAACCCTTCCTTTTTCCTTGAAAAAGTAATGTTATTTAAGGTTCCCGCCTTGTTTGCCTCGCGAGTAATCCATTCCTGCATGCCTACTGGGTGTTCAAAATTAATTTTTTTATTTTCTTTGTAGACACAAAATTCTTCTAACTGCTCAAGGATATCTAATTTATTGAAAATAAGTTCGGTCACCCCATTTATCTTAATCGCCTTTTCTAGGAGATCCCAGTTCATCCAGTTACACTGACGGGGCCGGCCAGTTGTTGCTCCATATTCGTCACCCAGTTCGCGCATCAAATCAAATATTTCTTCTTTTGGTTGAAATTTTTTTGCTCCTACGTAGGTTTCGTATATTTTAGCTACTCCATAAACTTCTCTTATCGCCTGCGCCGGGACGCCGTTGAGGAGTGCAGAAGCTGTAGTGCAATGAGAGGAAGTAACATAAGGGTAATCGCCCCAGTCAACATCGAGTCCAAAACCTTGTGCTCCCTCAAAAAGAATCTTAACTTCCTCTTCACCGTTATGTAACTCTTCATAAATATCAATTATATAATCTTGTAGGGATTCAACGTCTTCAGCCCTTTTCCCTTTTCTTCCATACTTATCACGATAGGCAGGCCCGTTGCCACGTTTCGTTGTACCAATACTTGTTTCGATTCCGTCTTCCCGAAGGTGTGCGCGAGTGATAACATGTGCATTTTTAGCAATATAGACCAGATTTCGCGCTTCAATGCCAGCTTCTTCCAATTCAATGATTTCTTTAAAAAATTGACGAGGTTCAACAACACAGCCAGGACCAATAATGGACTTAACCCCAAAAAAAACACCGGCAGGAATATGGTGAGTAATAATTTTTCTACCATCGTGGTAGATAGTGTGTCCTGCATTACACCCCCCATTATATCTGATTACATGCGTATAATCGCGCGTTTTGCAGAGGTGATGAGTGACCTTTCCTTTACCACAATCTCCGTATTGTAAATCAACCACCACATCTGCAATCATAATCCCTCCAAGTAGATATAAGTAGATTATGACATATATTCAAACGGATGTATACTCTTTTACATCGTATTCCCAGGAATATTTGGCGTCGGCCGTATTTGATCGTGTAATGATAACATTTTATCATATGAGTCGTTATACAACTCGTGAAGTTGGTCTAAATATTCGCTATTTCGTAAAAATTTAAATGAAAGGTTCTCAGTAGAAAATGTACCGTTCTTTTCTAGGCCCGAGCTTCTCATTTTCCTAATTTTTCTTTTGAGACGCTTTGACAACTCATATGATTCATTATATTTATCAGAATTATATAAATCCTGAATTTTTTCAATTAGATCGATCAATTTCTCTACTTTGTTTTCTACACCCTCTAAGTGAAATTTGGGTCTATCAAAGTTGGGTTGAATTAACCACTTATCATACAAAATAGAGTATATTCCGGTGGAAATGTGTTTTTCATCCTTATCTTGTATATATATTTCCACTTCGTGGTCAAATATGGTTATATCGTGTGTCAAATTCCAATTGATCTGCTTTTGTTTTAGTAAATCCCGCACTAAATCGGTATTTTGGTCAATATCACGGAAATTTACAACCAAGTGAAGATCTAAATCGGAATATTTTGTCCAATTGAGGTTAGCCATAGACCCTGTAAGAATAATGTCCACCACTTCAATGTCCAAATCAGCATCTTCCATAAAATCCTGGGTTATCCGCAACAATTTTTCCTTAACCTCAGGTTTTAGACGATCCGAAGGCAGCCATACTTTGGGATTTAGTGTCTCATGCACCTCAAAATGGACCATAATATTTGTATCAGGCTCTTTGGGGGTGAAAAAATTTTTATACTCGAAAAGAGATGACTTTTTTAGATATTTATTCCAAATTTGGTTAAAGTTAAGTGGTCGTGTCATTCTTTTCCCTCATTTGTACTAAAAACTCTTCTAAACTCATTATAGGAAGACGCTTTTTCAGGCCCGGCAACAGTTCATGAAATTCCGTGACCTCTTCTTCCGCCTTATGGCGCCTTCTTGCAAATTCTTCTTCTGGATTTGAGTAGTTATGAAGATAATCCTTATCAAGTCTCTCTCGATGGCGACGTGTCAGTTCGGCGGTGCTAGGGATTTCCGGATATATGAAGACAACATCCTTCCCTAAGTTTGAAATTACATCATAAATTTCTTCCAGGCTTGTAATATCGGTGATTAAGACACCCTGTTTGGCCATTTCAATATCATCTATATCAGTTCCATACCAATTGTCTTCATAATTAAGAACATTAACTAAATCTTTATTCCTCATTCTTTCTGCAAAATCTGAAAAAGTGGTGAAATTATACTCTTTGTCTAAGGCTGTTCCCTTGGCTCCTGGCATTTCTCGCTTGGGACGCGTCGAGAAGGACCTCAATTCTTGGAAGTGTGGTAAGTGTGATAATATCACTGAACGCGTGTGACTTTTACCACTTCCAGAGGGTCCAAAGATTGCTAAAATCAAATCTTTGTTCTCTTTTAAAGGATTATTTTCTTCGAGGGCCCCAGGCGGGGCGCTTTGAGTAGTGGCCTTCTTTGCTTTAGACCAACCGGGCGAGTGATTATTGGGTCCCCTTGCCATATCTGCTTGAAAATTACTCCTTAACTTTATAGCCATTCGTTGGAATTGGCCTGGTTTTTTCATTTTACTCATTGTAATATACTCATATTAAGTAGTTTTCTTCTTCCTTTTACAAACTTCTTCAAGATATCTATGTGGGTTACTTTTTTTGACGTCGTCTTTCCTCTACCATTTTGTCAATGATCTTTTGTTTGATTTCTTTGATATGAGAATCTTCAAGATCGCTTTTCATTTCTTTGAAATTTTTCCACGCTTCACGAAAGGTTAATCTATTTTTATCCATTTCAACGCATATCAAACACATTATTCTAAATTAGCATTCTCATCAAAATCGCGGATTACTCTCCCTAAATCGTTCTTATACTTTGTTGCCCATGTATCGTCAGGGGAGGGTTTCCACTCTATATATAGCTCCTTTATTCGATCAATCACGGGTGCGTTGGGATCCTCAATAGCATCTTCAGGTGTGTTATCCGCCGGATCCCCTTCTTGTCTATCATAACTGATACTGCGAGATACAGAAGAAATGTAATCCGTAGCTTTCGTAATTTTTGCTTGAATCCAAGAATCCAACTCATCCCCCTCTTGAAGTTGATTATAGAGGTTTTGAGCATTTTGTATAAGATCATTTAATTGAGATCTTGCCATTCTCCCCTCTTGTCCCTTATCTTCATGAATTTTTTTCATTTCCTTTATAACAAAGCTTTTTAACTGTTCTCGATTAATTCTCATAATATTATAACTCCTGTTCCCCTGCCCCAATGGACTGAATGGACTGAATGGACTGATCTCCGGGTACAGCAGAGAGGCCCAGAGATTTAATTGGATTTCTTACTACGTATCCCATAGAACGAAGCACCAAGCTCGCCGAGCGAATGCCTAAGGCTACGGCTATATGCCATATGACGGACGCCGCGGCTAACCGTTTTATATATTCTTTTGCCCATAAACTTTCTTCCTGAGTAACCTTGTGTACATTTTCAGGCCAAAGCGGAGTGTCATCTAACATTTCTGCTATGGGAATAAGAAGGGCCCGGGGAAGATGAGGCTCGCTGAGTATACTCGCATACGGCTCAGGTAAAAAAGCTAAAAACATTGTCCAACCACCCAAGTCTCCATATATTTCCTCAGTGCGCTCAAAAAATTGATTTAGGCCGGCCTTATCATCATACCAACTCATCTGCTCGTCTTTTAAAAGCTGTACAATGCTTGTTATAAAACGTTCCATAAAACCAAACCATAGACCAAAAGCTTTTTCTGCTTCGGGAGTGTTAAGTTCTTCAGAATCACTGACGGCAACATCACTATACTTGGCGTATTTCCCTCCCTTCGGTTCATAAGTAGGCCCAGCAGCAAGAAATTCTTCTTCTCCTCCGGTGCGCCTTTCAAGAGGGGTTGTATCTAATGACGTTAAACCTAATGCTGGCCCGAGGGGCTTAAGACCTCCAAAATCTTCAATATAATTCCATGAATCGTGCCCTAGAGCAAATAGTGATGCCATCTGTTTTTCTTCGGCAGAGGCATCCGTCTTGGGTTTTAAGTGTGCAGGGAGGGCCCGATTCCAATCAGTTCGACCGCTTCGTGATTTTTGAGGTTCCCCTCCCTGTGCGACCGGTATGGTCCTCCTCAAATGCTTATTTAAATGAAGATCGATAAACTGTTTTAACGGCAATTCAAGTTTATCAATTGTCCCTTCTTCCACGCCTTTATTCCATGCCCATTTGGCCCACTCTTCTATGTCTTTTGTAGTTGGACGTGGGTTCTTGTGTCTTTGTCCGGGTTTAATTTTTTCTTCCTTAATTGAAATTTTTCTTATTTTCATATAGCATCCGCCAATTATATATAATTAGTGCCAAAGAGTCTTTAAGGCTTTTTTAAAACATTTAAAGAAGAGCGGCCTTTGTGTTCAAACCAAATAGCTGAGACATCCATCTGTTTAATTCTGGTGCTTAGCAAAGTCAATTCCCACACACCATGCTTTGAGGTAAAAGCGCGTATATACAAATCACCCACGTAAGCAGACTTACTCTGCCTTCTTGTATTATTATATAGTTCTTTGGCTGACGTATCTGTTATTATAAGTCCGTTTCGGTGATGATTTTTTGTGTCATATTTTTCAAATATCTGACGGACATGAAAATCATAACCGTTCCAGTTAACCAGTCGGATATCCTCTTGTGGAATAAGTTGAAAAATTTTGAGCGGAGGTGCTGTATAAAGATTACCGACGTTATACAGACTACTCATTAATTACATTTTTCCCTTATTTTACTGTTTCCAAAAATTAAACCAGAAGCTTCCCAGCTTATCTCCAAATAGTCAATCCAATCAATATTAGACATAGTATCAGGTTTCATTAGGTAAGGTATTTGTTTCATTAAGAACCAGTGTTTATTTAATTTATAAAATGAGAAAAATAGAAACATAGCTGCCTCTGTACGTTCTTGAATCTCATATTCAGTAAACCCTTTGTTTTTTATTTTTTTTAATACCTTGTTACGTAAATCCCCCAACTTTGTATCGTCATCATCTTCCATATCACTAATAACTAGGTGCCCGGAGTAAGATCTGTCTTTGCGTGAAAAGAAAAAACACAAAATAGTGTTATACAATTAAAAAACCATATAGCTTCCACAAACTCATTGGTAGCTAATGTTGCTTTATCCCATGCAAGGCAGAAGAAAATAATATATAGCATATAAGATGCAATATTTACTATTGTTCTCATAGGACCATTATATCCTCTTTCCAAAGTTATTTTAATACCTCAGTTATCACGGATAAAAAGAAGATCAGGTTTCGGTGGCAGTGGCCATAGTCTCCCTTTTATTTTAGCAGCTTCTTTACCTTTAGGTGCTTTGGAATTAGCTAATACTTTTAAAAGCTGCTCCCACTTAGTTCTCTGCATTCTCGTTGTCTCTGTCTGTCCCAAAGCTGTTGCTGTTAGAACCAGATAACCGTGTTTATCAAAAAATGCTTTATTGACTACGACTGGCTGCGAAAGGGCCTCCAGTCTAAACGCTTTTCTGGCACTTCCTAGGCCGATTACGAGTATTTGTGGCGTTGTCTTTAAGTGAAGATCTCCAATTTTTACAGTTTTATTAATTAAATTCCCTTCAGGGAGTTTTTCTGCAGGCCGTGGAGGTTTCGGCGAGGGTCGAAGAAGATCATCCAAGGGCCGTTTCGGATCCTGTTTTTTAATTTTATCTGCGAATTTCTTTCTTTCGAGGGCGGAGTAGGTACCCCACTCCGGAGTATAGGGGAGGATATGGTCGGCTGGCATACCCAGTTTTATGTAGTCCTCTTTGTATTCTTCATACGCTATTTCTTCCCAGTCTTCAAGATCGTGCGCAACAACGATATCCTCAATGATCATACTTGCAAAGGGCGCTATAGAATAAGGTACACCGTGCACATTTGTTCCTTTTACAGTTCCATCTTCGACAGCTTGTGCAAAAATTTCTGCTCCTTTCCCCCTAACATACTGTTGTTTACGGTCATCCCATAATTCAATATCACTTGTATCGTCATATATATCATCCATTATATTAGAGCGTGCATCGTCGAGCACGTATTGGCGGTTAATAATATTATGACATTCTGCGTTTCTAAATATAGATCCTGGCTTGCAAGATGGATTTTTAGCTGACTGTTGCTCTTTATATATAGAGATCTCCTTTTCTAGTTCGAGGTCGTACGCCGCCCAGAGGGCTGCGACGTCGTCTTCACCGAGGGCTGCGACGTCGTCTTCACCGGTGCCTTCCTCCGGTGTCATCTCTTCCGCAGATGGTTCTTCACCATGACCAACAAGTTCGGCAACGTCGACGTCGGAGTCAACCGCCTCTGCATCATGAGGACCAGGGTCCGCGGCCCCGGGGTCGTCGGGCTCTACTGGTTCTACTGGTTCTATCCCTCTTAAGAGTTTCTCCGTTGGCGATAATTCACGTGGGTCATAACCAAATCTTTCCCACGGAGTTCCGTCTGGTAGCCACGCTCCCAACTTCCTATTGAAAGCTTCCCTTTCCTCAGGAGTGTACACCCGCTCATGGGGGGCTTCCAGGCCGGCCATTTTGACTCCGGTATCTAAAAGTGCATCCTCCTCTTCTTGAGCCTTTTTAGCTGCAGCTATTTTTGCTGCCTTCTCCGCCTCTTCTTCTTTTTTCGCCAGGTACTGGGGTTTTCTTGTAAGATTCGGCGCTTCTGCTGAAGGTTTGGCAGCGCCTTTAAAAGCTGTATCCTTTACCTTGGGATCTGTTCGAAGAGCTTTTTTAACCCCCCCTTTTTCTGCACCTCGTGATTGTTCAATATCAAAATATTGTCCATGTTTTTTGTATGCCGCGCGCTCCAGCGCTGCCTCTTTCTCTTCCGCTGCTTTCTCCTTCTTCTTCTCTGCTTCTCTTTTTTTTCTGTGTTTTCTAACCGCGATCATTGGATCCCTAAATTCCACATCAGCCGAGGCCTCAGTTATTACTTCTTCCACCATTTTCAGAAGTGAGCTTAAATCAAGGTTGTTCATAACGTAAATTCTCGTATTCATCTGCATCCACGGCATATTCCTCTATAAACTTTTTGAACATGCCTGAGTCGATTATCTTTTGTACGTTGGTGGTGTATTGATAGGCGCGCCCCACCCGAGAGGTCCAAGTGCTGGGGTTGCTATTGATTGCCCTTCTAACGCCGACCTGGCCGCCATTATACGCTGCAGTCACGATAAAATCACTTGGTGGTAATGGACTGGCGCCGTCGATAGGATCTATATACGACCCATCTTTTCTTCTCCTCAAGAGAGGTCCGCCCTCATCAAGGAATTTTTTATGAGCATTTTCAAAATAGTTCCAAGTCCCCCTATATACTTGCGCAGCCAGTTTTACATTGGCTCTGACACTTTCTTCTGAGGCTCCAATTGTATGTAATAAATCTACATTTGGCTCAGGCCACCTTAGGTGATCTATATACGATTTTTGATCCCTGTCTTCGGCATAATCTGCTATCGTCGAGGTTCGTAACTGCATGAGGCCGATATCCCTGTCTCCGCGGTCGTCGTAAGGGCCAGTGTCGCCCGGCCGGTATCTAGACTCATTCCAGGCTATAGCCGCCAACCTTGCCGGGTCGATCCTCCAATTTTCAGCGGTCTTTATGACTAGTTGGATATTGTCTCTTATACGCTGTTGGGGCGCTGTCCTCGGGACGGCGAAGCTATCGCTTTCAAGAGGGCTAGCTCCAGCTTTGAGCGGTTTAGGACCCCCCAGAGGGGGTTCATCACCACCGGCCGTTTCGCCATATTTGCGATGCCGATACCAGCGTCCGCCCGGGCCCAAAACAGAATCACCACTGTTAAGTTCTTTCTCAGACTGTTCCCACTTGGCAGCTGCAATTTCTTTTGGGTTGGATAATTCAGCTGCAACTTCTTCGGGATGGGGTGTTTCAACGGGCCGCCGCTTCTTCTTAGACTGTTCCTTCATAAAGTGACGCCAATTTTCAAATATGAGTTTCATATATCAATTACCACGAATT